>Ga0302232_10000020_pt1 | contig 180011 bp, 181 predicted proteins | sample II_Palsa_N2_3_FD_193575 | JGI IMG/M metagenome (GOLD analysis project Ga0302232, IMG submission 193575) | Peat permafrost microbial communities from Stordalen Mire near Abisko, Sweden - II_Palsa_N2_3 | ecosystem: Environmental > Terrestrial > Soil > Palsa > Peat permafrost | place: Sweden...
ACAACTACGACACGAACCCCAACGGTGATCTCGCGCTCGCCGAGTCGTACATGAAGATGGCCGGATACAAGACCGGCAAGTACACCGGTCCGCCGCTGCTGATGATCGGAGATAACAGCGTTCCGGCGGCCAACACCGCGCTGGCGATCGAGTCGGAGTTCGAGACCCTTGGCTTCAAGTTCACCTTCCGAGAGGTCCCGCACGCAACGATGCTCTCGAAGTTCTGCCTGGTGCCGAAGGCGAAGGTCGCGATCTGTCCGAACCTGGGCTGGGGGAAGGACTTCTTCGACGCCCAGAGCATGATCGACCCCGTGTTCAACGGGGCCAACATCATCCCCGTCGGGAACACGAACACGGCACAGGCGAACAACCCCACCCTCAACGCCGAGATGAACAAGGCGGTGGAGCTGACTAACCCGACCCAACGCGCGGTCGCGTGGGCCAAGCTCGACGACCAGGTCGAAGGACAGGCCTACGTGATCCCCTGGCTGTGGGACAACGAGGTGGCGTTCAACTCCAAGGACGTCAACGGGGTGACCTGGAAGTTCGGCGGCGGGATCTGGGACCTGACCAACAGCTCGCTCAAGTAAGGACGAAAGCGACCCGATAACGACGACCTGCGACGGTCCCGCCGCCCCGGCGGTGGGACCTGTCGACGGGCGCGAGCTGCAACGATTGACGCCGTGTGGGAGAACCTGTCGTCGCGCTTGGTCGGAGAGCTGGTGGTCCTCGAGCCGTTCTCGCTCGAGTATGCGGATGGGCTCTTTGAAGCTGCCCGTCCGCCGGAGATCTGGGACTGGTGGCCATTCAACCCTGCGACTGACCGGGCCACGTTCGATCGGTGGTGCGCTGACGTGCTCGACGCGATGGCCGAGGGACGCGAAGCGCGCTTCGTCACGCTCGACGCGCGGATTCGCCGTCCTCTCGGCAGCACGAGCTACTGCACGCTGAGACCCGAGGATCGGGGCTTGGAGATTGGCTGGACGTGGCTGACCCCGGCGGCTTGGGGGACTGGGATCAACGCGGAAGCCAAGCTGCTGCAGCTGAGGTACGCCTTCGAGGAGCTCGGCTGCCAGCGAGTCGAGTTTGACACCGACGAAGAGAACTTGCGCTCGCGTCGAGCCCTCGAGGCGCTCCCCGCCAGGTATGAAGGCGTACTCCGGGACTTGACGCGGCTGGCAGACGGTCGTCGGCGCAGCTCGGCTCTCTACTCCGTGCTCGAATCCGAGTGGCCTGACGTCCGTGCCAACCTCGAACGTCGTGTGCACGCGGCTCAGCAACGAAGTCGCCCACGCCCATGACGCCCACAACCCCGACCCGTCGGTCGCCTCGCGAGCGGACACTCACGCTCGTCCGCTAGCTGTCGATCAAGGCATCGGTCAATGCGTCGATGCCGGCGAGCCGGCCCGCCAGCCCGTCGCTGAGGTCGTAGCGCTCGGCGAGCGCGCATGGTGCCGTGTAGCTGATCTTCGTCTCGAGTCCGTCCGCCCACACCAACACCTTGAGCGGCAGATCGAGTGCCGCCAGCGGCGCCGACACCATCACCGGAGTTCCCGCCTGTGGGCTGCCGAAGATGACAACCTTCGTGTCGCGCAGCTCGAGCCCGCTGGCTTTCGCCTCACCGCTGTGATCGATCACGGCGAAGAGCTTCATCCCCTTTGCCGCCACCAGCTCACAAAGGCGAGACACGGTGTCTGGCACCGACCGGGGACTCACCTTCGTGATCACCGCTTCGCAGCCGTTCGAGGCCGGCGTGGCCTCGACTGCGGTGGGCTCAGGGCGGTGATCGGGCATCGGAATGCGCTGCTCCGCGAGTCTAACTCGGGGGAGGATCTTGGTGCTGCGGCCCGGGGGATCCGCGGCTCGCCCGCGGCGGTGTCAGTCCGACGGCTGTCGCTCTGCGCGCGCAACGCGGACCGCGCGAGGGCAGGTTCCGTCTGATCGACCGTGAGCTCTTATGCCGCCGCAGCAGTAGCGCGCGACGGAGTCCGAACCCGCTCGAGCGGATGCCCGAGCTGTCCCCATTTCGGAACGCCGCCGTCGACGATATGGATCACCTGCCGCACCCCGAAGCGCTGGACAAGGCTCCCCGCCGTCGCCGCCCGTTGGCCCGAGCCGCAGATCACCGCCACCGGCCTGTCTGGATCAAGGCCCGACGGCAGCGCGGAGATGTCGTGCCAGCAGCTGAACAGCGACCCAGGGATGTGACCTGCGTTCCACTCACTCTCGTCGCGCACGTCGAGGATCTGCAGGCCAGGGTCCCTCTCGATGCGTTCGTGCAGTTGCTCGACCGTCTCACGCTCGATGCGATCGACGGGCCGCTTCTCCAAGCGCCAGCTCGTCAAACCGCCCAGGGCGAAGCCGGCCAGCTTGCGGATGCCGACCGCGATCGCCGGGACACCGGCGCGCTGGGCGTCGTCGTCGTCGCGCCCGATGAGCACGATCTCCTGGTCGGGATCGGCGAGCCATGCGAGCTTCGAACCGAATCCGGCGCGAGTCAGCGGGATGCACACCGAGCCGGGAATGTGGAAATCATCGAACTGCACATCGGTGCGCACGTCGACGAGCAGTGCCCCCTGCCCGCGCTTGAGCTCGAGCTGTCGCGGAGCGAGCGCAAGCAGGTCGACGCCATGGGTCAGCATCGGACCCTTGTTGAGCTCGACGATCGCTTGGAAGTTCGGGGGCTGAGGCCCGAGCTTGTCTAAGGCCTGGTGGACGAACTCGTCTTCGTCGGCTATTTGCAGCATCCCGTTGTAGGCGCGCTCGAACCCGATCGTCGATGAGATCTTCATGTCCATGCCCGGGCCACCGCACATCGAGCCGCCCAGGTGAGCCGGCCACAGTTCACAGTGGTCCGGCAGGCTGAGGAGCCGGTCGTGCAGAGCGTGAAAGATCCCCCGCGCCCCTTCGGATTTCTCGATCGCGAGATCCGGGCGGGCGACGTCACCGACGAACAGCGTGTCGCCGCTGAGCACCGCCCAGGGCTCAGAGCTGCGGGCGGTGTCGGTGAGCACGAACGAGGTGTGCTCGGGACGGTGTCCGGGCGTGTGCATCGCGCGAATCGTCACTGCGCCGAGCTCGAGCTCCCAGCCGTCGTCAAATGGCTCGTGCTCGTATTCGGGCTCTGCGTCGCGGTGGATGTGGATGATCGCGCCGGTCGCGGCGGCGAGACGCCCGTGCCCCGAGACGTGGTCCGCGTGAGTGTGGGTCTCCAGGATGTGCTCGATGCTGACGCCGATGTAGCGGGCGAGCATCAGGTACACGTTGGTTTCAAAGCGCGGGTCGACGACCGCGACGACGCCCGCCTTCTCGTCGCCGACCAGATAGGACGCGCAGCCCAGATCGTTGTGGGTGATCTGCCGGAAGATCATCTGATCCCCACAACGCACGTCGGCTCGCGGCGCGCGTCCAAGCGCGAAGCTACGGGCATGGCAGGGTCCTCCGGGATCGTGGGCGTCGGGACAGCGTTCGCAGAGGATAGCCTGAGGAGTGGATACTCAACCTACTCAGTTGGGTACTCCGCGGGTCGTGAGTCCTCGTCATCGTTCGCCACCGGCCCTCCGTCGGGAGCCTCGGGCCGGAGGGGCCCGATCGCATCTCCCGGCTCCGACTTCCCGTCCATGACGTTGAGCCGGGCGGAGTAGATCGACGGTGCGCCGAACAGTCGCGCGACGATTGTCGCCTCGGCGACCGCGATCAGGATCGGCACCATCAGGCCATCGGCATGATGAGTGAGCTCGAGCATGAGCACGACCGCCGCGAGCGGTCCCTGCATCGATGCCGCGAGGACGGCCGCGCCGCCGATGATCGCGTAGCCACCGAGCGCGGCGCCCGGCCAGATCGCCGCCCAGCCGTGCCCGAGCAGCCCGCCGAAGAGCACCCCGAGGGTCAGGGTCGGCGTGAACAGCCCACCTGGCGCGCCGGTCCCGAGACAGGCGGCGGTCGCCAGCGGCTTGAGCACCAGCAGCGCCGCGATCAGCGCGACGCCCAAGTGGTTGGTGAACGCTTGCTGGACGACGTCCTTGCCGTTGCCGAGCAGCTGCGGGTAGGCCACCGAGAGGGCGCCGAGGGCGGTGAAGACGACGATCGGCGCCAGCACTCGGCCCCAGCGGCTCGGCTTGAGCGCGTTGACACGCGCGATGGTGCGGACCCATCCGACCGCAAGCACCCCGGCGAGCGGCCCGATGATCACCGCCCACACGACCTGTGACGCCGTCACATTGAACGTGGGGATCTGGTACGTGGCGTGTGTGGACACGACGATCCACGCCACCGCTGTCGCGATCGCGCTCATCGCGACCGCCGGGAGCACCACCGGCAGCGTCAGGGTGCCGAGCAGCACCTCCACGGCGAACAGCGCTCCCCCGAGCGGCACGTTGTAGATTGCGGCCATCCCGGCCCCCGCGCCGCCGGCAACGAGGAGCTGACGCTGCCAGGCGGGCACCTTCGCCCACTCGGACAGTCGACTGGCCACCGCGGCGCCGGTCAGCTGCGGCGCCGCCTCGCGCCCCAGCGACGCCCCCATCCCCACGATCACGATCGACAGGACTCCTCGTGCCTGGCTGCGCCAGAAGGCGAGCCGCCCGCCGCCTAGCCACAAGCCGTCGGAGATCTCTCCGGCGCCGGACCCGCGCACGCGCCTGATCAGGAGTCCCCCGATCCCCGCGATCACCCCCGCAGCGAACAGGACGATCAGGTGTTGGCCGGCGTCGGTTCGCATCACCGCAGAGAGGAAGTCGCCGGATCGGTAGGACCATGACGCGTGCTCGACCGCATTGAGGAGCAGCGTCAGCACGGCAGCGCCCAACCCCGCGGCGACGCCGATCGTCACCACCAGCCCCCAGAAGCGCAGGCCGTAGCTCGCGATGATGCCCTGTCCAGGGACGTTGGGCTGGTGTGAGAAGTGTCGGGTCATCGACGCGGCAGTCGCCCCGGCGGCTGCGGGCGCGACGCTCGGCGACGCGGTTGACGACGACCTCGCCGTCTCATGCCGGGGACTCGTAGGCCCACGGGAGCGACGGCCCGCTGGCGCGCCGCGGGGATAGCTCGACGACGAGGCTGTAGCGGTCGCCGCGGACCAGGCTTCGGCGCCACTCGACCGGCGCCTCGTCGGTCCACACGAGCCGTTCGATCGCGAACGCAGCGACACCGGGCGCCGTCGCCAGCGCCCGTCGCTCGCCCGCGGTCGGCACGACCGGCCGGACGCGCTCGGTGCCCCCGACGATCGTCACTCCACACAGGCGGGCGAGCTCGTCATAGAGCCCGGCGCGGGTCAGCGGAGCGTCGAGCAGGCGTCGCGCCACGCCCGCCGGGAGCCAGCTGCGGTCGAGCGCGAGGGGCGCGTCGTCGGCGAGGCGCAGCCGCTCGATGTGGACGAGCCGCGCGCGGGCGGGCAGCTCGAGCCGGCGCGCGATCTCCGGGTCGGTCGTTTCCCGCCGAACGCGCACCACGCTCGTCTGCACAGCCCCCTGCGCCTCGACCTGATGAAAGAGCCCTTCCAGCGTTCCCGGCGTGTGCTCGAACTCGCGCGGGCGGACCCTGGTGCCACGCCCCCGCTCGCGGGCGATCAGGCCGTCGTCGGCAAGCCGGCGAACGGCTTCGCGCACGGTCTGGCGCGAGACGCCGTAGGTGGCGACCAGCTCCTGGTCGGTCGGGAATCGCTCGTCGAACTCGCCGGCGCCCAGCCTCGCGGTCAGGTCGGCGAGCACCTGCGCCCACAGCGGCAGTGGGCTCGATCGATCCACCATGACGTGCTCGCCGGCGCCCGCGGCACTCGGAGAACCAACGCCACGGCTCGGACCGAAGGGCATACCGTCACAATATCAGAATGTACGTACATTCGCACGCCCACGCGGCGTGCGCACGCGCCGTGCGCACGCGCCGCGAGCCGCCGGGCTGAGGGGCGATCCGATCCGGCCGAGCGGTCGACGCAGGCGTCAGCGGCTCTCGACGATGACGGTTGTCGACTTGACGACCGCCGTGGCCTGGTCGCCCGGTTTGAGGTCGAGCTCGTCGGCGGCCTCGCGCGACATCAGTGAGACGATCCGGTACGGGCCGCAGGCCATGTCGATCTGAGCCATGACGAGGTCCTTCCGCACCGCGAGGATGGTTCCGTGAAGACGGTTCCGAGCGCTGCTCCGGCTCGTGGCGCCGCGTTCCCTGAGCCGGTCTGCTAGGGCTTGCGAGGAGATGTAGCGCTGGCTGCCGCGGCGCTCGAAGGTGATCCTGCCGGCACGTTCCCAGCGCCGTAACGTATCGACGCTGACGCCGAGAGCAGCGGCCGCGGCGCCGATCTTGACGAGGTCACCGATCGGGGGTTCGTCAGATCCCAAGTCGCCTACGCTAGCGCTCACGCCCAGAGGACGACACGAGATGACCAGCATGGATCGATCAGCCGGCGAGGATCAGCTTGGGCCCGGGACATTGAACGTGTTCGCCGCGGGGTCGCTGCAGGCGTCGTTCGAGTCGCTCGCCGCTGAGTGGCGACGCCGCCGCCCACTGGCTGTGGCGGTCAGCTACGCCAACGCGCGCGATCTCGCCCAGCGGATCGTCGACGGCGAGCCCGCTGACGTGTTCGCCTCGGCGAGTCCCGAGCATCCCGCGGCCCTCCACGCCCGCGGCCTGCTCGACGAGCCTCGTCCGTTCGCGACAAACCGGCTGGTCGTCGCCGTGCGCTCCGACAGCGACGCGCGGGACGCCCGGGTCCTTGCCCAGTCCGGCAGCCGCGTCGTGATCGAGGTGCAGGGAGTCCCGCTGGGCGACTACACGCGCATCCTCGTCGAGCGGCTCGAGGAGCTCTTCGGCCGAGGGTTCGCCCGAGCGGTATCGGGCAACGTCGTCAGCGAGGAGCAGACGGTCGGCGCCGTGATCGACCGTCTGTGCAGCGGCCAGGCTGACGTCGCGGTCCTCTACAGCACCGACGTTCCTCCGATCTCGGGCGACGTGCGAGCGATCGAGGTTCCCTCCGGCGCCGCGGTGCAGGGGACCTACGTGATCGCCACGGTCCGCGCCGGCCGGCAACCGGATGCGGCGAACGCCTGGGTCGACCTGATCCAGGGGCCGATGGGCGAGCAGGTACTACGCGCGGCCGGCTTCGGCCCTCCTCACGACGTGCCGAGCAGGTCGACGACGAAGACGAGCGTCTCGTCCGGACCGATCACGCCACCGGCGCCTCGCTTGCCGTAAGCAAGGTTGGGCGGGATCGTGATCCGTCGGCGTCCGCCGACCTTCATCCCGGAGACGCCCTGGTCCCAGCCGGAGATGACCTGGCCCTTGCCGAGGCCGAACTTGAAGGTGTCGCCGCGATCCCAGGACGCGTCGAATTGCTTGCCCGTCTTCCACGAGACGCCGACGTAATGGACCTCCACGACCTGGCCCGCGACCGCCTCCTCGCCGTCACCGACGATGATGTCATCGAGCTCGAGCTGGTAGGACGGCGGCTGGTCGGACGGGACGTCGACCTGGGGCTTCTCGATCGCGGCCACGGCGAAACAGGCTATACGTCGCGGCTCGCAGGCGCGCGCAGGGCGCACGGGCCCGGCGCGAGCGCGGGGCCCGTGGAGGGCCCGTGGTCGCCCGGGCGGTCAAGCGTAACCTTCTCTACGAGAATCGAAATTGAGGAGTCAGACACCATGTCATCTGAAGCATTCGTATTCGACGCGATCCGCACGCCCCGCGGCAAGGGAAAGGTGAACGGATCCCTCCACGCCACCAAGCCGGTCGATCTCGTGGTCGGACTGATGCACGAGATGCTCAGCCGGCACGGCGAGCTCGACCCGAATCGGGTCGACGACGTCGTGCTCGGCGTCGTCACGCCGATCGGCGATCAGGGCGCCGACATCGCCAAGACCGCCGCGATCAAGGCCGGGCTGCCCGACACGGTCGCCGGAGTGCAGCTGAACCGCTTCTGCGCATCTGGCCTCGAGGCCGTGAACATCGCCGCGCAGAAGGTCGCCTCGGGCTGGGAGGACCTCGTCCTCGCGGGTGGCGTTGAGTCGATGTCGCGGGTTCCGATGGGCTCGGATGGCGGCGCGTGGGCGCTCGACCCCGAGACCAACTACGACACCTCGTTCGTCCCACAGGGCGTAGGCGCCGACCTGATCGCGACCGTCGAGGGGTTCACCCGCGAGGATGTCGACGCCTACGCCACCCGCTCGCAGGAGCGCGCCGCGACGGCTCAGGCCGAGGGTCGCTTCGCGAGGTCGGTGATCCCCGTGCTCGACATCAACGCGCACGTCGTCCTCGACAACGACGAGTTCATCCGTCCCGGCACGACGGTGGAGACGCTCGCGAAGCTGAAGCCGTCGTTTCAGGTGATGGGCGAGATGGGCGGCTTCGACGCCGTGGCGCTCCAGAAGTACCACTGGATCGAGAAGGTGGAGCACGTCCACACGCCAGGGAACTCGTCGGGCATCGTCGATGGCGCCTCCCTGGTGGCGATCGGGAGCGAGCAGATCGGCCACGAGCTGGGACTCACCCCGCGCGCCAGGATCCTCGCGACCGCCGTCTCCGGTGCCGATCCGACGATCATGCTGACCGGTCCGGCGCCGGCGAGCCGCAAGGCCCTCGCCAAGGCAGGTCTGACCGTCGAGGATCTCGACCTGGTCGAGATCAACGAGGCGTTCGCTGCGGTCGTGCTCAGGTTCGTCAAGGACATGGGCCTCGACCTCGACAAGGTCAACGTCAACGGCGGCGCGATCGCGATGGGCCATCCGCTCGGCGCAACCGGCGCGATGATCCTGGGCACGTTGATCGACGAGCTCGAACGCCAGGACAAGCGCTACGGCCTGGCGACGCTCTGCGTCGGCGGCGGCATGGGCATCGCGACCGTCGTCGAGCGCGTCTAGCGCGCTCCCCGGCCACCAAGGAGACCGAACGAATGACTGACACCAGCACGATCCGCTGGGAGCGGGACGACGACGGCGTTGTGATCCTGATCCTTGACGACCCGAACCAGTCGGCGAACACGATGAATGCCGCGTACGCCGAGTCGATGGCGGCGACGGTGGACCGCCTCGAGGCGGAGAAGGACGACATCGCCGGTGTCGTCATCACCTCGGCGAAGAAGACCTTCTTCGCCGGTGGGGACCTCAACGACCTGCGCTCCGTGACGTCCGAGCACTCCGAGGAGATCGCTCGCTTCGTCCACGACGGCAAGGCGCTCCTCCGGCGCCTGGAGACGCTGGGCAAGCCGGTCGTCGCGGCGATCAACGGCTCCGCGCTCGGCGGCGGTCTCGAGATCGCGCTCGCCACCCACTACCGGGTGGTTCTCGACGATCCGAAGATCCAGCTCGGATTCCCCGAAGTTCAGCTCGGCCTCCTTCCCGGCGCCGGAGGCGTGACCCGCACGGTACGGATGCTCGGGATCGCCAATGCGCTGGTCGCGCTACTGCTGAAGGGACAGCGGGTCGACCCCGAGCAGGCCAAGGAGATCGGGATCGTCGATGAGATCGTCGCCACGCGCGAGGATCTGCTCCCGGCGGCGAAGGCGTGGATCGCCGCCCATCCCGAGGCCGCGCAGCCGTGGGACGCGAAGGGGTACACGATCCCCGGCGGCACGCCAAGCACTCCGTCCTTGGCGCAGAACCTGCCGGCATTCCCCGCCAACCTGCGCAAGCAGCTCAAGGGTGCGAACTACCCGGCGCCCCATCACATCATGGCGGCCGCAGTCGAAGGGGCCCAGGTCGACTTCGACACCGCGAGTGAGATCGAAGGACGGTACTTCGTCGACCTCGTGACCAGCCAGGTGGCGAAGAACATGATCCAGGCCTTCTTCTTCGATCTGCAGCGGGTCAGCGGCAGCCGCGGTCGCGGCGAGGACGTCGAGACCTTCCGCTCGACGAAGGTTATCGTGCTCGGCGCGGGCATGATGGGCGCGGGGATCGCCTACGTCGCCGCCAAGGCAGGGATCGAGGTCGTGCTCAAGGACGTGTCCCTGGAGGCGGCGCAGCGCGGCAAGGGCTACTCGAAGTCGCTGGTCGAGAAGGCAGTGCAGCGCGGCCGGTCGACCCGGGAGCAGGCCGATGAGCTGCTCGCGCGGATCATCCCGACGGCGGATCCCACCGCCGCCGAGGGCTCCGACCTGGTCATCGAGGCGGTGTTCGAGGACCCCGCGCTGAAGGCGCAGGTGTTCGCCGAGATCGAGCCGCACCTCGCCCCCGATGCGCTGCTCGGCTCCAACACGAGCACCCTGCCGATCACCGGCCTGGCCGAAGGCGTGTCGCGCCCGGAGGACTTCATCGGCCTGCACTTCTTCAGCCCGGTGGACAAGATGCCGCTGCTCGAGATCATCCGCGGCGAGAAGACGACCGACGCCACGCTCTACCGGGCGCTCGACTTCGCCAAGCAGATCAAGAAGAACCCGATCGTCGTCAACGACAGCCGGGGCTTCTTCACCAGTCGCGTGATCGGGACGTTCATCAACGAGGGCATCGGGATGCTGCTCGAAGGCGTCCCCGCCGCGACGATCGAGCAGGCCTCCTCGCAAGCCGGATACCCGGCACCCGTGCTCCAGCTCTCCGATGAGCTCAACCTCAACCTGATGCGCAAGATCGCCGACGCGGCCAAGAGCGCGGCGGACGCCGGAGGGATGCGCTGGCAGGACCATCCCGCCAACCAGGTCATCGATCGCCTGCTCGACGAGTACGGGCGTGGCGGCAAGCTCGCGGGAGCCGGCTTCTATGACTACGTGGACGGCAAGCGCACCCGGCTCTGGCCGGGGCTCAGGGATGCGTTCCCGCCGGTCGACGATCCGTCCACGATCTCGCTCGAGGACCTCGAAGAGCGGATGCTCGTGATCGAGGCGCTCGAGACCGTCAAGTGTGTCGACGAGGGCGTGATCGAGTCTGTCGCCGACGCGAACATCGGCTCGATCATGGGGATCGGCTTTCCCGCCTGGACCGGTGGGGTGCTCCAGTACATCAACGGCTACGCGGGCGGTCCGCCCGGCTTCGTCGCTCGCGCCGGCGAGCTCGCGGCGACGTACGGAGAGCGCTTCGAGCCGCCGGCGTCGCTCGTCCAGATGGCGGAGCGCGGCGAGACCTACAGCGACGAGCAGTCGCTCCTCGCCCCCGCATAGCTCCCCGACATGACCCGGGCGCCGGCGAACGCGCCCGGGTCACCCGGATCGGGGCCCCGGGGGCTAGTCCTGTGACGCCTCCTCCTCTTTGATCTTGCTCTCGAGCTGGGCCATCACGTCGGGGTCGCGCAGCGTGGTGACGTCGCCGAGAGCGCGCCCGTCGGCGATGTCGCGCAGGAGGCGGCGCATGATCTTTCCCGAACGCGTCTTCGGGAGATCGTCGGTCCATATGATCCGCTTCGGTCGGGCGAACTTGCCGATCCGCACGCCGACCGTCTCGCGGATCGCCGCGACGATCTCGTCTGTGCCTTCGAGATCGCCCTGGAGCGTCACGAAGGCGCAGATCGCCTGGCCGGTGTCCTCGTCGGACTGCCCGATCACGGCGGCCTCGGCGACCATGTCGTGCGCCACGATCGCGGACTCGACCTCGGCCGTCGAGAGCCGGTGCCCGGACACGTTGACGACGTCGTCGATGCGCCCGATCACCCAGATGTAGCCGTCCTTGTCGCGGCTCGCGGCGTCGCCGACGAGGTACGTCGTCGATCCGAAGCGACTGAAGTACGTCTCGATGAAGCGCTCGTCGTCCTTATAGAGCGTACGCAGCATCGACGGCCACGGTCGAGTGAGGACGAGCAGGCCCTGTCCCGTCTCGATGGTCTTGCCCTCGCGCTCGTCGACCACGTCGGCGGCGATCCCCGGGAACGGCTTCGTCGCCGACCCCGGCTTCGTGGAGACGATGCCCGGCAGCGGCGTGATCATGATCGCGCCCGTCTCGGTCTGCCACCAGGTGTCGACGATCGGGCAGCGCTTGCCGCCGATCACCGTGTAGTACCACAGCCACGCCTTCGGATTGATCGGCTCGCCGACCGTGCCGAGGAGCCGCAACGAGCTGAGATCGTGTGCGCTCGGGTACTTGACCCCCCACTTGATGCACGCTCGGATCGCGGTGGGAGCCGTGTAGAAGAGCGACACCTTGTAGCGCTCGACGAGCTCCCACCAGATGCCCTTGTGCGGGTAGTCCGGGGCGCCTTCGTACATCACCGACGTCGCCCCGTTGCACAGGGGCCCGTACACGATGTAGGAGTGCCCGGTGACCCAGCCGACGTCGGCGCAGCACCACCACACGTCCTCCTCGGGCTTGAGGTCGAAGACGTAGCGATGGGTCGTGCTCACGCCGGTCAGATACCCCCCGGTCGTGTGGAGGATTCCCTTCGGCTTCGCCGTCGAGCCGCTCGTGTAGAGGATGTAGAGCGGATCCTCGGCGTCCATCGGCTCGGCCGGACACTGCGGGTCGGCCGCCTCCATCAGCTCGTGGTACCAGTGGTCGCGCCCTTCGCGCATCTCGCACTCGGTGCCCTTGGAGCGCACGACGACGATGTGCTCGAGCGTCTCGAGGCCGCCCATCACCTCGTCGACGTTCTGCTTCACCGGCGCGGTCTTGCCCTTCCGCGCCGCACCGTCGACGGTGATCAGCGCCTTCGCCTCGCTGAACTCCATCCGCTCGCGGACGGATTCGGCCGAGAACCCGCCGAAGACGACATTGTGGGGTGCGCCGATCCGCGCGCACGCGAGCATGGCGACGACTACCTCGGGGATCATCGGCAGGTAGATCCCGACGATGTCGCCCTTCTCGATCCCGATGCCCTTCAGCGCGTTGGCGAACCGCTGCACGTCCGCGAGGAGATCGGCATAGGTGAGGTCGCGTTCCTCGCCCTCCTCGCCGCGCCAGTGATAGGCGACGCGGTCGCCGTTACCCGCCTCGACGTGACGGTCGAGGCAGTTATAAGAGACGTTCAGCTGGCCGCCGACGAACCACTTGTAGAACGGAGGGTTCGAGTCGTCGAGGACCTTGTCCCAGGGCTTGAACCAGTGCAGCTTCTCAGCGTTGCCCGCCCACCAGCCCTGCCAGTCGCGGTCCGCCTCCTCGTAGATCGCCGGGTCGCCCAGCAGCGCTTTCTCGCGGAACTCGTCCGGCGGGTCGAAGGTCTCGACGTCGAGCAACTCGGCGAGTTCTTGCTCGACATCGCTGTCGTTCAAAACGCGCTCAGCGGCCATCTCTCACTCCTCATCTCGGTGATGGCGGAAGCGCCGGCGTGGATTCCACGCCGGCGCACCCACTCTACATCTCGTACTGCCGACGCTAACTCGTTGCGATCGGCTCCGCTAGCTCCGCACACCGAGGGGGAGCACGTAGCGCCCCCACTGGTGGTGCATGACCAGCCCGGTGGCCGTGTACAGCGCCAGCGCCGCGGTCACGAGCCCGGCCCAGCCGCCGATGTGGATCGTGCTGTTGCTGTTGGCGCCGATCTGGGCGATGGTTGCGCCCGACCAGCCGATCCCGAGCAGGATGAAGGTGACCGTGAGGGCGAAGAAGACGATCGTCACCAACAACGGCTGCTTCAACGAGGCCAGGAACATCAGGCCGGTGAAGATCGCCCACGCCCACAGGTAGAGGCCGACGGCGGCAGGAGCGGCGGCGCTCGTCACGAGCCCGCCCAGCTGCCCGGTCACGAGGATGTAGAACGAGATCCAGAATGCGCCGTAGGACGTGAACGCAACCGCGCCGAAGGTGTTACCGGTACGGAACTCCCACATCCCGGCGAGCAACTGCGCGAGTCCGCCGTAGGCGAACGCGAGCCCAAGCACCACCGTCAGGGACTTGCCACCGACCAGGTTTGCATTGACCATGCTCAACACGAAGGTCGTGATGCCGAATCCGGCCAGTCCCAGCGGTGCCGGGTTGGCCGGCACCCAGCTCTTTTCTTCCATCCGTCTCTCCTCTCCTGCGCCGTCACGCCTGAGCGCGCCGACAAGGTAGCGACCGTACGGTCGCCCGGACACGATGCCGGGCAAGCCTCTACCCGTGACCGGTCGGTTTGCAACGCCAATCGGCGAACGGCAGCCCACGGCGACGACCGGGCTCAGGGCACGACGAACGGTTGCCTTTGGTCGCGCGCGCCGGTCGCATATGCTGCGCACCGAGTGGAGGTCGTTCTGGGAGTTCTCGTCGGTTGGGCGAGCGCCGCCTCGCTGTTGGCCGGCGCGCGCTTGCTCCGCCCGGCGCGGGTGATCTCCAGCGAGGGGCACGCGATGCAGTCCGCGCTTCACGCCGCCACGGTCATGTTGCCCCACCTGCGCCGCGGTCTCTCGGTCGAGAGCGCGTCGCGGGCGATCCCCCAGCTGCTCACGCTCACCCAGGCGAGCGCGGTCGCGCTCGCCGACCGCGAGCGCATCCTCGCGTGGCACGGCGCCGGCGCGGATCACCACGAGCGCGGGCAGACGCTCTTAGAGCTGGTGGCGATCGGACGCGACGATCGGGTCCACGTCGAGTCGGCGATCTCCTGCGAGGATCCGGAGTGCCCGCTCGGCGCGGCGATCGTGGCGCCGCTCGTGGTCGGCGGCGCGCGGGTCGGTACCCTCGTCGCCGTGTTCGCCCGGGCGCGCCGCCTCGCGCCCGAGGACACGCGCACCGTCCAGGAGGCGGCGAGCCTGGTGTCCGCGCAGATCGAGCTCTCCGAGCTCGAAGCCCAGGGAGAGCGTCTCGCGCGCGCGGAGCTACGGGCGTTACGCGCGCAGATCTCGCCGCACTTCATCTATAACGCGCTCGCCGCCGTGGCCGCGTACATCCACTCCAGCCCGGACGAGGCGCGCGAGCTCCTGACCGACTTCGCGGAGTTCACGCGCTACGCGTTTCGCGGCGAAGATCCCTACGTCACGCTCGCCGACGAGCTCACCTACGTCGAGAAGTACCTGCGACTCGAGCGCGCGCGCTTCGGCGCGGGGCTCGAGGTTCGGATCGAGGTCGCCCCGGAGGTTCTCCACGTGGTCGTCCCGGTCCTATCGCTGCAGCCGCTGGTCGAAAACGCCGTCCGTCACGCCGTCGAGCACCGTGGCTACGGGCGGATCGAGATCATCGGTCGCGACATCGGCGCCGACGCCGAACTGCGCGTGCATGACGACGGCACCGGGATGGGACGCGCGCGAGCCCAGCAGGTGCTCGCTGGCGAGGCCGGCGGAATCGGGGTCGCGAACGTCCAGGCGCGGCTGCAGACGAGCTTTGGGCTCGACTACGGACTGGAGATCGACTCGCAGCCGGGCGAGGGAACGACCGTGACGATGACGCTGCCGAAGTTCCGCGCCGGGGTCCGCGCGGCGTGAGTGTCGACGCCGCCCTTTCGGTACTGGCCGTCGACGATGAGCGTCCCGCGCTCGAGGACCTCGCGCGCCTGCTGCGCTCCTCACCGTGGATCGCCGAGGTGCTTTGCGCCCAGAGCGGCCACGAAGCCCTTCGTCACCTCGCCGAGCGACAGTTCGATGCGCTCTTCCTCGACGTGCGGATGCCCGGTCTCGGCGGTCTCGAGCTGGCCGGAGTGCTCGACCGCTTCGCGAAGCCGCCCGCTGTCGTATTCGTCAGCGCCTATGAAGACGGCGCGGTCGGGGCGTTCGAGGTCCATGCCGTCGACTATCTGATGAAGCCCGTCAGCATCCGGCGGATCGAGGAGGCGATCACGCGCGTCGCCGAGGTCACGCGCCGGAGCACCGCGGGCGCGACGCCGGTAACCGACCACCCATCCGAGGACGACACCCGCGAGGAGATCGTTGCCGTCGAGCGGGCCAACGGAAACGCCACGAGGATCGTCTCGCGCGCGTCGATCCTCTACGTACAGGCCCGGGGCGACTACATGCGCATCGTCAGCGACGAGGGTCGCTACATCCAGCGCGGAACGCTCGCCGAGCTCGAGCGTCGCTGGAACGCCCATGGCTTTCACCGCGTGCACCGGGCATACCTCGTGAACCTCCGCCACGCAGTCGAGATGCGCCCTGACCTCGGCGGAACGGCGGTCCTGGTGCTCAGTGACGGCAGCGAGATCCCGGTGGCCCGGCGGCAGGTCAGCGACCTGCTCCACCGGCTGCGGATGTGAGGCCGTGACGCCCAGCGCGCAGCCCGGCGGCCCCACCCCGCGCGACGAGCTCGCGGAGGCGACCGCGCACGGGGCCTTGTACCTGAGGCGTCTTCGCCAGCGCCAGCTCGCGCTCTCGCTGCTCACACTGATCGCGTTCGGAGCAATTGTCGGGGTGTTGCCGCTGGCGATCGACGTGGTACCGCAGCTGAGACGCCTCGATGTGCTGGGGATACCGCTCGCCATCTGGCTGCTCGTGGTACCGCTGCCCCCCATCTTCCTCATTCTCGGTGCGCTCTACGCACGACGCGCCGACGCGCTCGACGAGAGCTTCCGCGAGCTGGTACGGCGCCGTTGATCGCGATCCTCGCGGTCGCCGCCGTGACGATCGGCACGGTTGGACTGGGCGCGATGGGGACGCGCCTGGCGCGGACGACTTCGGACCTGCTCGTCGCCTCGCGCGCGGTCACGGCGTGGTGGAACGCCGCCGCGATCTCAGGCGAATATCTGTCGGCGGCGAGCTTCCTCGGCATCGCCGGACTCGAGATGCAGAACGGGACCACCGCCCTGTGGCAGTCACTCGGCTTCACCGCCGGCTACCTCTGTCTGCTCCTCTTCGTCGCCGCGCCCCTGCGCCGGTTCGGGTCCTACACGATCTCCGATTTCGCCGAAGCGCGGTTGCGCAGTCCGCGCCTGCGGGGCCTCGCCTCGGGGACGGTGCTCCTGATCGGCGGCTTCTACCTCGTCCCGCAGCTGAAAGGGGCGGGACTGACGCTGAACGTCGTCACCGGCGCGCCGTACTTCGTCGGTGTGCTCGCCGTCGGACTGATCGTCTCACTCAACGTCGGGCTCGGCGGGATGCGAGGGATCACCTACGTGCAGGCGTTCCAGTTCTGGCTCAAGGTGTTCGCGATCGCGCTCCCGGCCTGCCTGTTGCTCATCCACTTGGGCGGGCTGCCGGCGCGAGCTGCCCTGTTCGGTGACGAGTTTCCGAGCGCCGGCGCGAAGGGTCTCGCGGTTCCGCTGAGCGCGCCCCAGCCGGTCACGTTCCCGGCGGCGACGCGCTACACGGTCGTCGTGAGCTCGCGCGGCCGATCGACCGCCCGCGCGTTTGACGCCTTCGCCGGTGAGCGCACCACGCTGCCCGCCGGGCGGCTGCTGCTGGCGCCTCATGCCGCCGTGCCCGTTGCCTCCGGCACGACGGCACTGCGGGGGAGCGAGTGGGCGCGCCCGGTCGGCGGCGGGGGCGAGCGATCGCCGGTGTTCGTCTACTCGCTGCTGATCGCGACGTTCCTGGGCACGATGGGTCTTCCGCACATCCTCGTGCGCTTCTACACCAACCCCGACGGGCCCGCAGCGCGGCACACAACCGTACGCGTGCTCGGTCTGCTCGGGCTCTTTTACATCTTCCCCGGGATCTATGGCGCGCTCGGCCGCGTGCTCGTACCCCAGCTCTACGTCACGGGTGCGACCGACACCGTGGTGCTACGCCTCCCGCAGGCCGCCTGGCCGGGCACGGTCGGCAACGTCCTCGGCGCGATCACCGCGGCCGGCGCGTTCGCCGCGTTCCTCTCGACCTCCTCGGGTCTGCTCGTATCGATCGCGGGGACGATCTCCCACGACGTCTGGCCGCGCGTCTCACGCGAGCGCACGACGACCGTCGCGATCCGCCGCCTGCGCTTCCGACTGGCCGCCGTGCTCGGGATGCTCGCGCCGATCGTGGTTGCGTTCTTCGCCCAGGGCGTCGACATCGCGGTGCTCGTCGGCTGGGCCTTTGCGCTGGCGGCGAGCACCTTCTGTCCGCTGTTCCTGCTCGGAATCTGGTGGACCCGCCTGACCGCCGCCGGCGCCGCGTGTGGGATGGTGGCGGGCGCAGTCCTGGCCACATCGGGGATCCTCGTCGGGCTCGCGCTCGGGGAGCCGGGTGGTGTCGCCGGCGCGCTGCTGGCGCAGCCGGCGATCGTCTCGGTTCCGATCGCCTTCCTGGCGATGATCGCGGTGTCGCTGGGCTCCACCGAGCGTCCCGCCCCCGACGCCGAGATGCTCGCGCTCCACGCGCCAGAAGGACTCGACCTGCCCGACCTCGGCGTGCGGGATCCGTTCGTGCTCGGTCCGCGAGCGGGAGCGTGAGGGGATCCTGGGCGCGAGCTTCGCGCTGATGGAGATGCGCGTCGTCCTGCGGCGGATCCTCGAACGGACCGAGGTGTTACCCGCGAAGCAGGATCCAGACAAGGTCGAGTTCCGCGCGATCACCCTCGCCCCCCGCGACGGGGTGCTGGTGATCCAGCCGCGGCCGCCGGTGCTGAGCGAGCGAGGCGGGTCAACTGGTGCTCAGCCCCTCGCGACACCGGTGTAGCGCTCGGCAACGTCGGTCAGAACCTGAAGCATCGTCTTCGCCGCCGGGCTGACGCCGGGGCCGCGAACCGTTGCCGCGATCACCTTGCGCGTCGGGCTGCGCGGCGAGAGCTCACGGACGACGATGTCTGCGCGCTCACGCGTGAGCGCGAGCTGCGGGATCAGCGCCACGCCGACGCCGACCGCGACGAGCCCCTGCACGGTCTCGTAGTCGTCGCTCTCGAAGGTCACCTTGGGCTCGAATCCGGCGGTCAGGCACGAGCGCACGACATGGCGCGCGCACGGGCTTGACGCCGCCGTCTGCACCCACTCCTCCTCGCTCAGGTCCTGGAGCGTCAGCGCGTCCTTCGCAACGAGCGGATGGGCGGCGGGCAAGACCACATGCATGGGATCGTCGAGCAAAGTCACCGAGCGCAACGTCGCTCCGGTCCACTCGACCACGCCGGGGAACTCGAACAGCAGCGCGAGGTCGATGTCGCCGGCTCGCAGTCGCGGCGCGATCTCCTCGGGCTCGCCCTCGGCCATGGTCAGGGAAATGTCGGGGTGGCCGGCGCGAAACACCGCGATCGCCTCCGGCATCAGGGTCGCACCCGCGGAGGGGAACGAAGCCATGCGCAGACGACCGCCTCGCAGCCCCATCACGGCAGCGAGCTCTGCCTCCGCAGAGTCGACCTGGGCAAAGATCGCTTCGGCCTGCTCGACGAGCGTCGCGCCGGCAGCGGTCGGCCGCGCCCCGCGGCGGTCGCGGACGACCAGCGTCATCCCCATCTCGGCCTCGAGGCGGGCGATCGCCTGGGAGACCGCCGACTGCGTATACGACATCGCCTCAGCAGCGCCCGAGAACGAGCCGCGCTCGACGACCTCGCAGAGAACTCTGAGTCGGCCAAGGTTTAGCATTAGCAGAACTGATTGTACAGATGAGTAACTTCACTGGCTATAATGTAAGGGTCCTGCCATCCTGAGCCGAAATAGCGTTAGGGGTAACGACCACGAGAACGATAAGGAGTACCCATGGGTCCCAAGACCATCATCTCTTATGACGACACGCTGAACGACCATGACGCCCTCGCGCTTGGCCGCGTCCTCGCGTCCTTCGGCGCGGAGCTAGAGCTCGCGTACGTCCGTCACACCACTCAGGCCGATCGCTCGCGCGAGGAGCTCGACCAGAACGAGGCAGAGGCCCTGCTTGAGCGCGGCGCACGCTGGCTCGACGACCTCGACGTGTCCCGCAAGGTCATCGTCAGCGCCTCGACGGGCGAAGGACTTGCCTCGCTCGCCGCAGACGAGGACGCCGAGATCGTCGTATTCGGCTCGGATTATCGCACCGCCGCGGGCCATGTCGAGCCCGGCACCTCAGCCCGGCGTCTGCTCGAGGCCGGTCCTGCCGCCGTTGCGATCGCACCCGCGAACTACCGCAGCGTCCGCGACCACCCGATTCGTAAGATCGCCGTCCTCGACGGTGACTATGCGGCCCGTCAGACGGCCAACGAGATCTCCGACCGGATCGGCGCAGCCGTCGTCTCGGCGCCCGCCGCGGACTACGACCTGCTCGTCGTCGCCTCGCGCCCCGAGGGCCGCGAGGGCCACGTGATGATCAGCTCACAGGCAGGGAACGCGATCGAGAACTCGACGGCTCCGGTGCTCGTCGTGCCGCGCGGCACTCCGATCCGCTTCGCGGTGCCGGCGGCCGCAACGCTCTGAGCTTCAGACCAGGACTCACACCGCTTCACCGAAGGCCGCTCCCCCCGGGGGCGGCCTTCGTGCTGCCGGTGAACCTGCGAGCATCCGGTCATGGATACCGCAACCATTGATCAGGCATACGGACAACTCCAGGCCGAGTTCAAAGACGTCGCAACGTCGGTCCAGGAGCTCGCCGGGAAGCTGCAGACGGCATCGCAGACCGGTAACCCCGACGCGAAGGAGTGGCTGCTCGACCTCAAGCAGATCGCCCTCGACGTCAAGGACGAGCAGGTGCAGGTCAACGAGCTGCTCCAGGCGATCCACGGGTTCGTCGCCAACTCCAACGAGCAGATCCAGCAGTACCAGCAGGGCCCCCAGCAAGGCGCCATGGGCGGCCGCGGCGGCATGTTCGGCGGCGGCATGGGCGGCGGTCGTGGCGGCATGTTCGGCGGCTTCCTCGGCGGCGGCTTCGGGCGCGCGATGGAGATGGGCGCCGGCATCGGCCTCGGCGAGGACCTGATCAACAGCATCTTCTGATTGATGGGCCCCTTCGGGCCTGTTTGACGGCGAAGGACCGGATTGGGCGAAGGACCGGATTGCGTTCGATCGCCGAGATCGTCGCGACCGGCGGGCCGCGCCCTGCCCCCGGGTCACCCCAGAATCAGCTGGCTGTCGCCGAACTCGTGCCAGAGATAGCCGCGCTCGAGGGCGGCACTGTAGGAGCGCTCGAGCAGCTCCGCGCCGGCCACCGCCTCGAGCATCTGCAGGTGCGAGGCCGCGGGCTCATGCCAGCCGGTGAGTAGGCCGTCGACGGCCGGAAGACCACGCTCGGGGGTCACGACGAGACCGGTCCAGCCGCTCTCCGCGTGGACCGTACCGTCGGGCGCCGCGACCGTCTCGAGCGCGCGCACCACTGTGGTGCCCACGGCGATCACCCGGCCTCCCCAGCCTCGGACGGCGTTGACGAGCCCGGCCGTCACCGCCGGGACCTCGTAGCACTCGGGATAGGGCGGCTCGTGCGCCTCGGGCGACGACACTCCCGCGTGCAGCGTGATCGGCGCGAGCAGGACGCCGCCTGCGACCAGCGCGGTGATCAGCTCGGGCGTGAACGGGCGCCCGGCGCTCGGCATCTCGGCGCTCCCCGGCACTGTCGCGTACGCAGTCTGATACGCCTCGAGCGGCCATTGGCCGCTGACGTATCCGTAGCGAATCGGCTCGCCGTGGCGCCTGAGGTACGCCGGCACCGGCTCCTCAGTGTCGACCCGCCCGAGCAGGAGACGCGCTCCAGAAACGTATGGAGCGGCGACCTCGAGCTCTGCTCCCCCGGCGAGCGCGAGCCGTTCGCCCGGGCGTGCGGCGCCGAGCGGCCGGGCGCCGTCCGCGCTGCGGAGCTCGATCACCCACCACCGCTCGTCGGTCAGGTGCGGAGCCCTGGTGGCGAAGTGGATGCGCGCGGCGGTGCCGTCGCCGCGCCGCGCGGCGATCGCGGCGGGGAGGGTCGCCGAGATGTTGAGCACGAGCAGGTCGCCGGGGGACAGGAACCTCGGAAGCTCGCGGAAGCGGGAGTGGACGATGCGTTGCTCGCCCCGCGTCGCGACCATCAGCCTGACCCCGTCGCGCGCGAGGCCTCGCGCCTCGGGCGGTTCGCGTGCCTCGAGCATCGCGGGCAAGTCGAACGCGAGCGCGCTCACGCTCCAACCCGCGCGAGCTCCCGGGCGCGGTAGCGACCGCTCGGAGCGTTCCCGTCGATCAGGTGACGCAGCCCCGGGATGCTGTCCTCGGGCGGCGGGCGGTCCGAGATGTCCTCACCGGGGAATGCCTCCTGATGCATCTGCGTGCGCATGTCGCCGGGGTCGACGGCGTAGATCCGCAGCTCGGGATGCTCGGCCGCCAGGATCGCGGTGAGCTGATCGAGCGCGGCCTTCGCCGACCCGTACCCGCCCCAACCCTCATAGGGCTCGATGGCGGCATCGGAGGTGACGTTGACGACGACGCCACCATCGGGGAGTCGCGGCAGCACGAGCTGCGTGAGCGCGAGCGGGGCGAGCACGTTCACGCGGTACACGCATTCGAGCTCCGCGAGCGGATAGCGCTCGAGTGAAGGTTGGGGACTCGGTCCGAGCACGCTCGCGTTGTTGACGAGCAGGTCGATGCGCTCGCCGGCCGCCGCGATCAGCGCGCTGCGGTGCCCGGAGTCCGAGACGTCTCCAGTCACGGCGGCGACCTCGGTGAGCCGGTCGAGCTCGTTCGCGACGCGCTCGAGCTCGACGGCACCACGGGCATCGATCACGAGGGCCCAACGGTCCCGGGCGAGCGAACGCGCGAGCGCAAGGCCCAACCCTCTGGAGGCTCCGGTGATGATCGCGAGCGGCACCACCCAAAAGTACGGCGAGGGCGGTCCCGATTGCCAGGGGCAATTGGACCTAGGACCTCATCAGGCCGCGCTCGAGGGCCGGACAGCCGTCAGTGATTTCGTCGCGGGCCCTCATCCACGGCCCCGCGTTCGCGCATCCCCTCGCGGACGGCGAACAAGGCGGCCTGCGTCCGGTCAGGCACGTCGAGCTTCGCGAGCACGTGGCCGACGTGTGTCTTCACCGTCTTCTCGGCGATCCCGAGCTCGAGCGCGATCCGTTTGTTGGACCTGCCCAGAGCGATCAGCGAGAGAACTTCGCGCTCACGCGGGGTCAACCGCTCCCGGGGTTCCTCGCCCGGCCGCTGCGCGATCGCCTCAACCAGGCGCGATGCCACCGCCGGATCGAGCAGGGTCCCCCCGGTGTGAGCGGCCCTGACCGCCCGCGCCAGCTCGGAGGGCTCGACGTTCTTAAGCAGGTACCCGGCCGCCCCGGCTTGGATCGCGGGCAGCAGCCGGTCGTCCTGGGCAAAGCTCGTGAGCACGATCACGCGACAGGCGGGAAGCCGCTGGCGCAGTTCGCGCATCGCGCCGACGCCGTCGAGCTTCGGCATCACAAGGTCCATCAGGATCACGTCCGGACCCAGGCGCTCCGCCTCTCGGATGGCCGCCTCGCCGTCTGCCGCCTCGCCGACGATCTCGATCCCTTCCTGGAGCTCGAGGAACGTGCGCAGGCCCTCTCGGACGACCGCGTGATCGTCGACAAGCAGGACGCGGATCGCCTCAGACACCGGTCGCGACCTCCAGCCGCACCGTCGTTCCGGACCCCGGGGCGGAGCGGATCTCGAGCCGTCCGCCGATCGACCGCGCGCGCTCCTCCATCGAGGTCAGCCCGAGATGCTTGGAGCGAAGCTCGGCATCAGCGGGCTCAAAGCCCGCTCCGTTGTCGACCACCTCCATCAGCAGGCGATCGTCGTCGCCGGCGATGCGCACGCTCACGCGATCGGGCGCGGCGTGGCGCAGCGCGTTGTGCAGCGCCTCCTGGGCGATCCGGAGCACGTCCGCGTCGCGTGCGCCGTCGCCGGTTCGATCCTCCACCTCGATCAGGATCTCGACGTCGTGCAGCTTCCGGAGCATGTCGACCTCCTTACGGAGCGCTCCCGCGAGCCCGTCGCGTTCGAGGTCGGGCGGGCGGAGCTCGAGGATCAGCAGCCGCAGCTCGTCCAGCGCCTCGCGCGCGAGCTGCTGGAGGCGTTCGATCTGTACCCGCGCCGCCGCGCCGTCGCGATCGAGCAGCGTCGCGGCGGCCTCCGCGCTCAGGACCAGGCTGAACAGCTTCTGACTGACGACGTCGTGCAGCTCGAGCGCGAGACGATTGCGTTCGGAGAGCATCGACAGCTCGCGGCTGCGCTCGTACAGCCGCGCGTTCGTGATCGCAATCGCGGCGTGCGCCGCCAGCAGCTCGATCACCTCCTGATCAGCCGGGCCAAAGAGCGCTTGCCCGTGGGTGGCCGGGGCCGGGCCCTCCTTCTCGGTCAGGTAGAAGGCACCGATCACCCCGTCGCGCGCGACGATCGGAACCCCCAGGAACGAGCGCATGTCCGGGTGCTCGTCGGGCCACCAGCCGCGGAACCGAGGATGACGATGGATGTCCTCGGTGCGAAACGACTCCGGGGACTCGAGCATCGCCCCAAGCAGGCCGTGGGTGCGCGGAAGGGGGCCCATGGCCGCGACCAGGCGATCATCCATGCCGGACACCAAGAACCTGCTGAAGCCACCTTCGCCATCGGGAATCCCAAGTGCCGCAAAGCGGGCAGCGGCGAGCTCGCGGGCGCTGTCGACAAGTCGCTGCAAGACCTCATCAACGGACAGCTGCGCCGCGACCGCGAGGACCGCATCGCTGACGGCCCGGAGGGCAGGGCTCAGCCGCTCGCTCATGGGATAGGACAATACGGCGGGCGTGCGTGAGCCCGGGTGGGCCCCGGGCGCTGGGCCCGAGGCGGGGCGCGAGGCGGGCGTGCGTGGGCCCGCGTGGGCGGCGGGGCGCTGGGCGCGAGCCACGGGCGAGCCGGGGGCGCTACGTTATCTGCTCGGATGCCGCGCTCCTGGATCTACATGCAGATAGCAATCGTGTTTTTTGTCCTCATCGGGATGGTGATCGCGATCACGAAGCTTGCCTGAACGGGCAGCTACGATCCGAACCATGTTCGGCTCGATCCTGGTCGGCACCGACGGGTCAGACACGGCCAAGTCCGCGGTCCGTGACGCGATCGACTTGGCCCGCCAACTCGGAGCCCGGCTGCACGTCGTCAGCGCGTACGAGCCGGTCTCGGTGCAACGCCTCGGCGACGAGAGCGTCGAGGCGCCGAAGGACGTGCAATGGATGGTCAGTCCCCGCGAGGACGTGCTCGCGATGCTGGACGAAGCGGCGGCCGAGGCACGAAACGCGGGCGTCGCCGTCGTCGAGACGTTCGCGCGTCAGGGCGACGCAGCCGACGCGATCATCGACGTCGCCGAAGAGCAGCAATCGGACCTGATCGTCGTCGGGAACAGGGGCATGACGGGAGCCAAGCGCTTCCTGCTGGGCTCCGTCCCCAACAAGGTCTCCCACCACGCGCCCTGCTCGGTGCTCATCGTCCGCACCACCTAGAGGGCGGGTGTCCTGGCGCCCGGAGGCCGTCCGGAGCGGTTCGGGCGGCTCCCGGCGCGCGGGCGGCTCCGGGACGTTATGGCGACGCGGACGCCACCGGCGTTGTCGGAGTAGGAGTCACCACGGGAGCGATCGGCGCGGTCGCGGCGCCGGCGTCGACCAGCCCGTAACCGAACAGACGATTGGGCTCCGGGAGTCCCGTCGGCCCCGGGGGACCAAGGCGCTCTGCTGTCGCTTTCAGCCTTGCCTCGATCTGATCCGGCGTCGGATGCGACCCGAGGACGTCGCTGGCGATGACGAGCGCTGCAGTTGCCGATACGTGAGGAGCGGCCATCGATGTGCCTTCGTATCCACCGGGGAATCCGAAACGCCACGGCTGCGCGGGGTCGAGCAGCGTCATCTGATAGATGTCCGGCAGGTTCGCATCGGGGTTGCAGTCGGCGTCGTCGGTGAGGTCGGCATCGTCGCCACCGCCCGGCGCGACGAGGTCGATCCCGACACCGCTGTTCGAGTACACAGCCAGGCAGAGATCGCTGGTCGTGGCGCCGACCGAGATCACCTCCGAGTCGCGAGCCGGGTAGGCGAGCTGGGATACGCCGTCGTTCCCGGCTGCGGCCACCACCACCACTCCCCGCTCGTACGCGTAGTGGATCGCGTTGATGATGTCGGGAATCTCCCCGGAGCTGATGCCGACCGAGAACTGGAGGCTCAGGTTGATCACCTGCGCCCCGTGCTTGACGGCGTAGACGATCCCTGCGGCGATCGTCGAAGCGTCGCCCGCTCCGGAGCCGTCGAGCACGCGCACCGGCATGATCGTCGCGCCGTACGCGAGCCCGGTCAGTCCGAGGCCGTTGTTGGTCGCTTCGGCGATCGTGCCCGCCACCAGCGTTCCGTGGCCGTTGCGGTCCAGGGGGAACGCGTCGCGGGCGACGAAGTCGTACGGGGCGACGAACCGGGTTCCGGTGAAGTCGGGTGACTCGCGATACTGGTGCCAGTCTCGATAGGCAATGCCGGTGTCGAGAACGGCGACCACCACACCGCGGCCGCCCGGCCGTCCATCTGCGATGAGGTTCGCCCACGCCTCGGGGGCGTCAACGCCCGATGGAGCGAGGAAGTTCCACTGCGTCTGCTCCCAACCCGTGTGCACGTGCGTGCGGCCGACATCATCGGGGATCCACGTGCCGGCGATGTGGGCGATGTAGTTCGGGACGGCGTACGCGACGCCGGGCTGGCGACGGAGGCGCGCGACCGCTTGGGCGACCGTCTGGCCCGAGCGTGTGCGCACGACCCGGACGCCGAGCGCCGAGACGGCGGTCTGGCGAACTCCCGCCCTCGCATCGGCGGCCATCACCTTCGTCGGCGACACATTGCCTGCGTATCCCACGACGACCTCGCCGGGCACGTAGTCCGCGGCCACCGCTGGCGCCGCCCCGAGCACCATCAACCCGAGCACTGCGGCGGGCGCGGCGAAGCGACTGATGGACGAAAGAGTCTTCATGACGTGGCAAGGCCGGTGGCGGGGCGTCCCGACCGCAGCAAACGGTTAAGACATCATCCGCTACCTGAAGTTTCTCTCACGCACGTCCCGAGCCTCTCGGTGAGCCCTCGCTTCTTCCCCCGCGACGAATACTTCATGCGCCTCGCGCTGCGCGAGGCAGAGCGGGCGCTCGAGCACGACGACGTCCCGATCGGAGCGGTGATCGTGCGCGACGCCGAGGTGATCGGGACCGGACACAACGAGCGCGAGCTGCGCCAGGATCCTACCGCCCATGCCGAGATGATCGCGTTGCGCGACGCCGCGAGGACGATCGCGAGCTGGCGGGTCCTCGATGCCGTGCTCTACGTGACGCTCGAGCCGTGCGCCATGTGCGCCGGCGCGATCGTGCTCGCGCGGCTGCCGCGTGTGATTTACGGCGCAGCTGACCCCAAGGCGGGCGCCGCCGGAAGTGTCCTCGACGTCCTCGCCGAGCCGCAGCTGAATCACTGCCCGACGGTCGCGGGGGGACTCCTCGCGGAGGTGAGTGCCGACCTGCTGCGCGACTTCTTCGCGTCCCGCCGGTAGCAAGCGGACGCCGGCGGACGGCGCTCCCCGGGCCGCTGGCCGGCGAGCCCCGACGACGCCGCGCGCCGTCCGCCCGCCGCCCCGGGGCGCTAGGGTCTTTCGCGCTCACCTGGAGAGGTGGCAGAGCGGTTGAATGCGCCGGTCTCGAAAACCGGTATGGGCGTTTCCGTCCATCGGGGGTTCGAATCCCCCCCTCTCCGCTACAGAATCCGCGGAATCTGGCCATATGCGGGCAGTTTCCTCTTCTGCGAGGGGGTCGCGAGGTCGCGACCGAACGCCGCTCAAGACGGTTCAAGACCGCTCCTGGAGGGGTCCGACTTCCCCACAACTTCCCCACAGTCGGATTCGGGAACGCTGGCGCTGCGAGCTCGTTCATGCGATTCCGCAAGATAGGCGTCGAGGAGGACGGCAGCCTCTCCCTCCGATCCGGGGAACAGGTGGCCGTAGCGGTCGAGCGTGACCGTGATCGACGAGTGGCCCATGAAGGTCTGCAGCGCCTTCGGGTTGACGCCCGCCGCGATCATCAGACTGGCGAATGTGTGGCGGCACTCGTGGAGTGTGATCGGGCGCAGCTGCGCCTCGCGCCAGCCGTCTTTCGCGCGCTTGCTGATCGTCGACGTGGCGAACGGTGTGCCGTCGGCGCGGCCGAACACGAGGGCGTCGGCGGCCTCGATCTTGTGCTGCACGAGGTAGTCGCGCAGCACCGCCGCGATCGGCACCTTCCGGCGCCCGGCGATCGACTTCGGGTCGATCACGCCCGCTTTCACGTCCCACGAGCGCTCGACGCGAAGCACCCCGCCGGCGAGGTCGACGTCGACCCATCTGAGTGCCTGCAGCTCGCCGCGCCGCAGGCCGGCGTAGAACGCCGTCGCCCACAGAACGCGATCCACCGCCGGCGCGGCGTCTACCAGCAGCTGCGCCTCCTCGGGTGTCGCGAAGCGCGTGCGTCGGCCCCTGACGGCCGGGATCTCGATCCCAACCGTCGGGTTGACCTGGATGTCGCCGCGTGAGAGCGCGCGACGGCAGATCGCGCGCAGCGGCAGAAGCGCGTTGCGGACCGTGGCGGCGCTGATCTCGAGCCCGGCAAGGTCGTCGGCGAGCCTTTGGATGTCGAGGCGTCGCAGCTCTTGGAGCTTCGCTCCGCCGACCTCCGGGAGTACGTACTCGCGGAGCGCCTGCTCGTAGCCGCGCAGGGTCGACGGCTTGTAGCGATCCCCGGAGCGGTTGCGGATGCTGCCATCGAGTGCGCCCGCGAGCCAGGCATCGGCGAACTCGCGCAGGGCGATCGGCCTCGCGGCGACGAGCACGCCGCGGCGCAGGTCGACGCGGGCATCTTCGCGCCACAGGAGCGCCGCCGCCTCGGTCGGGAAGGTCTTCTGGATACGCCGCTCGTCGCGGGCGCTCCACACGAACGCCCTGAAGCCTGGGGTGCAGTTGCACGGCTCGCCATGAAGCGATCGGCAGGTCCGCGCATGCCTGACCTCGATCCCGGTCTGTCTGCGCTCTGGTTCCTGCTTCCTGGCTGCCATCAGCGCCTCACTCGGTCGGCGATCTCAGAGGTCCCCAAGCGTACGGTGGGCGTTGTTGTCGATCCAGCGTTGAAGTTCGGTCAAGGGGATCAGGCGCCGGCGGCCGCGGCGGACGATCCGGAGCTCGTGCAGGATGTGCTGCTCGAGGAAGTCGATACTGACGCCGAGCGCGTCTGCCGCCTCGGTCTTCGAGAGCGCGAGCCGTGGGACGGTTGTGGCCGATGCCGACGTTGTGCGCGCCGGGGTCACGGGAGCTGCTCCTTGTAGTCGGCGAGGTAATCGTCGTCCCACCCGACCGTGCCCTTGACCAGGTGACGCACCAGGTCGGCTTCCCACGAACCGGGCCGGCCGGCGATCAGGGAATCGGATGAGCCCAGCTCCGCGGCCGCGCTCGACAGGACGCCAGCGAGCCAACCGCCGAAGTCGTGCTGCTCGCGGACCGCCGTGAGGATCGCGGCGCGGGCCTCCTGCGTGTAGTCGTGGCTAGCGGCGTCGACGTTGTTGGGCATCGTGGGTCCTCCTCGGCTCTTGGGGTGCGGGTCATGGCGGGTCGCGCCGCGTAGGCGGGACGATGCCTGCCGGATCAGGGTTCGCGATCGGCTAGAGATGATTAAGAGCGGATAGTACAGGATTCAGCCGTCTTAGACGGTGTTGATCCAAGTCTAACCACTATTAACCGATCTTACAGACGGCCCTCGCGGCTGTCGCGGCGCCCGTCCGGGTGCCGCGAGTGCGGGCGTTATTCAGGTCCGAGCAGGTAGACCAGCTGTCAGCCGCCGACCGGTGCGCGGCCGCGGCTCGGTCAGCTGGGCAGATAGGGAGCGCCTACGACTGCAGCCAGTCGCGGTCACGGCGGAAGTGCAGCGATCGGAGCTGATCGCGTGTCTTGCCAATGAGATCGCCTTCGCAGATCAGGATCTCGTCGCCGTACCACTTGAGTCCCTCGCCTTCGGTCCCGTCGCTCCAGCGGACGACCGCGCGGCGGGTGCCGAGCGATCCGACCGGAAGGTCCTCGAACCGCAGGACTTCCTCGACGACAGGCGCGGCGGAACTCACGGCGGTGAGCCTATCGTCGTCGTCATCTTCGATCCCGACCGCTTCGATCAGCGAGTACAGGATGCCGTCAGGCGCTCGGTAGGTGTCGCCGACGTCAGACAGCGCCCCGGACATCTCCGCGACAATCCTGTCTCGCAGCTGGTTGTGGCCTGCTGCGAGCAGGTCCGGTCCGGCCGTGTAAACGATGGATTCGGCTTCGGCTCGGATTGCGTCACTGAGGGTTTCCTGCCAGATCTCGTCACCGACATCGTGGGAGGCGACGCCTTCCAGGTGGACTTTGAGGATCATCGCTCCGCCTCCTCCCCCGCTTCGCTCTCAGCTGGCGGGCAAACCGCCATAGGCACAGCGGCGAGGAGCTCAGCCTGCTCCAGATAGTCAGCGACGAGCGCCTTCAGCGCTGCGTAGCCGTCCTGCTCGAGCCCACGCTCGACGAGGTACGCGCGGCCGTGACCGTTCGCCGCGACGTCGGTTACCCGCACGACGCCATCGACCCGTTGTCCGTAAAGGATTCGCAGTTCGCCGCTCGCAACCGGGTAGCGGGCGAGCTCGACGCGTTGGCCTGTGCGACCGCCGCCGTGTTCTACGTGGAACACCTCGCTGGCCTCGTGGGTGTCCGCCCCGGCGCAGAAAGCCGTCGTCGTCTCGGTGGCAAGCGCGGTCATGAGCGCTGGCTCCAGGTAGCGGTGACTGGCAACGTCCGGATATTCGTTTTGCCGGAATACATGTGTGCTCCTGCGGTCGGAGGCTCTGACGAGGTCCGCGGCAGCGGACCTTCATTGCCATCCAGCCGGAGCGAGTCGGCAGTCAAGGGCGGCCCGACAGGGCCGAGCGAAGCGAGCCGCGAAGCGGCGTCCTTGACGGCCGAGGAGCGGAGGCTATGGCCGGCGGTCGACCGCCCACTTTGGGTGAGCGAATGTGGTGGTTCCCGTGAACAGCGGGCGACTGCGAAGTCGGCCGAGCTGCGCAGTTTCCGCGCGTTGCACGGAACGGTGGCAGAGCATGCGAGATGCCTGTGCAGTCGTTTGCCCGCCTCTCGCCGCGGCTCGAATATGACTAGTCAAGGTTCGGCGCGGGGACGTGACCGGACCGGTCAATCTCAAAGACTGTCATTGGAATATGAAACCGTTGCCGCACGCCATCTACGAGGCCACGCTCCTGCCAGCCGGCGTGGTCTGCGCCCCGGAGAGCGATCAGGATGTGGTCCGGCTTGAAAGCATTCACAGCGTCCTCGATGGCTGCCATCGGTGTGTCAGCGTCGACTTCTCCGTTACCGGGCGCACCCATCGCGCCCAAATGTCCCAACACGGTGTCCAAGCGCTCGTCGGCTTCGTGCGTCGAACGGTCGATGTCCGACACCAGCCATTGGAGCGCGCTCGGCAGTCGCGGGGTAATGACAAAGCGCTCGGATGCTTCTTCGATCAGAAGTCGAACCACAGGAGGAAGTCCGTTGACGTCTACGGCAGCAGCTCCGGTTGCGATCAGCAGCCTAAGCGGCGGCAACGTTGTCACGAAATGTCCTCTCGTCGTGTTGAGACCACTAGCGCTTTCGTCCATCAGCCCGCTCGTGTCATCTCCTCGGTCCGGGCGGGTGCGCGCTCGGCCGGTTGCAAATACAAGAACGCCAGTGCAGCCGCGGCCCCGCCGAGGAGGTTGGCAACCACATAGATCCAATAATGGCCCCAGCTGAAGATCCCTAAGACGCTCGTGCCGAGCGCGACGGCTGGGTTGAACGCGCCGCCGGAGATACCTCCTACGGCAAACGCGCCGGCGGCGACCGTGAACCCGATCGCCAGCCCGAAGTAGGAGTTCCCCTCGGTGGCTTTGGCTGTCGCGACGTTAAGAACGACATAGGCCAGCGCGAATGTAAACACGAACTCGACGACCAGAATCTTCCAAGTGCTCCCGAGCACAGCAGCGTGTCCCGGCCCGTTGACGCCTCGGGCGAGAAGACCACCGACGGCCGCGGCGGCGAGCTGTACCGCTACGTAGCTAGACCATTCGGTCACTGCCAGCTTGCCGCGGGTCAGCACCGCCGTACTGACCGCTGGGTTGAAGTGACCGCCGGATATATGTCCTCCCGCGAAGACCATCACCATCAGTACTGCGCCAATCGCCAGCGGGGCCAGCGCGCCGGCTCCGTGCTTTGGGTTTGTTGCGGTGCATACGGTGAAGACCAGAAAGAAGGTCCCGATGAACTCGGCCAGCAGCCGCGGCCCGAGTGCCGGGCGCGCCACGTGGTCGGGCCGCCTGGTCGTTGGACGAAGCCTTCGTTCAGCTGAGCTGGCGATGGCTGTGAGGCGAGTCGTCATAGCGGTCGCACTTCCGGGATGCCGATCGTGCCGAGGGCCGGACGTTGCGGGTTCATTGCGCTTGCCGGCGCGATGCTCGTTTCTGTCTGCCGAAACCTTGGAGCGGGTTGCGGCGTTCGCGTGGGTCGGTTGACTGATCGTTTGTAACAGCAGCCGAGTGACGTTTGCCGGAGAGTCATCTGAGGGCGGCGGTAACGGCGATCGCGAATGCGCTCTTGAGCGCGAACTCCCGAATCCAGTCAATCCTCGTCCAGCGCCAAGGCCAAGCGGATGCGCCAAGCGCGGGACTGACGATGCTGGCTACGAGGAGGGGTGGCAGCACGGCCGCACCAAACCGCCGCGTCATCCTCTCGCCGGCTGACACCGCCGCGACGGCTCCCAAGGGTCCAAGAGTCGATTGCACCGTGTACCCGATCGCGGCTCGCGCCGCGCCGCCTCGCACTTGATGATGGCTGACGGCTTCAAACGCCCGAAGGGGCGTGTCGCTCGCTTGTCTACCCGTGACCCGCATGTCGACTATCTGGGCCGCACCGAGTGCGAGCGCACCGCATGCGGACGCACGTGCGAGTTTCGTCGGCGACCATCCGCCCGTGGGGATGCCAGCCTGCGACGGCTGAGCGGGTGCGGACTGCCCGCTGTCGTGAGCGCGTGAGTCCTGTTGCGGCATTTGGGGAGACCTCCTTCGGTTATTCGTGTGCTCGATCGTGGGGGTCGTAGTCGGGGGTCCTGGTCGCAGCGGCCCGGGTCGAGGCGTGCTCGCGAGCGCGTGCGGAGATTCATTGCGCGCCGGCGTTGAGCCCTGATCGCCTCCCAGCGGATTCCGGGACCTTGGATCATCGGGCCGCCGTCGTCCCTGCGGTCGGGCTCCGAGGCGAGTCGCTATCACGCCGCGCCTCCGTGCGCCGACGCCATCTCAGACTCCGTGCCCTGTGTCTTCGTCTGCGCGGCCGCGTACGCGTCGGCGGAGTCGAGCGTTTCGGCGGCGAGCAGCGCCCGGGTGAGCGACTCGAGTTGGTCGCGGTGGTCGGTGAGCAGCCGGGTGACCTCGGCGTGGGCTTCGTCGACGATCCGACGAACCTCCTGGTCGATCAGCCACTGGGTCTGCGGGGAGGTCTCGGCGGCGCCTGGGAGCAGGTAGTTGCCGGCGCCTTCGCTCGGCAGCAGCGCGAGCGGCCCGAGCTTGTTGCTCATCCCCCAGCGGCCGACCATCTGGCGGGCGATCTGGGTCAGCTGTTGGATGTCGGACTCGGCGCCGGTGGTGATCTTGCTGTAGATGACCTCCTCGGCGACCCGACCGCCGAGGGCGACGCTGATCTTCGCCTCCAGGTCCTCTCGCGTGTACGAGACGCGGTCGGCATCGGGGGTTGAGAGGGTGACGCCGAGCGCTTGACCGCGGGGGATGATCGAGACCTTGCGGACCGGGTCGGCGCCGGGGGTGAGCATCCCGACGAGAGCGTGGCCGGACTCGTGGTAGGCGGTCCGCTCGCGGTCCTCCTGGCTGAGCAGGATGCCGCGCGGGGCGCCGAGCAGGATCTTCTCCAGCGAGTCCGTGAAGTCGGCCATCTGGACCGTTCGGTGGTTACGCCTGGCGGCAAGCAGAGCTGCCTCGTTGCAGAGGTTGGCGAGATCGGCGCCGACCATGCCGGGGGTGGAGGCGGCGATCCCATCAAGGTCGACGGTGTCCCCGAGCGGCATCGAGCGGGTGTGGACCTGGAGGATCTTCAGCCGGCCGGTGCGGTCGGGCGCCTGCACCGCGACCCGGCGATCGAACCGGCCGGGGCGCAGCAGCGCCTGGTCGAGGATCTCGGGCCGGTTCGTCGCGCCGAGAACCACAACCGCGTCATTGGACTCAAAGCCGTCCATCTCGGTGAGGATCTGATCGAGCGTCTGCTCGCGCTCGTCGTTGGCGCCGGTGATCCCGGCAGAGCCCTGGCGCGACCGGCCGATGGCATCCAGCTCATCGATGAAAATGATCGACGGGGCGGCCTCCTTGGCTTTCGCGAACAGATCGCGGACGCGGGCGGCGCCGACGCCGACGATCGCCTCGATGAACTCCGAGGCCGCGATCGAGAAGAACGCCGCGTGCGCCTCGCCGGCGACGGCTCGAGCGAGCAGCGTCTTGCCGGTGCCGGGGGAGCCGTAGAGCAGGACGCCGTGCGGCATCCGGCCGCCGAGCGCCTGATAGCGCTCGGGGGTCTTCAGGAAGTCGACGATCTCCGACAGCTCCTCCTTCGCCTCGTCGATCCCGGCGACGTCGGCGAAGGTGACACGGATCTGCTCCGGGTCGACTCGCCGGGCCTGCGAGCGGCCGAAGTTGCCGAGTCCCCCGAGGCCGCCCGCCCCGCCGGCCGCGGCGGCGCGCCGGGCGAGCAACACAAACAGCCCGACAAGCAGCAGCGTCGGGCCGAAGCCGAGGATGATCTCGGCCAGCAGCGAGGTGCCACCGGACGTCGATTTCGCGTTCACCTGCACGCCCTTGTCCTCCAGCAGCGTGGTGAGCGCGCCGTTATTCCAGAAGCTCGGCACCCTGGTAGCGAACAGGGTCGTCGGCGTGGCCGTCTCCGAGCTGGCCGGATAGCTCATGTTTGTCGTGAAGGTGCCGTCAACGGTGTCGCCCTGGGTTGAGATCGACCTCACGTGCCCCTCGTTCAGCTGGTTCAGGAAGTACGGGCTGAACGGCACTGTCACTCGCGACTGCGTGCCCGGATGGAAGGCCAGCAAGGACAGCCAGTTGACTGCGAGCAGGACGATGAAGAAGATCCAGAAGCCACGGAGGCGGTGCGGGGGGCGCGGCTTGTGCTCGTCCGGGATCCCGCGTCCGTCGGGGGCCGGGGCGACCCGCCAGCCCCGCTTGTCGCGCGGCATCGGCCCCGGCGGAGGGCGATCATCGGCGTAGCGCGCGACGGGGTCACGGGCAGCGACCGGTAGGGGATCGGCCCGACCGGGCTCCTGCTCGCCGCCGCGGAGGTCCGGGACAGGTTGCATCACAGCCTCTCCTTGGGACGCGGCGGTGCCGAGGATGCGGATCCAGTGCCGGCCCGGGCGGTCACGAGGAGCCCCCCGTCGGCGGAGACGAAGGCGCACACCTGCTCTACGCATGCTGCGTAGTCGGCGGCAGCTCGCTCTTCGCGGTCAAGCGCAGCGAAGTAGGCGGCAAAGGCGTGGCGAGCCGTGCGCCCTCGCCTCATGTCGCACCGGCCGTACGCATCTCGCGCGGCCATGCACTCCTCACGCCAGTCGACGTAGGCGGCAACGAGCCGATCGACGGCCCCTTCATATCGGGCCTCGGAGAAACGCTGCCGGCGGAGCCGCCATGCCGTCGTGTTGGCGAGTTTGTGGAACATCAGATACTCGCTCGCGTGGACGGCGAAGCACCCCTGTCGACCCCGGGCGGTTCTGCCGGCAGGGATCGAGCCCCCGCGCGGGACAGCTGCCTGGGCGAGCGAGCCTGGCGGCTCAGTCGGCGAGCCTCAGCGGCGACTACGCTCAGGTACCGTCGCGCAGCCGACCGCTCGGCGGACTGGCGGTCCGTTCGGAGTGCTCTTGCCTCGTAGCGTCGCGAGGTCGGCCGTGGCCCTTCCGGCTTGTTCGTTGGGTGTGAGGTCATGGTGCCTCGAGTCTCGGCCGCGGCCCGATTCGATCAGCGATGCAGCCTTAACGGTCCGTTTGCTCGTGCCCGGGGCGTCGATCGGGTGCCCGGGAGATCGCATCCCGGCAAGGCAGCCGGCGAGACGTCACCGCGCCAGTCGATCAACCAGCATGTCGACCCCCTTTGGGCCGTCGGCCAGGCGGGGCGAACGCCGCCCGCCTGGCGGATGAACCCTGTTGGAGCGGACTGGTCGCGGTTGCGGCGTCGCAAGGACAGAGCGAATTACGCCGTCGCGAGAGATTCCCGAACGGAGTTGGCGGCTGTGCGGATCACGTCAAGCACCTCTTCGGGTTGGGAGAGCATCGCGACGTGACTACTTTCGACCTCGTAGGTCGTGGCCCCCATGCGCTGCGCCGCGAAGCGCTCGAGATCGGGGTGGACAGTCTTGTCGTTCGTGGCCACGATGCACCAGCTCGGCTTTGTCCTCCAGGCGACCCCTGGGACCTTCTGGTTGAACAGGTCCGCGTCCGGCGCGAAGTGGGTCGCCCAAACGAGTTGCTGCTCCGCTTCGGACAGGTCTCCCGCGAAGTACTCGATGCCGGATGCGGTCATCCAGGCGCGCCCATCCGCGACCTCCACCCCGCTGGCGAAGATGTCCGTTTTGGGGAACTTGTCTTGCTGGCCCTGTGCGGTCTCGGTCTCGTCCGGCCCGAGCGCGGCGATGTAGACGAGTCCGACGACGCGGTCGTCCGTTCCCGCGGCGGTGATGACGGCGCCGCCGTAGGAATGGCCGACCAGGATGGAGGGGCTGGAGACCCGCCCGAGTGTGCGAATCACGGTGTCAACGTCGGCCTGGGCTGTGTCGAGGCCGTATTGGCAGGCGATCACCTCGTACCCGTCGGCCTGAAGTGGGGGGATCAGCTTGCTGAAACACGAACCGTCCGCCCAGATCCCGTGACAGAACACGATGCTGGGTTTAGCTGACATGAGAGCCCTCCTGTGTGGTTGACAACGACGGGTGAAACGCTACGAACGACGACCAGTCATTCGCGTCTGTCGTTGACTAGTCAGTGCGACTTGTCTTCTCGGAAGACCGTCTTCGAGCATGTCCTAGCGAGTCAGGGCTCAGCTGTTGCCGCGGTCCGGATCACATCGAGCACGGCGTGGGGTCGGGACAGCATCGGGACGTGGCTGCTCGCGACCTCATAGATCGTGGCGCGCATACGTCTCGCCGCGAAGCGCTGCAGATCAGGATCGAGGGTACGGTCGTTCTTGGCGACGAGGTACGAGCTGGGCTTGGACCTCCAGGCGACGCCTTCGACCTTTTGCTTGAACAGGTCCGCCGCCGCCGGAGCGTGGGTCGCCCAGAGGAATTTTCTTTCATGCGCGGACAGGTCTCCCGCGAAGCAATCGATGCCGGACGGGAGCATCCAGATGCGGCCGTCCGCGACCTCGATGTGCGAGAAAGCGGCTGTCACGGGAAACTGGTCCAGCTGGCTCTGCGACGTCTCGTCCTCGTCCGGGGCGAGCGCAGCGATGTAGACCAGGCCGACGACTCGGTCATCGGTTCCGGCGGCGGTGATGACGCTGCCGCCGTAGGAGTGACCGACGAGAATGGTCGGTGCGCTCACCCGTCCGAGTGTGGTGATGACCGCGGCAACATCGGCGGCGTGGGTGTCGAGGCCGTACCAGGCGGCCATGACTTCGTATCCCTCGGCCTGAAGCGGGGGGATCACCTTGTTGAAGCAAGAGCCGTCGGCCCAGATCCCGTGGGCGAACACGATGCTCGGCTTCGGCTGCGGAGACAAGTGCACTCCTCTCAGGCTGTGACCACGCTGACGCAAAGCCTAGGAGCGAGGCTCCCGTCGTCGCATCTGTCAACGACCGGTCTCCCGCGAAGCGTCTAGGACATGACCGCCGCGTTCAGCGAGTCGCGGAGCAACGCCCGGTTGTTGACGTCGAGCTTTGAGAACACCTTCGCGAGGTGGTAGCCAACGGTCCGGTGGCTGATGAAAAGCTGCTGCCCGATCTCACGGTTCGAGAGTCCCTCGGCGGCGAGCCGCGCGATTTGGGATTCGCGTTCGGTCAAGTCGGTGCACGTGCCAACGTCGCTAGCACGCTTTTGGACCGTTTCGCCCGTAGCTCTGAGTTCGCGGGTGGCCCGGTCGGTGAACGCAACTGCGCCTAAACCATCGAATATCTCGCGCGCGGCCCGCAACTCTCGGCGCGCATCGATCCGACGGCCCCGCCGTCGCAGCCATTCCCCGTAGGTGAGATGCGAACGGGCCAGCTCGACTGGACGGCGGGTGTGGTGCAGATGGGCGATCGAGCGGTCATAGAGATCCTCGGCGATCTCGCCGTCGGCCAGCAGCGCTCGGCACCGAGCGTCTACGCCTAGCACCCAGTCTGTGCGCACGGCAGACGCCATCTCACGTAGATCCTCGGCTGCTCGCGCCGCACGTTCGGGGCGTCCCGAGCGGACGGCCGACTCGATCAGCTCGCTCACGATCCAGGTTGAGTAGAGGACCGGACCCTCATACGCCGACTCTGCGGCGGTCAACGCGTCGTCATATCGGCCCAAGGCGTTGCAGAGAATCGCCTTCTCCAACTGAATCCACTTGACGGCTGCGCCCTCTCCACGATCCGTCGCCGCCTGCAGACTCGCGTCGATCAGTGCAAGTGCGTCAGCGGGCGGCCCGCTGGCGGCGACTGCGACAGCGGCATACGGCGGAAGTGGCGTTCCGGTCGCCTCACTGATCACCTCGATCTCTTCGACAAGTGACACGGCGGCCGGAAGCTCACCAGCGAGGATATGCGTGATCGCGCGGTTCGTGAGAACAATCGGCAGGGCTTCCAGAGCGCCGGTTTCCCGGGCAAGCCGAACCTGACGCTGGGTAAGCTCGTCATACGCCGCCTCGTCCCACAGGGTCACAGCCAGCTGGGCGCCCAGAGCGAGCGATCCCAGATCCGCCGCAGCCGACAGCTCATCGTCTCGTAGCGTCGCTACGGCCTGCTGCGCGAGCGGCGCGCCAGCCGAATAGCCGTCGACGATCAAGCTCGCAAACGCTCGCAAGAGAAGATCGGGAACGAGCGGCGTGTCAGGCCAAACAACCCCACGGGCGGCCACGGCAACGTCCCACAGGTGCGTGTCCTCAGCGAACCGCCCAGCGAAGAGAACCGCTCGCATCGCGTCCAGATAGGCGTCGCGCGCCCCGGTCGAATCAAGCGGCTCCAGGTTCTTTGCCGCCTTGAGTAACAGGGCAGGTGCGTCGCGGCCGCGACCAAGGGCGAACGCGATACGAGCGCGGAGCACCTCGAGCCGCACGGAGCACAGCGCGTCGAGCGGACCTTTCTCGGCGATCGACAGCAGATCTCGACAGGGGCGCAGTTCGCCCGCGGCGAGTTTGGCTTCTGCGGCCGCAAGTGCCCGCGATCCTCGCCGATCGCGGTCCGAGGTCAGAGTCAGAGCGCGCTCCAAGAAGCCGGCGGCGGCAACGTATCCGCCCCGCTTGAGGGCGCGCTCGGCTGAGCGCTCGAGGTCCACCGCGACCTTCTCGTCAGGACCTGCAGCGGCCAGCGCCCGGTGCAGAGCTCGCCGGTCGGGATCGACATCCGGGTCTACGGCTTCCGACAAAGCGCGGTGGACAGAGCGACGCGCATCTACCGAGGCGAGCCGGTAGCTCGCCGAACGTACGAGAGGATGACGGAACACAACACTTGAACTGACACGTAGGAGCCCCGCCTCCCGGACCGCCCCAGCAGCATCACGCGAGAGGCCGAGCAGATCCACCGCACGCCAAAACACGAGCGGGTCGCCCGACGGCTCTGCCGCGGCGATCAACAACAGCATCTCCGCTTCTCCGTTCAGAGCCTGAATACGCCGCTGGAAGCTGTCCTCCAAATGACCCCACACGCCTCGAGGGTCGCGCCGACTAAACATCCCTTCCGGGTCCGGCGAGGCTAACCCGGACGACAGCTCAAGAACGGCGAGCGGGTTCCCCTCGGTCTCGGCGATGAATCGCTCAAGGATTGCCTCCTCGACGTCGACTCGCAGCACAGCTCCAAGGAGCCTGCGCGCGTCCTCGGGCGCCAGACCATCAATCGGCAGCTCGAGGAGACCCTCCAGCTCAGCGCCTATTTCGCGTGCGGCGAACACCAGCCCGATGCCCTCAGCCTGCAGCCGCCGGGCCACGAACGAGAGTGTCTGTGCCGATGGTTGATCGAGCCAATGTGCATCGTCGACCGCCAGCAGTAGTGAGCGTTGCTCAGAGAGGTCCGCCAACCCGTTGAGGATCGCGAGGCCCACTAGGAACACATTGGGCGGCGTCCCCGTCTCGACGCCAAACGCCGCGCGTAACGCGAAGCCCTGAGGCTCTGGAAGCCGACTCACCCCTTCTTCCGTGAGCAGGGACCACAGTGGGTAGAGGGCGCCGTACGCAAATTCTGCTTCGGACTGGACCCCCGACAAGCGGACAACTGCCATGCCCGTAGCCCTGGCGACGATCGCATCCAGTAGAGCTGTCTTCCCGATCCCCGCCTCGCCGCGGAGCACGAGCGCCCGACTGTGTCCCGAACGGACGTCGAGCAGCAACTGATCGACGACCGCGTGTTCGCGGTCGCGGCCCACCAAAACGGTCCCTGCCACGCGCGTCATCGACTGCTTCAGGGCGGTCTGTTCGCGCTCGAGGCCGCACAGCGACGTCAGCTCAGCTGCGTCAGCCCAACCGACGGGCGATCTATCGGTGTCCGCCTCGATGATGCCGGGTCTCCCGTCGGCAGAATTCGTCCGAATGCTCCGCAGAATCGTGACCGGAAGCGGAGGGACCCGCATCGGTCACCCGACTGCCGGCGCCGACTGAACTTCGCCGAGCCTCACTGCTTGTGTGCCGCTCCAGTGATGCTGCTAGGGCCACCATCTTCGTCGCCGAATCAGCGGTGGAGAGCAAAACCCGGTCGCCCTCACAAGTCGTTGACAGATGCGATGAAGCTGCGTGCGCTACTAGCGTCGGGCTCGCACGATCACGGCCGAAGGGAGATCGGGATGCACCAAGAATCGCTACGACGAGGTTCCGGTTATGACGCTCGGCGCCGATCTTGAGCGCGATCGTCTGACGCGGAGGGCGCAACGCGTTAGGGCTGTGATCGCCGCGCTACAGCGGCAGGCGGAAGAGGGCCGCGCTGCGGCGCACGCCGGCGGCCAGCACATACTCCAGGCGATCGCAGAATTTGAAGCCGAGCTCGCGGCGATCGACGGTCGTCTGAGTGATCTCGCGGGCGGGGCTACACCGGGCCAGAGACGGAGCAACGTGCCGGGCGACTGGACGGCGACGTGAGCGATCACGCGTCACGACTCACCGCCGACCACTCGAATCGGGGCGAGCGAGGTGACATGGGTTGGATGGAGGTCGAGGCGTTCATCGACTTGATCTGCCCTCGGTGCTATATCGCCGTTCGCTATCTCTCGGACGCGCTCGCGATGTTTGAGCACAGAGACGACATTCGGATCCTGTGGCGCAGCTTTCAGCTCGATGCACTGAGCGGACGCTCATTTGACGAGCTGCTGGTCGTGGGCGTGATGCGCAGTCACCGTATGACGCGCACAGACGCGACGGAGGTCGCCACCACCGTGCTCACGAAACTCCGCGAGGTGGCCGCGCGCGCCGGCCTGGTCTATCAACCGTGGGCAACAACTCCGGGCGACGCATTCGCGGCCCATCGCATGTTGCAACTTGCCGGCGCACACGGCGTCGCCGATCTAGCCGTGGAACGAATCCAGCGCGCGTACTTCGAACAGGGGATGGCAATCGATGATGTCGAGTCCCTCGCCGTCCTCGCAGCGGAGCTGGGGATCGACTTCGTCACCGCTCGCTCGGTCGCGTTCGGTGACGCCTACGGCGAGGCCGTGTTCGCTGATCGCCATCGGGCGGAGCGGCGTGGGATCTCGAGCGTCCCGCTCTTCATCTGCGACAACCCGTTCGTCGTCTCGGGCACCCAGTCCCCGAGATGGCTGCACGAAATGATGAGACGTTGCTGGGATGACCGGTGCCGTGAGCCCAGGTGACGCCGACAGCGATCCGGCCGCCGACAGTCTCGCCGCGGCACGTTCCGTCTCTCCGATGACGGCGCCGACAGGCGCGGTGCCCGATACCCAGCTAGCGCCGCTCCCCAGCGCACTCTCCGCGAGGCGGGTCAGGCGGGCACTGATCAGGCTCTTCGTGTTGGCCCTGGGCGCGGTTGTCGCGACCGTGCTGCTGCCCGGTCTCGGCGAACTGCGCGAGCGCTTCGCACATGCGAATCCCGGCTGGATCGCGGTCGCGACCGCCTTCGAGTTGCTGTCCGTACTCGCCTACGTTCCGGCGTTCCGGATCGTGTTCTGCACACGTATGAGCTGGGGGACGAGCTACAAGATCGCAATGGCCGAGGAAGGCGCCGGCGCCCTGTTGCCGATCGGTGGCACGGGCAGTCTCGCGCTCGGGGTGTGGGCGCTTCGTAGGGGAGGGATGCCCGCCGCCGAGATCGCGCGCAAGACGGTCGCGTTCTTTTTGCTCACCAGCGCTCCCAACGTGGCTGCGCTCGCGGTCGTCGGAGTCGGGCTGGCGGCGGGCATTCTTCCCGGCCATGCCAACCTCGCGCTGACGCTCATTCCGGCGGCCGTGGCGGTCGGGGCGATTGTCGCGAGCCTCGCGTTGGGGCACCTCGCTCGCCGGACCGAGACACGGTTGAGGGCCCGGCCCCAGGAGTCCCGACTGACCCGCCTGGGTCCAGTGCTCCTCGCCGCGGCTGATGGCGTCGACGAGGCCGTCGCGCAACTCCGCCGCGGAAGCCCGCTGCTGCTGGTCGCGCTCGTCGGATACATGGCCTTCGACATCTTCGTTCTGTGGGCCAGCTTTCGGGCGGTGGGATCCGCCCCGGAGGTGTCGATCGTCTGGATTGCTTACCTGATCGGGCAACTGGGGAACTGGTTGCCGCTGCCGGGCGGCATCGGCGGCGTCGAGATCGGACTGATCGGGACGGTTGTCCTCTTCGGCCTGCCGGTGGCGAACGCCACCGCCGCCGTGCTGCTGTACCGCGTGATTGAACTGTGGATCCCCGCCGCTCTCGGCATCGTCGCATTCATACAGCTCCGGCGGCTGTTACGGCGCGAGGCCGAATCGATCGAGCTCTGCCAGCCGGGAGATGCCGTCGAGATCATCGGTCGCGGACCGGTGATCGCGGGTCAGGCTCAGCCCCGGCACGCGGCCCGGTCCGACTGACTCGCACGTCAGCGGTTAGTGAACGTGGCGTGGCCGGGACCCGAGCTGATCAGGCTCGCCACGCCACGTTGCAAGTCCTGGCTGAGGATCACTGGCGGGCCCTCCGACTGCATGACTTGGTCGGCCGCCGAGATCCCTCCCGAGCGCCAGGCTCGGAGTATGCGCTTGGTCGCTTGATGCGCGATCGTCGGCCCGGCAGCAAGCGACGCGGCAAACCGTCGGCCGTCTGCCTCGAGCCGATCGGCCGGGATCACACGACTGAGCAGACCCCACTCGACGAGGGTCTCGGCTGGGTAGATGCCTGCGCCGATCACCATCTCGGCTGCCCGAGACGCGCCGATCCGCGCGGCCAGTCGCTGCGTGCCGCCAGCGAACGGAAAGCCGCCGATCACGGCTTCAAGCTGACCGATCTCCGTACCGGCGGCGGCCCAGATCAGATCGCAAGCCAAGGCGACCTCCAGCGCGCCGGCGAAGCAGCGCCCGTGAACGAGCGCCAGCGTCGGGAAGGGCAGGTATTCGATCGCCTGGATCAATGAGAGGACCGTGGCCATCAACGTTGTCGCGGAGCTGTCATCGAGCCCGGTGAAGATCGAGACGTCGGCGCCGGCGGAGAACGCGGGCCCGTTGGCCCTCAGCAGAACGGCTCGGACATCGGTTCCGGCCGCCTGGTCGACCGCGTTGCGGAGGTCGACGATCAACTCGCTCGAGAACAGATTCATGGGTGGGTTATCGATCACGATCTCGCCGAGCTGATCGTGTCGTTGGAAGCTTGCCGCTGGCATCGGGAGCTCGCCGCTAGCTGCTCGTGCTCGACTGCGTGTGCTGGGCAATCTCTGCGCGCGCTGCGTCCGCTAGGTCCGCGCCGGTGTTGGCGTGGCCAGCAACCCCCCACCCGCCCTCCGGCGACTCGGTGAGCAGGACCCAGGTCCGCTCCGCCAGCCGAGGATCTCCGCCCGCGCTGGCGATTATGTCCGTAAGTTCCCTGACCACCCCGAGCTGTTTGTTTCGGTCGAGCACCCCGACGGGTGTCAGGACCTGTACGCGTACGTAGTCGCTGTCGCCGACGACGTTCGAGAACGATCCGGGCGCGAGATCGTGGATGAACGCCGCGGTGTTGTTACGAAACAGCGCCAGGTCAGGGACCTGCTCCCACCGCATCACCGCCGCTGCCAGGTCTCTGGCCAGAGTGTGCTTGTCGGCGAACGTCCCGTCGACGGCGTAGACATCAATCATTGGCATTCGCGGCGCTCCTCCTGCGGTCGTCGGTCGGCGTGTCGGCTCAACGGCGTCGTCGCATCAGGGTTCGCAAGTGCGATCGACGCGCGTCAAGCCCCGGCGCTTTTTGTGGTTGTGGCGATCGCGCGGACCCGGTCTCGGGCAAGCCGACACACAGAGAACGCACGGGTGGCGCTGAGGATGGCAACCGGATCGTGTTACATGACCGTCGGCGTGACACCGTCCGGCCGCCACCTCAGTCCGTCGTCTAGCAATAGCCGGACCCCCGGGCCCTCACGCCGTCGCCAGGGATCTTTCGAAGGTTGCCGCGAGGTTGCGGATTGCGGTGAGCACGACATCGGGTTGCGACAGCATCGGCACGTGGCTGCTGTCGACCGCGTAGGTCGTGGCGCCCATGCGCTTGGCCGAGGCGCGCTCCAGATCTGGGTGAACGGCGTGGTCGTTGTTGGCGACGATGTAGGCGCTCGGCTTCGTTTTCCACGCGGTGCCTTTCGGCTTCTCGTTGAACAGTTCGACGGCGGGCGGCGTCGCGGTCGACCACACGACCTGCTGCTCGTCCTCGGTCAGGTCTCCGCAGAAGTAGCCGATGCCGGAGGGGAGCATCCAGATCCGGCCGTCCGCGACCTCGATCTCCCCAAATAACTCGGTGGTCGGGTACTTGGCCTGCTGTTCCGCTGCGGTCTCGTCCTCATCGGGCGCGACCGCGGAGATGTACACGAGTCCGACGACGCGGTCGTCGATTCCAGCGCCGGTGATGACGGCGCCTCCGTAGGAATGACCGACGAGAATCGAAGGACTCGAGACCCGTCCGAGCGTGCGGATCACGGCGTCGATGTCGCTCTGGGCTGTGTCGAGGTTGTACTGGGCGCAGATCACCTCGTGCCCGTCCGCCCGAAGCGGCGAGAGCAGCTTGCTGAAGCACGAACCGTCCGCCCAGATCCCGTGACAAAACACGATGCTGGGTTTACCTGACATGTGGTCCACTCCTTTGTGGTTGTGGTGGTGAAGCAGATCGCCGAGCTTGTGTGACATCAGTGCTCCCCTCCATAGCTGTGGATAACGACGTGGGCAGGCTAGAAGCGAGTACCTGCACGTCGCATCTGTCGATGACCTGTCTGATCGACCGGTCCCCGGGGAGACGCCTGGACCTGGCTTGACTCGGATCTGCACTGCCCCAGTGCGTCGACAATGGCCTCAGTCACCCGACCGCAATCCGGGCTCGGGTCGCGGTTCCGTTGATTGAATGAAGCGAATCCGCTTGCCGTTGCAAGGTTCACCGCAGCACGTTGGGCACCGGCACCGACAGCGCCTCCAGCAACGCCGCCACCTTATGATCGAGCTCGAGGCCCACCTCGCTGACCTCGGGGATCCCGAAGCTCCCGAATTGCGCGCTGGGCTGATCGATCGTGAACCACGCCCTGCCCTCGCGGTCCTCCCAGATGACGGTGTGCAACGGCGCGTACATCATCGCGCGTGGGTCGTAGCGAAACATTCGCTCGGCGATCACGTGATTGCCCATCAGGTAGGCGGTGCATCGCGACGTGTGACCGGCTAGCTCCATCACGGGGCCAACGTCGTTACGGAAGTAGATGAGAAACCCGAACGGCGCTGCGCCGCCGATCAAGCGCTTCATCTCAGACCACGGCGCTCGGCGAGCGACGAGCTCTCGCACGGCGTCAAGCGGTAGATCCGGTACCGCCGCCTCGTAGCGCCGTGTGAACTCTCGCGCATCGGGCACCGGTACGGTGAGCCGTGGAACCATGTAGTCGAGCCGCTCGACCCGCCGCGTGCTCACGGCCCGGTTGTTCTGGTTGTGTCCACGAAATCTCTTCCAAAGCACGCCGCCGCCCTGTAACACAGCCGCGCGGCGAGAGCCGCTCTGTTGTGGCCGGTTGGCTCGGGCTCGAGCCTAAGCTTCGAGGCCGGCGTTCTCTTCAGTCACCCGACTGAATCTGGAGCTCGACCCGGCGTAAGTCGCGTGACTGAAGCGAAGTCGGGTTCGCCCGTATCGTGTTTCGGGATGGGGATTGCGGGAGCCGACGCATTCGTTCCTAGGCTGGCTCCTGGAGCTCGAGAGCCGGCAGATGGACGTGGCATTCACCACCGATTGTGACCACCACCATCACGACGGCATCACATATGGGACAGCGGGCGACCGCCCCCGGGGCGCGCGCGTAGACGCATAGCTCGGCGACCACCGACGCTGTTCCGCAGTTGCGGCATTTGCCAACGACGTCGGTCATCTCGCGGCCGAAGGCCGCGAACAAGTCGCCGGCGATCGCGTTGCCGTCGAGTAGGTAGGTCACGTCAACCTGCGGTCGGTCCGAAGCGTTCGGTCTTGATCGTCTCGGGCCGCTGGCCGTTCTCGACCAGGGCCGCGGCTGCCGCCTCGACGAAGCCGGTTGGTCCGCACACGTAGATGCGCGGCTGGTCCTTGGCTGCCCATGCGGCGCCGAGAAGGAACTCACGGTCGATGCGTCCGCGGTGCCCGCGCCAGCCCTCCGGCCACACCCGAGTCAGAGCGATGCGCACGTCGGCCTCGTCGAAGGCCGCGAGCCGCATCAGCTCGTCGCGGTAGATCACGTCGTCGAGCGACCGTGCGGAGTGCAGCAGGCGCACCTGGACCGGAGGGTGGGCCGCCGCCCAGTGGCGCAGCATCGCCCGCATCGGGACGATGCCGGACCCGCCCGAGATCAATAGGAGCGGGCCGGACAGCGATGCGTCCCAGACGAAGTAGCCGCCGATCGGGCCACGCACCTCGATTTCGTCGCCGGGCTCGACCACATCGGTGAGGTACGGCGAGACTTCGCCTCCCTCGAGCCGGTCAACCGTCAGCGTGACTCCGTCGTCCTCGGGTGCGGATGCGATCGAGTAGCCGCGCTGAGCCTGATATCCGTCGTCCGATGTGAGGCGGATGTCGACGTGTTGTCCGGCGCGGTGACCTGGCCAGTTCGGGAGGTCGAGTACGAGGCTCTTTGCCCGGTGGGTCTGTTGGATCGTGTCGACGACCCGACCGAGCTGCCAGTTCAGTCGCCCTGGTAGCGCTGCTCGAGCCATGGGTCGCCGTGGTTGTGGTAGCCGTAGGTCTCCCAGAACCCAGGCTCGTCCACCGGTGTCAGCCGCAGACCGCGGACCCACTTCGCGCTCTTCCAGAAGTAGAGGTGAGGGACCAGCAGCCGCGCAGGACCGCCGTGCTCCGGATGCACCGGTCCACCGTCGTACTCATACGCGACCCACGCCTTACCGTCGGCGACATCGTCGACCGCCAGGTTCGTCGTGTAGCCCCCATCGCACCATGCGGTCAGGTATTGAGCGTCGGTCTCGACGCTCTGGAGCAGCGTGTCGAGGGACACGCCCCGCCACGACGTGTCGAGTTTGGTCCACTTCGTGACGCAGTGGATGTCGACAGTGATTTGCTCCGCCGGGAGCGCGAGGAATTCCTCCCATCTCCACGAGACGGCCTCCTTGACGACGCCGTCGATCGTGAAGCTCCACTCGGGCAGCGGCGTACGGGGGGTCGGACCAGCTGACAGCACCGGGAAGCCATTCGTCAAGTGCTGTCCGGGCGGGAGGCGCGAGGGATCCCCGCCAGAATGACGGTGGCCTAAGAAGCCGCGGCTGATTGGAGACACTAGTGATCCCGCCGATGACCTAACGGGCGGCGCCGCTCGGCAGGCCCCAGCGGCGCGTTCGCGAATAACAATGCGGTTGCTCCCATCAGCCGTCCCGTTCGAAGTCGCGGATCCGACCGCGCCGGGCGGGGCCATCACGCGCCGCGGGCGCTTGAGTGCGATCGTGGCTCAGTGGCTCCGGATTCGCTTGAGTCATCCGACTGTTCCGTCGGTCCCGTTCGTGTCAGTCGCAAGCGTGTCGCGTAGCTGCGATCGCGAGGTGATGTCGAGCTTCGGGAAGATCCGATACAGATGCGAGCCAATCGTGCGGTGAGAGAGGAACAGCCGCTCCCCAATCTCACGGTTCGTGAGTCCTTGGGCGGCGAGCTGGGCGATCTGAAGCTCCTGAGCCGTCAGTCGATCGCGCGCGTCGGTGGTTCGCTGCCCGATTATTTCGCCGGCCGCTCGCAACTCCTGTCGCGCGCGCGCGCCCCAGCGGATCGCCCCCAGCGCATCGAACATGTCGATCGCCTCACGCAATGGTGTGCGCGCATCGGCACTCCGGCGGTCTCTGCGCAGCCAGCAGCCGAAGGAGAACAGTGTTCTGGCACGGAGGAACGGGTATCCCGCCCGCTCCGGTCGCAGCGCCTCCCGAAAGAGCTGCTCTGCCTGACCGTCGGCGGCGACGAGCGGTCGGGCGTACGCCAGGCCGGTGCATAGGATCGGAGGTGAGCTGTCGGTCGCGATCTGCTCGAGCTCGTCGATCACCTCGTTGACGAGTTCCGCGTTCTCGCCGTGACAGCCGGCCTCGACCAGGTCGAGGATCGCCGGCCAGCGCATGAACCGATGGAACGCCGGGTCGCTCTTATCGAAGACGCGCCATAGATGGCGGAAGGCATCATCGTGTCGGCCCTCACCGAGAGCCGCGGCACCACGAGCGAGATGAGCCGGAGCGAGCATCGACCCACCGTTCATCCCCAGCAGGGTCCGCTCCGGCCTGGCGAGCATCGACTCAAGATCCGTCTCCGCGCCGCGGAACGCCGTGGCGAGCGCGCTGACGAGCTCGCCGATGAGCCCGTACTGCGGCTGGCGGCTGTCACACGCAAGACGCGCCCCGTCGGCACCCGCCGCCACGGCGCTCGCCCAGTGGCCGGTGTATGTCGCGGTCCATGCCAGGTGGACGAGAGCCTGAGTGAGCATGCCGACTCGCCCTTCCTCCCGAAGGCGCTCGACCGATCGGGATAGGAATCGCTCCCCGGTGACGAAGTCACCCGACTTCTCCGCCGCGATCCCCTGATACGTCTCGGCGACCGGATCGGTGATCTCACCGAGCGTCATCGGTGACAGACGCTCAAGCACCCTGGGTCCTGTCAGTTCTGGATGCGCGAGCGCGATCACAGCGAGCAGGCGCGGGTCGTCGGTAGGGACGCCGCAGCTCTCGGCAGCGTTGACAACATATTCCCGCGTGCGGGCCCGGGTGCGGGTCCACCAGCAGCGGTGCGCGATCGGTACGAGCGAGCGCAGCGCCATGTCCGCGTCGCCTCCGCTGAGCATCCGCGTCGAGATGGTCACGAAGGTCTTTGCCGCGCCCGGCGCCACCCACACGTCGCCGCTGATCATGTGCCGCAGCCAGGCCGAGCGCGCCAGCTCGAGTGAGCCGACCTCCACTGGCTCGACCTGCGCAAGCAGGCTCCTGGCAGTCTCGATGAGGCCGAGCTCGTGGGCGATCTCAGCGGCCCGGACGAGCCGCTGTCCCCTTCGCACCGGCTGAGAGGTGAGCGCGGATGCTCGTTCGAGCGCGGCGGCGGCGACGGCGACGGCACCCCTGCGTCGTGCGGCCGCCGCGTGGGCGTCCAACTCTGCCGCGAGTTCGTCGTCGCGTCCGACGGCAGCCATTGCTCGGTGCCAGAGCCGGCGCTCGGGATCATCGACCACCTCGGCGAGCGCGCTGAACATCTCCAAGACCCGCCCCGGGGGGACGGCCTGTCTCACTGCCGACCGAATCAGTGGGTGCCGGAACCGCACCTCACCGTCGACGACTGTGATCAGGTCACCCTCGACCGCGGGATCAAGCGCGGAAAATGCGGTCTCCTGGTCGCGAAACTTCGAGGTGGCTCGTGCGACTTCGTCCAAGGAGGCGCGTGCATCGAGCGCGGCAGCCAGCAGCATCGCTCCGGTCTCGGCGGGGAGCGCGTCGAGTCGGACTGCGAACGCCTCCTCCAGGCGCGCGGTGAGCGTCGCCGGTCTCGATGACAACCGCTCGCGGGCGCCCGCGGAGGGCGGCAAGGCGCGGGCCAGCTCGACAAGCGCAAGCGGGTTTCCGGCGGCCTGTTCCAACAGCCGGGCTCGGATAACCGGGTGGAGGTCCGGCTCGTAGCCGTCCAATACCTCGGCCGCGGCCGCCGGGTCCAGCCGCTCCAGCCGCAGGCTCGGCAAACGAGCCTCTCGAAACGGGTTCACGCAGTTATCGCGGACGGCGACAATCAGGATCACTGACTCGCCCTCCAGCCGGCGGGCGATGAACGACAGCACTCCTAACGTCGATCGGTCGAGCCACTGCGCATCGTCGATGATCAGAGCGATCGGGCGCGCCTCGGCGGCGCCGCAGATCAGCTGATAGGCCGCGAGCGCGACCAGAAACGGGTCGGGCTCGAGATCACTCCTGACACCGAATGCGGCGTCCAGCGCGGAGCGCTGCGGGGTTGGCAACAGCTCGGCCTTCCCGATGATCGGTCGAAGCAGCTGATGCATGCCGGCGAAGGCCAGCTCCGCCTCGGACTCGACGCCGACGGTAAGTAGCGTCTGTGCGCCCACTTCGCGCGCGCGAGCGCGAGCGTGGTCGAGTACCGCCGACTTTCCGATGCCGGGCTCGCCGCAGACCACGAGTGCCCCACCCCCGTCGTGCGCGCGATCGACAAGGGCACAGACTTGATCCGTCTCGGCATCACGCCCGACCAGCGGGGGGCTCAAACCCAATCCGCTTGAGCCATCCGAGATCTCGCGCCGCGGGTTTTCGAGCGGCACAGTCAATTCACGCAAGCGCACTGATCTGGAACTCGTTGAGAGGATCGGACGTTGGTACGACGGGTGTGCTGGCTGATCCGTCCGCAAAACGCTCATGTGGCAAACCAATCGGGAGGTCGCACGCCCGGCCGTCGTTCCTGCAGGATTTTCGGGCGACGAGCATGGCTGAGTCGAGCGCCTCCGGCAACGCACATTCACGCAATCTGTAAGCAGCCGGATCGCTGTGGATGACCTGGGTAGAGTCCGGCCATCGCGGCGCCGCGAAAATCGCTCGCGGGACCTTCGATGCTTGTGGGACCGATCTGATGCATACCGACAAGGGGCCTGCTTCTTCGGTTCCGACGCCACTCAGGGGCCGAGAGGACGAGCTTGACCTCATCCGCTCACAGGTACTGGTCCTAGGTCAAGGAAGAGGCTCGGTGACGGTGATCGAGGGCCCACCGGGTTCCGGTAAGACTCGCTTGCTCGCCGAGGCGATCGAGATCGCGCGGGGAGGTGGGATTCTCGTCGCCTCAGGAGGCGCGGCCCGCGGTGACCGAGTCGTCCCGATGGGAGCTCTGCTCAACTCGCTGGTAGGAGGGACAGAGCCTTTTTTAGATCCGGCGTCGTTCCTGGATCTGAGAACGCTCCCCGAGCTGCGGTACTGGCTGACTCAGGAGATCGAGGAGATGCTCGAGCGGCTGGCTAGCGACCACGCAATCGTCGTCGCCGTCGACGATCTGCAATGGGCGGACGCCAGCTCGGTGGCCGCCCTCGAGGCGCTGACACTCCGTCTAGCATCGCTGCCGATTGGATGGCTCGGAGCCGTGCGGACCACCGAGTCGTCTGCGGACCTTCGCGCCATGCTGGCAAGGCTTTACGCGGCAGGCGGTCTCCGGGTAGAGCTTGGTCCCCTGCCTGAGGCGGCCGTCGGTCAGCTGATCGCCGATCTCGCAGGCGCAACGCCTGATGAGTCGCTGCTCAAGCTGGCCGCTAGCGCTGGCGGAGCCCCGTTTTGGCTGACCGAACTGCTGCTCGGTCTCCGCGAGGACGGGCTGCTCGAGGTGCGGGACAGTCAGGCGATGACCCGGGCGACTCGGCTGCCGACACGGATGCGTGTGACGATGCGCGATCGTCTGACGAGAATGTCTCGACCGGAGCGCGACGTCGTGACCGTCGCTGCCGCGCTTGGTCGCCGTTTCACGTTCGCCACTATCACCGACATGCTGGGCGCTGCCCCGTCGGAGCTGCTCGACCCAGTCGCGGAGCTGATCCGCGCTGACTTCTTCGTGGAGGACGGCGAGGCGCTCACTTTCCGCCACGACATCCTCCGGGAGGCCGTCCTGGAGAGCATGCCGACGTCTGCGCGGCGAGCGCTCGAACGGCAGGCGGTCACCGAGCTGCTGCGCTCCGGTGTGCCTCCGGTCGAGGTCGCCGAGCAGCTCGCCGAGAGTGCCCAGCCCGGCGACTCCGAGGCGATCGACATCCTTACTCGCGCCGCGAAGGCGCTGGGTGCATCTGACCCCCCCGCGGCGGCCGAGCTAGGCCAGCGCACACTCGAGCTCATCCCGCGTGAAGACCCGCGCCGAGGCCCGCTCGTCGCTGACGTGGCAGTCCTGCTCCACGCCGCCGGGCGTCCGGAGGAAGCCACATTATTCGCCGACGTCGCGCTGAGCGAGCTGCTACCGCCCGAGCAGGAATCCGAAGTGCGCTACGGCATCGCCGGCATGTTCAGTTTGTCACCGGACGTGCGAGCGGAGGCCGGCCGCAAGGCGCTCGCCCTGCCCGACCTGGCGCCCGCCGACCGCGCGCGGCATCTCGCACGCCTCGTTCACAACACCATCGCGGCAGGCCGCCGCACCGAGGCCGAGGAGCTGCTCGACGAAGCGAAGGACGACATCGAAGCGCACGGCGACGAATCGTCAGTCTTCTCGCTCGGGCTCGCGACCGGCGGACTGCTGTACACCGAGGGCGACTTCGGTGGCGCGCTTGAGCGAATCGAAGCGGCGGTGCGCGCCGGTTCGGTTGAGGGTGAGGAGGCGCGGGCGCGGCTCGCACAGCAGTGGCGCACAGAGGTTCTCGCCACCGTCGATCGCTTCGATGAGGCGATCCCGTTGGCGATCCGCGGGCTCGAATCGGCGCAGCGCGACTCACAGGCTTGGGCCGTTCATCTCTGGGAGCAATGGCGCGGTCGCCAGCACTTCCAGCTCGGCGAGTTCTCAGACGCGATCGCGGCGCTTGAAGGAATGCTTCGGCCCGAGGAAGCACAGCCGAGCTTTGGCTCAAACGACGCCGCCGCAATCAGCGCGCTCGCTGGCTCGGCGATTCGCGTCGGCGACCGGGTCATCGGTCGTGGATGCGCCGAGTTCGCGGCGGTAGTGCGGGCGAACGGAACTCCGGAGCTCAAGCGCCACGCGGCGTGGATTCTGGCGCAGCAGGCCGCGGCGTCAGGCGACCCGGGAGCCGGTCTGCAGATCATGGCTGAGCTGGAGCGCGAGCTGCCGTCCGAGGAGCCGCTTCTGCCTCTGTTCCCGCTTGACGTCCTCGATCAGCCGCACCTCGTTCGGATAGCGCTTGCCGGAGGTGACCGAACGCTCGCGGAACGCACCTTGGCGCTCGCAAAAGACCGTGCCGAGAAAAATCCATCCCTCGACACCGTCAATGGGGCTGCGCTGCACGCCGACGGCTTGCTGCACACCGACCGGAAGGCCCTGCGCGGCGCGATCGAGCATTTCGAGCGCTCGCCGCGCTGGCCGGCCCTCGCCTCCGCGCTTGAGGACCTTGGCGTTCTCTCGCCTCGAGAAGAGGCGATCGAGCTGCTCGGGCGCGCGCTCGAGCTAGCCGGCAGGATGGGGGCGACCTGGGACGCTAGCCGTCTGCGTCGCCGCTTGCGTGATCTCGGCATCCGCCGGCGCCTGACCAGGCCGGAGCGGACCGATCGAGGTTGGGCCGCCTTGACCGAAAGCGAGGTGGCTGTCGTCGAGGCCATCACCAGCGGAATGACCAACCGGGAGGCCGCAGGACATCTCTTTCTCTCGCCGCACACGGTGAACATGCACCTGCGGCACGCGTTTGAGAAGCTGGGCATCAACTCGCGCGTCGAACTCGGACGGATCGCCGCCGAGCACCGACGCGCCACGTAGAACAGCGTCGACATTGGCGGCGCGTTCGTCCACTGGGCGCGCAACGCGGCATCATTTCGGAGCCATCGACTGGTCGGCTTGACAGGTCATCGACAGATGCGACTCCTCGGTGTTCCTGACTAGCCTGGCAGCCTTGGCAATCGTCACCACCAACCGGCGAGAGACGAGGTGACCCCCCGCCAGCCCGATCTCGACACCCACAAGGCAAGGGCTCGGACTGCAAGAGCGTTCGGGTTTGCTTGCTTCAATCTCACGAGCGCGTGACGCCCCCATCCGTAACTGACGCCAAGCATCGAGCGGCATGGGTCCAGGCGATCTCGCCGATCCGCAAACTGCTCGCCTGAACGCATGACCAGGGAGCCCTGATGACTCTGAACGTTGCCGACGCGCTGGTCGAGACGGCGGTCCGCGCCGGCGTCGAGCGCGTCTACGGCGTGATCGGCGACAGCCTCAACCCGGTCGGTGACGCGATCCGTCGCGACGGGAGGCTGCGCTGGGTTCATGTCCGCCACGAAGAGGCCGCCGCGTTCGCGGCCGGTGCCGAGGCTCAGCTGACCGGCAAGGCGACGATGTGCGCCGGCTCGGCTGGACCCGGGCACCTCCACCTCCTCAACGGCCTCTATGACGCGCACAAGTCGCGCGCGCCGGTGCTTGGGCTCGCGTCGGTGATCGTCAGCGCCGAAATCGGCGGGTCGTTCTTCCAGGAGACCGACCCCGACGGCGTGTTCGACGGATGCAGTCTCTACAACGAGAGCTGCTCGACACACGCTCAGGCGCCGCGGGTCTTTGAGATGGGCTTCCAGCACGCAATCGCGCAGGAGGGCGTCGCCGTGGTCAGGCTCTCAGGCGACATCGCCCAGCAAGACACCGGCCTGACCGCGCTGGCGCCGCACAGCTTCAAGCACGAGCGCCCGACCCTGTTGCCCGCGGCCGGTGACCTGGATGCGATCGCAGCGCTGATCGATCGCCACCCGAAGGTGACGATCTACTGTGGATCCGGGGTCCGTCACGCCCACTCCGAGGTGCTCGAGCTGGCGCAGCAGATAAAGGCTCCGGTCGGCTACACGCTGCGCGGCAAGGAGTGGATCGAGCACGACAACCCCTACGCCATAGGGCTCACCGGCCTGATCGGCTTCGGTGGCTGCACGCACGCCCTGCGCGAAGCGGACCTATTGCTCATGGTCGGCACCGACTTCCCCTATCGCGAGTTCATCCCCGAGGGAGCGACGATCGTGCAGATCGATTCCCGCCCAGAGCAGCTCGGTCGCCGGTTCCGGCTCGACTATGGCGTCGCGGCCGATGCCGCACTGACGCTCCAGGGGCTGACCGAGCGCGTCGCCGAGAAGCACGACGACGCCCACCTGGCCGCAGCACTCAAGCTGCATGAGCAGGCCCGGCGCAAGCTCAACATCTACGTCCGTCACAGCGGTCCTCAGTCGCCGGTCCACCCCGAGTTCGCCGCCGCGACAATCGACCGTCTCGCCGCACCGGATGCGATCTTCACCACAGATACGGGGATGGCGACGGTGTGGGCGTGCCGCTACCTGCGGATGACCGCCGGCCGGCGGCTGATCGGCTCGTTCAACCACGGCTCGATGGCCAACGCGATGCCCCAAGCGATCGGCGCCCAGCTCGCTTATCCCGGCCGCCAGGTCGTCGCGATGTGCGGCGACGGGGGTCTGACGATGCTGCTCGGAGACCTCAGCACGATCGCTACCTACGAGTTGCCGATCAAGCTCGTCGTGTTCGACAACGGCCTACTCGACATGGTCCACTGGGAGATGATGGCCGAGGGCGTCGAGCCCTACGAGACCGACCTGCACAACCCCGACTTCGCGAAGCTCGCCGAGGCCTACGGAATCCTCGGGATCAGCGTCGACCGCCACGACGACGTACCGGCAGCGATCACGAAAGCGTTCGAGCACGACGGCCCAGCACTCGTGTCGATCAAGACCGCCGGGCTAGCGACAGGCATGCCGCAGTACCCGACCTGGAAGCAGACGAAGGGCTTCGGCAAGTCGACCGCGAAGCTCGTCTGGCACGGCCACGCCGACCAGGTGGTCGATCTGGCGACCGAGAGCATCCGCAATCTCGGCCAGCTGCCAGGCATACCCAGCTGACGCGGTCAGATCGAACATCAGAAACCCTCGCGGATCTGGTCACCCGGCAGTCGCATATGTCGCTGCAAGCGGTTATGCCGCCGACAGTCGCAGTTTCGGGCTGTCAGGCGTGCCTGATGCTCGGGGGCGGGCGTGGCTGAGTCACCGGCTGAGGGTTCCGGGGATGCTGCCGTGAACCGGGACGGCGTGCCCGTTCCGGGCTCGCCGCCCCCAGCGGCCGGCGCGCCCGCCCCCGAGGGTGGGCCGGATGCGACGGTGACACCGAACGCGCAGTTGCCTGAGCTTGATCAGGCGGCGCTCCGCGGGCTCGCAGAGGTCGGTCGTGGCTGGAGCAGGTCGATGCCTGCGCGCGAGCTGTGGGAGCGCGCGCTGCCGGTCGATTACAGCCTGAAATTTGCCTCCCCGCGGCGCAGCGGGGCGGGTCGGTTTGTCCGCATCCACAGCGGGGCAGCGCGGGGCGGCGACGGCGACTACGACGGCGACGAGCTCGAGGCGACAGCTCGGGCGGGAGAGGGCGACTCGCGGTCGGGCCGGGTCACTTATGCGCTGCGCCGCGTGCTGATCGGTCCGGCGCTGCGCAGCACGGCGATCGCCGAGGAGCGGCTCGGCCGCTTGATGGCGCTCGGGGTCCTGTCGCCGGACGCGCTGTCCTCGGTCGCGTATGGCCCGCAGGCGATGATGGCGATCCTGGTGCTCGCTGGCGCCGGCGAGCTGAAGCTCTCGCTACCGATCGGCGCGGCGCTGGCGGTCCTGATGCTTTCGGTGGGGCTCGGCTACCGCCAAGTCATCCGCGCCTATCCCCACGGCGGCGGGTCCTACATCGTGGCCAGCGACAGCCTCGGACGGCTGTGGGGACTGCTCGCCGGCGCAGGGCTGATCACCGACTACATCCTGACGGTGGCGATTTCGGTTGCTTCAGGCGTGGCAGCGATCACCTCGGCGATTCCCTCAGTCTCCTCGGCGACGGTGCCGATCGGGCTAGTCGTGATCGTGCTCCTCGTCGCGGGCAACCTGCGCGGGGCGCGGGAGGCTGGCGCGGCCTTTGCCGCGCCGACGTACCTGTTCGTTATCGCGATCGCCGTGATCGTGATCGCCGGCCTGATCAAGGCGGCCTCCCACGGCTTCCACTCTGTGCCACCGGCACCGCATCGGGCAACCGAGTCGCTCGGGGTGCTCCTGGTTCTGCGCGCGTTCGCGTCGGGGGCGACCGCGATGACGGGGATCGAGGTGATCTCCAACGCCGTCCCGGTATTCCAGCCGCCTGAGGAACCACACGCGCGCCAGACGCTCGGGGTGATGATCGGGCTGCTGATCGCGATGTTCGTCGGCGTCGTGCTCGTGGCTCATTTCGACGGCGCCAGCCCGGTCGGGAACCAGACGGTCCTCTCCGAGATCGCGCATCGCAGCGTCGGCGGCGGGGTCGCGTACGGTTTCGTGCAGCTGACGACCACGCTCGTCTTGCTCGTGGCGGCCAACTCGGCGTTCAACGGCTTTCCACGGCTGTTGTACTTCATCGCGCGTGACGGGTTCGCCCCCCGAGTATTCCTGCGGATGGGTGACCGTCTGGCGTTCACCACCGGGATCCTCGTCCTGGCCGTCCCGGCGGCGGTGATCTACGCAGCGTTCGGCGGTCAGACCAGCCCGCTGATTCCGCTGTTCGCGATCGGGGTGTTCCTCGCGTTCACGCTCGCGCAGAGCGCGATGGTCGCGTACTGGTGGCGCCACCGAGAACGGGGCTGGCGCCCGGCGCTGGCCACCAACCTGGTCGGCGCGGGCCTCTCCGGGCTGGTCGTGGTGATCGCGGCGGTGACGAAGTTCACCCAGGGCGCCTGGATCGTCGTCCTGCTCGTCCCTTTGCTCGTCCTGGGCTTCCGGCGCGTCCACGCGCACTACGAGCGCGCCCGCGAAGCGCTCACCCCGCGCCCCGACGGCTCCGGGCCGACGCCGCGAGTCAGGATCGCACCGCCCCAGCTCGCGCCGGGCGTCTCGCAGCGCCTGGCCGAGGCGCAGGACGAGCCCAACCAGGTCCACAGCTTCGCTGTCGTCCCGGTCGCCGTGCTCGACCTCGCGGCCCTGCACGCACTCGCATACGCCGTCTCGCTCGGCCAGCCTGTGCTGGCGGTCCACATCAGCCCGACCGACGAGGAGGCCAAGCGCTTCCGGCAAGCGTGGACCGCCTGGGGAGACCATCTACCGCTTGAGCTCGTCGTCTCCCCCTACCGCGCGACCGTCGCGCCGCTGGCGAACTACATCGCCGCCTTGCACAACCAGCGACCCGACGTGACGCTCACGCTCGTGGTGCCCGAGATCGTCGTGGCCCGAGGCTGGCAGCGGATCCTCCACAACCGGATCTCCATGCGCCTCCGCGCGGCACTGATCGCCTACGACGGGATCGTGATCACAATCGTCCCCTTCCATCTACCAACATGAGCAGTCTGTCCTGTTCGCCAGCCTCGAGTGGGTGCCAGCGGACTGCGCTGACGCCTGGTTCGAGCGCGAGCCTCCTGGAGGCGACTTCGATCTGGTCGTTCTCCGCGCTGCGCGCGCGCGATTGTGTACCCGACGGACTCTCGTCGGAGGCGTGACCTTCACGTCTCGGAGCCAGCGGCGTCAGATTTCTTCCGGCTCACGCCCCACCACGGGCTCGGGTGGGTCGAGCTTCCGTTCGGCTTCGGCGGCTGCGACCTTGAGCCAGCCGGGGGTCTTGCCGGCCGGTAGGAGCGTTGCGCGGCGGATCGCTTCGCGCGGGGTGGTGGCTTGCGCCCAGCCGGGCTTGCCGGTGAGTCGTGCGAGCCAGAATTTCTGCCAGCCGCTGCGTTTCCCGATGCCCCGGTTCTCTTGACGCATCACGTCGACGACGCCGCGCGGCGTCTGGACGGTGACGACTTCGGAGCGGTTGCGATCAGCGCTGCCGGCGGGCACAAGCTCGTTCGGTGTCGCCGCGTCTCACGGTTCCAACTATTTCACTTCGTGTGCGGATCTTCCGGTCTGCCTCTGACGCATTCGCTGTATCTGCGCACGCCCGCTTCTGGCGAGCCAGCGGCCGCGCTAGCCGTTGCCCCTGGCGTCGGGCGCCGATCTCGGTGATGTCCGCCAGCGCCGTTATGAGCGCTGGCTCCATGTTGCGTTACTTCCGTGGCCCGCGATCTCCCAGGGCCGGATGATCGCCAGGTCGCCGTGGGCCTCGCGCGCGGCCTGCTCGGCCTGCAACTCCGCGAAGGTGAAGCCGGTCGCGCGCACGGCCTTGAGCCGTCGGATTTCAACTGACGCCTGCGCGCGCGTGCGAGGCGTGACGAACGTCTGGCCGGCCCGGCTGGCCAGCTTCCGGAGGTAGCGCAGCTGCTTGAAGGTCGGCGGCAGCTCGGTGCTGCTCATCTCGGCTCCTGCGGGTCGGGGTGTGGGCATGCCCTGCCCTCACCGCGACGACGGACGGCTGTCAAGCCGATGAACCGGACTCTCGCTGTACCGCCGCCACGGATGGCGGCGGGGCCTTCATCGGCTTGACAGCCTTTGGCCGGCGGCGCGGTAAGGCTTCAAGGGCTGCCCGCACCCCGAACCGACCGGAGAATCTCAGGTGGAGAATGTCCGCGCCCTCGACCCGGTGCGAGCATCTGCGCGATGACGTCGGACAGTGAGGCGTCGCTCCGTCAGCAGTTGGGCTGGAGAGCGAGAACCAACGCCTGCGCGAGGAGAACGCCGCGCTCAAGAGTGAGCTCGCGATCCCTACGGCGGGTGCGCGCCACACGCGACGAGATTGCCCAGCGCGTGGCCAAACTCCTCGCCGAGCTCGACGCCACATGATCGTTCCCTTGAGATTGATGACCGCTTGAGGCATCATGCGAACGTGCGTTCGTATGGCTTCACGGTGTTCACTCACGACCCAGACCGCCCCTGGGTGATCCTGGGCTCCGAACGCCGCACGATCGAGCTCGATGACCACGTCGTGTTCTCCGACTGGGCGACTAACGCCTATCCGCGCGACCGGTTCACAGTGCAGATCGACGCCTGGGGCGACTCACCAAAGCTCGGTCGTCGATAACCCGGCGCTCGACCACGCTCGCGACTTAGCCCACTCGAGCGTTACACGCGCGACAGGCGCAGTCGCACGTGCGGGTGCACTCGATCGTGCGCCGGCCGTTCTGGTTGAACGCAGGCTGTCCGTAGGGGATGTCGCTCCAACCCTCGCGGCGCATCCGCGCCCAGAGCGTCACGACGGTGTAGAGGTCGCCGGTCGCGAACAGCGCACCGTGTCGACTGCGCAGCTCCCACAGTCCGGGTTCGATCCGCGTGACGGTCATGCGGTCACCGGCTGCTGGTCCGCAGTTGCCGCGCGAGTGTCGACGTTGCCGGGAAGGTCGTGGATGGTGGCGCCCTCGATCCGACGGGCGAGCCGATCGATCAACCCGGCCGTGCGCTCGAGTACCTCAAGATCCGAGCTCTCGGCCCAGGAGGCGAGGTACGGGATCGAGTAGTCCTCCGTGGACACGCCCAGCGCGCCAACGCACGTGTATGCGACCGACTCGGCCACGAGCTCCTCACCGGCGTAGTCCAACGCCGGGTCATCGGGCTGGCGATCGTGGCGAACAAGCGCGTGAGCGAGCTCGTGGCACAACGTCTTCACACGCTGGTTCGGAGACAGGCCGTCGTCGACGACGATCCGATCGGTCGTCGGTTGGTAGTAGCCGTGCGCACCACCCGAGATCAGCGTGAACGCGACGGTGCAGCCGATCTCCTCGGCGAGTCCGACGAGGCTCGGGATAACCGAGGCGAGCTCGTCGCCTTCAATGTCCCTGATCGGTGGATCGAGGGGCGCCGGCACCGCGGGCGGCGGGAGCGGCGCGACCTGGTCGTCGGCGAAGACGGCCGCGAGCTTGAAGAAGGTGCGGGGTCGCTGGTCCGGATCGCCGCCGCTCTGCCGCCACTTCTCGAGCTGCTTGCGCGTGGGTGGGCACGGTGCCCAGATCCGGATCGCCGTTTCGCCACGGCTGACGCAATAGCCCAGCCGGAGCCAAGCCTGGAATCCTGCGACCCTCGTGGCCGTCGGCCGTTGCATCGCGATCAGCAACTGGTTGCCGAGCGAGTAACTGTGAAAGCTGGTGCGGACAGTAAGCCACGCCTTCCAACCGTCGGAGCTGCGCAGCTGTTCGACTGCCTTCCGGGCGTACTCGCGATCGCGTTCGCGACGTTCGGCCCGCTCTTCGTCGGTGAGCTGCCTTCGTTGCTTGACGGCCATCCGTCTGCCCTCCGTGTCGTGGGGCCCTGCCGGGTGCGGGGCCGATCCCCGACCCCAAGGCGCCCGCCAGGGCGCAACAATCGGGAGGGGTCGACCCCGCAGCCGGTGACGTCGTGGCACCACTGTGGGACGCCGCGAGGTCGTCGACGATCCCTTGCACAGACGCTGGGATCGGTTAGCAACAAATCCTCACCACGGATTGCCAAGGTGGTTAGTATTTGTCGCGTGGCGCGTTCAGACCTAACAACGATCAAGCAGCGCTTTGGCAACCGGCCGTTCCGCGTCCGCGAGGCCGTCGACGCCGGCATCCCGCGCCACGCGCTCTACCGACTTCGCGACAAGGGGGCGTTGCAGATGCTCTCCCGCGGCGTCATGCAGCCCGTCGACAGCGACCCCGCGATGAACACCGAGTTCGCCGCCCTCGCCGCACGCGTTCCGAAGGCGACGATCTGCCTGAACTCCGGGCTGTCCTACTGGGACCTGTCCGACGAGCTGCCAGCAACCATCCACCTCGCCGTCCCCCGCGGCGCGCACTGGCCAAAGATCGACACCCCCGCAACGACACTGCACCGCTTCGCCGCTGAGACCTTCGAGCTGGAGCGGCTCGAACAGGCCACAGACGCGAACGAGCCGTTCCGGATCTACTCCGCGGAGCGCTGCGTCGTCGACGCGATGCGCCTGCAGCACGTCGTCGGGCGCAACATCGCCCTGTCGGCCCTGGCGCGCTACACGCGCCAGCGCGGCACTGATCCGCTTCGCCTCACCGGTCTGGCGCGCCGCCTGGGCGGCGAGCGCCGCGTGCGCGAAGCGCTCGAGGCGATCCTCGCTTGAGCGGCGAGCAGGCCAGGCGCGCTTTTCGTTCCCCGTGTTCGCGCCGTGGCGAGCGCGGGAAGTCGGGTCGTTCGGCACCACGGTGACCCGCTCGCCGCTGGCGACAAGTACGGGATGCACAGTAATGCCGTACCAACCGCCACTGGCGGGCTGTACGGGATTTAGTAGAATGCTGTACGAGACGCCAATGTCTGCATCGACCCCGCCGACCGCTTCGATAGAGGACCCAGCGCTTGTCCGCCTGCTTGAGCTGTTCCGCGACCGCGATGCCGTTGACTACGCGACGCTCGTGCAGCAGGCGGGCGTTCCGCCGCGAACGCTCGACCGACAGCTGAGCGCCCTTCTCGCCGACGATCTGCTGTTCAGGTGGGCACGCGGCGTCTACAGTCGCCGCCCCGTCGAGCCTGAGCTCAATTCCGAGGGCGAGGAGCTGCTCATGCTCTTGCGCGACTCCGATGCGGACGCCCACCTGACCGGGTTCGACGTGCTTGCGCCATACGCGCACCAGTTTGTCTACTCCTACTACACGCACCTCGTCTACTGCCACCCGTCGCACGTGAGCGGCCTCGCGAGCGAACTCTCGGCCGAGGATTGGCTGCTTCTGCCGGCGGGCCGCCATGTGCATCTCGGCGGACCACACGAACGCATGGTCATCGTGCGCGGACAGACCCATGATGAGCGCCGCTACCCAGTGCGGGGCCATCTAGCCCTACCCGAGAAGGCTTGGGTGGACCTGCTGCGCGAAGTCCGCCGCAGCCAGCTCGGCCTGGACTACGGAGAGCTCGGGCGCATCCTGCGTTCGATGGAGCGTGCCGGAGTCCCGATCGACAGGGTTCGCACCTACGCACGCAGCGTCGGCTATCTCGCATGGGTGGACGCGGCGCTCGGGAAGCGCTCGCCGACCAATGTCGAGCAGAACCAGCTGGCAGCTGGCTACGCGGCGTGAGCGCGTTCGGAGAGCACGTCGGCCTGTTCAAGGCCGACTGGATCGCCGATCCCGACCTGTTGGCGCAGCGCATGCGCGCTGCAGGCGTCGCGGATCGTTACACGACAGAGCTGGCCGGCTGGTGCGGGGAGATCCACGAGCATCTGCGGGAACTGACGGCCGAGCTCGGGATCGAGCTCCTGCTGATGGGCGGCAACGGCGCCTCGCTCCGCTTCGACGCGGTCAGTCAGCGCGGGTCGCGTGACAACGACTACCTAACCGCGGCGACGCCCGAGGACATCGAGCGGCTCATGGAGCACCTAGGCAGGCGCTTCGCCCAGCTCGGCGAGCTGATGCAACCCCGCCCGTACCAGCCCAAGAAGCCGGTGCGTGATTTGCCGCTCGCGACCTACGTCGTCCCGGTACCGCTCCTTCTCGACCACGGCCACAGCAAGAACAACGAGGTCAAGGTCGAGTTCCACTTCGAGCAACGCTTGCCCGCCTCCGAGTCGATCACAGGCACGCTGGGGCCCGCAGCAACGCCGGAGATGACGGCGGCGCTCCCACAGCTGCCCTACCAGATCGGCATCAAGCTGATGACGCTGGCGGCCGAGCCTGTCGGCATCGACGAGGCAACCCGCGCGGCGGCGGTTCCCCGGCAGATGTACGACCTCGACCTGTTGCTCGCCCGCCTTGGAGTCGACCGCTGGACGGCGCTGAATGACTACTCGCGCGAGCGCTACGCCGAGGAATGCAAACGCTGCGATGCCGCGGTCAATCCGGGTGAGCCGTTCGACGGGATGCGCGCGCGGCTTGAGCGCTGGGGCGATTGCCTCGATGAGCAGGCGCAGCCGTGGCTCACGATCCGCGCCGCACAGCAGTCGGGCCTGCGCCTGCCCGCGCACTTACGACCCTGGGGCTGGCGAGCACGCGCCTACCGGCTCATCCTCGCAGTTGAGGCGCTGCGGCTCGGACCAGAGGGCTTGGAGCCCTGGGAGACGGCCGCCGAGCTCGCAGCGCTTGTGCCTGACCGAAAGGCCAAGGCGTTTCGAGCCCCGCTGGCCGACCTCGCTGGTATCCCGGTCGCTCAGCTTCCGGTTCAACTTCACTACTTCGTGTGGACCGCGCTAGACCCCGGTCGAGGCGGAGATCTGCTGTCGCAAATTGCCCGCGCTCACGAGCTGCTGCGGAGCGTCTGACTACGAGCCCATCACACCCCAAGGGGAGGGCGCCCGGCCACCCTCCCCTGCGGAGATCCGCCTAAAGGCCGGGTTCGTCGGGCTCGAGCTCGTCGCCGACGTCGACGATGTCCTCGTCCTCGACCTGGCCGTCGACGAGGTCGTCGTCGAGCTCGTCGCAGGTCTCGGCCGGCCCGTCTGCCTCATCCACGGCGCAAACATCTGCAGCGGCGTCGGTGGCCTTGCGATCAGCGGTCATCCGTTTGCGGCTCTCGGCGCGAGCTTGCTCCTGCGCCTCGTGCAGCTCGGCGCCTGCCTTGGCGATCGCCTTCTCCAGCTGCTTGAGCGTCGCCGGGAGGTGCGGACCCGCCAGCTTCTGGAGCGCCTTGGCGGCGTGGTCTTTGTGCGAGGGCCAGCGCTTGGCCCCGAACCGCTGGCTTGAGGGGACGACGAGCCGGCAGGCGTGCTGCTCGGCGGCGATCACGACCAGCGCGCGGCCGTAAAGCTCGCCGGCGGTCTTGGCGCCCTCGATGAACTTCCACAGCCAGGCGATCGGCTTCTCGGGATGCTTGGGGTCGCCGTAGTCGATCCGTAGCTTCCCGCGTGAGCCGTTCTTGAGCGTCTTGGTGACGTCGGCCCGGAACTCCTCGATCACGAGGCGGATGCCCCGCGCGGCGAGCTCGGCGACGACGTCGCCCGACTGCGTGTACGGCGAGCCGTCGTAGTCGCTGCCGAACAACCCGTAGACAAAGAAATTTGCGACCGAGATGTCTGTTGGGTCGACGGTCGCGAGGTTGTTCATCAGTCCCCAGCCGAGGTCGAGGTTGGCTCCGTGCGCCTGCTCGGCTAGCTCGCGCACGCGGCGGCCGTGCTCGCGGCGTGCGCCCTCGACCGGGTCTTCGGGCTGTGAGCCGTTCCCGCGGGAGGCGGCCTGCTTGCGCTCGGTCTTGGCGCGCTCGGAGTGCTCGCGCAGCTCCTCGACGGTGCGCTTGATCGCGCCCTTGGCGAGCTGGCGGTACAGCGGCCGGTCGACCATGACCGGCGTGGAGTGGTCGATCTCGATCAGGACGCCAGCGGCGCGTGCCTGGTCGACGTCCTGCTCGCTGAAGCGGATCGCGGGCGGGCCGTAGGCGTACTGGTTGATCTGGCGGTGAAGCTTCTCTGCCTCGGCGAGCTGCTCGGTGGCCTTCTTGCCGAGCCGCAGCTCGTCGACCGCGCGGGAGGGGAGCTGGTGCAAGTAGGCGGCGAATACCTTGCTGTCGGTCTCGCGCAGCGCATTCCCGAGGACGTAGCCGGGGTCGGATACGAGCTGGCTCGCGGTCCACGTGTGGCCGTCCTGGTCGCCGTCGAGGTAGTCGACGAGGACGTTGAGCAGCTCAGGGCTGACCGTACCGAACGCACGCAGCTGGTCCACGGCGGAGAGCGGGATGACTCCGGTGCCGACGAGCTCGCGCGCTTTCTCGGGCAGCTCGAGCAGCTTCACGCGGGCCGTGACCCTGGCCTTCGGCCAGCCGAGCGCTTGCGCGGCCCCGTCTTCGGTCAGGCCCTTGTCGAGCATCGCTTGGACCGCTGCGGCCTCCTCGGCCGGGCCGAGCTGGAGGCGAGCTATGTTCTCGATCGCCCTATCCGCCTGTTCGCCGGCGCTGTCCCGAATCACGGCTGGAACCTCGGCCAGCCCGAGCTTGTACGCCGCAGCGACGCGGTGGAAGCCGGCTACAAGCTCATACTCGAAGCCGGTGGCCCCGAGGTCCGCCTCTATGGGGCAGACGACGATCGGGACGAGCATCCCCTGTAGCGCGATCGACGCCGCGAGCGCGTCGACGTGCTCGGCGTTGAGCGCGCGTACGTTCTCCGGGACGTGGATCCGCGCGAGCGGCAGGGTGAGTCCGCCAACGGCGGTGGGTGCGGTAGGGGCCATCAGGCCTCTCCTTGAGTCGTGGTGGCCCTGCCCGGGTGGCGGGGCCGTTACCCCGACCGCCACGCACCCGCCAGGGTGCGAACATGGGGAGGGAAACGGGCCTGCCGACCGAGACTGACCTACCGGCCGTCCGGTTGCATCAGATGCAATTCGCCCCATCAATGAGCCGGTAGCCGACGCCCCAAACATTGCGAACGAACCGGTCGCCGCCGATCTGCAGCCGGGCGCGGAGCCTGGCGGCGTGCGAGTCGAGCGTGCGTGTCTGGGCGTAGCTGCCGAGCCCCCAAACGCTGCGCAGCAGCTCCTCGCGAGTGAACACACGCTCGGGCTCGGCGATTAGCGCGAGCAGCAGCTGGTACTCCTTGCCGCGCAACGGTTCGATCTCGACCTCGCCGACCCACGCGCGGCGGGACCGGACATCGAGCCGCAGCGAACCGGCCCTGAGGACGTGGGGCGTGAGGCGGGCGTCTGCGCGGCGCAGCAGCGCGCCGAGTCGGGCGCGAAGCTCTGGGTAAGAGTAGGGCTTGCAGAGCACGTCGTCGGCGCCGCGCTCCAAGAGCCGGGTGCGGTGTAGCTCGCCTGTGTTCGATGTGAGCACGAGGATCGGCAGCTGTGGATCGACGTCCGGGCGGGTGTGCTCCCGGATCGCGTCGATAACGCCGAGCGTGTCGCCGTTGATATCGACGATCAGCGCGTCCGGTGTCGCCGACAGCAGCTCGAGCGCTGCGGCGGTGTCGGCTGCGCAGACGGGCCGGTAGCCGTCTGCCTCCAGGTTGTCGGCGAGGAACAGACGGCCAACGTCGTCGTTCTCGGCGATCAAGACGTTCGGTGCAACAGCGGTCATCGAGGGCCTCCTGCGGGTTGTGACCCACCTGGGCGGCGGGGCCGGTTCCCCGACCCCCACGCACCCGCCAGGGTGCGAACATCGGGAGGGGCCGGCGCCGACGAACCGAACCGCGGGGTTCTACTCGACGCGCTCGAGCTCGCTGAACGTGTGCTCGTCGAGCTCCACCCGGACCGGATGCCGATCGCCGATGAGGCGGCTCGCGTGGTCGTAGGCGCAGGCGCGCGCGAGCTCGGCTGGGTTCAGCTCGTGGCGCGGGTGCCGGCAGCCGTCGATCTCGCCAGCGCGGCCCTGGCCGAGAGTTAGGTGGGTCGCGATCGTGTCGGTGTCGTGGTTCCAGGTGTAGGTGGAGATCGGCTCGAACGCGAGCCCGAGCTCGGGCAGCACGGTCGCGATCGTGAGCACGAGCCTGCCGCCGCTCCACGCGTAGCGCGAGTGCGACGGCCGCGTGCGGCCGTCCACGATGACCTGCAGAGGCAGCTCGCCAGCGAGGTTCGCCACAGTGTTCAGCCACCGTAGCGCCGCGGTCGGCGCCCGTCGCGCGGCGTGCCGCACGGGCGGGTTGCCGCGCGCGGAAGGCTGTGTGAACCTGCGCGCCGGAGCCCTCTCGGCCGCCGAAAGCAGAGCCCGCGCCCTTGGCGTGGACAGGCCGCCAAATGGCTTGGGCGCGGCGGTCTCGAGTTTGGCGAATCTCAGGACCGGGTCCGTCGATGCGGTCCCGCCCTGCTTCCGCGACGCCGCGGGTACCGCGTCGACGACTGCTGGGCGACGGCGGGCTATCGGAATCGTGGCCGAGCGATCGTCGGGCTCGTCAGCGGGCAGGATGCGTTTCGTCGCCAACGCAATCGCGGCTGGCCACCAATAAGCGGCGATCGCTTACAACACGAAGCGGTTGTGGCAACTGACGGAAGTGTTCGAGCCGCTTCAGGTGTGCCGTGTCGGAGACCCAAGTCCTTGCGGCGACGATCGCCGCAAGTCGTAGGCACGGACGTCATTGGGTGGCTCCCGCTCTGAGTGTGCCGTGTCCCCCCGCTGGCGCTGGCGCTGCGAGCCTGTGATCGGCTAGCGTCGCGGGCGATGGCTGAGTCTGATCCACCGCGACCGAACGGGGAAGAGAAAATCGCTCCTACGGCTCCCGACGCGGGCTCTCTCCCGGGAGCCGGCGCCTCCGTCGGAGGCGAGCTGAGGCTTGCTAGCGATCGGCATTACACGGGAGACGCAAAGCAGATCGAATTCGCGGCGAATCCACCCGAAGTGCGAATTCGGGGCGCGGCGGACGTGTTGCGCGAAATCGCAATGGCGGCCGACGGGCTTGGGCCCGCGGGGGGCGACCTCGTGCGGGTCTGCTTCACGTTGCTCCGTCTGCCTCCGGGGTCTCCGTTCAGTCTCTTCGGGTTCAACCTCGTTGACGTCGGTCCAGAAGGCAGGGTCGTCGATGAAGTGTCGTCTGACACGGAGATTGTGTACGCGCTGATCGTCAACCAGCCCGTGGCGGTCATTCGAGAGACCGCGGTCCGTTTTCTACTTGATCTCGTGCGACGCCAAGCTGTGGTGATGCAAGTGGCGCGCGAAGATCGCGACTCTCTCGAGAGACTGCCGAGCCGTGTCGCGGAAGGCGACTCCGCGAATGCGGACCTGGCGCTCGACTTGCCCCCGGCAGTGCCGGCAGCGATGGCTGCCCTCGGCGACCTCACCGCCAGCGTCGGAGTACGCCTGATCGTGAGATTTCGGCCCGATCCCTTCCCCAGCCAGGCGGACACCGCCAGAAGGGTTAGCGAGCTCCGCGACCTCTATAACAAGGAAGAAGCCGTCCACTCGGCCGTAGACCGGGCGGTCGCAGAGCTCGGCGCCAGGCCTATGTCAATCCGCGGCGGGCGAGAGGACATCCGCCAGTTCATCAGTCGCCGGGCGACGCTGCAGGGCTGGCAGCAATACACCAATCAGGCAGTGCGTGACGCGATCGTTTGCGGCAACGGATATCTGTCTATGACGATGCTCGGGCTCGAAGGTCGGATGCGCTGCCTCCGACCGGAGAAGGTCATCATCAGGGGCGACGGGAGCTACAGCGAGATCGGCAGCTCTACGACGCTTCCCGGACCGTCGGTGGCCCATCTCCCTGGTATTACGCAGATCCAGTCGCCGTACGGTGTGTCCTGGCTTGAACCTTTTCTGTTCCTCCTGACTCGTCGCCGCCTCTACGCGAGCGCATTGAGCTTTGCTCGATCGGTCCAGATCGAGATGGTGTCCGATGAGTCCAAGGAGCGCCTCGAAAGCACGTTGGTCATGATCCGAACGTTCAATGAAGAGGCAGACGCGCGTCGCGACGCCCTTCTGGCCGGCTTTCCGCGTGAACGAACCGATCCGACGGAGGGCCTGTTCTTTCCCGGTCAGGAACAGATGCGGTGACTTGGCGATCCCACGCCGTACGTGCGGCCGATCGCTTCGTTCGCGCAAGGCATCCGCCCAACGGGCTGTTCATCTGGGGGTATCGCTTCCTCGAGAAGAACAACGGAAGCATCACGGCGATTCCGCAAGAAGAAGTCCGGGCGCTGCTTCGAGGTGATGAGCTTGCTCGCCAGCTAATGCTTGGCGAGACGTCACCGACCACTACACCGCGAAGCATTCTCCAACGCGTCGATGAGGCCGCCCTCGTAGGCCCCGCCGTCGCTCTTCTAGTCAAGATGCCTGCGGCGGTGGGCGCCCTCGCTGAGGCATTGAACGAGGTGATCGTGCTCAACACCGGTGGATCCCCGCTGGCAGCCGAGGCCGCGCTTCAGGTGGTGCAGCGTGCACCCGAGCGAGTGGTGGATCCGCATCGCACTGCGATCTTCAGGCGAATCTGGACGCTTGCGTCGCAGCCGGTCGATCCGTACCTCGCCGCCCCTCTCGATGATGCGGCACGCGTCGCCGCCGCAGCGCTCCTCGCCGCGCACGCCGACTGCAAAGCAACCGCATTACCTTCACTCTGCGACGAGAGATTCGGTCGGCAACGACGCCTCGTCTATGCAGCGTCGCTCCAGGCGATCAATACGTCGCTTGGCGCAGCCTTTGGCGAGCTCATCCAGCAGGTCCGACCGAGCAGGCCTGAAGCACTTGCACTCGGGCGGGCGTGCGACCAAGACCGCTCAACGACAGATCCGATCCCCATCAGAGGTCGCGGCGCCATCATGCGCGGATCACTAGCTCGGTCTCGCTCATGGCTCCGCCGCTATGCCCAACCGTACACGCGGCTAGCCGCTGCCATTGGCGTACCTCTTCTCCTAATCGGCATGACGGTGGTCGTGAACAGTGTGTGGCACCTTCCGCGCCACGTCTCACTATCCACGACGCCGCTTCTGGCGGTAGGGGGCCTCCTCGTGGCAGTGCACGTCTTCGCCGCGGAGCTCGGCGCGGAGCGTCTGCCCGGTCTCGTTGCGCGCGCGACGAGCGTGCCGCTGCCCCTATTGTCGGGCTACTCATCGATTGGAGCGCTGCTGCTGCTGACAACTATCGCACCGGGCAAGAATGGTCGAGCTGCCTACAGCGTCGCCGCGATAGGGCTCATAGCCGCGCTCATTCTCAGCATCGTGGCGACATTGCAGCGGCTGCTCTCGCGAACGGATCGCGCTGTCGCCGCACACGTATTTACGCGCGGTGAGCTGGCTCACGCGCGACGCACGGGCCGGTTCGTTGGGCGCTTGCACACCCGTGTCATGCACTCGCGAGCGGCGTTTGCCGCTCTTCCTTGGGTCCGCCCTGCAGCCTCGCCTCCAATCTCTCTGCGACGGCACGAGATCCGGGTTCAACAGAGCGGGTTCCTCGCGATCCATCCGAAACGGCTTGCGCGCCTGCATGCGGACGACTGGTGGCGCAATGGTGCCCGACTCTGGCTATACGGGGTGCTGGGGACACAGGTCGAAGCGAACGACGACGTAGCCAGCCTGGTCCCAGCATCGGATGACGAGTTGCCGCTCTCGCTCGTCGAGGCGATCCAAGGCCTGTTTGTTGTCAAGAGCGCACGGATCGTCGATCGCACAGCCGAAGCCGTGAGTGCCCTGATCGAGGTGACGGCAACGCTTGGCAACGAAGGCAACGAGCAAGGCGCAAGCCACGTGTCGAGCGACCTGGCGCGTCTTCTCCGAGAACATCGCGCAGCGGTCCACACCTACCGCGAGCCAGAAGACGCGCGACAAGCCGGCGCGCCAGTGGCGGTGTCACGCGCTGCCGCGCTGAGCGCGGTCCGCGCCCTTAGCGCGGCACGTGGACCCGCGGCCGTCGAAGCGCTCACTCGCCTAATACAACGAAGCCTTCCCGGCTCGCGAGACGGAGATCCCTACCTGAGTACCTTGATGCTTCAGCTCGTCGACCAGCGCGGAAACCTCCAGCAAGGCACGGTCAAGATCCTCCTCCAGGACTGCGGCCGCCAAGTGCTGGAGAACAGCGACGGCTTAGGGTTCACCGTATGGAAGCGCCTCATCGAGGAACTCGCTCGCGATCCCCAGTGGCGAGAGGTAGCGATCTCCAGCGGCTCATACTTTGTCCAGGTCGCGGCGGCAGTCGACCGTGGGAGAGGCGAAGCGGCGTGGGAGCACCTTGCCCCCTATCTCCAGCTCACCGCGAATCTGGACAACATCGCTGCGCTCTGCATTGGCGCCTCAGCCCTCGTGACCGGACGCGTTTCGCTTGCGACAGCCGCGGCGCTTCATCTGCGCGCGATCGACTGGACGGGCTGGCGCCAATTCGTCGAACAGAGCCGCGTCTTGGACTGGCTCACGACCTCAGATGAGTCCCGAGGAAGCATGTTGGGGGCCAACCCCGCAGCGGCGCTAGACGACTTCATTACGCTCGCCGAGCAAGTCGCGAGTAACGTGCGATAGCTCGACGCGGCCGAGAAGGGCGCACATTGGCCGCCGCGAGTGACTATGCACCCTAACCTCTGTTGGTGCTGACGGCTTCGTTCGGAGCGTCGGATAGTCGCCTGCTTGAAGGACCGGTTCCGACCGGTGCTGTCGGGAGCATTCGAAGACCGCCTATCAAGCGGTCTCTGTCAACCACGAGCTAACAGAAAGGAGGTGATGCCGATGGCCAAGAATCCGCCGCCCAACGACGGGCACCGCATAGGTGCCGTCCGCGACCGGTCGCAGTTCCGTACGCCCAGTGGCGACTGGGCAAAACGGAATACCGCGACCGGCCGCATCATGGACGTCAAGAAAGACGGCACGCCCTTCAAGGGCGTGCGCCGTGAGAAGTAGCGGCTAACGCAACCGCGGGACGGGAGCACGGATGCTCTCGTCCCGCTTCTCTTCGCCGCTCCACCCTGCCAACCCTCTCACATTGGGCAGACAACATCTCCCTCGGCATGCCGCTTGCCCGCCTACGCTATACGCCCGTGGCGGAGTCAGACGAGCAACCGGCAGCCGGCGTTGACGAGACCGGCGCGCTGTCAGCCGTGGCCCCAGTCCTCTACGGCCGCGACGACGAGCTGAACGCTGTCATCGAATGTCCGGCGCCGATGCTCCTACTGACAGGAGACTCCGGCATCGGCAAGAGCGAGCTGCTTCGCGCCGCGCAAGCGGCGACCGTCGCAGTGGCAGCTCCGCCGCCCAGAACTGTCAGGGGCACGAGCGGCTCGCTGCAGCGCGCGTTGCTCGATTGCCTTGCGGAAGCCACCGCGGACGTTGTGCGAGAAAAGGGCATTGCGGAGCAGGTGGGTGGGCGGCTCGTTGAGGCCGCGAAGAGACTTGCGGCCGACAAGGGCAAGGAGGCTGCGAAGGTCCTAGGCCGCGCTCTTCTGTTGAAGGCCAAGGAGAAAGTTGGCGCGGATGCAGTCGACCTCCTAACCGACTTTGCGCGAGAACTTGGAGAAGTCGAGCACGAGACGCTCCTCGCGCGCATTAACGCGGCGACCGATGACGACGTAGCCGACATCCTCCTGAGCCTAGCGGGCGAAGTCGTCGATTTAGCTGGCCCCGGGGCCACAATCGTGCTCGCGCTTGACGCGGCCGAGGCACTGGGCGAGGAGGACAGGCGGCTACTAGGCGACTTGGCCACTCGCCTACCGGAAGGGCTGTTCCTCCGCGTCGGTTTCGGCACCTACGCCGAGGAGCATCAAGCGCAAGTTGAGAACCTGCTCGCCGTTGGCGAAGCCGTGAGCCACCTGGAGCTTCCGCGGCTTTCGGCTGCGGCTGTCCGTCAGTGGCTCGAGGCTGAAGGACAGGACCCCGGGCATGCGGATGAGGTGTACGGCGCCACCGGCGGCTACCCGTTCGATATTGGCGACGCCATCCAGCAACTCGCCGCCGGTCAGGAGCTCAGCGATGTCGAACCGTCACAGCAGTTCAAGATGCGAAGCATTCAGGCGTGGCGGGCGCTCGACCTCAACTCCCAGGCTGTCGCGAGGCAGCTGGCGGTCTTCGAGCAGCCACTGCCCGAGGAGTTCCTTCAGAGAGCCTGCGGTGTCAGCGCCGCCGAGTGGGGTGCGACGGTCGAGCGTCTGTGGAGGTCGCGCATCCTTTCGACCAACGTCAACGGCGTCCCCTGGTTTCATCCGAAACGGCAGCAGGGGTTGCTTGCAGCGCTCGGCGAGAGCGAGCGGGAGCAGCTTGAGCAGGCGGCAGGACGCGCCATTGACGCCTACCTTGAGTACGTCAAGCTGGGCACGGCTCCGCAGCTGACAGCGGATGTGGCAAGGCTGGCGCTGCAGTCGCCGGCCACGCTGGACGAGGACCCGAAGGCACGTGCTGCTGCCGGTCTGAACCGTCAGCAGCTAGCTGTCGCGGCGGCTGTGATTGATGTGTTCGAGCCGCGCTCACATCCGCCGCTCGCGAATGCGGTCCTTGAACACTCCCGAGAGTTCTTCACTGGGGAAGGTGACCTCGTGCCGGCGCTTGCGCGACTGGTCGAACTCGGACTGGTCGCTTCGACGGGCGAGGCGCAAGTCGGCGGCTTCCTCGGCCCCACCTTCGGAACCCAGAAAGCCCTGGCAATCATTCAGGGACGCGCCTTGATTGAACTTGGCCGACTACCGCTGCCAGGCCTCCTTTCGTCTGTATTCGATGTCGCGCTCTCACCGCGGCTCGAACCGTTCATGACCGCCGCCTACGGGCTCGGACGCGGCACCATGCGCGGCGCGGTCGAGGCGGCGTCCATGATGGGCATGCCACCTGCCCCTCAGTTAATCGGTCGAGGACAGGGCGAATTCCTGATTGCCAGAGCGCGCTTTCACGAACGTCCGATTTCAGCGACGGTTCGGTTCGAGTCGGCGGAGCTGAGAGATAGCGCGCGAGCGCGCATCGAGAACCTGCGACTGTCCGTTCTCGGCGGCGAGTTTGAGGTCATCGACGTCATCAACCATCCCAGCGAAGCGCTGCCAGTGCACAGGTTCGTAGGCGCAGCGGAACGAGCTCTGTCGCGTCAACTCAACCGCTCATTCGCCGTAAAGCTTAAGCTGGAATCCCCCTACGACCCGGATACGTACATGGATATTCGCGTGGCCGCTTTTGAGCTCGTTCATGGCCGGTGCGACGCGATTGAGCGACGGATGTTTGGACTGGAGGAACCGCCGAGTCTTCACTGGTATGTCAATGAGAGCGGCAACGTCCTCATTGAAGGCGAGGCGTATGGAGTTCAGCCGCGGGCGGTCCGCCACGATGAGGTTCCGAATATCAACGCGGATGACTCGCTCACGTTCTTTCGATACGGTGAGGCATTCGGTCTTGCTGAAGGGGAGCGACTTCTCCGGTTGAACCATCGTGGTGGGAACCCGTTCAGCGACGACCCTGTCGTGCAAGTCATCGGCGAGCTGCGGGATAAGGCGCGGAACGTGACGCGACACCAGTCGCGTGCCCGGATTGCCGTCGACGTTCCGACGCTCCAGGCTCGACTGCTCGCAGCGCGAACGCGCGAGCTCGAAGACGCCCGAGCTCTCGCAGGAGGAGTCCTCCTCAACGGACAGCAGATGCCCGAGCCGGAAGCTCGCGCGGCATGTGTCTGTATACACGGCCCAGTCGCAGGCGCCTTCGGCCGAGGGTTCGCGTTTGGCTTTATCGAAACGACCAGCGAGTCCGGTAAAGAAGAGGTCTACGTCAGCGACAGACCTGCACCGCGATGGGGAAGCCCGGAGGAGACACTTGATAGCTGGGGCGAGGTGTTCGGGCGGAAGCTAAGCGGTGAGTTGATCCGCGGCTCCAACGGCGACGCTACCCAATGCCTCGCAACGCTCTTGGGCTATCACCCGGACGACATGGTCCTGGTTCGTGCTGACGGCCATCCGGCCGAGGGATGGTGAGTCGTTGCAGGTCGGTAGCGGCTTGACGTTCTGACGTCGTTCGAAGCGTGCCCGTCGGCAGGCTCGCGCGGATGCCCGCTCCGCTGCAACCTGTCACGTTCTACGTGCCCTCGTCCTTGTCCGAGCCAGTCGAAGTGAAGGTCACCCATTCGGGGCTGCGAACGGGCGAGTGCTTGCCCACGAAGGCAATGGTCCGTACCCGACCGCTTCGGACGAGCGCAACGGCGACGAAGCGCATCCTGCCGGCTGACGAGCCCGACGATCGCTTGGCCACGCGAGCGATCGTCTGCCTCCGGACCCGCTTTGATGTCCGGACGCGCCCGTCGGCGCGGCGTCGAGCGGTTCCCCTATGCGCGGAGTCCGCACCTGGCGGCGATGCAAGGAGGGGAGACCGCGAGGGATCGACGCGGTTCTGCGGCGACAACACCGGCGGGTTCGCGGGGCGCCGAACGCAGGGCTCAGAAGCCTCCAGAGCGCAAGTTTGCGTAGGTACCTCGACAGGCTCCGGCAGCCTGGCCTCGCATGCTCCTCTTACGACCCAGAGCCCGCTGCCGGCGCTCCCGTCCGTTGGTAGCGGGCGGTGTCGGTATCGGGCTCCGCCTCGCCATAGGCGCGCGCGAGCCCGCGGGTTTATCCAGCGCGCAATGCCCATGCGGGGCCAGGAGTTGTTGGGCCACCGCTCCGACGCGGCCTCCTTGCGGTACCGCCACCGGCAATACTGTCCGTCGGCCGACGTAAGCTCACCGAGTCTTGTTGGACCTTGCGAACATCCGAGCGTTTGACGAGGCGGTTCAGGCCGAGTATCGAGCGCTTGCCGCAAGCCTCGCTCAACAACGCGAACGTGCCGAGCGGCTTCAGGAGCTTGCCGATCACACGCGAGCTCAGGCAGAGCGCGACGAGCAGGCACTGATTTCGCTTGCTCGCGTTCTGGGACTTGACCCGCAGATGTGCATCGAACAACTCGACGAGCGGCTGCGCGGGCAGCGCTTGCAGGAGATCGCGGTTCGCATCCTGGCTGAGCACCACGAGGTTGGCCAACCCGTTCACTACAAGCAGTGGTATGGCCTGCTGCGCTCCGCGGGCTACTCGGTCGGCGGCAAGGAGCCTTTAGCAAGCTTCCTTTCTACGGTCAGCCGTTCGTCTAGGGTCCGTGCTGTGGGTCAGCGCAGTGGACTCTATGTCCTCGTGAGCGATTCGACCGTCGAGCCGGACAGTGCCTCCGATGGCTCGCGGGCCCACCAAGACTCACCGCTGGCCGCCTGATCTCGCCTTCTTAAGCACTCCCACGGCTTCCGTCCGAGCCGGGGCGAATAATGCCGTGCATCAAGTCTCTAGATACAGCAACTAGCACCTCATACGGGCGCTCATCCGGGGCAGCGGCCGTCCCCGTGGGCCTCGTCGCTGTTCCGTCCGAACGCCATCTCGGAGAGATAGTTGACCACGGTCCGCTGCGACCGCCGACCTATGGCGCCGCCGCCGGTGACCGGGCGACCGAACACGTCCCACGCATCCGCGAATCACAACCAACGCACGGCTGACCGCGAGATCGAAGAGAAAGGACCGGAGTTATGGCGCGACAGGTGTTCTTCAGCTTCCATTACGCGAACGACCTGTGGCGGGCGAATGTCGTCCGCAACAGCGATGTCGTCAAGAAGAACGAGACCGAGGTCGGACGGTACGACCACTCGCTCTGGGAGGAAGCCAAGACCAAAGGCAGTACGGCGATCCAAAAGCTCATCGACGATGGCCTGACAGGGGCATCGGTGACGATCGCCCTCATTGGCGCCGAGACATATGCGCGCAAGTGGTGCAAGTACGAGATCGCGAAGAGCCACGGTGATAAGGGTCTGCTCGGCATCCGCATCCACAACATCAAGGACCAGCAGCAAGCCACTGGCATCAAGGGGCCCAACCCATTCGCCTACGTGGAGATCGAGGACGCGAGTGGCAACAAGGCGTCTCTCGCAGGGGAGTATCCGATATACGACTGGGTCAACGACGACGGCTACAACAACGTCGACGACTGGATCGAGGCGGCCGCCAAGGCCGCCGGACGATAAGCGGAGGCCGTCGTGGCACGCCGGATCTATTTCGCCTTCGATTATCAGGACGTCTTCGCCGTCAACCAAATCCGCCGCAGCGGCCACTTTGTCGGCGTCGCGGTCGCTGGGTTTGCTGATGCCTCACAGTGGGAGAAGCTCAAGCGCAAGGACGACGCGGTCATCAGGCGGGCGATCGACACCGCATTGAAGAACACTAGCGTCACAGTGGCGTGCATCGGTCCGCGCACGGCAACTCGGCGCTGGGTCAAATATGAGCTTGCGGCAAGCGCCGACCGCGGAAATGGACTGCTTGGCGTCTATCTCCCCGGCCTCAGCGGTCAGCCGATCCCCAAAGTCCTGTCAGACGCCGGCGCGGCGGTCTACCAATGGAATTCAACGCGGTTCGCAGCATGGGTCGAATCGGCCGCGCAGCGACGCTGAACAGTGGAGCGGCGCACTTGCTCTACGTTCTGACTCCTGACGTATCCGACGTCGATCATGGTCGCGCGGATGCGTTGTTGGCTGCGGCCGAACACGAATGGGACGATGTGCCGGTTTCGAGAATCGGACCTGAGACGCTTGCGATGTGCGAGCCGACTCAGGGCGACGCCGTCATCTTCTTCAACCCTCCTCGCGCCGATTTGGGAGCCGAGGTTGAAGGGGTCCTCGAGGAGGCTGCACGCAACGGAGCGGTGCTGCTGCCGATCGCCATGGATGCCGAGCATCGCCGACCACCGGGCGCGGCTGGCGACAAGCAGAGCTTTGACGTGGTCGATCATCTTCGGCGCCGAGAGCTCGGAGAGGACCAGCTCGCGGTAATCGGCGTGGCTTTCGCGCGCGAAGCTATGAGCATGACCATGCCGACGTTCGTGCAGTCGCACCTGCGGATCTTCCTCTGCCATCGACGCGCGGATGGCGAGACGTCCACTGCGCTCGTCGATCGCGCACTCCAGGCACGACACGAGCACGTGTTCCGAGACCTCATCGACATCCAAGCGGGTGCCGAGGCCCAGGACAAGATCGACGAGAACCTCGCCGGTGCCGACGTCCTGGCATTCCTCGACACGCCCACCGCGGGCGAGTCGTGGTGGATCGCTCACGAACTCGCGACCGCGCTCGGCCGGAACGTCCCGATCGTCTGGGTTCGGATTGGTTCGGAGTCCGACGATCGTGCCAAGCTTGCCGTCGAGCCCGCAGCGGAACCACACATCTTCGTCAGAGACGGCGAGCTCTCGGAAGATCGCGCGGGTGAGGTAGCGGACGAAATCCTTCGCGTCGCTGTCCGACTGGCCCGTCAGCACGGACGAGCCAGCCGCCAGGCGCTACGCGAGCTGAAGGCGTGGGCGGCTGGAGCGGGGGCAAAAATCGAGGTGCTCGACGCGCGGCAACTGATCTTCCAGATCCGTCACCCTCGCGCCAAAGGCGCCCGGTCGTATCCGATGCGCCAAGCGACCGACATCGTTCAGTTCTTCGGCCGGACACCGAGCGACAGCGACCACCGGGCTCTCGAGGCGTTCCTCACGGACCGAGGCATGGGGCCACACGAACACGAGTGTCGCGCGTTCGATGCAGCAATCATGCTCGACCCGACGGCGACCGGCCATCGAGCGCGCGGCGACTGGTCAGTGACGGAGCACCCCCAACGGTTTCTCAGCTCTCTGGCGCCTCGCGATGTTGTCGAGAACGCCGCGCCGCCGCGCCTACTCTTGCTCGGTGCGTTCCCGGCTGGTGATTTGGCGCGGGACCAGATCGCCCCAGCCGTGCATGCTGTGACGACAACGTGGCTGCGAATGGGCGGGATGATCATCTGCGGCGGGCACCCCACCTTTGTCCCGCTCCTCGTTGAAGCCGCGAGTGGAGTCCTAGGCGACGTCGGGCGAGAACGCCTCGTCGTCTACTGGTCGGAATGGTTCGTGGCCCCGGCGCAGGTTGATGACATCTCTGGACAGGCGACCGTGATACTCACAGCTCGTGGCGCCTCACGGGACACGTCGCTGACCATCATGCGAACCCGCATGATCCAAGAAAGCCAAGCAGCGGCCGTCCTTGCCGTCGGCGGGCGAACCGACGAGGACGGCTTGCACACACCTGGGATCGATGAAGAGATCCGGCTCGCCCGTACGCAGGGCCTTCCTGTCTACCTCCTCGGCGCACCGGGCGGGCATGCGACTGTGCTCGCCGCGCGCGCTGCAGGGCAAGCTGTGCCGTGGACGATGCTCGGCAACGCACTTGACTCCGCCGGCAACGAGCTGCTGATGTCCACCGACGAGTACGAACAGGCGGCCCGGATCATCTGGACGGCAACGAGCGAGTCGTGAAGCGCACTCTCTCGGCCCCCGGGCGTCGAGCGGCAAACTCGGGCGGGCGACGACCGCTGCGGCCGAGTTCGACGCCCGAAGTGGAGATCACGGCGCGGCGAGCCCGCTCAAACTAGGCCGCCGATCGCAAACCACAATCGGGAACGCGCGGCAGCGGGCCCAGCGGCGGCGTGGCTGTTCAGGAACCGGCGCCGGCGCGCAGCCCGAAGGAGTCGGCGAGCCGCGCGCGGAGTTCGAGGAACGCGCGCCCACTCGTCTTGAGGCTCCACAGCTGCCCGGCAAAATCGTAAATGCTGCCTCCGGCACCGCAGCCGAAGCAGTAGAAGGTGCCGTCCTCGTAGAGGTGCAGGCTGGGGGTGTCGTCGGCGTGCAATGGGCAGTTGACCTTGCCGTTGCGGCGCGGCTCGAGCCCCGTGAGCTCCCGGACATAGCTGGCGGCCGGGATCGCGAGCAGCAGCTCGTCGAGCTCGGTGCGCGCAGCTCGCTCCCGGCGGGCGGCGGCCGCGGCCGGTCGTGAGGGCGCCGGCGTGAGGCCGTCGACGAGCTCAGCGAGCTCGTACCTGACGGCCGGGTCGAGGTGGAGCAGCTCGACCGGTGTCGGCGGTCGATGCTTGTGTGAGAGGGTGCCGGCGGGCCGAAGGATCCGCGCGGCGTCGATGCTTGCGAGGTCGCCGCCGAGGTGGCTCGCGAGCGTGCGATTGGCCTGCTCGAGCTCGACCGCTTCCACCCGCGAGCGCAGCCGCCAGTAGGCGTGCGCGTGCCCAGCGGTCCCGGAGCTCACGATCATGGTTGGCGTCCTCGCGAACCGCTGCAGCCGGTCGAGCGCGTCGACGGCGTCGATCTCCACGAACGCGAGGTGCGATCTCGTGACAGCGTCGCGGCCGCCGGCGCGGTGTGAGCGCAGCAGCACTCCGCAGTAGACGTCGCTGCGGGGCGAGAGCGAGCGGATCGCTCGCGCGGCCGCGTCGAGGCGCCGGATGGAGATGAATCGGCGTCGCATCCCGCCGTCGCCGGTCGCGTAGCGGATCTCGAGGAGCTCGTCGCCGCGACGGTCGCCGGCGATGGTCTGAAGGTAGCGGTCGAGCTGCCCGGCGGGAGAGTCGGCAGTCATCGCTGACGCTCCAGCTCGATGATGCGCTGGCCGCCCGCGACCGGTTGGCGCCACGGCCCGCCTCCGTCCAGACCTGCGGTGGCGCCGGCGAGCAGCGCGATCAGCGATCGTGCCTGCTGCTCGGTCTGCGGCGGGCTGATGTAGGTGGTGCCGTCGCTGTCGACTAGGCCGCGGGTGCGGTGCTCGGTGACGATCACTCGGTAGCCGCTCATCTGGATCGCCGCCACAGCGCCCGTAACCGACGGCAGCGGTGGCGCGGCTGCCGCCACTCGCGGATCGTCAGGCCCGCGGGGATATCGGTGTGCTCGTAGGCGAACGCACCGGGGAACTCCTGTGATCGGGACGGGGCGGTCATTCCCTCTCCTCCGGCGCACGGCGCTGCTCCGGGGGTATCTGCCACAGCCGGCGCAGGCGGGGCGTGGCGAGCGCGTCCGGCGGCTGCGAGCTGCTCGTGGAAGGTGGTTGGCACGACTGCCGCTCCTTGCGGGTCGGGGGCTCGATCGGCCCCCTGCGCCGGCGCGCAGCGGCGGCAATCATCCGGGGCGTCGAGCCCCCGGCCCGCCGGAATGGCGGCGGCAGTCATGGCTGACTCCCGGCGCGGTCGGCTTTGAGCTCGGCGATGCACGCGCGGCAGGTGGGCTCACCATCAAGCGGGAACACGCTGCTGCGGCCGCAGCCCGCGCACCAGCCCCAGTCCTCGCCGGGCTCCATCGTTCCGGCGCGCTGCGCGTACAGGGTGTCCAGGTAGCGCTCGAGCGCGTCGATTCTGTCGCTGAGCGATACCGGCGGCTGGCTGCGGCTGCCGTGTTGGCCCATCATCCGGTCGACGTCGGAGCGGCGGACCAGCAGCTTTCGTTGCCCCGGGCGAGTGGCGGGTAGTCGTCCCCGAGCGATCCAAAGCCGGACCGTCGCGGGATGGACGCGCAACTCGGCGGCGATCTCGGCGAGCGTAAGCCAGGGATCCTCCGGAGCGTCGAGATCGTGCTGGGCCGGCAAGTCCCCCGCCGCTATCGCTTGTGGCGTGTTTGTGGGGTGTGTCATGGCGTTCTGTTCCGCGTCCGGGCGGGGCGGGCGGGACGCCCCGCTGCTGGGGGGCGTCCCGCGCTTGCCGGCGCTGGCTATGCGGCGACCGGCTCGGCCTCCTCGGAGGCCTCGCCGCCGGTGCGCTTGGAGTCGAGGAACTCGACGCTCTGCGCGATTACCTCGAGCTTCTGGCGGCGGCCGTTCTCGCCGTCCCACTCGTCGTGGTGCAGGCGGCCCTCGACGGCGATCCGCCGTCCCTTGCCGAGGTAGTTGGCGCAGACCTCGGCCTGGCGGCCGAAGCACACGACGTCGACGAAGTCCGCGCCGCGGTCCTCGCCGTTCGTGTCGCGGCCGCGCGGCACCGCGAGGCGCAACTGCGCCACCTTCGTCTCGCCGCGCTCGCGGAGCTCGACGTCCTGGGTGAGCCTTCCGATCAGGTGCACTGCGTTCATTCCTGGTCCCTCCTTAGCGGGATCCGGGGGTGGTTGACGTAGTCCGGCAGCGCCGGCCAGACGGCCGAGCGGAACCGAGCGACAGCGAGGGGAAGGGAGCGAAGCGACCTTGAAGCGAGAGCCGGCGCCGGTGCACGATCCGGCGCAGACAAACCACCTCTGGCCTTCCGCACGGAGATCGGACCGGGTGAATGCAGCGCCTCGGTCGACCGCTCGACCTGGAACGTGTGCTCACGGGCAGCGGCGTGCGGGGTGCAGATCGTCTCGATCGCCGCAGCGGCTGCGACAAGGACGAGGACCGCAGCGACGTAGGCAAGACCCGTGCGCTTTCGGGCACCGGTTCGCAGCGTCAGCCAAGCGGCCGCCGCGAGGGCGGCGGCGAGCCATTCGAGGGGCAGCTGAGGCACATAGGGCAGGAGGGCGCCACGGTCACGGCCCAGCGCGAGCCCGACGCGCAGCGCGTTCCCGCCGAGCAGCACGATGACCAGCAGGTCCCCGAGCTGACGCGAGCGCCGGTCGGATGGGAAGCGGAATAGGGCCAGCAGGAACGGCGCGGACAGCACCCTGGCGTTGGCGGTCGCGATCGACGCGAAGTCGCCGAGTGTGCCGTGGAGCGTCGGGTGTGGGTGGCCGCCGGGCGCCAGGCCGGGCGCGGCTGCGCCGACAAGCACGCCCACGCATGTGAACGTCCACAGTCCGGCGTAGGCAACCGCGGCGCGCCGACCGTGCACGCGAGCGCGAGGGTGCTCGACAGCACAAGCGAGCGGGGGGCCTGCTTGGGTCAGTTCTGCGGCGCCCATTCGCTTACGACCCATCCCGACGACGCGCGAGTGACCTGCGCGTATGTGACGTGCAGCGTTGGCGGCAGACCGGCGTAGTCGCCCTTGCCGGTCGTCTGCTCTGACGTGACGAGCACCCACTGCCCGGGCGTCGTGATGCTCGATGTGATCGCGACCACATGGCCGCTGTTGGCCACACCGCTCTGCTGCAGCGTCTGGTCCTGGGCGTATCTGGCGGCGGCCTGCAGAGCCTGCGCGCGGGCCTGATCGACCGAGATCGCGGCGAGCTCGCGCTGGTCGGCGGCGACGGTTCGCGCGCTCCAGTTGACGTACAGGCGTGCGTAGTGCTCGAGCACGGATTGCGGCGTTGGCTGGCGGGCGCCGATCGCCACGTGGCTCTGCGTCGCGCGGGTACCCGCGGGGATCGTGCCGCCCCGCTCCGGCACTGGGTCGGCGTTCGTCGTCGTGGCCGACGGCGCGATCGGGGTTGGGGTCGAACTCGTCACGCTCGACGCCGGCTGCTTGGCGGTGTAGGGGTCGGTCAGCCCGCACCCGGCGAGCGCGACAGCCGTGCTCGCGGCGAGCAGGATGGAAGCGGCGCGGCGGCGTCGCATGATCAGAGTCCTTGGGGGTGGCGTTGCACGAAGCCGCCGTACTGGTCGCCCGCGTACTGCGCGGCGATCGTCGCGGCGGGCTGCCAGCGCGGCCCGCTCGAGGGCGTCGTCGGCTCAACCGGCGCGTACCAAGCGGTGTTCATGACCACGCCGGCGACATCGATGAACGCATGCCCCGAGTTCGCGTACACGGTGATCCACCCCCCGGGCCCAGGCTGGCCGAAGCTCTCAAGCCCGGTCGAGTCCTCCGCATACAGGCCGAACGCGCCAGCGCCGTGCAGGATGTAGCTGGTGGCGCCTGAGCAGTCGTATCCCGAGTCAAGCTCGGTAAGCGGCTGGCCGTGACCGCCCCCGTACACGTACGGCTTGGAGATCAGCTGGTTGCCGGCGGCGATCGCGCGCTTGACCGCAGCGGGCGCGCTCTGAGGCGCGGCGGCTAGGCCACTCGGAAGGATCTTCGCCTGCTGGCCCGGGGTGAGTGGCAGCGGGCCGCCAGCGGCGGTCGCGCACCCCGTGGTCGAGCTGGTCGCGCTCGCTGGCTGGCTGGTCGCGGTCGGGGTGATCTCGCCGAGCAGGTTGCCGGTGCCGGGGTTGGGCGCTGGCGTGACGGTCACGTGCCGGACGCCCCATGCGTCCTGAGCGGCGCGGCCCTGCCAGTCGTAGATGTCGACGTGCTGCCCGATGATTGCGCCGCCGGTGTCGCCGGCATAGAACGCGCGGTGGGTGCGGAACGGGTTGGGGGTGACGTGCTCGAAGGTCTGCAGCGGGATCACCGCCGGGTCGACGGCGATCTCGTATGCGGGCGGGCCGGCGGTCAGGTTCAGTCCGGTCGCGGTGACGCCGGAGCCGTTCATCGCGTCCCACGGCGGGCCGTACGCGGTCGCGATCCAGGGCCCCGCCCCTGTCGGGAACGGGCCAGTTGTCGCGACCTGGCAGGGCGGGTTGCCGGCGCCGGCGAACAGAACGACGGGCGAGATCACGATCATGAACACGCCTACTCCCGCCAGCCACGGCAGCGTCCCATGACGGCGGCGCACTGCGGCGTCGACGGCTACGGCCCGCGGGTCGGTCATGCTGAGGCTCCGTGCGTCTGGCGGTAGTGCTCGTGCCAGTTGGGTGTGCAGAGCTTCACGAGCGCCTCCCACGGGTTGCCGCCGGCTTCACGCAGGGCGGCGGCGCGGCGGGGCTGGTCGTGCTCGGGATCGGAGGAGCAGATCCAGTACTCGAGATCGCCGAGCGCGACGCGGACGGCGCCGCGGCCGCGGGCGGAGACCATGTAGACGGTCGAGTAGACGCCCTGCTGCTTGGGGAGCGCTTGTATCTGCGCGATGTCTGTGTCGGAGAGGCCGAGCGGCTCGCGGGCGTGCTCGAGATCGTCCTTGTCGTTCTGCAGGCAGAAGCTGAGCGCCCCGTTGGCCAGCAGCGCGCGGCCCTGCTCGTTTGACAGGTCGCGGAAGTGCTGGGAGACGAACATCAACCACAGCGCGTAGTGCCGCGAGCGGCGCGCGTACTCGTTCAGCCAGGCGCCCGCAGCTGGACTCTGCGTCAAGGCCCAGCCCTCCTCGATGATCAGCTGGCACTTGCCCGCCCAGGCGCCGAGGTGGTCAAGCCGGCCGTCGACGCGGGCGCGGCGCAGCCGCTGCACCTGTCGCTCGACGTACTCGACGGTCGCGAGCATTAGCGCCGGCGTCAGCCGCTCCGACAGTCCTGTGAAGTCGAACATCGTCAGGGGCGTATCCGCCGGAACCGTCGTCGCCTGATCGGCGATGTGGGCGAGCGAGCCGCCTTCGCCGTATGGCTCGAGACGGAGCAGCAGCGACTGCAGCCTGTCGGCATTCGCGCCGGTCAGGCTGCCACTCGCGGCGCGCTCGGTGAGGGCATCGACAAGCAGCTGCTCGCGCGGCCGCTCTCCGGTTTCCGTTGACAGTCGGTAGGCGGCTTCGATGCCGGTCCGGATTAGCGTCTCCTCATCGGAGTCCAGGGTGCGAACGCGGCCTTCGGGGTCGTGGGCGTGCCCGATCAGCAACGCGTGTAGCGCGAGCAGGAGCTCGGTCTTGTGCGCGGGAACCCGGGCGGCGTCTGAGACGTCCCACGGGCAGATGACGTCGCCGCCGGCGTGGCCGACCTGGACGCGGCGCGAGCCTGGGATCAGCGACGCGAGCGTGTCGTAGTGGCCCGTGCCCTGGGTGTTGCCATGCTCATCAGGGGTCGATGAGCGGTCGAGGATGAACGTGCGACCGCCTTGGGCGATGTAGCGAAGACACAGCGCGTTGGTCAGGACCGTCTTGCCGCCGCCGGACGGGCCGACGATCAGCGTCACCCTGCGGGGGTGCACAGCATCGAACGGGTCGGCGCGCTCGAGCGTCCCGCCCGGATCAGCCGTCCCCACGATCACGCCCGCCGGCGATCCGCACCGGCTCGACGTCAGCGCGACGCAATGCGCGATGTTCCGTTGTGCGTAGCTCCGGGTTGCGCGCAGCTCGTCGACGCCGAGCGGCAGCGTGGACGTGAACCCTGGTAGGCACAGCCGCCGGCCGCGGATCACGCGGGCGTTCGTGAGGGCGTGAAACTCGGCGGCGGTCTGCTTGACGGTGCGGTTGAACTGCTCGACGCGGCCGTCCGGGTCGCGGATCGAGCAGTAGATCCCGACCCGGTACACGCTCGCGCCGATCTCGGCCGCGAGCTCGGCGTCGACAACGGCGGCCTCCTCGAGTGCCTCCTGCTCGTCGGACCCGACGAGGCGGGCGCGGCGCTCCTTGTAGAGCACGGCGGCGCGCAGCCGCTTCCACCGCCTGCGTTGCCGCGCCTGCTCGCGAGCGCGGCCGCCCACGGAGATGTGGACGGCGAGCGTCGCCGGAAGTGGGCAGCACAACAGGTGCGAGAGCCAGGACGGGTCGGTGTGCACGGGCGGCGATCCCAGGTGCAGGATCTCCTCGAGCGTCCCGTCGGCGTGGCGCAGCCATCCGGGATCTTCGCCGGCGTCGATCCCGCACTCGGCGCCCTCGCAGCACGCCGTCACCAGCCGGTGACGTGCGCCGCGCGCCTCCTCGACCGTGGTGGCCGCCGCGACCTCGCATCCGGCCGCGAGTGACAGGAGGTCGCACTCCTCCTCGGCCGCTGGGTGCAGGCGCTCCCACAGCAGCGCGAGCGTCTGCGTTCCGTCGAGCGCATAGGTCTCGATCCCGGCCGCGCGCAGTGCGGCCTCGATCTGCAAGGTCACTCGGGCGCTGTCGTCGGCCGCGTCGCGATGTCCCGATAACAGCGTTCGGCCGCGTGAACTGGCGGCGAGCGCCTTGAGCTGCTCCCGCGGATCCTCGACGCGCGGCCGGTAGGGGACGGCGACCCACCATCGCGCTGCGACGGCGGGTTGTTCGGCGCCGGCTGCGGCGAGGACGGTCTGCGTGGTCGCGTCCAACAGCAGCTCGCGCGCGTCCGCGAGTTCGTCATGTCCGGCGGCCCGATCGGCAGCCGCGGCCGCCTGAGCGAGCTCGAGATCGGCGGCGAGCGCTTCCTTCATCGGGACCGGGTCGGTCTGGGCGTAGACGACGATCCCTTGGTGGTCGGGGATCGTCCGGCACACGTTCGCGTAGGCGCGCTCGATCGTCGCGAGCGTCGTCGGGTCCGCGGTTACCGTGTTCGGCACCCGCTCGCACTCGATCAGGCGCACATACGCGCCAGCGGTCGTGACGATCAACCCATCAGGCTCGACCAGCAACACCGGCAACAGCTGCGCCAGGGAGCCGGTCACGCGCGGACTCCATCGAACGCGGGCTCGAGCTCACCCTCCGGGGCTGGCGCGGCGTCGAGGACGAGGCCGTGCTTGTCCGGCTCGGTTGGTGGCGGGAGCTGCTTGGGTTGCCGGCGGTAGCGGTAGAGCGCGAGCAGGTAACGGCCGGGGCCGATCGTCTGGCCCTGGAGTGCGAGCGCGACGCTCGCGACGAACGCGAGCAGCAGCACGACGACGGTCACGGTCGCGCGGAGTCCGAGCGGCGAGATCCGCACCGCCCCGTACAGGACGCCGCCCGAGACAGCGAGCGCGACCCATCCGGGCCAGGTCAGCCCGTAGTAGCGCTCGCGGTCGTTCAGCCGCCGTAGCGTCGGGGTCATCGCTTGCCCCGTCCGCGATGGTTGCCGGTCCGCGGCGGCGGTGGCGGTGGCGGCTGTGTGAAGTTGCGCGTCGGCGCCGCCGGCTTGGGCGACGCGGCCGGTCGCGGCGGTCGCTGCTCCGCGAAGCGCGGTGTAGGCGCACCGGGACGTGTGGCTGAAGGCGCAGCGTCGCGCTGCACCGCCGGGCGGGTTTGTCCGGCACTCGGCTGGGAGCCGCTCGTTGCGCGCTCGGCCGACTGACCCGACGCGCTGCCGCTACTCGCAGCCTGCGCCGTGGGCCTGCGGTCTGATCCGGCGCCAGCCTGCGCCCGCCCGCCTTGTTGGCGGGGGGTGTTCGCGGGGGCTCCCGAAGCTGCCGCCTTGCCGGCTGGGGATGCGTACCAGCCTGCGGTTCCGGCCTTCGCCATGCGTACGGCGACAGCGCCGGCGCGGGAGCGGCCCACGAGCGCCGAAGCGTGGGGACCAGCCGTTCCCGCTGCGGCGCGGCCGCCGGCAGCGGCTGTGCCGATCACCCCGTGCCGGGCGACCCAACCGACGGCGCGGCCGCCGCGGACGACCGCGGCCCCTCCTGCGCCGGCAGCTGCCAGCTCGCCGCCGGCGCCACCGGCTGCCTGCGCGACGCGCGCGCCGAAGCGCCGTAGGGAGCTCGAGGCGGTCGACTGCGGTGCCGGCGAGCGCACACTGCCGCCGGACCCGTGGTGGCTGAGCGCGAGCAACCCGCCGAGCTGCATCCGAAGAAGTCCCATCGCCTCGCGCGCGACGCGCAGGCACATCCACAGCGAAGCGGCGCCGGCGACGGCGAGTAGCACGCCGCCGAGCAGCGAGCCAACCGAGCTGTTCCCCGCGATCAACGGACCGGCCGTGCCGGCATCGCCGACGAGCAGCGCCCCGACTGCGAACAGGGTCGCCCAGACTACTGGCACCGCGATCAGCAGCGCCGCAGCCGAGGCCCACGCGCGCGCGATCGCCGCGCCGGAGTCGGTCGCGACCAGCCCAATCGTGATCGGCCCGGTGGCATACAGCAGCGCGCCGAGCAGGATCAGCACAACCTTCAGAAAGATCAGCGACAGGAGCTCGATGGCCACCAGCGCCATCAGCGCCAGGTCGACCAGCTGCCAGCCGCCCAGCGCGACCCCGTCGACTGCGTAGAGCATCAGCTTGTGCAAGCCGGTGACGACCGCGGGCAGGGTCAGCACCATGTGCGTGACGGTGTCCGTCAGCGCGGCCGCCTCCGTCCACCAGTACGGGTAGGAGACCAGCAGCGCGGCGATCGCCACGACCCTTGCGATCGGAACCGCGACGTGCCCGCGCTCGCCGACCATCGCGCGGGTCGTGCCGTACACCAGCGTGAGCGGCAGCAGACCAACCCCGATCCAGGTGAAGAGGTCGCGCAGGCCGTTGATCCCGGCGAACCCGTAGATCGTGTGGCCAGTCGGGCTCGTGACCGTGCCCGCGTAGTTCGGGACCGCGACGATCCACTCCATGATCTGCACGCCCTCGTTCGCCCACGAGCGCGGGATCAGCATCCGCACCAGAGCCCCGACGGTGGTCAGGATGAACTTGCTCGCCAGCCCGATCGTCCAGCTGAACGCGCCCAGCACCGCGTGCCCGATCGTCCCGAAGATGTCCCCGAGGATCCCCGCCGTGACCAGCGGCAAGTGCGAGCCTGTCGCTGCGGCCGCCGGGGCGGCGCCGGCGAGCAACGTTGCGACAGCAACCGCCGCGGCGACCACGATCGTTCTGCCCGGACGCATCATCGACGGCGCCCGGTCAGGCGAGGATCGCCGGGATCACGATCAGGATCAGCATGATTCCCCCGATCACCCGGAACAGATGATCAGGAGCGCGCTGCGAGCCAGCGATCATCAAGCCCGCGATTAAGACCAGCACCAGGCCGACGCCGGTGCCGATCAGCCACTCCCAGTTGCTCGTCAGCGTCGAGATCAACGTCTTGAACGCGCCGGCACCCGTCGGTGCGGTGCCGTTCAGACCTGCCGCGCGCAGCGCGGCCATCTGTGCGCCAGCGCCCGCGAGCGCCACCGCCGCGGCGATGACGAGCGTGGAACGACGAAACCTGTCTGCCATCGAGCTCTCCTCTAGTAATAGCGGTTGAACATGGACAGTATCAGACAAGCTCATGTTTAGCGGAGATATAGCGTGCTCATCCGCTACTAACCACTGTCGGAGCCGCTCCGGGAGGGCAGAAGGAACAGAGCCCACGACTCAGCTTGCCCGCCGGCCCGGGGCGCTACGGAACGAGCGGCGTGAACCGAGCGCCTCGCGCTGGGAGAGCTCCTTCGCGGATGTGGAGCGACCGTCCGTGGGGGCCGGGCCGGCGGTTCGCGTTTAGCGCCGAGCTAGATGCTGGAGGGATGAACGCTTGCGGGCCACCGGCTGAGCGCCGGCGACGCTGGCCCGGCTTAGGCCGCGTTCCCGATGATGCGGTGGCGCTTGAAACGCTCGCGTCGCGGTGTCCAGACAAGGACGAAGGTCCGGTACGAGTTCGTCATCGCATCGACCTTGAGCGTGGTCGGCTCGTTGTTGCGGTCGATGTACGTCCACTCGCCGCTGGGCGGTCCAATCCCCGCGCAAGCGCGCGCTTGCTCAACGAAGGTGAACGGGTCGGATCGGAGTACGGCCGGCCACGCCGCTGGGTCCTCGAATCGCGGGCGCCATTCCGACGAACACATGGCCTCACGGCGTTGAAAGGCGAGCGGTTCGCGTCCACATGGTCGAGGAGCGAGGACTACGCCCGCGAGCGCCCGTGGGTGCGACTCGATGTAGCGGCGGAACGTCGCGTGGCGCGAGGCGCCAAAGAGCTCTGCGAGCTCGATGACGGTGGCGCACCCGATCGCGTAGTCGGCGGCGATTTCTGCGAACCGCTCGCGCTGGAAGAGCAGCTCCGCGGCCCCCTGGTTCGCCTCACGCTCGAAGCGGATCGTCGTCCTCTGCGACAGCGTCATCTCGTCGTCGGCGAACCCGATCTGGCCGAGCTCGATGTGCTGCCACGGGAAGAGGTCGTGCGAGGTTTCGTGTAGGCGCTTGAACGCCTTCTGCCCGACCAGATCCGTTGCCGGGTTGATGTGGACAGTGCGGGTCTTGCGATCGAGCGCCGCATGGACCTTGCTCGACACCCGCCGGAGCACGCTACGCATGTGCTCGGGCATCTTTGCGATGGAGGTCTGGCTGAGGAAAGTGTCCGGTTCCTCCTCGAGGTCCGCTGCGGCGAGGATGTCCTCGACCGGTGTCGGGAGGCGGCCGTACGCTTCCGCCTTCCGCAGCAGCCGTCCGGTCAGGCGGGCGATGTCCTCGTGGCTGTCGAGGTCCTCAAGCACCTCGGCCGGGGTCACCCTTCTGGTCTCGCAGGATCCGCAGGTACGCCGTGAGCGCTGTCTCCTCCTCGTCGGTGAGCGGCTCACTCGACAGCGCGTGCGTGATGGGCCGGCTTCCCGCGCGCGCGGACATCGTCCCCCGGTGGGAAGTCGGAACGACGTACCCGGCCCGCCGCATTAGGTCGCCGTAGTCGAGCTTGAGCTCGGCGCTGAGCCGGTGGAGCACGTTCGGCGAGGGGTCTGCCACCTCGCCGCGCTCGAGTTTCTGGAGGTAGGTGGGGGAGATCTTCGCGCCGTCCGCGACGGAGCGGAGCGAGCGCTCCTGGACCCTCCTCGCGTTCCTGAGCGCCGTGGCCAGCTCGGTGCTCATCACCCTCACCTCCTTGATCGTCGCGTTCTCTGTAGAGAACAGCGTACACCAGAGTTGACAGACGGACAAGAGTCCGTTATCTTTAGTGCACACCGTCAACAGTAGTGGACACAAGGAGGTCCGCCAAATGATTCCTTCAACGCAGGGTCAAGAGACCCACCACGAGACGGGCAATCGCGCCCGGACGATCGAGATCCTCGTCAACACCAAGCCCGTCAAGGTGCCATCCGAGGTCACGGGCGCGGAGATCAAGGCTGCGGCTAAGGTGCCGGAGGACTTCCGGCTCTTCCGGGTCGACGGACACCAGGAGATTCCCGTCGGCGACGACGAGCTGCTCAGGGTGCACCACCGCGAGAAGTTCATCGCCTCGCCGACGCTCGATCCGGCGTTCGTCGCGAGCTCGATGCACGCCGCGGCGGTCGAGACGGTCCGGGACGCGTTCCCGGGCCGCGTCGTGGAGGTCGACGAGCCGGGCGATGGCACGACCCTCGTCACGGTCCGCGGCATCGAGGCCGGGACCGGGTGGAACGTCATCCGGCTCGACCTCGCCGTCAAGCTCCAGGTCACCTTCCCGTCGTCACCGCCGTACCCGTTTTACGGGCCGGCGGGGATGGCGCGGACGGACGGGCGCGTCCTCTCCCAGATCCAGCCCCAGGTGCCCGTCGACGGCGAGATGCGGACGCAGATCTCGCTAACGAAGCCCTACGACCCGACGGTCGAGACCCTCGGAGCCCGTCTCGTGTCCGTCGCTGCCTGGCTGAGGAACCCGCGATGAGGTGGGACGCGCGGATTGCGCAGCGGGACCACGAGCAGCTCCTCGCGCATCTCCATCCCGGTGACGACGATGAGCACGCCGCCTTCCTCTACGCGGGGGAGATGGCGACCCCGGAGGCCCGGCGCCTCCTGGTGCGGCGTGTCGTGCCGGTCGCCGATCGCGACTTCGGCCCGAGCGACCGCGGCGGCTACCGGCAGGTCGCCGCGCACGCGATCGCGCACGCGGCGATCGAGTGCGAGCCTGACGGCCTGCGGCTCCTGTGGGCACACAGCCACCCCGGCGCCAAACGACACGTGGGCTTTAGCGGGCCCGACCGCTCGACGCATGAGCGCGCCCACCCGCACATGATCGATATGACGGGCGGCAAGCCCGTCGCCTCGCTCGTTTTCGGCACCGGGTCGGTCGCAGGCGAGGTTTGGATGCCGGGCGGCGCGGTCTGTGAGCTCGACCACCTCGACGTGGTTGGCGCGCGCATGGCTCGCCTCACAGCTGCCCCGCGCCCGACGGGCCGCGCGTCGGCGCGATTCGGCCGCCAGGTTCTCATGTTCGGCGCCGCCGGCCAGCTGACGCTCGGCGCCATGACAGTCGCGGTCGTCGGCGCCGGTGGCGGCGGATCCCTCCTCGTCCAGAGCCTCGCTCACCTCGGTGTCGGCCACATCGTCATCGTCGACTTCGACCGGGTCGACGTCAGCAACCTCTCAAGGATCGTCAGCGCGACTCCGCGGGACGCTCGGCGGCGGCGCCTCAAGATCGACGTTCTACGCCGGCTCGTCCGCACCATCGATCCCGAGATCGAAGTCACCGCGATCGCGGGTGACGTGACGTACACCGAGGACGCCGCCGTCCTACTTGGCTGCGACTACATCTTCTCCGCGACGGACACACACTTCGCGCGCTTCGCCGTCAACGCGATCTGCCACCAGTACCTCATCCCCGGCGCGCAGGTCGGCGCCAAGGTCGTTACGGACGAGGACGGCGCGGTACAGCTCGCGTACGCGATGCACCGGCCGATCGACCTCGGCGGCGCGTGCCTCGAGTGCTGCGGGGCGATCGATCCCGACGCGCTGCGCCGTGAGCAGCTCGATGAAGTCGAGCGGCGCGCTCAGGATTATGTCGGCGTGCCGGGCCGAGACAACATCGTCGACCCGTCGGTCATCACGCTCAACAGTGCCGCGGTGTCGATGGCAATGCTCGACTTCCAGTTCGCCGCGACTGGGATGTTCCCCGTGCGGACGCGGCTTGGGCAGCGCGTCTACCACGCGCCGGAGCGGGCGCTTCGTGATCGTGACGCCCGTCCGCGCCCTGGGTGCCGGTGGTGTGATCGCCACGCTGGTGGCGGCGCGTTTGGTCGCGGAGACGACCGTCCGTTGCCACTCAGACCCGGGCCGGCACCGCGGCCGACGCCGCACGGTGCTCGCGAACGGCTCCGCGAGCTCATCGGCAGGTTGTAGATGAGCGCCCAGCGCAGCCTGCGCGTTCAGCCAAGGCGCGAGCTGAGCTTCTCGCCAAGCGCTTCGAGGCGCTTGAAATTCTCACGTTCTGACGCAAGGCGCGACGGCTGAGGGCGGACGGGAGCGAGGTACTTCTCCTCCTCGTCTTCATGCGGCGGCGCCGGGTTCTCCAGCCGATGGATCGCAAGCTGCGCAATGCGAATGCCCGGTGACAGCGCGATGGGGCTGTCCCCCTCGTTGACAAGCTCGAGGGTGAGACATCCGCGGAACCCCGGATGGACGAACACAGCCGTCGCGACGATGAGGCCGAGCCGGCCCCACGACGAGCGACCGACGACGTAGGCAGCCATGTCGTCTGGCAGCGCGAGGTACTCCAGTGTCGCGGCGAGGACGAAATGTCGGGGATGAAGCCACAGCTCGTCCCCGAAGGGCACGACGACTCGCTCCTGCATGTCGTCCACCTCCTGCTGGCTGTCCTTCCCCGGGTGGAGGCCCGGCCTCTGTGTACGGCGCAGGAGGAGGAACTCGGTCCCGAGGCGCAGGTCGACGGCGCCGCGGCCGATCTGCGTGCGGTCGAGGAGCGGCGTGATGACGAGGCGGCGATCGAGATCGTCGTCGTCGATCGCGTGCTCGAGGTCCTCTCGCCCAAGAACGGTCATTTTGCAGGCTTCCATGCCGAGGCGACCGTGCTCAACTCGATCGCCTTGCCCACGAGCTCCTGGAGCCGACGGTCGGTAAGGGCCTCGACGAGACCGGCGGGATGGTCACCGTGCTCGGCGATCGCGCGCTGCCAGCCGCCAAGCAGGATCGCCCGGCTATCGAGCGGGTTGCCCAGGCCGACGGGGAGAATGAGGCGTTCGAGCAGGCCAGCTGCCTCGTCCGCCGCCGGCTCCATAGCCGCCGGATCGAGGGCGTCAGCGCCGGTCCGCCGCGAGGCCGTGTCTTGAAGCACGTTCGCGTGCGCGAGGAGCTGATCGCGGAGGAACGCGAACAGTCGGTCGAGCGCCCCGGTCGCGTCGCCCGCGATCCCGTCGAGCCAGACCATGATCTCGGGCGCGATCCTGTCCATGTAGGGCCGCCAGCCGCGGCGCGCCAGGTGTTCAAGCGCAAGCCTCACGCGCAAGGTGTTCGGCGGATGCTCGCGCCCGACCTCCCCGTAGCCGTGAGGTAGAACGAAGAGGGCGAAGGGCCACATGAACGCTGGGCCAGCGATCTCGATCGCGAGGTGGTCACACAGCAACTCCTCGATCCAATCGAGCAGCAAGCCGCGAAGCATGCCCGAAATCTGGGTCTGAGCAAGACCGGTACCCGCCACCATGGCGTTGACCGTGTCCTCGAGCGCGGTCGTGAAAGCTGGGTCGTTGTCGAGCTCCGTCGCGACCGCGTCGACGAGGTGGTGCTCGTCGACACTCGCGTGACCGAGCTCGTGGGCGAAGATCGGATGGAGGAGAACGCGGTCGGCGTCACTGAGCGGGTAATTGAGGACAACGGGCCGCCGCGTGTTCCTCGCTGTGAACCCGGGCGTCTCGTTGATCACTGCGGAGAACGGCCAACTCGTCGTCGCGTACATGAACTCCGGGTCGGGAACGACGACGAGGTCGACGTCCGTGCCGACGAGGATCCGAGCCCACTCCTCGGTGACGTAGAGGCTGCCGAGGTTGACACTGGGCCTGCGTGTCGCCTCGAGCCATGGCAGTGCCGCATGGGCGCCTTGGAGCACCCCGATGCTCTGGCGCATGCTCCGCGCAAAGGCGCTCCTTGCTCTTTGCGACGCACCCCCTCCAGGACCGTGCGCCATGCGGTGCTCGACTGCGGCGATGAGGTCGAGCACATGATCGCGTAGCGCCCCTCCGCGCTTGCCCGGAAGCCCCGTGCTGAGCCGCGGGTCGTCCAGCAGCGTCGCGATCTCGTGGCGGGCCGAAGCTAGGAGGAGTTGGAAGTCGAGGGCGTCGCCGACCATACGCTCGGATCATTCCGCGACGCGAGAACAGAGTTGCTCTCGACGAGCTGGTGCTCACCGAGCAATCCGAACAGCGCCATGACAGGCTCGACCCGCTCCGCGTCGTCGGTACCCACCGTTCCCTCCGCCGCCTCTCGGAGGATCGCTGCCATGTCGCGGAGGATCTCCTGCTCGTCGGTCCCGGGGTGTTCGCGCACGAGGGTCGCGACGATCGACAGCGCGGTGTTCGTCGCCGCTAGCGACCTCGCGCTCCTCGGGCGAGAGAGCGGCTGCTCCGTCCGCTCGAGCGTCGCTTCGAGCATCTCCGCAGCGTCGTTGAGGAGCTGCCGGTCGGCGTCCACAAAGCCTGCACCCGACGTCACGCGGTCGAGGGCGAGGACTATGTCGTCGGCCCACAGCCCCAAAGCGGCGGCGGAACTCAACGCTTCGAGCCGCTGCAGGTCACGCATCATCATCGTCCAGCCGGAATCTATCCGAGTTCAGCGTGTTCATGCGTGCTACACGGTACGGTGTAGCACAGACGTCTCGTCCAACGATGGCCCGCGACGACCCCCAGATCAATGTCCGGCAGCCGCCGAGCCGCTACGCGATCCTCGAGGCAGCAGCGTTCGTGCACGACAAGGGCACGCCGGGCAGGCTCGTCCAGGAACTCGTCGACGAGGCGATCGATCGCTACGCGGAGCTCGCGTCCGTCAAGAAGGCGCTCGAAGCGCGCCGCGAGCAGACCGCGGCCGACGAGGGCAAGCTCAGCCACCTCTCGACGAAGCGACACCGACGTGCCGAGACGGGATCTGACAAGCCACCGAACTGACGAACCAGGGGGAGGTACGCGCCGCTCAGCGGCCTACAACGACCCGGATCGGTGAGAAGCGCGTGACCCGACCGCCCGACCTGCTGGCATTCAACCGCGATCGCCGGCCACGCCACCGCCGGCCTCGGTGACTCTCACGCACGCGCTTGATCCGCTGCTACAGCTCTGGTCGATACGCCCGCAACTCCGCCCCATGCTCGGAGAGCCAGGCTGCCTGCTCCTGCCAGCCGGGCACGGCGGCCTCAAGCTGGCGCCAGAACTGTCTGGAATGGTTGGGCACCCGGAGGTGGCAGAGCTCATGGATGACCACGTAGCGCAGTACCACTGCCGGCGCGAGCACCAGCCGCCAGTTGAACGAAAGGTTGCGACCGGGTGAGCACGATCCCCATCGCGTGCGTTGGTCGCGGACGGCGACCGCCCCGAACTCGAGCCCCAGACGGGCTGCCTCCGACTCGGTCGCCTCGCTGATAGCGGCCTTGGCGGCACGGCGGTACCAACGTGCCAACCCCTCCTGGCGACCCTCATTGCCGGGGCCGCGGAGTACCAGGACGCCGTCCTGCTCCGACGCCGTGACACGGTCGCCGATCACCGTCTCGACGCGGACGGGCTTCCCGCGCAGCCACGCGACCCCTGATCGCTGCAACCCGAGTGCGAACGGGCGCTCGCGCTCCGCTTCGACTTGCTTGAGCTTCTCGGCGATCCAGCCACGGCGCGCCAGCAGGGCGGCGTTGATCTCCTCGGCGGCAGTGTCCGCCGGAACGATGATCTCCAACGGCCGCTGAGCGCCAAGCAGGATGCGGGTCGTACGCGCGGTCGGCGACTCGCGCACCCGCACGTCGACGGGTCGGCCGTCGACGTCGAGCTGTCGTGAGGGTCGATCGACGAGCGCGCGGCTCACTGCACCTGCTCCGCAAAAGCCACGAGCGTGCCCACGGCGTCGTCCGCGAAGCCGCCGACCACGAGCCCACGGGTGCCCTCGTCCCGAGCAAGCTCCTGAATGACGATCTTGCCGACAGCCTGGCGAACATCGTCACGGGTGTGCCATCCGGCGAAGCCGGCCACCTCCCCGAGCCGACTGTCGATGCGACACACGCTCTCGAGCGTGCTTGCTTCGCCGGCGCCGGGGGCCCGCAAGCGGACCAGGTTGAGCAGGGCATAACCGCCCTCGCTTAGCCCAAGCCTTTCCGGTGCAGCGTGGTGCTCCTCCATATCGAGAACAAGCTGCTCGTACTCGGCAAGAAGCTTCTCGATCTGCGCGTCGGCGGCGGCCTTGCGGTCACGCAGGTCGCGAAGCTTCTCCGAGAGCGCCTGCATGACTGGGTCGTGCGGACGAGCTTTGATCTCGTGCACGACGGCAGCCTCGATCTGGGCGGCCTTCTCCTCCGGCGTCAGGGAGCCGTCTGCCGCGAGCTTGTCCAGAAGCGTGCCGTCGATCAGCACCACAGCGCGCTCGGCGTTGAGGGCGACAACGTCGACAGCCGACTGGATGATCTCGGTCGTCTTGGCCATGTGCTCTGACGGATCGAAGACCGTGTCGTAGCGTGCGGCACGCAGACGGGCGTGGACTTCGACGAGCTTGCGGTAGTCATCGAGGTAGTCGCGTAGTCCCGGGTCCGGCGCGAGCGTCTCGTAGATGGTCACGGCCAGCCAGAAGCGCTCGTCGAACTTTTGGTCGAGCTCCTCGTCCTGCAAGCGAGCGAGCAGCCACGCGCCCTGCTTGTCAGGTGACGAGCCTCGAGGGTAGCCAGCGACGACCGCAAGGGCCTCAGCTAAAGCGATGGGGAAGCGCTCACGCAGTTCGTCGACCTTGATCGCGGCATGGGCGACATCGTCGGAGTTGAAAGCGGCCAGCGCCTTCTCGAGGTGACCGAAGACCCCCCAGTAATCGACGATGATGCCGTAGGCCTTCTGCTGCTCGGGCATCGGCCGGTTTGTGCGGGCAACGGCTTGGAGGAGGTTGTGGCCCGCCAAGCCGCGGTCGAGGAACATCACCTGCTCGACTGGAGCGTCGAAGCCGGTCAGCAGCATGTTGTTGACGATGAGGACCTTGAGCGGGTCGGTCGGATCGGTGAAGCGCTTAGCGAGCCGCTTTACGGCCTTCTTCTCGCTCATTGTCAGGGCGACTACTTCGACCTCGGCCTCTCCCGCTGTGCCCTCGGCGGCCTCCTCGCCATCCTCGTCATCAGACTCGTCGATGCCGCCGCCGAGCCGCCCGAGCTGCTCGCTGGCGTACCAGCGACGCATGAAGTCCGAGTCGTTCTTTCCGCGCGACGTAACCACGGCGAACTCGTCGGGCTGCAGGTGTTTGGCGAGCTCGTTGGCGTACAGAGCGCAGGCCTCGCGGTCGGCGGCGACCAGCTGGGCCTTGAAGCCGTTAGGGGCTGTGCGCCTGTGCATGTACTCCGCTACGTCGGCGGCGATCGCCGTGACGCGGGCTGGTTTCTTGGCGACGACGTTGAGCCGGACAGCGCGCGCGCGAAGCTCAGCCTTCTGCTCGTCCGTGAGCCCCGAGAACTCGTGCTCGAAGGTCTCATCGACATCTTCGAGGCGGACGGCCCACTGCGGCATGCGCGCTTCGTACGCGATGGGAACCGTCGCGCCGTCGTCGATGGCCTCCTTGATGCGATACGCGTCGAGGTAGCTCTCGCGCCCGCCATCTATCTCGGGCGAGAACGAGCGCCTAGTGGAGTGGTCGTGGGTCTCGATGGGCGTACCGGTGAAAGCGAACAGCTTGGCCTCAGGCAGCGCCGAGCGCATGTAGATGCCGAGGTCTCCCTCTTGGCTGCGGTGCGCCTCGTCGACGAAGACAATGACGTTGTCGCGTGTGCTCAGGTCAGCCTGGGCGTCGCGAAACTTATGCACGGTGGTGACGATGACGCCACGGCGGTCAGCAGCCAGTGCGTTCTGCATCTCGTTCGTGCGTGAGGCGCTCATCACCCCGTCGAAGTTGCATGCCGTCAGCGTGTCGTTGATCTGATCGTCCAGATTGGTGCGGTCAACGACGATGAGGACAGTCGGATTGTCCAGCCCGGCAGCGAGCAGCTTGCGGGCAGCGAAGACCATGGTGAGGCTCTTGCCCGAGCCCTGGGTATGCCAGATGAGGCCGCGGTCGTGGACCCCCTCGAGAACGCGCCTGACAATCTTCGATGCAGCGCGGTACTGCTGGTAGCGCGCGAGCTTGCGGCGGGTAACGCCGTCGCGCGTCTCAAAGACCGAATAGTTGGCGGCGAGGTCGGCGAGGGTGTGCGGCGAGAAGACGCCCAGCAGCACGGTGTCCATCTCGGTGGCGCTCTCGGGACGCGGGTGCGGGTGCGTGTCCTTCCACTCGGCGTAGCCGGACAGCCCCTGCGTACCGACCGGGCCGACGCGGAAGTGAGTCCCGTTGCAAATGCCGGCGATCATCCCGAGCGCGATCAGCTGCGGCGCGTCCTCCCAATATCGCTTGAGGTCGCGTGCGGCTTCGACGACCGGCACGCCCGGCGCCTTGTTTTCGACGATGCCGAGCGGCAGCCCGTTGACGAGGAAGACGACGTCGAGCCGCGGTTCGCGGGCGCCGCCAGTCGCGATCACCATCTCTTCGGTCACGACGTAGTCGTTGGTCGACGGGTCGACCAGGTCGAGGAGCGTCACGTCCGCGCTTGGGAGGCCCGCGACGCTGACGTTCAGCCCATGGCGCAACCAATCCATGACCTCCTGGGGGTCGGTGGCCGAGCGGACGCGCTCTACGGCTGCCTCGACGTGGACTTCGGCGATGGCTGGGTTGAGCTTGCGGATTGCGGCCTCGAGATATGGCACGACCACTGCGTCGCTCATTTGCGTGCCGCGGATGGCGTTGAGCTGCTCGCGCGGTTTAACCGTCCACTTGAGCGCGCCAGCACGCTCGAGAATCTCCTGCTGCACCAGTGCTTCGTCGCCCGTGCTCATCGGTCACAACCTACGCCGCGGCCTCATCGGGCACGCGGATCGCGCCAGAAATGAGCAAGGCCACGGCACCCGCGCCAAGGCCCGATGCGGCGACCGCGCTCGCGGCGGTTGCACGCCGCAGCTCCAGGAGAGCCAGCAGCTCATCGCGGAGCTCGTCCTCCTCAACGGTCGTGGCGGGCCATGGAACCTCAAGCTCACGAATCTCGCTTTGCGAGATGTTCTGCATGCTGCTGCTACTGCCACCAGCAGCCAGCTCGATCTGTTGCCTCACGTCCGGTGCAGCAAGGACAATCTCAAGCAGATCCGGATCGACGCCTGGCTTCGGTACCAGCCGAAGGGTCTTGTCGGACAAGTAGATCCCTGCCACCTCCTGCCGGACGCGGCAGACAGAGCCGACCAGCTTTGGGGTATTGGCACGAGAGATCAGCAGGTCACCCTTCCGAACCTCGGCACGAGCTGGCATCTCCGTTCCGTGCGGAAGCACCTTCGACTCTCGAGCGTCGAAATGCCCGGGCCGGATCGAGCTCACCTTGAGAACCCCGCGCTCACCCCGGGCCGGAGGCTCGGGCTCAGCCTGTGGGCTGCGGCCACCGACGATGTCATCCAGCAGGTCGTTGAGCGCGACCGTCAGGAGCCCGTCGAGGACCCTGTCGCGGGCTGCGACGAAGAGCGCGATCGCGGCGGCGGCTTCCGCGCGTGTCGCCTCTACGAGCTGCTCAAGGGCATGTCCCGCGGCAACGATCTCCCTTTGATTTTCCAACGAGGGCAACGCGACGGCGATCGTGAGCAGATCTGCGGGCTTCAGCCGGTTCCTACGCTCGGCGGTGCCTGTGCACAGCGCTCGCATGTCGAGATGGAAACGTGGATCGCGGCAAAGAAGCGCGAGATAGCCAGAGTCGATCTGCTGGCTGTCCGGAGTGAACGTTGGGAACTCAGGCGACACGAAGTAGCCGTCGAAGTTGGGCGGCACGACTGTGATCGGTCCCTCCCAAGCGGTGAGCTTGCGGTAAACGAGTTGGCCGGCGCGCAGTTGATGCAGCTTCGGGTACGTCGTGTCTGCCCCGCGAAGCTCCTCTCGTGCGAAAAGGCCCTCTCCAGCGATCTTGACGCCAGCGATCCGGTATCGCTGCGATGGATCGACAGCGACCTTCACGACGTCGAGCGCTACGACCTCCCCTAGTGGCACCGTGCGAGCGTGCTGGGGGGTCATAGCTTCAGACCGTCTTCGGCTGCAAGGCATCCAGCACGCGTTCGGCGGCAGCTTCTGCCACCTTCCGGCGCGCTGCAGCCGAGCGGTATGCGGCGAGCGCATCGTCGAGGCTGGGGATCACTCCGTCGTCGACGCTGGACGACACGTAGCGACGGACGGTCAGGCTGTAGCCGAGCGCCTTGATCTCATCGCTCGAAGCGACCGCGCAGAAGCCCTCATCCGGCTGGGTCGCCCGAAACGCTTCCACGATCCGGTGGATATCGCTGTCGCGGAGGTGGTTCTTGGTGTCGGTGCGCTCGAAGCACTCGCTGCCATCGATGAAGAGGACCTTCTCCTTCAGTTCTGCACGTTTGGTCTTGTTAACCACGAGGTAGCAGGCGGGAATGCCGGCTCCGTAGAACATGTCCTTCGGCAGCTGGATGACCGCCTCGACGATGTCGGCGTTCACCAGGTCCTTGCGGACCTCGAGTTCCGACCCCTTACGGAAGAAGACGCCGTTCGGTAGGACCACTGCCATGCGGCCATGATCGTTGAGTGAGGCGACCATGTGCTGGACGAAGGCGATCTCGCCATGGCTCTTCGGCGGGACGTGCATGATGCGCCCGAACGGGTCGCCGGACTTCTTGAGCCAGTCGTGCCCCCAGTTTTTAGGAGAGAACGGTGGATTAGCAATGACGAGGTCGAATCTCCTCAGGCCGCTCGATCCGATGAATTTCGGCTCCTTCAGCGTGTCGCCGCGCTCAACAGTCGCGGCGCCGGACGCTCCGTGCAGCAGCATGTTCATGCGGGCGATGGCCCAGGTCTCGGGGTTTATCTCTTGACCAAAGATCGCAAGCCCTCGGGCCTCGTTCCCGTGCAGGCGACGGGCCTCATCGAGCACCTGAAGCAGTAGGCCGCCCGAGCCGCAAGTCGGGTCGTAGGCCTCGTCTGTCGGCCCCGGGGCGAGCAGGCGAGCACCCAGTTTGCCGACGGCCGCGGGGGTGTAGAACTCTCCGCCGCCCTTCCCGGCGCCCGCGGCGAACTTCGCGATCAACCATTCGTACGCAGCGCCCAACATGTCTGGCGTGACACGCTTGTTGGTGAGCGGCCCAAGCGCGTGGAAGTGATCGAGAATGCCGTGCAAGTCGTCAGCTGGCAGCGCGGTCTTATTGTTGAAGTCGATGTTCTCGAACACCCCAGAGAGCTGCTTTGGGTTGGCGCGGCCGATTTCGCGCAGCGCATCATTCAGTGCTTTGCCCTGTGTCTCCTTGTCGGCGCCGCGGACGTCGTCAAAGAAGTGCCCGGACGGGACGATGACGCTGTGGTACATGGCGGGATTGGCCTCGATGATCTGGACCGCCGCATCAGCGGGGACGCCGGCGAGATCATTCTCGAGAGCGTTGGCGCGCTCCTCGTGGAAGCGATCGGAGGCACGCTTGAAGAACAGCAACGGCAGGACGTAGTCCTTCTGGTTCGAGATCTTGTTGCGGAACAGGTCCGCGCTCTCCCAGAGGTGATCCTCGAGGGCCTTGAGTGTGAGCGGCTGTTTCGGATCGGTGGCCATAGGTCGAGAGTGCGTCGACCTTAGCGGGCCGCTCGGGCCGCCGACCGAGAAGTCGATGCGTCGTTCCAGGACCACGGCTTCGCCTGAAACGAAGGTTCGTCCGATCCGCCGGCTGGGCCAACGCCCGTCCGTTTAGCGTTCGCTCAGCGAACAACCGCGCATGCTGTCGCGCAGCCAAGCCAGTACGGGCGATCTCCTGTCTCAGATAGCCCGTCCGTTGAGATTCGCAGTGAGCGGTTGCTAAACGAACTGTCCGAGCGGGCGTCTACGGTGCGGAACCAATGAGCGAGCTGATCGGGTACGCGCGCTGCTCGACGGCCGGCCAGGACCTGACCGCCCAGCGCCAGGTGTTACGCGATCTCGGCGTCGACGAGCCGCGCATCTACATCGACCACGGGCTCACGGGTCGTAACCGGGAACGTCCTGGGCTGCAGCTGGCGCTTGCCGCCGTCAGGGAAGGCGACACACTGGTCGTCCCGAAGCTCGACCGGCTCGCCCGGTCGGTGCCTGACGCACGGGCCATCGCCGACGAGCTCGAGCAGCGCGAGGTGCGGCTGCAGCTCGGCGCCTCGGTGTACGACCCACGCGACCCGATAGGCCGGATGTTCTTCAACGTACTCGCGACGTTCGCAGAGTTCGAGGCGGATCTCCTCAGCATGCGCACCCGCGAGGGAATGGCAGTCGCGAGCGCTCGAGGTCGGCTCAAGGGCAAGCCACCGAAATTGTCAGCGAGCCAGCAGCAGCACCTGCTCAAGCTCTACGACACCGACGACAAGACGGTCCCCGAGCTCGCCGAGCTGTTCAGCGTCAGCCGCGCCACGGTCTACCGCGTGCTCGATCGTCATCACAAGCGCCCACCGGTGGTGCCTTCCGCAGTTCGCTGACGCGGGCGCGAAAGCGGAGGGCCGCCGACTCAGCAGCTTCCCTGCCATCCGCGCATTGCACGTCAGACCCAGGCGCGAGCGACGTGCTCGTCGCCACCAGAAAGCTGGACTGCCTTCGTGCCGCCTCAACCGGGCACCGCAGCGTCGTCGGCGCTCGAAGCCGTCCCAAAATGGGACGCCCGCGAAGCGAATGAGGGTAACTCCGCGTCACTTGATCAGGTGATGGAAGCTGAATCCTGGCTGGTCAGAGTGTGGTTCGCCAACCACCGCCGGAGGCAAGATGTCGGAGCCAGCGAGGACCACGTCGTACGTGAACGCGCCCAACGAGGTTTTGAGCGCAAGTGACGGGATTGAATACGCCTACAGGGACATCGGCGCGGCTGGCGAGGTGCCGCTCATCGCGCTGCATCACTTCCGCGGGAATTTGGACAGATGGGATCCGGCCCTTGTCGAAGCCCTTGCCGCAGGCCGGCGCGTCGTGACGTTCAACAACCGTGGCGTCGCGAGCTCGACTGGGAGCACGCCACGGACTTTTGCGGAGATGGCTGTCGACGCGCTCGCGTTCGTCGACGCGCTCGAGATCACCGAGGTTGATCTCCTGGGGTTCTCGATCGGCAGCTTCATCGCGAGGAGATCGCCTTGATCAGACCCGACTTGGTTCGGCGGATCGTGCTCGCCTCGTCGGCTCCGCAGGGCGCCGCGGGAATGCACGGCTGGGCGCCGTCTGTGATCGACGCCGTTGGTAGGCCCGAATCGACAAGTGACGGCTACCTGCAGGTCTTCTTCACGGAGTCGCAGGCGAGTCGGGAAGCGGGTCGCGAGGTGGTAGCTCGTCTCGGGAGCCGAACGGCCGATCGTGACGCCGAGGCGAGCTGGCAGACGCGGCTGGCTCAGTACGACGCGGTCTGCGCCTGGGGGATACCGAACCATTCGCTGCTTCAAAGGGTGGCAGCGATCAAGCAGCCCGTATTTGTCGCTAACGGCGACAGGGACCCGATGATCGTGCCGCGGTACTCATACCTTCTCGCGGGTTTGCTCCCGGACGCGCGATTGAAGATTTACCCGGACTCGGCGCATGGGTTCCTCTTCCAGCATCACGCGGAGTTCGCGGCGAACGTGGCGGAGTTTCTGTCAGCGCCGTGAGTCCGGCGATGGTCGCGAAGCGGTCGGATGGGCAGCTGGTTGAGAGGTCCTCAGTCGGTCTAATGCGTTCGCGTCCGCGGTCCCAGCGTCGGTCCAGAAGAGAACGACGCCGAGGCCGAGGTGTCCGCTGAGGGTGAGCTTCTCGAACTGCAGTGTGAGCGGCCCGATGGTGGGGTGGTGCATGCGCGTGACGCCGGCGCCCGGACGGGGTCCGACGTCGTAGCGCACCCAGAGCGTGCGGAATGTTTCGCTGGCGATCGACAGTTCGCCCACGAGTCCGATGAGTCTCGGATCATCGGGCGTCGAGCCGACAGCGGTGTGTAGCGCGGCGACCACATCCGTTGCGACATCGTCCCAGGTGTCGGAGTAGAGCGCGCGCATGGCTGGATCGAGGAAGAGCGTGCGGTAGCCGTTGACGCCAGGGAGGTGTGCCGGGGAGAGTGCTTGGGCGAGTTCGTTGGCGGCGATGACGAGACCGGTGTAATCCCCGACGGTCGCAGGGCCGTGCCAGTTCTCCACTATGTGCGCAGCGCCGGCCGGGACCGCGATGACGGGCTCGGGTGGGGTGATGATTGGAGGGCGGGCGAGTTCGTACAGGTGCTGGCGGCCGTCGTCGTCGAGGCGCAGGGCGCGTGCGAGCGCGTCGAGCACCTGGTCGGATGGATGCCGGTCGCGGCCACGTTCCAGGCGCACGTAGTAGTCGACGCTGACGCCGGCCAGGTCGGCGAGCTCGTCTCGGCGTAGCCCGGGTGCGCGGCGACGGCCATTGGTGGGGATGTCGACATCCTCGGGGCCGAGCTGATCGCGTCTTGCTCTGAGGAATGCTCCGAGACGGTTCTCAGCCGACATGGGATTTACGTTAGCCGCCTGCGGGTCCCGGAGAGTGGCCCTGCCAGGGCCCTGGCTAGCGCCCGCGCGGCGGCTCATCGTAGGGTCATGACTGAAACTGACTATCCCCATATCCCTGCCGCCACCGTGCTCGTCACCGGGGGCAGCGGTTTCCTTGGCGGCCACACGGTCGCTCGAGCACTCGCGGCCGGCCACACCGTCCGAGCGACGGTCCGCAAGCTTGATCGCGCGGACGTTGTGCGCGAACTGGTCAGCGCCGCCGGCGTTGACCCCGGCGACCGGCTCTCGTTCGTAGAAGCCGACCTGACAGCTGATGACGGGTGGGCGGACGCCGCCCGCGGCGTCGATTTCATGCTGCACACAGCCTCACCGTTCCCTCCCTTGCCACCAGAGGACGAGGATGAGCTGATCGTCCCCGCGCGCGACGGGACGCTGCGCGTGTTGCGCGCGGCCCGCGGGGCCGGCGTCAAGCGGGTCGTTGTGACTTCATCGTTTGGTGCCATCGGCTACGGACACCCTGCGAGCGAGTACGTATACACCGAAGCCGATTGGTCGAATCTCGACGCTGACCTGGCGCCGTACATCAAGTCAAAGACGGTGGCCGAGCGCGCCGCCTGGAATCTCGTCGAACGCGACGGCGGCCCTCCCCTGGCGGTCCTAAACCCGGTTGGCATCTTCGGACCGGCGCTCGGCCCTGACTTGTCCTCGTCGCTCGGGTTGGTTCTCGCGCTGCTGACGGGCGCGATGCAGGCCGGCGCGCCGCGTCTCTCCTTCGGAGCGGTTGACGTACGTGACGTCGCCGACCTGCACCTGTTGGCGATGGCACATCCGGCCGCGGCCGGTGAGCGGTTCATTGCCTCTGCTGGTGATGCGATCTCGCTGCTTGATGCTGCGGAGATCCTCCGCTCGCGGTTGGGTGATCGCGCGGCACTGGTGCCGACCACGGAACTGGACGATGCGATCCTGCGCGCGGCGGCCGAGAGCAACCCGGGCCTGCGCAACGAGATCCCCGAACTCGGTAACCGTCGTCACTTGGACGCCGGGAAGGCCAAGCGCGTTTTGGGATGGCAGCCACGGTCCACCGAGGATGCGCTGACCTCAAGTGCTGAGAGCTTGATCGCGCTGGGTCTCGTGCAGTAGGCGAGCGTCCCGGCCCGCGCGAACACTTCGCCGGTACGGTGAAGCTGAACGCGCGGGTCGGGGTCGGGTGCGTGGGTCAGGCCGCTTCTGGGAGCTCCCAGTACGTGCTGTCCGAGAGCACGGAATCCTTCGCCAGTTCCTTGGCGTGGTTTCGCAGGACTGTGACGGCCGGGTAGGGGCGAAGCATGACAGTGAGGTCTTTCACGCGGCCTTGTTCGTCGAGCTTGCGCAACCAGATGCCCTCCATCGGGTAGCCGTCGGCGTCGCAGTCGAACAGCTCGAAAACGAACTTGGTGGTGGCGATGATCGTGGTGTACGAGGAGGGGCTCTGGACCTGGTGCGCGATCCGCACCGACTCCTCGACCTCCGCCTTTCCTGTGACCGACTTGGCGAGCATCGGGCTGTGCAGCACCACATCGGGAGCGCTTTCCAGGTCGCGCAGGCCAATGGTGGTGAACTGCCTTGGCTCGTTGGTGGAGGCGGGCTTGGGTTGCAGTTCCCAGAAGTCAGCCGGAATGCTGGCCGCGAGCCGGTCGTGCATGGCGTTGCGGAACAGGGTCACGACGGGCCAGGGGCGCATGAGCACGCGGATCTCACGGATCAGCCCGTCGGGACGGTCGATCAAGATCGTCGCGGCCTCGAGCCGGAACCCGTTGGCCTTGCCCTGCCAGATCAGGATGGTTTGCTCGCCGTCACTGACCTCGAGCGTGTATTCGATCGGGTTTGCGACCTGCGCAGCGAGCGCAAGGACTTCAACGGCTGCCTCTGCCCCGACTACCGGCTTGGTCAGCATCGGCGCGAACAGAACGACATCGGGCGCGAGCAGCTTGAGCAGCCCGTCGCGACCGCCGTGGTTTTCGATTACCTGACGGAATGGGTGCTTGGACACCAAAACTCCTTAGGTGAGAGGCGGCAGCCCTTGGGGTTACCGCCGTTTACGGGGACGAGTGGGGGTCGGGCGGGGTCAGCCCCGGGGGTTGAGCGAGGTCAGTCCTGGGGGTCGGGTGTGACGACCTCCCAGGCTTTGAGTTCGGTGTGCGCGAAGGCGCCTTCGGTCTGGTACGGGTCTGCCGCGACGATGGCTTTGGCTTCCTCGAGCGACTCGGCCTCGTAGATGAACAGTCCGCCGCTACCGTCGGTGAACGGACCGCCGGCGACGAGCTTCCCGGCAGCGGTGAGCTGCGCGGTGTAGCGGCGATGTGTTGGGCGGATTTGTGTGACGAGTTGGGGGTCCTCGACGTAGGTGGCGTAGTTGACGAACCTCACTGCTGTTTCTCCTCTGTCGCTAGAGCCGTTTGGCACGGGCTACGGCCGACGCCCACAGAGCGCCGGGGTAGAGCCGGTCGGGGTGAAGGCCGGTCATCTGATCGAAGATGTCCTTGGCTGACCGGGCGTCCTCGACGACGGCCGCGAAGTCGTTGATGTATTGCCGCGTCTCCTCGATCGTCTGCGGGGTGTCGGCAAGTTCCGGGTTCTTGTGCCCGGCTACGACCGTTGCCGGCTGCAGCGCGTCGATCACGTCGAGCGCGTGCAGCCACTCACGGCGGGCCTGCGTGTCGCCGACGAGCAGCAGATGCACGCCGTTGTAAACGGAGTCGCCGGCGGCAACGAGACCGAGTGCCGGACTGTGCAAGCACGTGGTGTGCTCCATGTCGGTGTGCCCGAGATCGACCGCCACCAGCGGTTCGTTCTCAAGCTCGAACGTGCGGTCGTGCAGCGTGCGGATGCTTGTCACCGGTGGAGCAAGCTGCCCTGGGAACCGCTCGTTCCACAGCTCCAGTGAGCGTCCGCTGGACTGCCGGTTCATCTCGTCAACCACAGCGGGGCGGGCGATGAGTTCGGCGCCTGGGAAGCGGTCGAGGATGACCTGTGCGCCGAACCAGTGGTCAGCGTGACCGTGGGTCACGTAGACGCGGGTGAGCCTGACGCCCTTCTGGGCGATCCAGTCTGCGAGCACGCTGGCCTGATCGATCGTGATTGGCGTGTCGACCAGGACGCCGTCTTGTCGGCCGTAGATCAGGGTCGATGAGATCGCCGGCCACATTCGATGCTCGGCACCAGGCGGCGGGGGATCGCCGACGGTGGGAATGGAGCGGGAGGTCGAGACCTCCCATTTCAGATGAGTAGACATGGGGTAGTGGGGAAGGCAGCCGCCAACAGGTGCGGTGGACTCTGGCCAGCATTCCCGTCCAGGCGAGCGCGCGCATGACTCGTTCAGGTCATTGCGCACACCGACACGGCGCCCATCCGCTCGCCGATTAGGGCTAGCCGGGGTCCAGTTGGAGATGAAACCGGCTCGAAGCAGGCCGTCTCGGTCCAGCGTTCAGCGGCCGCTCAGGCGTCTAGCACTCGGTCAGGTGATGCGAGCACCGTCGGTGTCCGAGGACGCTGAGCGTCGTCCCAGCTGACAGCGGCGACGGCTCACTCACCCTCGATCCCAAGGCGGCGAACGTCATGCATCGTCTGTCCAAGAAATTCCGCCCACCGTCACGGTTCGATGCGACCGGCACCAATCCGATGGTGCTCATCATCGGCGCCACCGGGCAAATCGGCGCCCCGACCGTGCGCGAGCTGCTGGCAACGGATGTGAACGTGGTCGCGTTGGTACGCGACATTGCCAAGGCGCACAGGCTGCTTGGCGCTTCCGCCCGGCTCGCGGTCCGCGAGTTTGCCTTTAGTGACAGCGACAGCCTCGCGCGCGCGATGGTGGGGGCCGACGCGGTCTTCGTCGCGCTCGGCGCCTCAGGTGAGCAGGGGCTTTTGCAGCGACTGGTGATCGATGCGGTCGCGCTCGCCGACGTAGCGCTCTTTGTGAGGCTCGCGGTGCTGGGCACAGACTCGAAATCGTTGGGGTTCAACCAGCGGGAGCACGCGGCGATCGAGACCTACCAGGCGGAGAAGGAGGTCGTCGGTACATCCTTGCGACCATCGCTGTTTCACACCAGCGTGCTCGGATTCGCGAGGTCGATCCAGCGTTCTGATGGGTGGGTGGGAACCGCCCCGAGCGGCGCCCAGACTTTCATCGACCCGCGCGATGTAGCGAGCGCTGCAGCCGCGGTTCTAGGCAAGCAGCGTGGTTGGCCGAGGGTTCTCGAGCTGCCGGGCCCGGAGCTTCTTACCTACGCGGACGTCGCTGGGATCTTGACGTTCGAGTTGGGCCGGACGATCTCCTACCACGACGTTGACGAATGGGTGTTTCGCGCCCAACTACGCATACGCGGTGCCAGCGAGCTGACCCAGGAGATGCTGATCTGCCGTGACCGGGCGGTGATGGCGGGAGAGCTCGAGCGTCAAAGCCCGGCGCTCGAGGAACTGATCTTGCGCCCGCCGATACGGATGGCGCAGTTCGTGAATGAGCATCGCGACGCGTTCATGCCCGCCACGGAGACCCATAGTCGCCACCGGAAAACCGGCGGCCTGTTCCGCGACAACTCGGAGCACCCGATCGAGTGATGCCAGCGCCGCCCGAAGCATGCAACCTGCCCAGGCACGAGCCCAACTGGCCTGGAGCGGAGGGAACAATGTCCGTATTTGAGGTGCTCTGATGGACGCACTGCTATCCGATGTCATCGACGCGCACGGCGGCATGGCGCGATGGTCCGAAATCAATGCTCTGACAGCGCGACTGTCGATCGCCGGGCCGATCTGGGCATCGAAGGGCTGGCGCGACGCGCTCGTCAACGAGACGGTCGAGATCGACACCCGCAACGAGCGCAGTGTCTTCACGCCGTTCCTCGTCGAGAACCGCCGATCGGTGTTTGACGCCGGGCCGCAACGGGTCACGATCGAGACCACCGACGGACAGAAGATCGAGGAACGCGTCGACGCCCGCGACGCGTTTCGAGGCCATACCCGCGCCACGCCGTGGGATCAATTCCATCTCGGGTACTTCGTCGGCTACGCGTTCTGGAACTACTTCACGACACCGTTTCTGTTCACCTGGCCCGGGGTTGAGGCAACAGAGATCGAGCCGTGGGAAGAGTCGGGTCAGGTCTGGAGGCGACTGCGAGTCGTGTTCCCGAAAGAGATCGCGACCCACAACCCGGTGCAGCTCTTCTACTACGACCTCGACTGCCTACAGCGCCGCATGGACTACGTGACCGAGATTCTCGGCAGCAGCCTCGTCGCGCACTACACCTCCGCCCATCGTACTTTCGGGGGCGTCGTGATTCCGACGCGTCGGCGCGTGTTCCGCCGCAATCAGGACGGAACCAGCAACCTCAACGTGCCGTCGATCACGATCGACATCGCCGACGTCGACGTCGACGTTCGCTAGCGCTCGCACATTCAGTCCGGACCGCGACGCGGAGATCCGCCGAACTCAACCCCAGGAGACAGTTGCAATGAGCGCTGACGTCGAAAAGATCGACCTGCAGGTCCGCAGACTTGTCGTGCCGATCCCTACCGACTACGACGAGACGATCGCCCTCTACGAACGCCTCGTGCCGCCCGTAGACACGCATCGGTTCGGGCAAATGGCCAGCTGGGATGCCGTGCTCGAGCTGGCGCGGATCAACGCGCCACTCGGGTTCATGATCTATTGGCGCACCGATGTGACCTCGGTGATGGCCGGGTCGGGCACCGGCTGGAAGAGCACCGAATATCTCATGGGAAACCACACCATCGCTGAACAGATGGCTCGCTATGACCCGTCGGTGATGCTCCATGCCCCATTGCGAACCCTGATCTACGCCGACAAGAACGGTGACACGCAGTTCGCGGTGGACCAGCCAAGCAGCCTGTTCTCAAGCTACGAAGATGAGCGCATCGCCGCGGTTGGTGAGCATCTCGACGAGCTCGTCGCCGGCTTGCTGGAACACATGGACGCACCCGTGCCCGACCAGCTCAGGCACTGAGCGTTCAGCCGAAAGACGGCGTCGCGGCGCGCAAACGCGCCCCCTCATTCGCGCTTTGCGGCGAGGCGGGCCAGCTCGACGCGCGAGCGGATCTCGAGCTTGGAGTAGATGTGCCGCAGGTGAGCATTGACCGTGTGTGGCGACAAGTACAGTTGATCGGCCACCTCGCGATTCGTCGCACCACGTGCGACGAGCTCAACAACCGCCACCTCGGACTCGCTGAGTTCCGGCCAGCGCGATGAGCCACGCACGTTCGGTATCGCCCGTCTGACACCACGAACGCGCAGCAGCCCTCGAACTCTCGCGGCGTCCCGCTCAGCGCCTGCATCGGTGTAGATCGCAAGGGCGGAGTCAAGTGACTGAACGGCCTCGCTAGCCCGGCCTTCGGGCAGGAGGTTGCCGGCGTCCTCGAACGCGAGGGCGCGCACTAGACGCTCCGGGCATCGCTCATAGAGCGCCACGGCCTGCAGGGCAAGGTCCGGGTCCTGTCGCACGAGCGCGTTGGCGTGTGCCACCGTCGCCTGCAACGCCGGGAAGTCAGGTGCGCGGGCCGCGACATCGTATAGTCGTTGCGCGACCGCGGCCGCATCGTCTGGTTGGTCGTTCTCGAGCAGCGTGTGAATCAGGAGCGGCCCATCGGAGTAGCGGCGCGGATCGCTGGCCCGGAGCGGACCGATCGCCAGCGGGTCAAGGGCCGCGGCGTCTAGCCGTCCTGGCGCGGCGTCGCCCTCAACCGCGTCGAGGCGAGCCAGGATCCAGGCGCCGGTTTGGATGCTGGCTACGCACTCGTTGTGGGCGAGCAGCTTCAGCGCGGCGCTGCGCCCGGCCCGGAGCGCGGCCGGATCGCCGGTATGTGTCGCGACGGTGGCGAGCACAAAGAGCGCGATGCGATTGACGTAGCCGCGCGCGCCCTCACCGATTTCGTCTGACATCTGCAACACCGCCTCGGCCTCAGCGCGGGCGTCCGCCAGGCGTCCCTGGTAGAGCAGTAGCCGGCAGCGCAGCATCGACCAGATACGCATGTTGACGGCGATGCCGTCCTTGATCGCTGCCCGCGAACCGATCTCAATGATCCTGCTGGCCTGATCCAGCCGGCCGACGGCCATGAGGATCACCGCGTACCAGCCGTCATAAAGCCAAAGATGCGAGGACACATATCCGTCGTCGTCGCGCGGTTGTCCGGAAACGGCCTCGTCGGCGAGCGCGAGGGCCCCGCGCCAGTCGTTCTTAGTGAACGCGATCAGGGCGCGGGGGAGCAGCGTCACGAGCAGCTTGTCGGGATCGCCGGCGATCTCGGGGACCGAAACCGCTTCGGCGGCAGCCTCGGCAGCGGCGTCTGTCTCGCCGAGCAGCTCGAGACTGGAGGACATGAACGAGAACATCTGGCTGCGCAACGTCGCGGACAGACCGGGGAGCGCAAGCGAGAGCTGGCACTGGTTGACGGCCTCGCCGGCTTCGTACTGCATCATCAGCGACACCACCGCCGAGCGCGCCCGCACCTCGGAAAGCGGGTCGATCACGCCGGGCTTCAGCGTCCTGATCAGTTCCAACGCATCAGAGGCGGCGTTCGCCGACACCAACAGGCGAACGGTTTCCTCGACGAGCTCGGCGTAGAGCGGCCCGTCCTGTGGAGCGAGCTCGAGCGCACGTCGGCTGAGCGGCGCGGCGACCGCAGGGGAGACGGGAGCGATCTCAGCGGCTGCCCTGCGAAGCACCGCTACGGCATCCAGGTCGCCTGGTTGAGCGACCTCCATTACGAGACGCGCAACGTCGGCAGGGGGCGCGCCGTGTTTCAGCATCACTTCCAACGCGCGGCGCTGCATCGCGACGCGCATCGCCGCCGGCAGCCCGGCATCGATGGACTCGCGCACCAGGTCGTGACGGAAGCTGAGCCGCTCACCGTCCTCGACTATCAGGCCCGAGCCGAGCGCCTCGCGCACAGGCTCCAACAAGGCCACCGGCTGGCGGTCCGTGATCGCCGCCAGCTCGTCGACGGAGAACCGCCGGCCAAGCACCGAAGCCATCTGCAGGAGTTCACGGGTCAGCGGACTCAAGCGCGCGACCTGAGCACCGATGGAGTCGGCAAGGCGACGGGGAACGACGTCGGCTGCGAGATGCGCCTCGCCGTCTGCGATTTCGACTAGCCCTTCGTCCGATAGGCCGCTGAGCAGGTCGACCAGCAGGAAAGGATGACCGAGCGTTCGATCGACAGCTTCCTTCACGGCGTCATCGGGACTGCCGCCAAGAAGATCCTCACACACCTGCAGCACGGCGTCTTCATCGAGCCGATCGAGCGTGAGAAGGGTCGCGTCGGCGCTGCGAATCTGCGTGAGCGCAGTCTGCACAGGCGCGGGAAGCTCACCGGTCCGGACGGAGAACACCCAAAGGATTCGGTCATAAGCCAGGCGCTTGGGAAGCACGCTGATCGCGGTCAGTGTCGCTGGATCAGCCCACTGGATGTCGTCCAGGGAGATGAGAACTGGTGCTGTCAGCGAGGCGCGCTCGAGGCGCTCCTCGAGCTCGCGCAGCACCCAGAACCGCTGGTCGGGGGAACCGCCGAGCTGCCGGAGAATCTCGATGTCGACCGGCGGGTGATCGGTCGCGACCAGCGCGTCGAGCAACGGCGCGAGTGGGGCGGCCTCTCCCATCACGGAAGCGCCGCCGTGGAATACGCGCACATCCTTCGCGCGCGCCTGGTCCTCGACCGCGGCCAGCAGCGAACTCTTGCCCATGCCCGCGGCGCCCCGGATCAGGACGATCCCGCCACGCCCCCTCACTAGTCGATCCACGCGACGGCCCAGGATCTCGATCTCGCTATCGCGGCCACGCATCACCGTCGGCCCGAGATCGCGTCCCGGCACGTCTACAAGTCGAAGATCGGATTTATCGGTGGGCATCGCGCCCTGTGCGTCCCTCAATTGCCAGCCCGTTCGGTTCAGCTTCGGTCCTGGCGACCGGCCGCACGATCGACTTTACCGCCGAACAGGCGACTTTTGCCCGCTTTCGCGGCAGATAGCTCGAACGAGTGATGCGGGTTGACGGGCCGCAAACGACTCTGGTCGCATGGCTAACCCTAGAGAGTCTGCGAGCAAAGTGATCAATAACGACGTCCACATCGTCACGCGGCCGGTCCGTCACGTCACGATCTGCACCGGGCGTCCGTGGGCGGAGTTCAGGGCCGATTACGAACGCACCGTCCCGTCATTTGACCGCCTGGAAGCGGTCGGGGTTGTGCTCAGCGGCGGCGGCTGTGAAGCGATCAAGAGTCTCTCCGCGGCGACCGCGGTACACGGGTTCGTGAACTTCTTCAGGTTCGACCCGAGCCCTGTGATGGCGACCAACGGCAACACCGGCCATGCGGTCACCTACCTGACGGGAAACATCGTTGAAGCCGAAGTCGGCTTCCGCGAGCAGCCCGGCTGCTTCCTGTACGTGCCGCTACGAGTTGTGATCGCAAGCGACGACGACGGGCAGGCGATGCTGGCATTCGACCACCCAGCCGACCTCTTCGACGCCTACGGCGACAACAAGCTCGACGCCGTCGGCGCGAAATTCGCGCGTCTATTCGCGGCGCTGCTCGAGGAGCTGCGCGTAGCTGTTCCGCCCGAGCTGACCGACCGCTGCCCCAGCTAGTCGGCAACCCGCCTCACCCAATCCACCACGCCACAGGAGTAGAGATGTCCTTGACAACCGAACCACTCACACGAGCCTTTGAAACCGCGGACGCCTCCACACTCGGCAACGCCCTCGCCGCCGATGTCGCTTTTCGCACCCCGATCCTCGCCGAAGCGCTCCAGGGCGAGGAGATCACGCTTCGGTACCTGGCCGAGTCAGCGAAGGTCATCACCGACCTGAGCTACTACGAGACCGTCGGCGATGACGAGCTGACGATCATGTTCTGGCGTGGACAGGTCATCGGGCGCGACATCGAGGGCGCCACGATTGTCAAGACCGACAGCGACGGGCTCGTCAACGACCTGACTGTGCTGATGCGCTCCTGGTCACAAGTGCAGCTTTTCCGTGACGCGATGCTGATCGCGCTCAGCGACACGATCCCGGTCGAGTTCTGGGTCCTCGGAGTGGGCACCGCACCGGAGCCTGACGGCAACGCCGAGGCCGGTCCCTCAACCAAGCTTCCGCTTGCTCCCGGTGTCGCCTTCCACAGCCCGATGCTGACCAAGACCGTCTCCGGTGATGAGAAGGTCCAGAAGATCCACAAGCTGATCGGCGGCATCCAGGGCACCCGCACCCACCACGCCCGCTTTGAGTCCGAAGGCCGCCGCGTCGAGTATTGGACCTGCGTCATCGACGGTCACCAGCAGCAGGGAATCGACGTCCTCGCGATCAACGCCGAGGGACAGCTGACCGACCAGAAGGTGTGGCTGCGCCCCTGGCCCGTGACCACGATTCTGCGCGACCGCGCGATGGCCGGCGGACTCCCGTTTCTCGGACTGGACGTCTGGTTGCTGCCAGCACACCCAAGCCCCCTGGCCTGAACCCCGGGCCGACGCGCGACGCGCCGCCGACTGGTGCGCGCGAACGCACCAGCACCCGCGTTCGACACACACCACGACACCAAAGAGGAGACCACTCGCATGCACGGAACCGTCAGCGTGACTCGGGGCAAAAAGCTCACGATTCACACCTACACAGCACCCGAACTCGGTTGGCGCGCCAACACCCACATCATCGAGCTCCCCAACGAGCTCGTGCTGTTCGACGCGCAGCTCACACCCGCGCTCGCGCGGGAAGTCGTCACCATCGCCAACGCCCTGGGGAAGCCGATCACCCGGCTCTACATCTCCCACGCCCACCCCGACCATTTCGCAGGCGCGACCGAGATCGACGCGCCAACCTACGCGCTCGCGTCGGTACAGAAGCTGATCAACCGTAGCGGCGATCTGCGCATCGAGCGCGGCTACCAGTACACCCCCGGCCACGGCGACGCAGAAACGATCACGTCCCGACCGATCGACCACGCCGTTGAGGCCGGCGAGGAAGTCATCGACGGTGTGCGCTTCAGCTTCGAGCCGGTCAAGGACGCTGAAACCACCGAGCAGCTCGCGATCGGCTTCCCCGACGAGGACATCGTGATCGCCCCCGACGTTCTCTACAACGGCGTTCACCTGTTCATCGGCGAGCACGCCTTCGACGCGTGGGAAGCAGCCATCGCCCGCCTCGAGGCGCGCCCCTACAACATCATCCTTCCCGGCCACGGCCTGCCCGGCGGTCGCAGCATCTACGACGCCCAGCGCGCTTATCTCGCGGTCGCCCGTGAAGCGTTCGCGGAGGCCAACGGTCCCGAAGACCTCAACAATCGGCTCGAAGCAGCGTTCCCCGAGTTCGGCGGAAGCGCAATGCAGGGCCTGCAGAACTTCTACCTGTACCCCGAACCGGCATCCACGGAGAACTAGGGCAGTCACGCCCCGCAAGAGCCATGTACGTCGCCGAGCCAGCTCTGCAAGAACCTGACCCACCACCAGCCATCCAAACCGAGGCACAGGGTGGCTGGCACTGGGCCGAATGGGGGTGCGAGCTCGCCGGCACCGCGCTGCTGCTGCTCGGCGGCCTCTCCGGGCTGTTCTTCAGCTTCTCGGCAGCCAGCCCGTTCGCGCCCAGCGTCGGGATCGGGCTGAGGCTGCTCGTCACCGGCGTGATCCTGGGCGCGACAGGGATCCTCATAACCCTCTCCCCAATCGGACGACGGTCCGGGGCGCACCTCAACCCGTCTGTCAGCTTCGCGTTCTGGCGCCGCGGCCACATGCACCGCGCCGACGTCGCGGGCTACATCCTCGCCCAAGCAATCGGAGCCGTCATCGGCACCGCAATCGCTCGGCTGGCCTGGGGCTCTGACGCCGTGAGCCTGCGACTCGGCGCCACCCATCCCGGAAACGGCATCACCGGCGTTGGAGCTGCCGGCATCGAGGCCGGGCTCACCTTCGTCCTCATCTTCGGGATCCTCCTCGCGGTCTCCACACCAAAGACAGCCCGCTGGACCCCTGCCGTCGCCTGGGGGCTGGTCGCCATCCTGGTCTGGCAGGGCGGGTCACTGACCGGAGCGTCACTGAACCCCGCACGCAGCATCGCGCCCGCGGTCCTCGCCCCCTACACAGCGCACCTTTGGTCCTACATAGTCGGCCCGATCGCCGGCGCGTACATCGCCGTTCTGGCCTACGGCCTGCTCTCCAATCTCGAAACCCGCACCGCGAAGCTATTTCACGATCCTCGCTATCCGACAACGCTCGCAACGACCCTGCCGGTCGCACCCCGTGAGCAGCCGGACCCATCCTGACGACCGCTCATGATCTCGACCTATCGAATGATGAGGCTATGGGGTGGGACCCGGATCGAGGCGGCGCGACTCGCCTGGACCCTTGGGCGCCGACTCCGTCACCACGACCCGTACTTGCCCTCTTACTGCATGGCAAGCGCCCACAACAGCCCAAGAACGACACGGCCGAGCGGGAAAGATGCCCGCGCAGCTTGATCGGGAGCGGGTCGCCATCAGCAAACAGCGCTCAGGTCGCTCCCAGCCATAGGCCTCAAAGCAGAGATTAGCCTCGCGTCCATGTCAGCGTTTCCGCTCCCGCCCGCTTCGGCCCATCTTGCGGCCGGGGACCTGCGCCCAGAAGTCCCGGCCTCCGGAACCGGCCTCGCGCTCCTAGGTGTCGGCGAACCCGACTTCGCCACACCCCAACCAATCGTCCAAGCCGGCCTCGACGCGCTCACCGCCGGCTGGACTCACAACGGCGATCTCAACGGCGACCCCGAACTACGCGAACTCGCCGCCGAGATCGCGGGGAACGTCTCCTCGCACCCGTTCCGCCCCGGACAGGTACTCGTCACCAGTGGCGCTACCTCCGGCGTGTCCATCGCAGTCGCCGCGACCGTGTCCCCCGGCGACCAGGTCGTTCTCCTAGACCCCAGCTACTCGCTATTCGCATCGTCGGTACTTGCCGCCGGCGGGGAGCCCGTCTACGTCCCACTCGACGAGACAGGTCACCTCGACCTGGACCGGCTCGACATCGCACTCACGTCAGCCCGCGCGATCATCGTCGTCAACCCAGCTAACCCCATCGGCACAGTCTTCCGCAAGGGACGAACTCGAGCAGCTCGCCGAACTCACCATCAAGCACAACAACGTCGTGATCGCCGACGAAGTCTGTGACCACTTCATCTTCGACTCCAACACACTCACATCCAGCCTCGCGGTCGACGCGTGGCGCTCGCGGCTCGTCTATTGCCAGTCGATGTCCAAGACGTACGCGATGACAGGGTGGCGGGTCGGATACCTCATCGCCCCCGCCGAAATCATCGGCGAGATACGGCGGCTGCATCGCACCCGCGTCGGCGCGATCAACGCCGCAGCGCAACGCGCGGCCATCACGGCCCTTCAAAGCGGCGATGAGCTAGTCGCACCCATGCGCGCCGCCTACCAGCAACGTCGCGACCTCATCATCAACCGCATTCGTGGGATCGACGGTCTCACAGCTCGATCGCCCGAAGGCGGGTTCTTCGTCTTCGCTCGCTACGACGAACCACTTCCCTCCCTCGAAGCCGTCCGGCGCCTCCTACGAAATGGGGTCGTGGTGCGACCCGGACGCGAGTTCGGGCCCGCCGGCGAGCACCACCTACGAATCTCGATCGCCGCACCACCGACCGCCCTCAGCCTCGGGCTCGACCGAATCGAAACCTGGATTCGCGACGGCTACCAATAGACACCAGACACCCGGGCCACATCGGCCGCCCATCAACGAACTGATCACGAACTAAATGACTGGAGACACTGATGAGCATTCGAGTCGGCGTGCTCGGCCCCGGCGGCATCGGTGGATTACTGGCCGGCAGGCTCGGCGCTGACGGCCACGACATGACTGTCCTCACCCCTCGCCCAACGCCCATAGCCGTTCAGGGACTCACCGTCGTCGGCCCAGCCACGAAGCGCATATCCACAACCCCGACCGCTCAGTCCTGGTTGACAGCGCCGGTGGACGTGCTCTTCGTCACCGTCAAGGCCACCCAACTACTCGACGCGCTCAACCGCGTACCAACGGCAACAGTCCGCGGAGCAACGGTCGTGCCGCTGCTCAACGGGGTCGATCACATGCCACTGCTGCGCGCAACATACCCGGAGTCGCACGTGGTCGCCGCTACGATTCTCGTCGAAGCCAGCAAAGACCAAGACGGAACGATCAAGCAGACGTCTGACTTTGCCAAGGTCGCTGTAGCCACCGCCGGTGCCGACGCTGCAGCGGGCAGGTCGATCGCGGAGCTACTGCGGAACGTCGGAATGGAGGTCACGACCTCCGAGGCGAGCAGTACGTCCTGTGGAACAAACTCGCGGGGCTCGCCCCGTACGCACTCCTGACAACCAGCACCAGAATGGCGCTAGGAGCAGCACGTGAGCATCGCGGCGACTGGATCGCACCACTGGTCGCCGAGGCAACCGGAGCAGCCCTGCGACACGGCGTAGAACTCGACCCACAGCAGATCGAATCCATGCTGCGCTCGATGCCAGCCTCCGGCACCTCCTCGATGTACAAAGACAGGGAGGCAGGCCACGAGCTAGAACTCGACGCGATCGCCGGGCCGATCATCCGAACTCTGGGGCCGACTGCCGCGCCCACGACCGCGACCGCGGTCCTCATGATTCTTGAGGCCGGCAAGAACTAACGGAAGGGCTGAACCGAAAGAGCAAACGCACTGTTGCTCACACACCAGCATCACGGCTAAACCCAGCCACGGCGCGCCGATCAGAACGGAAGATCCAGCCGGTCTCTAGCGTCGTCGCGGGTCAGACGCCGCCCGTTGACCTCAAGCCGGGCATTGGCATCTCACCCTGCCAAATCACTGCCAACATCCCCGGCGAATCGCTGACCCCGAACCGGATTCTCAGGACAAACGTCACGGGAATCACACCGTCGCCGACGACGAGGCCGGTGTGCGGCTCATAGGTGAGCATAAGGTTCAGTACCGAGCGCACACCGAAGCCAGCAATGGGCTCGACCTGGGCTGCCTGCGAGACGCGGCTGGTTCCGGAGACAACCAGCCACGGTCTCGTCGACCAAAGGTACGTGCGAGACCGAAAGCGAGTCCTTGACCGACGCGTAGCCGCGCACCTGCTCATCGCCAGAAGCGCGACTCCAGGTCTAGCGGGCCCGGACTGATCCTCCGGGCACGACGTCGACCGCTTGCCAGCCGCCGCGGACGTTGCTAAGCAGCATGGTGAAGTAGCCCCATTTGCGCCCGGCACCAAGCTCCTGGGCTTCGACGGCCGCGCTGGGGCCATCTTGAAGCACGTGTCGGATCCGGAAGGAGGTGCTCTTGACCGAGATGTAGTACCAGCTGCAGCTGTGGCCGGTGTCGCCCTTGAACGCGCGTGAGAGCGCCGGCGCGTAAAGGTGGTCGCAGACCTCGGCCGGGCTCTCGAGCGTCGCGGCTGTCCACTGGGAGACCCATTGCTGAGGCGTGGAGGGCAGCCGCGGAGCGGCGGGTGCCGACGCCGAGTGCTGCTGGCCGGCGATGACCGCGATCGCGACGATGGTGGCGACTGCGATCAGGGCACGCGGTTTCCGTCGACTGGCCCGTGGCAGATCGAGGTCGTACAGCTCTCCGGGGACTTCGTCGGGCTGCCTGTTCGGCAGGTCCTCGTCGTCAGTTGCGGTCGGCGCCAGCGGGGGAGTCACCGGCGTCGACGGACGCCAGCGGCTGTGGGCCCGCAGGTCGCCACGGTGGCGGGCGATCATCGCTTCTTCCGCCTCGTCTTGTGGTGGCTGCCCCGGCGGCGCCTGGACTTGTGGTGTTTGGCGGCGGCGGGCGTGCGCTCGCCGAGTGTGATGATCACACGCTTCGACGTTCCGGGCGCATACGGGAACGCCGCCTCCGAAAGCGTGCCAACTGAGAACCACGGGTGGATCACGCCCTGGCCGCGGTCGAACTTCCAGACAATCAAGAACCGCCCGTCGGGCCGGATGTCCGGCAGGCCTTCGATGTGGCCGATCCGTCCGATGCCGACGTTCAGGCGGAGCAGGCTCGAGTTGGTCGGCACGTAGCCGCCGAGGACCCGCCCGGTTACGTGGATCTCGGACCCCCACGGGACGATGCGCGGCCGGATGGCGATCCGCACCATCGCTGGCACCACGACTCGTACCTGGCCCGACGACGAGGACTCCGTTGTCGGCGACCCGTCGAACACGGCCTCGACGACGCGCGAGGGGCCCGGCGGCAGTTGCGCCGTCCAAAAGCCGGCGGCCGTCGTGGTGACCGTGGCCGCCTCGGTGAAAGCATTGCTTCCGTTGTTCGGGGCGGCCAGGACGTGCACCACCTGTCCCGCGAGGGCCGTTCCGCTTGACGTGCCGAGCCAGCCGTTCACAGTGGTGCCGTGACCGAACCGGACCGCTCGCGCCGTCTTCGCGACGAGGTGCTGGGGCACGACGACGCGCACATACTTGACCCGCTTGAGCTTGACGAGATGGCCATGTCGCCGGACGCGGACGAACACGATCGTGCGTCGACGCACGGTCCGCGGGTGGCAGCGCTGCACGCGCTCGAGCTTGCTCTGAGCGTGGGTCTTGACCTTCACGCGCTTCCCGTGACGCCGAACGGTGATCCAGCGCCCCGGGATGGTGACCCGGACTCGAGCGCTGTGACAGCGCAGGCCAACAAGCTTGTCGAATGCGATTCCGACCTCTGTCGGTTGACCGATCTTGAGCGACCAGCTCGCCGTGGTCGACCGGCCGTGGGCTCCTGAGGGGTCGACAGCATTGTTCTCGGCGAAGCAACTCACCACGTGCGGGCCGATGCCGCTCACCGGCACCTGGGCGCTCGCGCCGGCGAACGTCTGCGCCGGACCTCCGTCGACAGTGCAGACGATGTCAGCGATCCCGGACGGGCTGCCACCACCGGTGGCGGTGACGTACTGGGTACCGGCAGTCGACGGCGCATCAGCCGGGCCCGCGAGCGAAACCGTCGGCGTGCTGTTGTCGATGTAGACGGTCTTGCTGAGACTTGCCGGAACGCCTGCCGCGTCGGACGCGCTAAGCGTGAGCGCGACGGCGCCCTGGCTATATCGGCTGGTGTCAACCGCCTGACTGATCGGCGGCGCTGCGCACTGATGCCAGCTCGAGACGTCCTGCCCAGAAGTTGTCGTATCGATTAGCTGCCCGTTGAGGCTTGCGGAGAGCGAGCAGAGCCCGGACGGAGAATCCCCCGACAGGACGAATGGCCATGCGCGCCTGATCCACCCTGTCGTCTGCCAGAGGCCGCTCGGTGAGTTGAACGTCGGGCCGCTAGTCTCGCGGACGTAGAGCGCGAACGCGCCGACGGCCATCAGCGCCGGCGCCTTGCACGTTCCCTTTCCGCACACGAGCTGCATCCCGAAGTAGGTCGACGGCGACGAAAACGCCATGCCGAGCGTGCTAGGCGACTGGTCGTTTGTTCCGACTCCTCCGCCTGCCCAGTAGAAACCGCCGCCGTAGTCCGCGCCGTCATTCACTCCGGTCGACACCAGCTGGCTCGCCGTGGCTCCGACGAGCTCGAGTCCACCAGGGACTGTGGTTTGCCAGCGACCGGTCTGGCCCCTTGTCGTGTTCCCTGTGTTGAACAGCCCGAAACCACCTCCGTTGTACGAAGGCGTCGGACACCGGCCGGTGGCGCTGATCCCGGCGACAGAGCTGGACTGGAACACGTTATTCGCGTACGAGCCGCACACCTGAACTGTTTCGTCAGCCAGCGCCGATGAGCAGCACACGAAGCCCGTCACCAATGCAATGACGAGCCCGGCTCGCGTGAGTCGCCGGTGTGTGATCGACCGGAGCGCCATTGCTGGGGTTAGGGACAGACGACGATGACGTTGACGTTCTCGGGCACGTTGTTGCCGCTGGCGTCGAATGTCTGCACGAGCAGGTTCGTGCTACGGCCGTGACCGCTTGGTCCGAACGTGTCCGCTGTTGCCGAGCCGAGAACCGCCGGCACGTTCGCCGGAGTCGCGATCGCCATGCAGTTCTGCTGAATGGATTGATTCCACGACACGCGGAACAGCCCACGGCCCGGATTGGTGAGGGCGACGCTGGCACGCGGACTCGACGAAATCACCGTACCGTCAGCCCGTATCTGCGCCCAATCGGAGATATGCCCGGCGATGGATTTCGGATCCAGGCTCGCTGCTGTCACAGCGTGCCTCGCGAGCTTGCTGCTCGTCACCGCTCCGTTGCGCAGTTGCCGCGTGCCAACGCTGCCGGCAGGGATGGCGAGGGCGGCATATGAGCTGCCGCCCAGCGCAATGAACAACGCGATGTAGCCAACTACATTGCTCCTGATGTGACGAAATAGACGGTCTGGCATCGGTTCCTTTCGGGCTGGCTAGCAGCCTTTGACGCAGGAGCCGATCCCGCCAAGCGGATCCAAACCGGTTGGCCCCGCAGGCCGGCTGCTGCTCTTGGCTGAGGGTTGCGAAGTCGCTGATGTCTGGCTGGCCGTGCTCGCCGGCGCTTGCGCCGCCGTAGAAGTCTGGGTCTGGGTGCCTGTTGTGGAAGGAGGCGGCGAGTTCGTGACCGGTGCGCGCCGGACCACCGCGACCCGATGCTTTGCCCGAGCGTGCCCCGCGCGTGAGCGGATCTGCCGGCGCTTCGCCCCGCGCCGAGCAGCCGCCGCGCGAGCTGAGGAAGCTGCGCGCCGGGCGACCGCTCGGAGCTCGGGCGCGATCGCCGCGATCGTGGCCTGGAAGTCACCGGATCTCGCGGCCGCGAGTCGCGAGTTGGCTGTCGAAGAGTCGAGGCGTCGGGGCATGCTCGTTCCGCCGGTGCCGGCCAGCGTGACCAAGAGGAAGGCGATACCCCCGAGCAGCACGATGGCGCCCACAACCCGGCGGCGCTTCTTGGGCGTCGGAGCCACATCCGTACTGCGCAGCTCGGTCTCGGTCGGACGCCGCCGGGCAGCGCGGCTCGTCACCGCGTCGCGGGCAAGATCGGCGGTGCCTTTCGGGCGCCGCTGCTCGAGCGTGCTCGAGGCCTCGACCGCCGCACCGGCCGCGTTGTCCTTCACCCGCCGGATGAGCTCGTCGATCGCTTCGCCCCCGCGGCTCGTGGTGAGCGCGGATTCCGACGCTGTGCGGTCCTCGCGCTGTCCGCTGGCGGATACAGCTGGCTTGCTCTCGCTGCCGGGGCCCGATGCGGCTGAACCTTCCTCGTTCCTCGGCGCGCCGTCCGTGATGAGACCACGCAGCAGGTCGCGGGCGGCCCCGGCCGATTGGCCGCCGGCGGGTGTGCCACCGTTTACCGCAGGCGGCTCTTGGCGCCCTTTCCGCCTTTGGCGGCGCGCCTTGAGCTCGTCCGTTTGCTCATTGATAATTGGCGGCATCCCCTACCTACCGTGTAGGATAGCAGTGGTTGGGCATGGTTAATAACTTCCGATTGGCGTCATGATGGCAGATTCCGAAGACCGTTTGCTCAGTGTCGGGGAGGTCTCGCGCCTCCTGAGTGTGACCGAGCCCACGGTTCGTGAATGGATCAAGGACGGGAAGCTGAAGGCGAATCGTGCCGGCGCGCGCTTCTGGCGCATCCGCCAGAGCGAGGTCGACCGAATGCTCTCGGAGCAGGCGAGCAACCGGCCGTCGGCGCCGGGCGGCGGGCCGAGACCGCCGGCCGCCGAACCGGCGCGTGACCTCATCTCGTCGCTGATCACCAACCCGGAGCGAGACCGCAATGCAAGTTGAGGTCGCCTCGATCGTGGAGAAGATGATGTCCGCCGGCTCGAGCTGGGAGTCAGCGCTCGACGCGCACGCACTCGCCCCGCCGGACGCGGGCTTCCCGGCGCGGCTGCGAGCGCTGTCCGCGGCCGCGGCGGAGCAGGCGTCCGCCTTCGAGCTTGCCGCCAACGGCGGGCTGGGTTGGCGGGCGCGAACGATCGACGGGCAGTTCTCGCTGGCGCCGGAGCTCACACCGGGGATGAACCGCCCGGGCCCGCCGGAGTTGTGGGAGCGCTTCGACGCTGCTACAGCAGAGCTGGCGAAGGCATTGTCGGGATCATCGCCTGCGACCCTCGCTGCGGCGTTCACTGAGCTCTCCGAAGTGTGCGGTTTGCTCTCCGCTGACGTGCAGCGCACGCACCGTCCCGCCCGCACCGCAGGGTAGGCGCGATGGGCACCGTGGTCCGTCTGTACCTCGGTTGGCGAGTCCTTCGCCTGATACGCCCGCTCCTGGTCGCGGCGCTCGTCGTGGCCGCTCTGCTCGCCGTCCGCGCCGGCCATGTGGCGGCAAGGCACTCGGCGGCGGGCGCGCTCCAGGGCGGGGCCGCTGCGATCGGACATGGTTTGCCGCGTGCCTTCGAGCACGCGTTCAAGACCTCGTCGCGGTAGATCGCAGCGGCGGGGAGCGTCGGAGCCCGCGAGGGGAGCAGACCGGACGGGCACGGATCTGGACGAGATCACAGGTCCTTGCTTCCGGGGTCGATCTCGGCGGAGCTAGGACCCTCGTCGGCGGCCTCGACGAGCGGCGGCAGGCTGAGCTCGGGATGGACGGGCAGCTCGCACGCGTGCCGGGGGCCGGCTCCGATCCGCTCGGGGTGACAGTCGTCGAGCTCGACGGGGAGGATGCTCGTCCGGAGCGGGTCGGGCCCATGGGTTGTGTAGATAACGGCCTCGCCTCGGTCGAGTTCGGCGAAGGTGTCCGAGCCGATCCTGAACTCTCGGACGCGACGCGCAGATCCGCGACCTGAGTGTTGCGTGCCGTGACCGCTGGTCTGATTCGTGGACTGCCACAGCGCTCTCGTGCCCATCAGCTTCGCCAACCAGTCGCGGGATTCGGGAGCGGTTTGCCGGTGTGCGACGACGCCCGAGAAGTTGTCGGTCAGACTCGGCAGCAGGCCCGGTACTCCGGAGAGCGCCTCGGGGTCGGCGACCGACTGGGTGACGACGATCACCTGACCTCCGTGGCTGCGGCCGCGTTGCAGGATCGCGACCGCGCGACTGGCCGCCATCTTGATCACGGCGCCGAACTCGTCGAGCATCAGCGTCCACGGCACACCGGCCTGGCCGGCGGCGTCGTGGAGGTCCGCGAGGGCAAGCACGGTCATGGCGGCCGCCTCGTCGGGCATGACGTCGGCGTGCATCCGCCACATCACGACCGCCCGGGCCCGGAGCGCGTTGACCAGACTCACCCCGACCGCGTCGCCGTCGGGCGTGATCCTCGGCGTCACGATCTCGCGGTTCGCGAGCGCCAGCGCGACGTGCAGGCGGGCGGAGCCGCCGGACAGGTCCTCGCTGCCCTTGCGCGAAGACACGTACGCGCCATGCTCGTCCACGCGACGGATCAGCTGGCGGTGCTCCTCTCCGAGTCCATGCGCCACGCCCTTCAGCGCCTCGAAGTGCTGCGGATGACAGGCGTCGATCAGGAACGGGATCGACGGTGGCCACCGATCAGCGGCGTGCAGCACCCGGCAAACGGTGTCGAGGTGCAGGCGGAGAACGTCGTAGTAGTAGGGCTCGGACTGCTTGATCGGCTCGACCGCCCGGGCGGCGACCTGGGCGGGGGTGCCCCACAGCGGCTGGTAGCGATCGCTGGCCGTGTCCAGCGGGTCGATCAAAACGAACGGGACCCCGGCTGCGGCCGCCAGCCGGCTCATCTGCTCGACGTCCTCCTGGTCGCCCTTCTGGTCGAGGATGAGCAGCGCCGCGCCTTGCGTGAGGGTCCGCGCAGCGAGGACGCGGCGCATCGTGGTGGTCTTGCCGGAACCGGTCGCTCCGCAGACGAAGATGTGCTGTCCCTCGCCGAGTGGCAACCGCGTCCCGTCGCGGTCGGCATGGCCCATTGGCACGTACGCGACGTGATCGGGCCACGGCCGCCGGTGCACGAGCTCGCCTTGGGAGCGGAGGTAGGTTCGCTCGCCCGGCCGCCGCGGCGGCGCTTGTTGCCATAGCCACCGACGTGCCTGCTCGTGGGAGCGCAGCTCCTCGCCGGCGCCGAGGTCCGCGAGCCGCATCCGCCGACCGTGGGTCGCGGATGTGACGGCGAACGCGCAGACCGGGGCGACACCTATCACGGCCCCCCAAGCGCGGAATGCAACCGCCACGCCGAGGACCGCAACGGAGACAGCGGCCGGCGCGTAGAAGTTGCGCGCCGAGAGCGTCGTAAAGCGGCGCGTGACCCAAGCGCACAGCGCGCCAAAGGCGCCGAACGCGAAGATCCCCACGACGTCGGCGAGTACGCCGACCGAGCTCACCGCATTGCTCCGGCCAAAGCCGTTTCAGCGGCCACTTCCGCGCGCTCCGCGAGCGCTAATTCCTTGACCGTCTCGAGCAGCTCGACACGGAGGCCGCCGTCCTCCAGATGCAGCCCGACAAGCGCGGCCTGGCTGACCACCAGCTCGCGAATCGCGTCGTCCCCACACACGTACACGCACGCCCCGGAGCGTCCCGTCGCGATCCACCTCGTGTGCAGACCAAGGATCGCCCGCAACCTTGCCTTGGACTTTCTCGCCAGCTCGACCTCGATCGCCGCCGGGCGCCGGCCCGGCACCACGCCCACGAGATCCGGCCGGTGCACCACCCGTCGTCCCGGGCCAACGCTCAGCTCACCGCTCCAGCCGTCATCGAGGAGCATCTCGCGAGGCGCGAGCATCTCGCGGCGCCGCACGGTCAGCCATGCAGCGGTCCACGCGCATCCGGCCAGATGAGCCCACCATGTCGGAGCCGGCTCGGGAGCCGGCACCACTGACACCTCGGCCACCTGGACGCCGAGTCGTGTGGCGAACAGCAGCGATCCACGGCCGCGCTTCGTCGCTGTCCGCTCGACCCAACCGGCGCGCGTCAGCCTTGCCGCGTGTGACCGTGCGGTGCCAGGGTGCCATCCCATCGCGCATGCCCACGCTTCCACCGGAGCCGGTCCTACCCTCGCCAGCCAGCACAACCCTTCCACCGTCGCCGGACCCGGACCCAGCCGCCGACTCATCGCCGGACCTCCCCCACCGACGACCGGCACCGCATCACCAACGGTCCTGTCTTTGTCGTTGCCTTTGACCTTGACTTTGATGTTTTTCTCATCTCATCTCTCCTGCTTCTCATGCTTGAACAGATCCCAGACATCACTTTCAAAGTGGCCCCCGCCCCTGTCTTCACCAGCTGACTTTGGTGAGAGATCCCGACTACCCGAATGACCTCGTGGAGGGCGGGTAGTCGGGATCTCTCACCCCACCAATCCCCAGTGCTGACGGGGGCGGGGGCCACTCCATGTGCCGCACAACGAGCGGCACTTTGTGCGGCACTTTCAGCGGCACTTCCTGACGGGGTGTTCCACGTAGAACATCCGCGCGAGCGCTCGGCGAGCGGCCGGCGTGAACGCATCACAGCGCCGTCACATCCCCGCCGAGGATCCGCGCAAGGCGGTCGGCTCCGGCCTGGTCCAGGATGATCTGGAAGCCGCGCCGATGCGGCCTCGCCCGCGCCTCGCAACCGGTTGCGTTGGTGATCGCGTCCTGAAGCTTGGCGGCTGCGGCGCACTGGTCCGGGTCCTCGATGCGACGCGGTGTCGCCGGCTCGGCGCCGCGACTGATCTCGGCCTCGAGCACGCGGACCGACCACCCGCCCTCAGCCGCGCGGCGGGCGAGGACGCGCCGGCGGTGATGGTCCGGCTCGGCAAGCAGCGCCTTCCCGTGCCCCTTGCTGAGCGCTCCAGAGTCGATCAGGTCGACAGCCTCATCGGGCAGATCGAGCAGCCGCACCGTGTTGACGATGTCCGCCCGGCTGCGACCCAACCGCTTCGCCAGCACCGCGCCGGTCATCCGGAGGTCGCCGAGCAGGACGGCGAGCGTCCTTGCCTGCTCGATCGCCGTCAGGTCCTCGCGCACGACATTCTCGATCAGCGCGAGCTCGAGTGAGCCTGCCTCGTCGAGGGCGCCGTCGACCAGCACCGGGATCGTTTCCTCTCCCGCCAGCTCGGCGGCGCGCCAGCGGCGCTCGCCGGCAACGAGCTCGTACTCGTCGCCGGCGGGGCGCACGATCACGGGCTGCAGAACGCCCCGCTCTCGGATCGAGTCGGCCAATGACGCCAGCGCCGACTCGTCGAAGCGCCTACGAGGCTGGGCGGGGTTCGCGTGGATCTGAGCGAGCGGGATGTCTCTCAGGCGGCCTCCGCCGAGACCGCCGTTGACTACGACCGACGAGCTGGAGCTGTGCTCGTCGCGAGCGGTGTTCCCGGCGGCGAGCGGGTCATCGACCCGGAGGCCACGTCGGTGGATCGGGCTCATCGTGCCGCCCTCCCGGCGAGGAGCTCGACGACGTCGTCGTAGGCAAGCGCTATACAGCTGTCGGGCGCCAATGTCGCGACCGGGACGCGCGCCGCCGCGGCCTCTGCAACCAAGGCCGACCGCAGGCGGATCCGCGCGACAGGTGGCAGCCCAGCCGCCGTCAGCTGGTCCTCGACGGTACGGCTGCTGACGCGTGTTGGACTCCAGCGCGTCACGACTGCGATCAGCAGCGGCGCCTCTCCCCCAAGGCGCTTGGCGAGCTTGGCGATCGTGACACGAAGCTCGAGGATGCCGTGCACCGCGCCCTCGTCCTCCGCGCTGACAGGTGCGATCACCGTGTCGGCGCAGACCAGCGCGTTGACGGTTAGAAGGCCGAGATTCGGGGGCGTGTCGATCACCACCTCGTCGTACTCCTCGATCAACGGCTCGAGTGCGTCGTGCAGGAACCGCTCGCGACCCAGCTCGCCGACGAGGCTCATCTCGACGCCGGCCAGTTCGCCGGCGGCCGGAATCACGTCGACGCCGTGCACGCCTCGCACGATCGCGTCGGTCGCGCTCGCTCGCCCAGCGAGCACGTCGACCAGGTTCACACCCAGCGAACGGGCATCGACCCCAAGCTGGCGGGTGAGCGCGAACTGCGGGTCCGTGTCGACGACAAGGACCCGTCCACCGCGGCGGGCGACCAGCGCCCCGATGTTCGCGGCTGTAGTCGTCTTGCCTACGCCGCCTTTCTGATTCGCCACCACAGTGACCATCACGACACCTCCTGTTGGTTGATACGCGTAGTCGGCGCGGCTAGCGCCGGACGTTCGTCCTGTCGCCCGAGCGCTCTGCGCTCGGGCTCATCAGCGAGCCGAAGCTCGCGCGACAGCTGTTGCGAACAGCGAGTCAGCAGCCGACCGAAGCGATCCCGAACCCACGACCACGTAGCCGCCGGCGCAGCCACGACCAGCGCGCCGCTCGTGTCGATCGCGATCAGCTCAAGCGGCGCCAGCCAGATCTCGAACTGGCTCTCGCCGACAGCCTCGAGCAGCAGCGTGCGGACTCGCTCCCAGTCGCCGCGGTCGGCGACGCCGGGCAGCCCGAGGCCTCGACGGACCTCGTCGAGGTCGACGCGGACCCCGCGAGTCCGCTTGCGACCACGCTCGCTGAGGAAGGTCTGCTCGATGATCACCGAGCCGAGCAAGCTCCCCCCTTCAGGGGGGCTGGGGGGGACTTTTTTGGTTCTGGGGTTCTGGGGTTCCTTTCCCGCGCGCGCGTTGGGCGCCGGGGTTTCTGCCGGGGTTTCTGCCGGGGTTCATCGAAAAGTGTCCGATCCTGACCGCCCTTTTCAGCGGAAACCCCGGTACCAACCGGACACTTCTCGGCCGAAACTGTCCGATCCGTACCGCCCTTTAGGTCGAAAACCCCGGTACCGACCGGACAGTTCTCTGCGGAAACTGTCCGATCCGTACCGCCCTTCTTGGCGTCCGCGTCAGGCGGCTCGAGCCGCGCACTCACCGTGATGCTCGGCCCCGTCGCTGCAATCAGCGGCCTGGCGCCTGGTGGGGGCGGCACCCGCTTGGTCGCGCGCGACGGCTCCGCGCCGTCCCGCAGACGCGGGTCGGGGACGCTCCACACGTTCCGTAGGCCGCGCCCCCCGAGGCCGCTCGTCTCGAGCACGAGCTCGCCTGAAGCCAACAGCGCTTGGCGCGCGCGCCGGTAGGTTCGGTCGGTCATCCCGGCAGCGCCGCACAGCTGCTCGGTCGAGACGTCCCGGACCATGCCGTCCTCGCCGGCGATCGCCGCCATCGTGGCGAGCAAGAGCCGAGCGGGCCCTGCAGCATGGCTGTAGCCGAGCACCGCCTCGAACAGCTCGACGTTGATCCCACCGTCCCACCACGGACCCGTGTCCGCGAACGTGAGCGTGATCGTGCTTGCCCTCCCCCGGCCGGTCGCCCGCTCCTCGACCGCGACCAAGCCGCGACGCACGAGCTCCTCACGCGCCTCCTGGTAGCGGCTGCGGCGCAGGCCGGCGCGCGCTGCGGCCGCGGGCGCGCCGGGCCAGGCCCGGTTCTCCCGATCGGCGAAGCTCGCCAGCGAGAGCGCGACGAGCCGCTCACCGGACGCCAGGTCCGGTCGTGCGATCACGGCGGCGATCGCCTGCCGGCTCACGACGACCCTCCACTGCACCGCAAGCCGCCGCGAGCCGAACGAGCAGCGCGCGAATCCGAATCCGGGCGTGTGGATTCCGTCCCCGAGAGCGGTAGGATGTGGGCACACTTTTCACGTAGCTGGTCACGGAACGCCGGGCGGCAACCCGGCGCTTCGCGTTTAAGGGGTGCTCTCACGGCGGCCCCCTCGGCCGAGCTGCGCCGAAACGCAGAACTCGCGCTACGTCACCGCAGACAGGGCGGCGCCGTCGATCTCCACGACGCCGTACTCGCTGTTCGCGCAGTCCGATTCGACGCCCGATATCGCGTCGCGAGAGGACCGACTTCCCCACCAACTTCCCCACAGCCACATCTGGATCTGCGAAATCCCTGCAAACCCCGGGGGTCAGGTACCCCTCCACGCCGGTCTCGAAAACCGGTATGGGCGTTTCCGTCCATCGGGGGTTCGAATCCCCCCCTCTCCGTGTCGACCCCCGGGAGGAAGCGTGCGAGACGTAACCGAGATCCCCGAAGAGCGCGCGCGGCTGTTGGCCGACGGCGCTGTCATGCCTACGCTCGGCCTCGGCGTGTGGCAGGTCCCCAGCGGACCCGCGTGCGAGAACGCGGTCCGATGGGCTCTGGAGCTCGGATACCGACATATCGACACCGCGCAGGACCTACGGGAACGAAGAGAGCGTCGGGCGTGCGTTGCGCGACAGCGGCGTCCCGCGCGAGGAGGTTTTCATCGTCACGGAGGTTTTCATCGTCACGAAGTTCTACCCGGCCCGTGCGGACCCGGCGGCCGAAGCGGAGCGGAGCCTGCGACGACTCGGCGTCGATCAGCTCGACCTCTACATCATCCACTGGCCCCAAGGCGGCGCGACCTGGGCATGGCCGGGGATGGAGGCGGCCCGGCAGCGAGGCTACGCTCGCTCCATCGGCGTCTCGAACTTCAGCGTCGAGGACTCGACCAGGTGATCGCCATCGCGAGCACGCCGCCCGTCATCAACCAGGTCGAGTTCAGCCCGTTTCAGTACCGGCGAGCCCTGCTCGAGGCATGCGAGGAGCGTCGCGTCTCGCTCGAGGCCTACAGCCCGCTCGGGACCGGCCGAAACCTCTCAAATCGGACCGTCGCCGAAATCGCCACCCACGTCGGCCGAACGCCGGCGCAGGTTCTCCTACGGTGGTGCATTCAGCGACACGCGATCGTCTTGTCGAAGTCCGCGCATCGCGATCGCATCGAGGAGAACGGGCAAGTGTTCGACTTCACTCTCTCAGACAACGACATGGCTGCGCTCGACGCGTTGGACCGCACCGGCGGCACCGACAGAGCCCGCGAGACCAAATGGTGGTGACCGGCTGGCGCCGCGGTGGTTATGGGACGAAGACGATGCGCTGGCCGGGTGCGATGGGTGCGTTCCAGGTCTCTCGGACATGGCTGAGTGGTGTTGGGATGGCGTCCGTGGTGTAGGTCTCGGTTGAGATCACGGCGGCGAGCGCGGGGAGTTCGCTGATGATGTCTTGGGGGCTGACCGATCCTTGGCCGCTGCCGATGAGCTGGAGGCGCGCGGCGCGGAGCCACGCGGATGGGAGAGTGATCTCCAGGCCCGCCATCGAGCCGAGCTCGATCCAGGTGAGCGGGCGGCTTCGGTCGATGCGGTGCGCGAGCACGGCGGGAATGGTGCGCTCGGTGGCCTGGCCCCAGAGGTAGTCAAGGACGACGTCCACCTCCGCGGCCGCCTCGCCGAGCGCCCGCTCGGTCGCGTCGGGATCGCCCGCGAGCGAGACGGTCGTGTCGGCGCCGAGTCCCTTCAGCGCGGCGAGTCGTTGGGGGTCGCGGCCGGCGGCGATGATCCGGCCGGCGCCGAGGTGCTTGGCGATCTGCACGGCCATCTGCCCGGCGTTGCCGGTCGCGCCGAGCACGAGCACGCTCTGCCCAGGCTGCAAGGCGATGCGCTTGCGCAGAGCGATCCAGGACGCCATTGCGGGATTCATCGCGGCGGCGACTTTCGACACGTCGGTGTCGGCGGGCAGCACGACGCTGCGCCGGGGGTCGATGAGAACCTGCTCGGCCATGCTCCCGAGGTGGGTGTCGTGGAGAACGAAGTAGCGCAGCTGGCCGTCGGGATCGCGGCCGATCCCGTCAAGGCCGGGGATCATCGGCAGCCGCCCGGTGCTCGTGTAGTGAGACCCGTTGGCGCTTGATCGCGTCCGCGGGTGCAGCCCGGCCGCGAGGACATCGATGAGCATCTCATCAGGCTTCGTGGGCGTGGGGGTGTCGAAGGGCTCGTAGGCGGGGGGGTCCCCGAATAACCGGACGACTGCCGCGTTCATGGTGGCTGACCTTTCGTTGTCGATGGTTCCTTACACGAACAATAATAGGTCGTTACACGAACAAAGTCAAGTAGGTGACGCGAACAAAACAAGCTAGACTCTTCGGCGTGACCCCGCGCCGATCCACACGCCGCCCGGCAAGCGATTCCGCGATGCTCGACACGCTAGTGCTGCTCTCGTTCTCGGTTCAGGATGTCCTTGCTCGGGTGGCCGCGCGCTACGACGTCTCGGTCACGCAGGTGCGGCTGTTCGGCACCTTGCGCGATCGGGAGCCGACGATGAGCGACCTCAAAGACCACCTGGCACTGGAGAAGTCCAGCGTCAGCGGCCTGATTGACCGCGCCGAGCGTCGCGGACTGGTCGTCCGAACCACAGGGCACCCCGATGGCCGCACCGTGCATGTGCGCCTCACTGAGCAAGGAGCCGAGCTCGCCGCCCGGTTCGCCGGCGAGGTGTATGCCGAGCTCGAGACGCTGCTGGCGCCATTGTCTGACCGCGAGCAGCGCCGCCTCTCCCAGCTCGCCGACGCGATCCTCGCCACTCAGACATCTCCCCTCGCCCCGCAGCTATGAGCCTGGGTGCAGGTGTTCGGCGCCCCGCCCGCGTCTGGGCGTTCGCCGGGAACCGGCCTTACCGCGAGCTCGAACCCCTCAGCACCCTGCTGTCGTCGTCCAGCCGGCGGGTCACGCGGGCCGCGTCGAGGTGCTCGAGCAGCGCTTGGGCGTACTTCCGTGACGTCGCGAGCTCGTCGCGCAGGCGCGCGAGCGTGATCGTCCCCTCGGCTCGGGCAATCCGCTCGACCACGTCGCGGACGTCGGCGATCGCGTCGGGATGTGCGTGCATCGAGCGCCCGATACGAACCGCCCGACCGGCCACATGCAGCGCGTGGAGATGGTGAGCTTCCTCGCCGAGCTCTGCTTCGGTTGGCGGCTCGTGTCCCGCCGCGAGCAGGCGCTGCTCGAGCGCGAGCGCCGCACCGTCCAGCGCCCGTGGTTCCGCGGCGGGCGCCGGGACGGGTGCGGGCTCAGCTTTCGTCTGAGGCCGACCCCCGGCCGCGGCCTTCACGATCACGCCACCGCCGAGCGTGTCGGGCGGGGCGATCCGGCGGACCACGACGCGGTCGCCGTCGGCGGCGATCAGCGGCCGCTCCGTCCGCAGCTGCCAGAGCTCGTCGCCGAGCCACACCGCCCGGGCCGGCGTGGCGCGGGTGCCGTGGTGCAGCTGCACGCGCTCGCGATCGCCAAGACCCTCATGCAGCGTGAGCCGGGTCTCGAGCCTGTGAGTGAGGTGCACCGGCGCGCCCGGCCCGACGAGCGCGTCGCCGCGGGCCACCGCGCGGCGCTCGAGCCCCGCGAGATTGACAGCCACGCGCTGTCCGGCCGCCGCGAGATCGACCGCCCGGTCGTGCACCTGCACGCCCCGCACGCGCGCCGTGCGGGAGCCGGGCAGCAGCCTCATCAGCCCCCCGCGACGGATCACCCCGGACCACAGGGTGCCGGTCACGACAGTCCCGGCGCCGGGGATCGTGAACACGCGATCGATGTGCAGGACCGGCGGGCGCGGGTCAGCGAGCCGACTCTGGGTTTGCGCAGCGGTGCGCTCGAGCGCAGCCGCGAGCTCGGCCAGGCCGGCGCCGGTCCGCGCCGAGCAGGCGACGATCTCGGCTCCCGGCAGCAGCTCAGCCGCGGAGCCGAAGGCGGGAAGCGAGTCGGCGAGGTCGGACTTCGTAATCGCCACCACGCCGTGGCGGACGTCGAGCGCTTCGAGCACTCTGATGTGCTCGACCGTCTGCGGCATCACCCCGTCGTCCGCCGCGATCACGAGCAGGAACAGGTCGATCCCTGTCGCGCCGGCGACCATCACGCGAAGCAGTCCCTCATGCCCGGGAACATCGATGAGCGAGAGCACGCGACCGCCCGGCAGCGCCAGCGGCGCGAATCCGAGCGCGATCGTGATCCCCCGCGCCTTCTCCTCCGGCAGGCGGTCGGTGTCGACCCCCGTCAGCGCCCGCACCAACGCGGTCTTCCCGTGGTCGATGTGTCCCGCGGTCCCGACCGTCAGCGGCGAATGCGCGCCGCTCATGCCCGCGCCGCCCGGACGGCCGACGCCGCCTCCTCGGCCTCCCCGTCCGTCAGCGTCCGCGGATCGAGCAGCAGGCGGCCCTGGTGGATCCGTCCGATCACCGCCGGCTCACCGGTTCGCAGCGTCGCCGCGAGCGCGTCGATCCCTGCCGGGCCGGCGTCGAGCGCCACCGCGGGGCCCGGCAACTCGAGCAGCGGCAGCGCGCCGCCGCCGACCCGGGCGGTGCTCGCGACGACCTCTCCTCCGGTCGCTCGGGCGAGCACCCGCGCCCGCCGGTCGAGCTCGGCCTCCGAGGCGGTGAGCATCGCCAGCACCGGTAGCTCGCGGCGGGCCAGCTCCGGATCGTGGTAGAGCGCCAGTGTCGCCTCCAACGCGGCGAGCGAGAGCTTGTCGATCCGCACCGCCCGAGCGAGTGGATGAACGCGCGCAGCCTCGATCGCCGCACGCTGACCGACGATCACGCCCGCCTGCGGGCCGCCGAGCAGCTTGTCGCCCGAGAAGCAGACGAGAGCAACGCCGGCGCGCACGGAGCGGCGAACCGGCGGCTCCTCGGCGAGCAGCTTCAGCTCGTCGGCGAGCACTCCCGAGCCCACGTCGTCGATCACCGGCACTCCGAGCGAGCACAACGGCTCGATCTCGACCTGCTCGACGAATCCGATCATCCTGAAGTTCGACGCGTGCGCTCGCAGCAGCGCCCCCGTCTGCGGACCGATCGCCGCAGTGTAGTCCCCCAGGCGCGTGCGGTTGGTGGTCCCGACCTCGATCAGACGCGCGCCAGCCTGCATGACGACCTCAGGGATCCGGAAGGCGCCCCCGATCTCGATCAGCTGGCCGCGGGACACGACCAGCTCGCGCCCGCCGCCGGCGAGCGCCGCGGCGGCGAGGAGAACCGCGGCGGCGCAGTTGTTGACCGCCAGCGCCCCCTCGGCACCCGTGAGCTCGCACAGCAGGCGCTCGACGTGCACGTGACGTGACCCACGCGCTCCGGTGCTCAGGTCCAGCTCGAGGTTGCTGTAGCCACGGGCTGTCCGCGCGACCGCCTGGCGGGCGGCTCGGGCGAGGGGAGCGCGACCGAGGTTCGTGTGCACAACGACACCGGTGGCGTTGAGCACACGGCGCAGCGACGGGCGCAGGCGGTCATGTGCCCGGGCCAGCAGGTCCACCTCGTCCTCGGCGCCGCCGAGCAGCTCGGCTCGACGCTCAGCCAGGGTCGCCCGCGCCACGGCGATGGCCAGCTTGTCCACCGACGGCAGGCTCCGCAGCGCGTCGCGAGCAGCCCCGCCGGCCACGGGCTCCTGACCGCTCATCTAACCGACCACGGAGCGGCGAAGGAGTCGAACCTTCCCACCGTGGGGCTGCCACGGCTCCCCGGCTTTGAAGGCCGGTTGGGGCACCGGCCCCGGCCGCTCCAAGCGGCGACTATACGACCGAGATCGCACCCGGCTCACCGTCGAACATGCGCCCGATCACCGACCCCTCGAGCTCGCCGGCCCGCGCGGCCGGAAGTGAGACCAGCAGCCCGCCGGACGTCGTCGGGTCGCACACCAGCCGCCGGCGCGACTCGGGCACCTCCGGGGCGAAGGTCGTGAACGAGTCGGCGTAGGAGCGGTTGCGCCGTCCGCCGCCGGAGATGCCCGCGCCGTCCTCGAGCAGCGCCAGGGCGCCCGGCATCGACGGCACGTCCGCGGCGGCCACCTCCGCGGCGAGCCCGCTCTCGCGCCCCAACCCGTGCAGGTGCCCGAGCAGCCCGAAGCCCGTGACGTCGGTTGCGGCGTGCGCCCCGGCGGCCAGCGCTCGCCGGCTCGCGTCGGCGTTCAGCGCGACCATCACCGCAACCGCCTCGGCGAGCTGAGCGGGGTCGGCGGCGCCGCGCTTGTGTGCCGTGGTGATCGCGCCGACGCCGAGTGGCTTGGTCAGCACGAGCGCGTCCCCGGCCCGCGCGGAAGCGTTCGTGAGCATCGCCGCGGGGTCGACCGTGCCGGTCACGGCAAGGCCGTACTTGGGCTCGGGGTCGTCGATCGAGTGTCCACCGACGATCGAGCAGCCGGCCGCTTCGGCCACCGAGAGACCGCCTTCGAGGATCCGGCGCAGTACGTCGCCGCCGAGCTGCTCGAGCGGGAAGGCGACGAGATTGAGCGCGGTCAGCGGCAAGCCACCCATTGCGTAGACGTCAGAGAGCGCGTTTGCCGCGGCAATCCGCCCGAAGTCGAACGGGTCATCGACGATCGGCGTAAAGAAGTCGACGGTCTGCACGAGCGCGAGGTCCGGTCGGAGCTGGAACACGGCGGCGTCGTCCCCGCTCGCCGACCCGACCAGGAGCCGCGGGTCGCGCACGACGGGCAGTCCGCGCAGGATCGGCAACAGGTCGGCGGCTGGGAGCTTGCATCCGCACCCGGCGCCGTGCGACAGTGATGTGAGCGCGACCGGTTTCAGCTCGCGCCGAAGGCTATAGCTTCTCGCGCCGCGTCAGGACTTCTGACGAGCCGCCGTCGGCGCGTATTCGGGATCCGGGTGCAGGCCGCTGTTCGCGGGCGAGAAGATGCTGACCTCGCCGACATCCCAACGGATGCGATACCTCGGGTTCGGATCGCCGCGCACCACCTCTTCGATGACGCCGTGGCGGGGTCGGCGTAGCCCGCCCGTCTGAGACCGCGCGCGACGGCCACTCTTCTCGGCGACTACGTGATCTCCAACCTCAAATGCCACGAATTGCGCTCCTCTCGGCCCTGTTGATGGCAGGCGGCCATGATACGGAACCCGCAGCTCCCCTCGCGTCCTGTTCGGGACCGCGGTCAGAGAGGTGTGGCTGACCGACGCGCGGGGATACCGGTTAGTGTCCTGCCGGCGGTCCGTCTGCCACGGTCGCCGCGCCTCGCGGCGGACCGATCTCCATGCCTGATCCAGAGACCATCCAACGGTTAGCCGAGCTGATAGTGCGCTTCGGCGCCAACGTCCAGCCTGGGCAGATCGTGACGATCAACAGCGAGCCCGGCAAGGAGGATCTCGCCCGCGCCGTCGCGGACGTTGCCTACCAGGAGCAGGCGAGGTTCGTCGACCTCGATGTCTTCGACGTGTACCTGAAGCGCTCGCGCGTGCTCCACGCAGACGAGGCGACGCTCGACTTCGTGCCTCCGTGGTACGGCGAGCGGATGCGAGCGCTCGGCGAGCATCGCTGCGCCCGGATCACGTTATCGGGGGTCGCGGCACCGCACGCCTTGGAGGGCCTCGATCCCGCACGAGTCGGTCGCGACATCCTGCCGGCGACCCGCGAGGGGATGGAGCTCCTCAACGCCCGATCGACGAATTGGACGGTCTCTCCGAGCCCGACGAAGGAATGGGCCGCCCTGGTCCACCCGCGCGCCGACGGGGAGCAGGCGCTCGAGCTTCTGTGGGAACAGATCGCCCGTGTCTGCCGCCTGGACGAGGCCGATCCGGTCGCCGCGTGGACCAGCCGCCTCGACGCGCTCGAGGCGTCAGCCGCGAAGCTCAGCGAGCGTCGATTCGCGGCGATCCACTTCGAGGGACCGGGCACCGACCTCACGGTCGGGCTGCTGCCGGGGGGGAACTGGCGCGGCGCCCGCTTCTCGACGGTAGACGGGATCGTGCACGTCCCGAACATTCCCACCGAGGAGGTGTTCACCACGCCCGATCCGACACGGGTCGACGGCGTCGTGCGCGCCACCAAGCCACTGTTCGTCGCGGGCGCCCTGATCGAAAGGCTGCGGCTCCGCTTCGAGGGCGGGCGCGCGGTCCAGATCGACGCCGACCAGGGCGCTGACATCGCGCGCGCGCTCGCCGCCCGCGATGAAGGCGCTGGACGACTGGGCGAGGTGGCGCTCGTCGACCGCGAGGGACGGATCGGACCGCTGGACACGGTCTTCTACGACACGCTGCTCGACGAGAACGCCGCCAGCCACATCGCCCTCGGGCAGGGCTTCGGGTTCCTCATCGACGACGCCGACCGGGACGCAATCAACACCAGCCAGATTCACGTCGACTTCATGATCGGCGGCGACGACGTCGCCGTCACGGGGATGACCACGGCCGGCGAAACCGTGCCCCTGCTGCGACAGGGCACCTGGCAGATCTGAGTCGAGCCCCGCGCGGGCATCGGGCGCAGCGGTGCCCTACGCTTGCCACACCCGGAGAGGTGCCGGAGCGGTTGAACGGGCGCGACTGGAAATCGCGTAACGGGGGTTGACCTCGTTCGAGGGTTCGAATCCCTCCCTCTCCGTTTCGGCCCAGCTCAGCGCGAGTCGTCAACTCCATCGAGACCGGGGCGGTTCCATCCACACCGAGTCGCTCGGGTGCTGTACGTTTCGATAGGTGATGCGAGCGGGAAGCACGATCAGCGACAGGGGTCTTCGGTTTGCGCGGGGCAGGAATGCCGTGGCAGCCAGGCGGCGTGCTGTGACGCCATGAGCCCCCCAGCGCCACGGCCGGCACTGCGGCTGATCAAGGGCACGCTCGACGAGGCGCCCGGCTGGTCCTGGTTCTGCGGCCACTGCGCGGCGGCGCCGAGCAGGCAGCTGGTGTCTCCGCTCACGCGCGTATGCGGATCGTGCGGGATGGGGCTGCTGCTCGAGACGAGATCCGATGCCGCGCCCGGTAGCGATGACGCCTTTCTCGTGATCGACTCGCGGCTGACCGTACAGGCCGTCTCGCGGGATGCCGAGAGGCTGCTCGGCATCAACGAGGACGAGATGGTCGACGGGCCCGTGACGCAGTTCCTCGGTGCTGCCGATGCCGAGGCCCGCGAGCCGGAAGAGTTCCTCTACCTGCTCCACCGCGCGAGCACGGGCGCCGACGAGCTCCACTCGGTGTTCGTGCGCCCACGCAATGCGTTCGGCGTCCGCATCGTCGCCCGGATCGCCCCGTGCGGACCGCCGCGCGCCGCTCTCGTCGTGCTCGGAAGACAAGCCCCGCGATCCGGCTTGCGCGTCGTCAGCGACGATTAGGGTCGGCCAGGGTCGGCCGCGGCGGTCGCGGGCAACCCCGTCACGCGGCGGGCAGTGCCGGCGGCGCGCCGCAGGCAACGAGCGCCGGCGGGAGGACGATCGTGCCGTTGTCCCGCTGGCCGTTCTCCAGTAACGCCACGATCGTCCTCCCGACGGCGACCGCCGTCCCGTTGAGCGTGTGCACGTGGGCGAGCTTCCCGTCTGCGGAGCGGTAGCGGATATCGAGCCGCCGGGCCTGGAAGTCGGTGGTGTTCGAGCACGACGTGAGCTCGCGGTAGCGGCCCTGGCCGGGGAGCCACGCCTCGCAGTCGTACTTCTTCGCGGCCGAGGCGCCGAGATCGTTGACCGCGATCGCGACCACCCGGTAGGGAATCTCGAGCTCGGAGAGGATCGACTCCTCGATGCTCAGCAGGCGCTCGTGCTCGGCAGCCGAGTCCTCCCGCGCGACGAAGGAGAACATCTCGACCTTCTCGAACTGGTGCACGCGGAAGATTCCCCGCGTGTCCTTACCGGCGGCGCCGGCCTCACGGCGAAAACAGGACGAGAACCCCGCGTAGCGCGCGGGCAGCTCGTCCAGCGCCAGCACCTCATCGCGATGCAGCGAGGCCAGGGGCACCTCCGAGGTGCCGACGAGATAGAGCTCGTCGTCGGCGAGCCGATAGATCTGTTGCTCGGTGTCAGGCAGGAAGCCGGTCCCGTATAGCGCCTCCTCGCGCACCAGCACCGGGGGGATGACCGGCTCGAAGCCCTCGGGGCGCAGCTTCTCGAGGACGTAACGGACGAGGGTCAGCTCGAGCATCGCCAGGTCGCCGAGGAGATAGGCGAAACGCGATCCCGACACGCGCGCCGCCCGCTCCATGTCGATTCGGGGGCCGGCGAGCTCGAGATGGTCGCGGCCGGTGGCTCCCGCCTCTCCGACCTCGCGCAGCACCTCGTCCCGATCGGGAGCGTCCGGCGCGGGGAGGTTGGGGAGGGCGGCGAGGGCGCCATCACGCCCGCTGCGCAAGGCCACCTCGCGATCGCTCAGTTCGCGACCTCGCGCCGCGAGCTGGGCGAGCTGTTCGCGCTCCTCGGACGTCGGGGCTCCGCGACGACCTCGACTCGCGCGATTCTGCTCGGCTCGGAGCTCCTCGAGCTCGGCGGTGATCGCGCGCCATCGATCGTCAAGCTCAAGCACGCGATCGACCGCCTCGGCCAACCCCGGGTCACGCCGGGCGAGCGCTTCCCTGACCGCTTCGGAGTCGCGTCGGATCAGTCTGATGTCGAGAACGCGGCGCCTCCGCCGGGGTCGCTAGCCGCTGCCACCACTTTGCAAGCTAGGACTTCGCCTTGATGACTGTGCCAGACGGGGAGATCACGTACCAGAGGCCACCATTGAGATTGACTGCCTCTCCGGTCGCCGTTCCGGTGGCGGTGTCGGCCACGTACGTGTACAGCGGCCAGCCCGCGTAGGTGATCACCTGACCGCCCGACGGGTTGGGGTCGCTTCCGAGCAGCGACTGCTTGACCGCGCCCGAAGCCACGGCCTTCTCGCCGGTCGGCAGCGAGGCCGGGGGCCATACCGCCGCGCATCCGCCCACGCAGGTGACCTTCTTGTCATTGTCCGGCGCGAAGATGTAGAGCGTGTGTCCTTGAGCGTTGACCAGCACAGGGCCTAGGCCAGAGATCATCGCGGTGGCGATCTTCGGTCCGTTCGCCGCCACAACCTTTGGCGTCGTCTTGGCCGGCGCCTTCGCCTTCTTCGGTTTCGCGGGCGTCGTCGTCGTCGGCGGCGTCGTCGTCGTCGGCGCGGCCGTCGTCGTCGTCGTCGCCAGCGGGATCGTCCCGATCGGGCGCGAGGCGCATGTGGGCTGACCGATGCCTTCGTTGCCCTGTCGGCCCGCGTATTCGGACACGAACAGCGCGACCTCCTGCGCCTGCTTGCCGACGACGATGTTCTGGGGCATCGTCGCGCCCGAGAAGCCGCCGTTCTCGATCGCGTAGAGCACGCGGATCGCGGGCCGCTCACACCTCGCGTTGAAGTTGGGGCCGTTCGTCACGAGGCGGGTCCTGATGTTCGCCGCGGAGCCGTGCGTGGCCGCGTAGGAAAGCGTGTGGCAGCCCCCGCAGCGCTGAGAGAAGAGAACCGCTCCGGCGTAGGCGGCGCTCGATTTCGGAACGCTGATCTTCTCCGTCCCGCACGCGGCGGAGAGAACCGCGACCGCCATTGTGGCGCCGAAGACGAGGAGGACCTTTGCGGGCCGGCTCATGCGGGCCGAGATCATACGGAACAATCGCTGTCTGATGTCACGCTTGCGAATGCCAGCTCCGGCGCGTGGGGTCATCGCGGTCGGGCTCACGTGGGCGCTCGCCGGTTGCGCTCACACGGTGCGCGTCGGCGCGAGTCGCACCCTTCACGTCGCGCTCACCGAGTACCGGATCACCCCCGATACCGTCCGCGCATACGCGGGGACGCTGACGATCGGGGTGCGCAACCTCGGGGCTCGGACGCACAACCTCGCGGTCTCGCTCGGGAACGACAACGAGGCCCGCACCCCGCCGCTCCAGCCCGGTGCGAGCGCAACGATCACCGTCTCCCTCGCGCCCGGGCATTACATGCTGCGCTCGTTGATCCTCGGCGATCAGGCCCTCGGCCTGTGGGGAACCCTCGATGTGGTGCGGACGCGAAGCGGTTAGCGACCGACTTCGCCGGGACGTCGCGCATGTGAGGGACGGCCCCGGCGCCGGCCGCCTGGTTGCCGCCGAGGGGACGATCGCGCCACAGGAGCTTCTAGCGAACGTCTCTTGGCCGGCGCCGGGGATCGAGCTGGGAATTCGCCGCGTGGCCCGCGGGTCCTGCAATCGGCGTCAGCGAACGTCTGCTGCTCCCGGCGCCGCCGCGGGACCTCTCACTAGCTATAACCTGCTCGATGGTCGTGACGCCGGATAGAGAGCTCTTCCGCGAGGTCTTCGGCCACTTCGCCACCGGCGTGGCCGTGATCACGAGCGCAGGCCCGGGTGGCGCGGGCGGGATGACTGCCAACGCGATGTGCTCGCTGTCGCTCGATCCGCTGCTGGCGCTGGTGTGCTTTCAGGACCGGGCGCGCACGCTCCCGGTCGTCCGCGAAGCCGGTCGCTTCGGGATCAACGTGCTCGGCGCCGAGCAGGAGCACCTCGCGGGAGTGTTCGCGTCCAAGGTCCCGGAGGAGGAGAAGCTCGAGGGCGTCGAGCACACGTTCGAGTATGGGGTCCCGATCATCGCGGGGGCGGTCGCGTGGGCGGCGTGCAGGCTGCGCGATTTGCTCGCCGGCGGCGATCACACGATCGCGATCGGCGAGGTGGTTGCGATGGGTGAGGGCCGGCCGCTGATCTGGTATCGCGGCGAGTACCACACGCTCACGGTGTAGCGAGTCACTCAGGCGCGATGAAAGACGTCCACATCGTCGTCGGCTCGGCCGTGATCGCGCTGAACGCGGCCACCGGCATGTGGGGCGGGTGGCGCTGGTGGCGCGTCGAGCCCAGCCGGCTGTTCTGGCGCCTGCTCCGTACCAGTCAGGCCGTCGTGCTGATCGAGGCCGCGCTCGGCGGCATCCTCGAGGCCGAGGGCCACAAGGCGCCCTCACTGCACCTCCTCTACGGCCTGCTCCCACTCGCCGTCTCCTTCGTCGCCGAGCAGCTCCGGATCTCCTCGGCCGAGGCGATCCTCGCCACCCGAGGCTTCGAATCGGCCGCCGAAGTCGGCCAGCTCCCCGAGGAAGAGCAGCAATCCGTCGTCCTCTCCATCGTCCGCCGAGAGCTGGGAGTCATGACCCTCTCAGCCCTCGTCATCGTCGTGCTCGCCATCAGAGCCGCCGGCACGGCGGGGTAGCGCCAGGGCGGTCGGGGCCCCCGACCGCCCCCCAACCACACAGCCGGGGCCGGCCGCCCGCACAGGCCCCCTGATATAACGACCAAGCGTGCTTCGAACCTATCTCCCCGCGATTGTGTTCTTGGTGCTTGGTGGGCTCGTCGGATCGCTGTTTGCGGTCCTCAACCTGTTCCTCGGCAAGCGCCGTCCCAACCGCTCCAAGCAGGACCCCTATGAGTGCGGTCTGCCGTCCGACGTCCAGCGCGGCTTCCGCTTCGGGATCAGCTTCTACCTGGTGGCGATGCTGTTCATCCTGTTCGACATCGAGGTCATCTTCCTGTATCCGATCGCCGTCGAGCTGCGGTCGTTCGGGACGTTTGCGCTCAGCGAGACGATCGTCTTCATCGCGCTGCTCGCGATCGCCTTCGGCTACATCTGGCGCCGTGGGGCCCTGGAATGGAGGTGATCCGCCAGCAGATCGGCGCGCCGAGCGAGTTCCGCTCCCGTCAGCTTCAGGCGCGCGACATGCTGCGCGGCGACCTCGAGGGCGACGCGCTCGAGCAGTACGTCGGCGAGCGGGTGCTCACGACGACGCTGGACAAGGCCGTCGCCTGGGGACGTTCGAACGCGATCTGGCCGGCGACCTTCGGCCTCGCCTGCTGCGCGATCGAGATGATGTCGATCGTCGGCGCCCGGCTCGACATCGCGCGCTTCGGGTTCGAGGCCTTCCGCGCCTCCCCGCGCCAGTCCGATCTGCTGATCCTCTCCGGCCGGGTGTCGATCAAGATGGCGCCGGTCGTGCGCCGGATCTACGATCAGATGCTCGAGCCCAAGTGGGCGATCTCGATGGGAGCGTGCTGCTCCTCGATGGGCGTATTCAACAACTATGCGCTGGTCCCTTCGGACAAGTTCATGCCGATCGACGTCCACGTCCCGGGGTGCCCGCCGCGGCCGGAGGCGCTCGCCCACGGGATCCTGAAGCTGCGCGCGAAGGTGCAGGGGCATCCTCCCGATGGTTGGCGCGAGCGCTACGACGCCGTCGGTACCGAGGAGGTCATCCCCGAGGAGCCGGCCGGTGCCTGACGCGACCGGCCTCGAGCTGATCGCACACGAGCTCCGCGATGCGGACGGCGACTCGGTTCTCGGGACCGAGTTCGCCCATGGTCGCGCGGCGCTGATCGCCGAACCACGCCTGGTTCACGGCGTGCTCGAGCGTCTCAAGGCCCGCGGGTACGGCTTCCTCGCGAGCCTGCACGGGTGCGATTACTACCCGGAGGAGCCCCGCCTGGGCGTGCTCTACGAGCTGCTCGACATGCACGAGGTCGATCGCATCTCGGTCAAGGCGCGCGTCGACACAGGTGCGCCGCACATTCCCTCGGTGGTTGACCTCTGGCCGGGCGCGAACCATCCCGAGCGCGAGGTCTACGACATGTTCGGCGTCGTCTTCGACGGCCACCCCGACCTGCGCCGGATCCTCATGCCCGAGGACTATGAGGGCTTCCCCCAGCGCCGCGACTTTCCCATCGGCGGCGAGCCCGTGCTCTTCACCTACAACGAAGAGAACTCCTACGGGAAGTGGCAGTGAGCGCGACCAGCGACTACCGCCGCCGGGAGGAATCAATCACGCTCTCGAGCGAGACCATCGGTCAAGGCGAGACGCATGAGCTGCTGACGCTCAATATCGGTCCCCACCATCCGGCGACGCATGGGGTTCTGCGGCTGCTCGTGACCCTCGAGGGGGAGATCGTGCGCGATGTCCAGCCGATCATCGGGTACGTCCACACGGGAATCGAGAAGACCTGCGAGGACAAGGCGTACTGGAAGGTGATCCCCTGCGTCGAGCGGATGGATTATCTGTCCTACTACTTCAACGCGATGGCGTTCTGCGGCGCCGTCGAGACGCTCCTGGAGATCGAGGTGCCACCTCGCGGCCAGTACCTGCGGGTGATCCATCTCGAGCTCAACCGGATCATGTCGCACCTCGTGTGGCTCGGGACGAGCGCGCTCGACCTCGGGGCGATGTCGATGTTCTGGTACTGCTTCCGCGAGCGCGAGACGATCCTCGATCTGTTCGAGATGTCCTCGGGCCAGCGCATGCACACGCGCTACATCCAGGTCGGCGGCGTGATGGAGGACATCCCGTCGGGGTTCGTCGAAAAGCTCGCGGCGTTCGTCAAGGACATGCCCCACCGAGCCGACCAGTACGCCGCGCTGCTCGAGCAGAACGAGATCGTGCTGCAACGGCTCCGCAATGTCTGCCCCCTCGACGAGCAGACGCTGCTCGGGCTCGGCGTCACGGGCCCGCTGCTGCGCGCCGCCGGCAACCCGTGGGATCTGCGCAAGGCTCAACCCTATTCGTCCTACGACCACTTCGAGTTCAAGATCCCCGTCGGCACGGTCGGGGACAACTACGATCGCTTCCGCGTCCGTCACGCGGAGCTGTATGAGTCGACGAGGATCATCGACCAGGCGCTCGAGGGATTGCCGGAGGGGCCCCACATCACCCCCGACCGCAAGGTCGCGTTGCCCCCGCGCCACGAGCTGGCAACGTCGATGGAGGCGCTGATTCATCACTTCAAGCTCGTCACCGAGGGCTTCCGTGTTCCGGAGGGCGAGGCGTATTACCCGATCGAGTCGCCCCGCGGCGAGCTCGGCTGCTTCGTGCGCGCGGACGGGTCCGCCAAGCCCGCCCGCGTCCACATGCGCGACCCGAGCTTCGTCAACCTGCAGGCGACCGCGCCGATGGTGAAGGATGCCTATATCGCCGACCTGATCGCCACGCTCGCGATGCTCGACCCGATTCTCGGGGGGATCGATCGATGAGCGCGATCCCCGCTCGGCGCGATGGATCGGAGCACTCGGACTGGGATCTCCCGCGGCGCCCGGCGGTGCCGCGCTTCGCGCACGGCTCCCGCGTCCCCGGGTGGGACGACGCCGTCGACCTGACGAAGGATCCCGCTGTCGTCCCGGACCTGGCAACCACGCCGGTGCCCGAGGGGCTGCGGGAGAGGGTCGAGGCGGCGATGTCGAGGTACCCCGACCGCCGCTCGGCCGCGATCCCCGCACTTCACGCCGCCCAGGAGGAGTACGGCTGGTGCTCGCCAGAAGCGATCGATCAGGTCGCGGCGGTGATGCGGGTGACCCCGGCCTATCTGACCTCGGTCGCGACCTTTTACGACATGCTCGTCACCGAGCCGAAGGGTCGCAACGACGTCTTCGTGTGCACGAACATCTCCTGCTCGCTGCGCGGCGCTGACGCGATCTTCGAGGCGATGAGCGCGGCTGCCGCCGACGAGGAGGACATCACCGTCCGCTCGTTCGAATGCCTCGGCGCCTGCGACATCGCGCCGATGGCCTCGGTCAACGGCGAGTACGTGGGCCCGCTCGAGCGTGGGGATGTCGCGCGGATCGTGGCCGACCTCCTCGCCGGGCGAGAAGTACTCGAGGAGAAGCAGCTTCGACGCCGACCGTGCGCCGACCCTGGGGCCGCCGAGCAATGAGGAAGATCCTGTTCGACAGGATCGACGAGCCGGGACTGAACACGCTCGCTGTGTACGAGCGCCGCGGTGGCTACGACGCGCTGCGCAAGGCGCTGGGGATGAGCCGTGAGGAGGTCTTGCAGGAGCTGCTGGCCTCGGCCATCAGGGGCCGCGGCGGCGCCGGCTTCCAGATGGGCAAGAAGGTCTCCTTCCTGCCCAAGGGGGAGATGGACAAGTACCTGGTGTGCAACGCCGACGAGTCCGAGCCGGGCACGTTCAAGGACCGCGAGCTGATGCAGAAGAGCCCGCACATGCTGATCGAGGGGATCGTCATCGCCGCCTACGCGGGTGGGATCGATCGCGCCTTCCTCTACATCCGCGGCGAGTACGAGTACCAGGCCGACATCCTCGACGCCGCGCTCGAGGAGGCGCGCGCCGCCGGCTACATCGGCGAGCGGATCCTCGGCTCCGAGCTGACGCTCTCGCTCGTGCTCCACCGCGGCGCCGGCGCCTACATCTGCGGCGAGGAGACCGGACTGCTCGACTCGCTCGAGGGCAAGCGCGGCAACCCACGGCTGAAGCCCCCGTTCCCGGCGGTCGAGGGGCTGTACGACGGACCCACGCTGATCAACAACGTCGAGACGCTCGCGACCGTCCCGCACATCATCGCGATGGGGGGCGCCGAGTACGCGAAGATCGGCACCGAGACCTCGACGGGGACCAAGCTCGTGTCCGTCTCGGGCGACGTCAAGCGACCGGGCAACTACGAGGTCGAGCTCGGGATCCCGTCGCGCGAGATCATCTACGACCTCGCCGGTGGACCGCCGGACGGCCGCACCGTGAAGCTGTGGTTCCCGGGCGGGTCGAGCGCGCCGGTGCTCACCGCTGAGGACCTCGACGTCCCCTACGACTTCGACTCGATGGCGAAGGCGGGGTCGATGCTCGGCTCGGGGGCGATTATCGTCGTCGACGACTCGCATCCGGTCCTCGAGGTCGCGATCAAGCTGGCGAAGTTCTACGCGCACGAGTCCTGCGGCAAGTGCGTGCCATGCCGCGAGGGCACCAATTGGACGGTCAAGATGCTCGAGCGGATCGAGTCGGGCGAGGCGACGCCGATGGATCTCGACATCATGGCCTCGGTTCAGGAGCAGATCATCGGCAACTGCCTGTGCGTGCTCGGCGATGCGATGGCGATGCCGATCGGCTCGATCATCGAGAAGTACCGCCCCGAGCTCGAGGCGCACATCGAGGCCGCACGCGAGCGGGCGAACAGCGGAGCGCTGGAGGACGTGGTCGCGCTCGGAGTCGCGGATGATTACGCGGGCCCGATGCCGGTGCACTGATGGCGCGTCCGCAGCCAAAGACGATTCAGCTCACGATCGACGGTCGCGAGGTCCGGGCGCCGGAGGGCGAGATGCTCGTCGAGGCCGCCCGGTACGGCGACATCGAGATTCCCTACTTCTGCTTCGAGCGCAAGCTCGGCCAGCCGGTCGGCGCCTGCCGCATGTGCCTGGTCGAGATCGAGGGGATCCCGAAGCTCCAGACGTCGTGCTCGACGCCGGTCAAGGACGGCATGGTCGTCCACACCCAGACCCAGCGGGTGCGCGGAGCGCAGCATGCGATCGTCGAGTTCCTGCTCGTCAACCACCCGCTCGACTGCCCGGTCTGCGACAAGGGCGGCGAATGCCCGCTGCAGGACATCACCTTCGGCTGGGGCGGCGGTCGCTCGCGCTTCATCGAGCCCAAGCGCCACTTCGTCAAGCCGCTCGCGCTCTCGCCGCTGGTGGCGATCGACCGCGAGCGATGCATCCTGTGCTACCGCTGCGTGCGCTTCTCGCAGGAGATCGCCGAGGACTACCAGCTGATCTTCGCCGAGCGAGGCGCCCACACCTTCGTCGCCACGCACGACGGGCACCCCTATGTCGCGCCGTTCAGCGGCAACATCGTCGAGCTCTGCCCGGTCGGGGCGCTCACCTCGCAGCCCTACCGCTTCCGCGCCCGCCCGTGGGACATCGAGGATGCCGGCGGCGTGTGCACGCTGTGCCCGGCGCAGTGCAACGTCTCCTTCACCGTCCGCGACGAGAAGGTCATGCGCGTGCTCGCCCGCGAGCATCCCGAGGTCGACGACGGCTGGCTGTGCGACAAGGGGCGCTTCGCCTACCAGGCGATCCACGTCGACGACCGGATCACGGCGCCGATGATCCGCGACGGCGGCGAGCTGCGTGAGGTCTCCTGGGGGCGCGCGTTCGAGGTCGCCGCCGGCCTGGCGAGGCATCGCGGGCGGGTCGGGGCGCTCGTCGGCGGTGGCGCCAGCAACGAGGAGGGCTTCCTGCTGACGCGACTGCTGCGCGGGGGGCTCGCGTCGGGCGACGTCGACTCGCGCATCGGAGGCGCGGTTCCGCCGGCGCTCGCTCGCGCGTTCGCGGCGCCCGCGCTCCAGGCGACGGTGACCGACCTCGAGTTCGCTCACACGGTGCTCGTGCTCGGCTGCGAGCCGCAGGACGACGCGCCGATTCTCGATCTGCGGATCCGCAAGGGCGTTCGCCGCCACGGCACCAAGCTCGCCGTCGCTACCGCGCGACCGAGCGCCCTGGATCCGAACGCGGAGGTCGCGGTCCGCTTCCCACCCCAAGGCGAAGTGACGTTTCTCGCGCAGCTTGCCCTCGACCTCCGCGGCGAAGCACGGAGCGATCTGGCACGCCTGCTGCGCGACGCGGGAGGCGACATCGTGATCCTGTGGGGCGAGCGGATCGGCCCCTACGCGCTCCCGTACCTATGGAGCATCGCCGACGCCCTCGGGCTGGCGACGCAGGGGGGCGCCGGGTTGCTCGAGATCCCGACGGGCGCAAACGGGCGAGGCCTCCGTGAGGTCGGGGTCGTGCCGAACTCCGGCCCCGGCTACTCAGAGCTGCCCGCCGGGCTCGAGGGCCGCTCAGCAGCGCAGATCGGCGCGGCCGCCGCCGCCGGCGAGCTCTCCGCGCTCTACCTGTTCGAGACGGATCCCGTGCGGGATTTCCCCGACCGCGGCCTGTGGAACCGTGCGCTGCACCACACCGGCCTCGTCGTCGCCCACGCCTCGGTGCTCACCGACGGCATCCTCGAGCACGCCGACGTCGTCTTCCCGGCGGAGTCGCACGCCGAGAAGGAGGGTACGGTCGTCCATCCCGACGGCCGACTGCAGCGGCTGCGCATCGCCATCGCCCATCCGGACGAGGTGCGCGCCGGCTGGTCGGTGATCGCCGAGCTCGGGCGGCGGATCGGCTACGACCTCGGCGTCTCCACCAGTGCGGCCGCGTTCGAGCAGATCGTCGAGGCGGTGCCGTTCTACGCCGGCCTGACGCTCGACGAGCTCGCCGGTCGCGGGGTGCGCTGGCCGGGCCGAGCGCAGACGTCGGGACCTGCGGCGGCGTCGCCTTCCCCGACCCCGTCCGCGCCCAGCCCGGCGCCGTCCGCGCCTGGCCCGGAGCCGTCCGCGCCTGGCCCGGCCCCGCCCGCGCCCGGCCCCCCCGCTCCGGTGCCGGCCGCCGCCGCCCCCCCAGCGCCCGCCCCCCCGGCCCCGGGGTCGGGCCTCTCCCAGACCGGGCACCTCCGCCTCGGCGTCCACCGCCCGATCTGGGCCTCACCCGAGGTGGAGACCTCACCCGCTCTGAAGTTCCTCATCGCCCGCCAGCACGCTGAGCTTTCCCCCGAGGACGCAGGGCGACTGGGGGTCGCCCACGGCGAGCTCGTCCGGGTGGTATCGAACGGTACGGCGGTGCAGGCGACCGCGGCGGTGCGCTCGGGCGTCCCCGCGGGCACCGTGTTCCTCGCCGACGGCCTCGCGGAGAACTCCGCCAACGCGTTCACCGACTTCGATGTCCAGGTGCTCAAGCCGTGATCGCGACAGGTGTCGTCGGCTACTACGAGCCGTGGTGGCTGCAGATCGTCAAGGCGCTCGTCATCTTCGGGGTTGCGTTCGCGGTACTGCCGCTGCTCACGGTCTACGAACGCAAGCTCCTCGGGCGCTTCCAGCACCGCTACGGCCCCAACCGCGTCGGACCCTTCGGGTTGATGCAGCCACTCGCGGAGATCGTCAAGTTCGCGACCAAGGAGCCTTCGCGCCCGAAGACGTCGATCGGCTACATGTTCGTGCTCGCCCCCGCGATCGCGATCCTCACGTCCGTCGCGGCGCTCGCGATCCTTCCCTTCGGCGACGTCCAGCACATCTTCGGACGGCGCGTCGGGCTGTACGGCATCGACGTCTCGATCGGACCGCTGTACGTGTTCGCGTTCGCCGGGATCTCCTTCTACGGGATCATGCTCGGCGGCTGGTCGTCGGGATCGAAGTACTCGTTCCTGGGCTCGATGCGGGCCGCGGCCCAGCTGATCTCCTACGAGGTCTCGCAGGGGCTCGCGCTCGTGGGCGTCGTCATCACGGCGGGGACGCTGTCACTGACCGGGATCGTCCAGGCGCAAGCCGGGATCTGGTACATCATTCCCCAGCTCGTCGGGTTCCTCGTGTTCCTCGTCGCCTCCTTCGCCGAGACCAACCGCTCGCCGTTCGACCTCGTCGAGGCCGACGCCGAGCTCGTCGCCGGCTACATGACCGAGTACAGCGGAACCGGATTCGTCGCCTATCTCTTCGCCGAGTACGTGAACATGATCGTCGTCTCGGGCATCGCCGTGACGATGTTCCTCGGCGGATGGCTGCTCCCGTTCGGAATCCATCCCCCGGGCTGGGTCGATCCGATCGTCGTCGTCGCCAAGATGATGATCTTCATCACCCTGTTCATCTGGATCAGGGCGACGCTGCCGCGGCTGCGCTACGACCAACTGATGTCGTTCGGCTGGAAGGTGCTGCTGCCGCTGGCGACGCTGAACACGCTGATAACCGCGATCCTGGTGGTGAGATGACCCCATACGACCCCGGCGACGATGTGATCGAGATCATCCGCGTTCCCGCGCCCGGCCCCGTGCACAGCACCTACCGCGCCTTCGGCGCGACCATGAAAGGGATGAAGACCACCTTCGCGCGGATCGTCGAGGGTCCGCTGACGATCCAGTACCCCGAGGAGAAGACGCCCGTCTACCCGCGCTTCCGGGGCCGCCACAAGCTGCACCGGTTCGAGGACACGGGCCTGGAGAAATGCGTCGGCTGCTCGCTCTGCGCGGCCGCGTGCCCGGCCGACTGCATCCGCGTCGTCGCGGCCGAGAACACGCCCGAGCATCGGATCTCGGCCGGCGAGCGCTACGCCGCCGTGTACGAGATCAACCTGAGCCGCTGCATCTTCTGCGGCTACTGCGAGGTCGCGTGCCCATTCGACGCGATCACCATGGGCCATGACTACGAGATGTCGGACTACACGCGGTCGGACCTGATCTTCACCAAGGAGATGTTGCTCGCCGAACCGATCGAGCGCACGCCGCTGCGCTCGGAAGGGGAGTAGCCGGCGCCGATGTCCGCGGTCCTGTTCTTCATCGCTGCCATCGGTGCCGTGTCCGGCGCGATCGGCGTGGTGATGCTGCGCAACCAGTTCTACAGCGTGCTCGCCCTCGTTTTCCATCTCGTCTCGCTGGCGGCGCTGTTCCTGCTCCTGCGGGCCGAGTTCGTCGCCGCCGCCCAGGTGATCGTCTACGCGGGGGCAGTGATGGTCCTCTACGTGTTCGTGGTCGCATACGTCGGCGGCGGCGAGGAGATCTCCAGCCGGTCAGGGCTGCGCATAATCGGCCCGCTGCTGGCGATCGCGCTCGCGATCGAGCTGTGCGTGGCGATGCTGGGAACGGCGCTGAAGGGCATCTCGGGCAAGGGCGCGCCCTATGTGCCCGGCTTCGGCACCCCGGAGCACATCGGCAAGCTCTTCCTGACCACGTACCTGTTCCCGTTCGAGGTTGCGTCGCTGCTTCTGCTCGTGGCGGCGATCGGCGCGATCGTGCTCGCGCGCCGGCGGCGCGGACTCGAGCCTGATCAGGAGCTCGAGGCGCGGTACCACCCGCCGCGGCCCTCCTGGACCGGCACGATGGCAGAGGCCGGCGGCATGACGCACTTCGACGAGCCCGAGGCGCGACCGGAAGGCGAGCCCGTCGGGAGCCAGCACTAGCGCCGTGGCGATTGGCTGGTACCTGGTCGTCTCGGCGCTGATCTTCGCCATCGGCGTCGCCGGGGTGCTCGTCCGCCGCAGCCCGCTCGTGATCCTCCTCTGCCTCGAGCTGATGCTCAACGCCGCCAACCTCGCGCTCGTCGCTTTCTCCCGTATGTGGGGCGGTGAGGACGGGCAGGTGTTCGCCTTGATCGTGATGGTCGTCGCCGCATGCGAGGTGACGGTGGGCCTCGGGCTGATCGTCGCCATGTATCGCCGCGGGCTGCCGATCGACGTCGACGACCTCAGAGAGCTCCAGGGCTAGTGCACCGTCCAGCGATCAGGGCACAGGTATCGCGGCCCCGGACGGCACGCTGACGTGGCCGCAACGACCTTCGGTTGGCTCGTCCTCCTGTGCCCGCTCGCCGGCATGGTGGTGGTCGCGCTGGGCTACAACCGGCTCCCCGGGCGCTCGGCGGGCTGGATCGCCACCGCGGCGATCGGCCTCGCGTTCGCGTGCGCGATCGCGATGCTCGTCGCGCTGCTCCACCGCGCCTCTGCGCACCGCGAGCTGACCTCGTCGCTGTGGAGCTACGCGACGAGCGTCGGTGTCGACGCGAAGCTCCAGATCCTCGTCGACCCGCTGTCGGTCTTCATGGTGCTCGTCGTCAGCGGCGTCTCGACCCTGATTCACCTGTACTCGATCTCATACATGACGTCGGACCGCGGCTTCTCGCGCTACTTCGCCTACCTGAACTTCTTCGTCTTCTCGATGCTCCTGCTCCTGCTCGCGGGCAACTTCCTGCTCCTGATCGTCGGCTGGGCGTTCGTCGGCGCCGCCTCCTACATGCTGATCTCGTTCTGGTACCGGCGCACGACCGCCACCAGGGCGGGGATCAAGGCATTTGTGATCAACGTCGTGGGAGACGTCGGCCTCGTGCTCGGCACCTTCTTCATCTTCAGCCACACGGGCACGCTCGACTTCCTGAAGACCTTCGCCGCCCTCCCCCACGTCTTCCACCACGACAGCACCGACTTGGTCGTGGGTTGCCTGCTGCTCTTGGTCGGCGCGTTCGCGAAGTCGGCTCAGATTCCGCTCCACACCTGGCTCCCTGACGCGATGGAGGGTCCGACGCCGGTGTCCGCCCTGATCCACGCCGCGACCATGGTCACCGCGGGCGTGTACCTGATCGCGCGTATGCATCCGCTGTTCGAGCTTGCGCCGACGGCGGCGGACGTCGGCGCCGTCGGCGGCTGCCTCACGCTCCTCATCGCGGGGACGATCGGCCTCGCGGTCACCGACATCAAGCGGGTGATCGCCTACTCGACGATGTCCCAGATCGGCTACATGATCATGGGCGTATCGGCCGGAGCCTACTCCGGGGCGCTGTTCCTCCTGATGGCGCATGCCTTCTTCAAGGCGCTGCTCTTCATGGCGGCCGGGTCGCTGATCGGCGCGATGGCCGGCGACCAGTCGCTCGACCGGATGAGCGGGTTCCGCCGGGCGATGCCTTTCACCTTCGGCTGCTTCGTGGTCGGCGGTATCGCGCTCGCGGGCCTGCCGCCATTCTCGGGCTGGTTCTCCAAGGACGACATCCTTGCGTATCTGAACCATCGCGGCGGCGGGTTCGAGATCATGGGCATCGCCGGCTACATCGGCGCGCTGCTCACCGCGCTGTACACGTTCCGGATGATCTTCCGCGCCTTCTTCGGCGACCCGTGCCCGGAAGCGAAGGAGCTCGAGGAGGGTCACCTCGCCCACGCGGAGGTGCCGACGAACCCGCAGACCGGCGAGGTGGAAGATACCGACGTCGGCTTCCCCGGACCCGCGCACCACATCGCCGAGCGCGAGGCGCCGATGAAGGTCGCGATGGGGACGCTCGCGGTGCTCGCGATCGTCGGCGGCGCGCTCCAGATCCCGGGGCTCGACGATGTGATCAGGCGCTTTCTGGCCCCGACGTTCGCCGGCTCGTCGCTCGCGGCCCGCGAGCCGTCGACCGGCGCGGACTGGATCGGGCTCGTCATCGGCGCTGCGATCGCCGCCGTCGGGATCGCGGTCGCCTACCGCGTGTGGGTGCTCGCTCCTGGGACGGCGACCCGGGTGCGCGAGCGACTGGCACCTCTGTACTGCCTGTTCGTGAACAAGTGGTACTTCGACGAGCTGATCGACTTCACGATCGTGCGGCCGGCACTGTGGTCCGGTCGGGTCGCCAACTCGTGGCTCGACGGCGCGCTCGTGAACGGCGTCGTCACCGGCGGCGCCGTCGGGCTCGTCCGCGCCGGCTCGGCCGCCGTGCGTCGCGCCCAGACGGGCTTCGTGCGCTACTACGTCGCGCTGATGCTCGTCGGCATCACCGGAATCGTCATCTACTTCCTCATCTCGAGCTGATGACGCTCTCGATCCTGATCTGGCTTCCGCTCGTGATCGCGCTGCTCGCGAGCGCGCTGCCGTCCCGGTTGATCGGCCGCGCGACGGCGATCGCCAGCCTGCTCCCGCTGGGGGTGGCGATCTCGTTCCTCGCGCGCTTCAAGACGGGGCACGCGGGACTGCAGTTCGTCACCGACCGGATCTGGATCGGCACCTTCGGCATCCACTACAAGCTCGGACTCGACGGCCTGAACGCGGCTCTCGTCGTGCTCACCACGGTGCTGTTCACGGCCTCGCTCGTGTGGGCGGCATCGCGCAAGTGGGAACGCCCCCAGCTCTTCTACTTCTTCTTCGGCCTCGCCCAGAGTGCGGTCCTGGGGGCTTTCTGCGCCCAGGACCTGTTCCTCTTCGTCGGCTTCTTCGACCTGATGCTCGTGCCGTTCTACTTCCTCATCGGGATGTGGGGCACCGGCGACCGGGTGCGGGCGACGACGAAGCTCGTCATCTACACCCTCGTCGGGTCGTTCTTCATGCTCGTGGCCGCGATCGCCACCGCGGTGCTCGCGTCGAACGCCCACGGCACCCACCTCACCTTCGCGCTCTCATCCCTCGAGCATCTCCCGCTCAGCCACGCCTCGCAGGAATGGCTCTTCCTCTGCTTCGCTGTCGCTTTCCTGGTCAAGATGCCGCTCGTGCCGTTTCACGGATGGCTGGCCGACGGATACCGGTCGATGCCGATCCCGGCGGTCGCCGTGTTCAGCGGCGTGCTCTCGAAGGTCGCCGCCTATGGATTCCTGAAGATCGTGCTGCCGCTGTTCCCGTACGCGTCGGTCCACTACCAGACGCTCATGCTCCTGATCGCGCTGTGGTCGATCCTGTGGGCCACCTCGCTCGCGTTCACCACCACCAACGCCAGGCTCGTCGTCGCGTACTCGTCGGTCGCCCAGCTCGGCTTCATCACGCTCGGGATCTTCTCGCTGCGCCCGCAGGGTGGCCAGGGAGCACTGCTGCAGATGCTCAACCACGGCCTCGTGACGGCGCCGCTGTTCTTCATCGTCGCCGCGCTCGCGGCGCGCTGCGGCGGGTCGGAGGACATCCGCGAGATGGGCGGCCTCGCGTTCCGCGCCCCCGTGCTCGCGACGCTCTTCCTGATCGTGGCCCTGGCGAACCTCGCGATGCCGGGCTCGTCCAACTTCGTCGGCGAGTTCCTGATCCTCCTCAGCGTGTTCCAGGCCAAGCTCGCGATCGCGGTGATCGCGTTCGTGGGCGTCGTCGGCGCGGCCGTGTACTCGCTGCGCGTGTACATCAGGACGATGCACAACCCCCTCGGGCCGAGGGTGCAGTCGCGCGAAGTCTCGTTGCGCGACGGGCTGGCGATCGTGCCTCTCGTCATCGTGATCCTGGCGCTGGCGATCTACCCGCAGTTCGGCCTGAAGCGGTCCGAGCGGTCGCTGAAGGCGACCATGGCCCCGGCGGAGCTTCAGGATGGGCTCCAACCGGGAGCGGTGGCCGGCGTCACCGGATCGGGTCGGCGATGACCGCGTTCCTCTCCCTCGCCGCCGCCCACATCAAGGGGCCCCACATCGACTGGGCCGCGCTGTCGCCGTTCGTCGTGCTCGCGGTCGGGGCGCTGGTCGTCCTCGTCGTCGGGCTGTTCCGCAGCTCGGTCGCCCGCGAGCGAATCGTGCCCGCCCTCACCATCACCACGCTCGCCGTGGCGATCGCCTTCGAGATCTCCCGTTTCCACCATCAGACCTCGATCATCTCCGGCGCGCTGAGGATCGATGATCTTGCGCTGATCCTCGATCTCGTGTTCGGGGTCTCCGCCCTCGCCACCGTCGTCCTCTCGGCACGGGAGCGCGCTCCGGCCCAGGCCGGGCACGGCGAGTACCACTCGCTGCTGCTGTTCTCCGTCTTCGGGATGGCGGTACTCGTCAGCGCCCAGAACCTCGTCACTCTGTTCATCGGGCTCGAGCTGCTGTCGATCCCGCTGTACATCCTGTGCGCGTCGGACTCGCGCCGCGAAGCTGCGCTCGAGTCGGGACTCAAGTACCTGGTCATCGGCTCGGTCGGCTCGGCAACGCTCGTGTACGGGCTGGCCCTGATCTACGGGGCCACCGGCTCGACCAATTTCGGTCCGATTGCCGGCGCGATCACCGGCAACTCGGTCCAGGCGGGAGGCCTGCTCAGCGACCCGCTGCTCCTCACCGGGATCGCCCTCGCAATCGTCGGCTTCGCCTTCAAGGCGTCGGTCGCCCCCTTCCATCAGTGGACGCCCGATGTCTACGAAGGAGCCCCGACCCCGATCACCGCGTTCATGGCCACAGCCACGAAGGCGGCCGCAATCGGCGTCTTCCTGCGCTTCTTCGATGTCGCGGTGATCGGCACCCAGGACACCTGGGCGCCAATGCTCGCGGCGCTTGCGACGATCACCATCGTCGTCGGCAACGTGGGCGCGCTCGGGCAGACTTCGCTCAAGCGCATGCTTGCCTACTCGGGCGTCGGACAGGCCGGCTACATGCTCGCCGGCGTCGTCATTGGCACCCAGCTCGGGGTCGAGGCGACGGTCTTCTACATCGTCACCTACTTGCCCGTGAACATCGCCGCGTTCGCGGTGATCGTCGCCCGCCAGCGCGAGCGCGCCGACGGTGACGACATCTCAGCGCTTGCCGGCCTCGGTACGAGGCAGCCCTGGCTGGCATGGCCGATGACGATCTCGATGCTCTCACTCGCCGGCATCCCGGGCACGGTCGGCTTCATCGGCAAGCTCTACCTGATCCGGGCGCTCGTGGCGGGCGACTACACGTGGCTCGCCGTCGCGATCGTGGTCGGGTCGATGATCTCGCTCGGCTACTACCTGCGCGTGGTCGCGACGATGTGGATGAGCTCTCCGGACTCGGCGCTGGTTCGCCCGAGCGTCGGTGGACGGCCGGCCATCGCCGGCGGCTCACCCGAGGCCGATCTCGACCGTTGGCCGCAGGCCGCGGGCTCCGTCGCCAACCCCGAGGTGGTCGCCGTAGCGATGCTCTTCGGCGCCGCCGGTGTCTTCTTTGGGATCATCCCCACGCCGCTGCTCAGGCTGGTGGCGCATGCGGGACGTGCGTTCACCGGGATCTTTTAGCGGCGAGGACCTATGACCAGCAGATTGTGCCTGCTCCTTATCTGTGCGCTCGCGCCGGTCGCTGTCCTCACGGGCTGTGGGAGTAGCGCCGGCACGAGCAGTCATGCCGGCACGACCGCCCGCGGGAGCGGCTCGAGCTCCAGCGCCGCGAAAAGCGGCTCGAGCTCCAGCGCCGCAAAGAGCGGCACCGCCGCCGGCCCCGCGCCGCTCGACGTGGAGCAGGCGGTGGCCGCCTGCCGGAGGTCGATCGGCGCGAAGCTGTACTAGCCGCGGGGCGCCGCCGGCGAGCTGCAGGAGAAGACCGCTAGCGCGCTTCTGCCAGTGTCTGTCCGAACCGCCCGCGACGATGCGGAGCATGAATCCACCGACAGCGCTCGACGAGCCGACAGCTACGCCTACTGCCATGCACGAAACTACGCCCACGGTCTTCCTCATCTCGCGGCCGTCCATCGACCTCGACGCGGTGCGTGCGTATCTTGACGATGTCGGCGGAGCGTCATGGCTCGATCGGCGGCTCGCCGGTGGTGGCGATGCGCTCAACGACGCTCAGCTGTTGGTCGAGTTCTGCGGTCGCGTGTGCTACCGGAGCTGGGAGCCCGGCCTGAACCCGAATGTCACGCGTATCCGGGAGGACCAGCACGAGTATCTCGGCAACCTCCTGCGCAGCCTGCATGGCAGCGTGCTCGAGCACGCGAACTACACGTTTGCCTTCCGCAACGTCTCGCGCGTCTTCACTCATGAGCTCGTGCGTCACCGAGCCGGATCAGCCTTCAGTCAAGAGAGCCTGCGCTACGTCCGGCTGGCAGACCTCGGATTCAGAGTCCCGGCGGTGCTAGAGCCGATCCGTGACCAGGTGGTGACCATCGTCGAGCAGCTCGAGGAGTTTCAGACCACCGCCGCCGCGGCGCTCGGGCTCGATGACGAGGGCGTGCCGTTCTCCGTCAAGAAGGAAGTCACGTCCGCCCTTCGTCGTTTGGCACCCCTTGGCCTGAGCACGGACATCGTCTGGACCGCCAACGTGCGCACGCTGCGCCACGTGATCGAGATGCGGACCGCGCCCGGCGCCGAAGAGGAGCTCCGGTTCGTCTTCGATGAGGTCGCGCGGAGGATGCAGGCAGAGGCCCCGGGCCTCTTCCAGGACTTCCAGCGCGCCGCTGACGGCTCCTGGCTACCGGAGTTCCGCAAGGTCTAACGCGATCGCGAGCCGACCTCGAGCTCGCTCACTTCTTCTGTGCGAGCTCCTGCTGGCGAAGCTCGATGCGCCTGATCTTGCCGGTCAGGGTCTTCGGCAGGTCGGGGACGAACTCGATCAGGCGCGGATAGGCATAGGCGGAGAGGTGGTCGCGGACGTAAGCCTTGATGTCCTCGGCGAGCTCAGCCGAGGGCTCGGAGCCGGCCGCGAGCACGACGAACGCCTTGACGACGTTGCCTCGGCGCTCGTCCGGCGAGGCAACCACGGCGGCTTCGGCCACGGCGGGGTGCTCGAGGCACGCGGACTCAACCTCGAATGGCCCGATCCGGTACCCGGCGGAGATGATCACGTCATCGGCGCGCCCCTCATACCAGTAGTAGCCGTCCTCGTCGAAGCTGGCGGCATCCTTGGTGTGGAACCAGTCGCCGTCGAATACCTCAACGGAGTCCTCGGGGCGGTTCCAGTATCCGAGCGGGTAGTGCGGATTGGTGCGCGCCTTCAGGCAGATCTCACCGCGCTCGCCGGCGCTCAGTGGACGCTCGTCCTCATCGAGGATCGCCACCTCCCAGCCGGGCATCGGCTTCCCCATCGACCCTTCGCGGACCTCCATGAAGGGAAAGTTCCCGCACAGCGGGTAGGACTCGGTGAGGCCGTAATAGTCGAGCACGGTGACCCCGTACTGGTCGCGGAACCAGCGAATCGCTTCCGGGTTGAGCGGCTCGCCCGCAGAGCAGACGATCCGAAACCGCTGCGGATAGCGCGTGCCGGCATTCGAGATCGACATCATCGAGCGGATCGCCGTCGGGGTACCGAAGACGTTCGTGACCTCGTTGCGCGAGAGAAAGTCGAGCTGCTTGGCGGGATCGAAGCCGCCCTCGCGCTGATAGACGGCCTGCACGGCGCCGTAACGCCACGGCCCGATCACTGGGCAGATCCCGGCGGCCCAGGCCCACTCCCCCATACCGTGGAACAGCTCGCCGTCGCGGACGTCGTGACAGTAGACGAACTCATTGTGTCCGAGGATGTAGCGGTGCGCGTGGAGGATGCCCTTGGCCAGGCCGGTGGTACCCGAGGAGTAGTAGAGCTGGGCCGGATCGTCCGCCGCGGTGTCGACGCAATCGAACTCTGTCGAGGCGCCGCTCAGCAGCTCGTCGTCGAGGATCAGGACCTCGTCGACCAGTGAGCGCTCGATCCGATCTGCGTTCGCGGCGTTCGTCACGAGAACCTTGGCCTGCGAGTCGGTGACGCGGTGGCGGATCCCTTCGTCGCCGTAAAGCACCGACATCGAGAGCAGGATCGCACCGACCTTCCACGTCCCCAGAAACGCCGCCGCGGTCTCGGGCGCGGGTGGGAGGAGCATCGCGACCCGATCGCCGCGCTCCACACCGTGGGCCACGAGCGTATTCGCACAGCGATTCGAGAGATCCTGGAGCTCGCCCCAGGTCACGCGACGCACGTTCCCGAGGAAGTCCTCGTGGATCATCGCGAGCTTCCCGCGCGGGTGCTTGTCGCAGACGTCGGCGGCGATGTTGTAGCGCTCCGGCACGTCCCAGCGCTGCTGCGCGCACGCTTCCTCGTAGGACTTGAACCGGGTCTCCGTGTTCGAGCTCATCGTGCTTGCACTCCCTCTGTCGAGCAACGAACAACCATGATCGCGCCCGACGGCTCGGTTATGCAACTGTGTTTCTCCACATGCCACACATTGCCACCCGCCGCGCCACCGTCGATGACCTCGACGTCCTGATCGGCGACGTCCAGGCGGGATTCGATTCCTATACCGAGTTCGCCCCGCTGGGTTGGCTGCCGCCCGAAGTCAGTGCTGACGACACGCGGACGGCCGAGATCCTGATCGACGCCGACACCTGGGCCCTGCTCGCGATGGCCGGCGCTGATCCGGTCGGGCACATCGCGTTCACGCCGGCGCGGCGGCGCGCGGCCGGGGAACCGTGGGACAGCAGTCCCTCGATTCCCGGGCTCGCCCACCTCTGGCAGCTGTTCGTGCTCCCTCCATGGTGGGGCCGAGGCGTCGCGCCGCTGCTCCACGACGCCGCCATCTCGGAGGTGCGGACCCGCGGATACGACGCGGTCCGGCTGTACACGCCTTCGCTGCACGCGCGTGCCCGCCGGTTCTATGAACGCCGCGGCTGGCGCGTGACCGACGAGGAATGGAACGAGCACCTAGTCCTGATGCTCACCGAGTACCGGCTCGCGCTGGCCTGAATCGGCTCAGCCCTCGCCGCGGGGTCGCTCGCGCGAGCGGAGCAGCTTCTTGAACGCGTCTGCGACGACCATCAACCTCAGTCTCCGGGGTCCGTCCATCAGCTTGAACACGAGCCGCAGATGCGGGCGGTCGATCACGACGACCGTGCTCGAGCCCCTTGCGGCCGCCTCGATGTCCCGAGCCACGCGGGCGGGGTCCATCGCCTTCTCCGGCGTGACGCCCCCGGTTGGTCCCCACGCGTGCTCCTCCTCGAGCTGGCCGGTGCGCACGTCGCCCGGGCACACCGCGCAGGCGCGCACACCGCTTCCGCGCACCTCCTGATGCAGCACCTCGGCGAGCCCGACGAGGGCGAACTTGGTCGTGCAGTACGACGTGTATGTCGGACCGCCGATCAGCCCGAGCTCGGACGAGACGAGCACGATCCGCCCGAAGTCACGCTGCCTCATCCCCGGCAGGACCGCCTGGGTGAGCCAGATCGCGGCACCGACGCCGAGTCGGTAGCTCTCCTCGAAGTCCGCGACCGCCACATCCTCGACCCAGTCGCGATGGAGGACGCCGGCGCAGCTGACGAGGACGTCGACCGGCCCGAGCGCCTGCTCGACCTCGCGCACGACGCGCGCTGATTCGGCGGGGTCGCTCAGGTCGGCCGGCACGGCGTGCGCCTGCGAACCCAGTCGCGCCGCGAGCGCCTCGAGCGGAGCGGCGCTGCGCGCCACCAATCCGACGCGAGCCCCGAGCGAGGCGAAGTGCTCAGCCGTCGCCGCCCCGATCCCCCGTGAGGCTCCGGTGACGAGCACTGTCCTGTGGTCCCACTGCGTCATCCCTACTCCTGCCCTGAGTTCCGTGAGCGCCGGAACGCTACCAGTGGCCGGCCGCCGCGGCCAGAGATCGTCACGCTTTGGGGTTAGTTGCGGCGCTTGCGTTTGCGCTTCGGCGTCGTCGCGCCCGTCGTTGCTCTCGCCGGTGCGATGACCGCTTCGGGCGCGGGGGTCGACACCGGCTTAGCGCGCCCACCGCGTGCGGGCCGGCCCTGCTTCTCCCGCGCCTGCTGGTTCGACAGCCACGGGACGGCCTCGCCTGTGCTCCAGGCCGACGGATGACCGCTCGGCCAGCGCCCCGAGAAGAGATATCCGAGCGCACACAGCCAGCCGGCCTGAATCACCGGCACCGGCGATCCGATCGGGAAGAGGAACAGGACGCCGACGAAGATGCCCAGGTAGCCCATCAACCGAGGGAGCAGGCCGACGCGCATCGCATTTAGGGAGAGCAGCACGATCGCCATCGCCAGCAGCAGCTCGCCGACCTGACCGACGATCGGAAGGAGCAAGAGGATCGTGGAATTCGTGAGGTGATGGGCCTGGCTGTAGGTTTGCTGTCCGGTACTCACGAACTTGTGGGCGACGAGGGCGATCAGTACCTGGTAGAGGACGCCGCTGATCGCAGCGAGGGCGCCGCCCGTGATCGCGAGGAACTTGACGGCGACGGATAGAGCGGGACGACGGGCGTTCGTCGCGCGCCATAGGAAGCTGAGCACAACGGTCAGCGCGAGCAGCCCGATCGAATTGAGCACTGAGCCGATCAGGTCGATCGGGAAGCGCTTGTGGGAGACGATCAGGTCCGTGGTCAGCTCGTCGATGCTCGTGTGCAGCCCGACGAGCGAGATCACAGCGGCGGCCACGAGCAGGACGGCCGCGAGCACGGAAACGGGCGCCGTCCGCACCCGCATTTGCGTCTCGCGCTGGAGCTGATCCTTATTCATGGGCGCCTATGCTAGCCGCGCGAGGCGGCGCGTACGCAGCCGGCGGGCGGGCGCGGCGGGCATCGGGGCCGCGGTGTGCGGACCCGCGGCCGCGCGGCACTCGCGCGCCCGACCCACCGGCTACCATTGGCCCCATGGAAGGAAGCGGCTTCGGAGATCTCTTCGGCGACCCTGACGAGCTCCAGCGGCGACTCGGCGAGTTCGCGGAGCAGATGCAGGGCGCACAGCGGCTCGCGTGGGCCGACAACGCGATCAAGCTCGCCGTCGACCTGACGGTCGCGGCGATCAACCGCGTCAACATCCAAGGCAGCACCGAGCAGCAGGCCGCACAGCTCCGCGGCGTGATCGCGCTCGTCTTCCCCGAGGCAGTGACGCTCGTGCGCGAGGCGCGCGAGGGTCTGCAGTAGCGCCCGACCAGCCACCTGCGCACAGGTCGGGTGGACGCCCGGCTCGAGATCATCGCCCAGGGCGATGGCACGCTGATGGACAAAGCGAAGGCAGCGGCCGAGGCGATCAATCAAGGTGCCAGGGGCCCCCGAGCAGCAGTAGACGAGCACCGGCGTGACCTGACGCCGTCGGCCCGGATTCGCGCTGGGCCGGGCCGACGGCGATCAACTACGGTGACCCGACCGTCTCCTGGATCGGCTGACCGGCCGAGGAACTGTTGGACTCGGCGGCCGAGACGCTCGAATTGGCTGAGCTGATCGCCTGCGCGTTCGGATGCCCGCTCTTGATGCTCGACCGGATCAGCGCCAGTCCCGCGCCGACGGCGGTCAACGGCGCGACGACGTGCGAGAGCAGCTTGCTGCCTTGCGCGTCGGCGAGAGCGAGCTTGACTTCGTGCTCGACGAAGAGTCCCGCAGCGACCGCCTTGAGGATCGTGAACTTGTGGGTGAACGGATGGGAGAAGTCCCCGGCCTTGAACGGCTCGTAGATGAAGTGATGGAAGGTCCCGAACGCCAGGCCGGCGTGGATCGCGAACTTCGTCTTGGCGAAGTGAACCTTGGTCGAGGTTCCCGCCGCCGAGCTCCCCGACGACGAGGTCGAGCTCTTGCTCCCGCAACCCGCTACGACGAGTACCGCGGAGACGAGCAGCAATGGAAGAAGTCGTCTGGTCAAGCTTCACCTCCGATGTCATAGGCCCGCGCCCAAGCTCGGGTCCTCGTGTTCCCCCTGCCTGCGGTCCACCAACCTAGCCAGCGGCGCCGGCTCGTCGGTTAAGCGTCGATTAGTACGACAGGCGGCGAGCGTATCCGGTCAGGCGAGCGCGCCGAGCACGAGCTCGTCGTGCTCGGCGGGCTTGACGCGGCGAAAGACGTGGGTGACGACGCCGTCGGGCCCGATCACGAACGTCGTGCGCTCCATACCCATGTAGGTGCGCCCGTACCTCGTCTTCTCGACCCAGACGCCGTAGGCCTCGCCGACCGCGTGCTCCTCGTCGGCGAGCAGCGGGAAGGCGAGCTCGAACTTGTCGGCGAACTTGGCGATGTCCTTGACCGGATCCGGCGACACGCCGAGCACGACGGCCCCGGCGGCTTCATAGTCGGGTGTGTGGTCTCGGACGCTGCACGCCTGCGTGGTGCAACCCGGGGTGTCCGCCTTGGGATAAAAGTAGAGAACCACCGGTTTGCCCCGCAAAGCAGAGAGCGACACCGGCTCCCCATGCTGATTGGGAAGGGTGAAGTCGGGGGCCTGATCGCCGGGCTCGATCATCGCTGCCTGGGATTATCTCAGAAGGCGCGAGAGACGACGGTCCTTGAGCAGCTTCCCGTCGGTCTGGCAGGTCGGGCAGTAGGTCATCACGTAGTCCTCGTAGAACACCGCCTCGAGCCGGTCGCCGCAACGCGGGCACGGCTCGCCCTGGCGGCGGTGGACCTTCAGGGGCATCGGCAGCTTGTCCGGGATCGGCAGCGCGATCACCTCCTCGTAGTGGGCGATTCCCGCTCCGAGTTGCGCGATCACGGCGGCTCGCAGGCCCTCGGCCTCATCGGTGTCGAGGTCCGCCCCCCGTTTGAACGGCGACAGCTTCGCGGCGTGCAGGATCTCATCGACCCAGGAGCGACCGATCCCGGCGATCACGTGCTGATCACGCAGGAGCGCATGCAGCGGGCGCGGTGCGTTGAGCAGCGACGCGAACGGCGGCGGGTCCGGCCACGCTTCGGGGCCAAGCGCCAACAGGGTCTCATCGGTCTCGACGTCGCCCGCGCGCAGGAGCTTGACCCAGGCGCGCTGCTTGGTGCCGAACTCGCGCAGGCGCAACTCGGATCCATCGCCGAGGCGGAGCAGGAAGCGCGAGGTTCGGTCGCGCAGCGACGCCCGCGTCTCGAACAGCTGCAGCCGTCCGGCCGACATCAGGTGGATGAGCAGGGTCAGCTCGTCCTCGAGGTCGAGCAGGAAGAGCTTGCCGCGCCGACGCACGCCCGCGATCCGACGGCCTTCGAGGATCGACAGCGGAGGGTCGTAGGTCTTCAGCGCGTTGAGCCCGGGGGCGAGCGTCGACTCGACAATCGCGCCGGCGGTGGCGGCGCCGATCCGGCGCGCGGTGATCTCAACCTCGGGAAGCTCGGGCATCTCGGCTCTGAGCGTAGTAGGCGTTCACCCCCGAGCTCACAGCGTGGTGCGATGAGACTTCGGCCTTTATTCATTTTCGGTGCTGAATTGTTCGGGGCGATTGACGATTTCTTTACGAGCGGACAGGAGACTCCGAGTCATGTCAGATCTACTAGCAGTCACACAGAGAAGCGCTGCTGACCTCGACGAGGACCTCGTCGCCGAGGTAACGCGTCACCGGCCGAACCGAGTGACGATCCTGATCGAGGGAGCGGACGCGGGCTGGGCCCGGGACGAGACCGCCTCCGGACACCAGCTCCGCGATCGGCTTGCGTTTCTCCTCGCCGCAATCGAGCGGACCACCCGTGCGACGGTGGTCGGCATCGCCTGCGCCGACGATCAGCTCGCCGGCTGGCGCTTCGACCGGGTCATCCGCGTTGGCGTGCCGATCGCGGCGTAGCGCGAGCTGAGCCTTATTACGACGCAGCCGGCAGGCTGAAGCGCACGCGCGTTCCGGCGGCCGACTCGGGCAGCCAGATCCGGCCGCCATGCGCCTCGACGATCGCCCGCGAGACGGCGAGGCCGAGCCCGGCACCACCGCTCGTCCGAGCCGCGTCAGTGCCACCGCGGTAGAACGCGTCGAACACCTGCTCGCGGTCGGGCTGAGCGATCCCATCGCCGGTGTCAGCCACCTCGATCTCGATCCGGTCCGCGACCGTCTCGGCCCGAACGACGACGCTGCCATCCGCCGGGGTGTGGCGGATCGCGTTCTGTATCAAGTTGAACAGCACGCGCTGGAGCTTCTCGGGGTTCGCCCGCGCAGGGCCGAGCTCCACCGGCACCTCGGCGTGGACGGCGACTCCCTTCAGGTCGGCCTGAACGCGCATCGCCGCCACCGTCTCCCCCACCAGCTCTCGCAGCGGCACGCGCTCGAGCGACCAGCGGATATCGCCCGCCTCGAGCCGCGAGAGCTCGAACAGGTCGTCGATCAGCGCACCGAGCGCGTCGATGTGGGTCCCCATGCGGTCGAGGTACGCCCGCCTCGTGTCCTCGTCGACGATGTCGTCGCCGACGGCGTCCGCCAGCAGCCTGAGCGACGTGATCGGCGTCCGCAGGTCATGCGAGACGGCCGCGACGAGGCCACGCCGGGCGGCGTCGGACTGGTCGCGGGCAGCCTCCTCGGTACGCAGCCGGCCGATCATCGCGTTCGCCGCGTCGGCGAGCTCGCCGAGCTCATCGCGTCCCCTGGTGGAGATCACCAGCTCGCGCTCGCCTTGACCGACGGCCACGAGCCCGTCCCTGATCGCCTCGACGTCACGCATGATCGCCGCCGCGAGCCGCTGACCGGCGATCACCGCGATCACGCCGACGAAGACGACGATCACCCCGACCAGCTCGACGTCGTGGCGCGAGACGAACATCAGGAGGCCGATGACGACGAGGGCGAGCAGCAGCGGTCCGATCACGATCGCGACGGCGAAGGCGAACTGGCGTGAGAGCGGTCCGGCGCGACCGCGCGAGCGGGCGAGCACGACCGCGTGCGCGGCGAACAGCGAGGCGGCGCCGATCGCCGCGAGCAGCCCGATCGTGACGAGCGCCCCGTGAACCCCGATCGTTGCCGCCGAGAACGCGACCAGCGCCACCGCCAGGATCAGGACCAGGCCCGGCGGGCCGTACAGGCGCCGCATCGCCTTCATAGCTGAAAGCGGTAGCCGACGCCCCACACTGTCTGGATATGGCGCGGCTGCGCCGCGTCGAGCTCGATCTTGGCGCGCAGGCGACGAATGTGGACGGTGACCGTCGAGGTGTCGGTGTAGAACGCGTATTGCCAGACGGCGTCCATCAGCTGATTGCGCGAGAACACCTGACCCGGGTGACGAGCCATGAACAGCAACAGCTCGAATTCGCGCTGGGTCAGCAGCGCCTCTTCGCCGCGCACGAACACGCGCCGCGCCGCCGGGTCGATCGTCAGCTCCCCGAGCTCGATCGGCTCCTCCTGCTCGGGCGAGGTGTCGATCCGCCGCAGGACCGCATCAACCCGCGCGACGAGCTCTGCGGGCGAGAACGGCTTGACGACGTAGTCGTCGGCGCCGAGCCGCAGCCCGATCACCCGATCGGCTTCCTCGCTCTTGGCGGTGAGGAGGATCACCGCGATCCGCTCGCGGTCCTGCTCTCGCAGCCGGCGCATCACCTCGAGGCCGTCAATGCGCGGGAGCATCAGGTCGAGCACGACGAGATCGGGGCGCTGCCGCGCGGCGGACTCGATCGCCGCGAACCCATCCGCGGCGACGCGGGTGCGGTAGCCGGCACGCTCGAGGTAGCGGGCGACGACCTCGGCAATCGTGGGCTCGTCGTCCACGACAAGCACCGATCCGCGGGAGTGAGCGTCCATGACACCGATTCTGGCAGGGAACGGGGCCGGCGCCCGAGGGAGCGGGCCATGTTCACCGCCTGTTCAGGCTTGCTGTCCGAGCATCAGTGCGGCTCCGTGCCCGGGCCGGCCTGGGCTCCGTGCCCAGGCGGACCTGCTCTCCGTGCCCGAGTGGGCCTGCGCTCCGTGCTCGGGCGGGCGGATGAATCCCCGGGATCTCGTAACCGTCCGCGGTACGCTGGCCGGGCGCATGACACAGGCTCTGGCTCCGGACGACATCATCCGCCGTCACGGCGACGTCGCCGAGGGGGCCCGTGCACCGTTGCTCGTGATCGACCCGCTCGCGGAGCTACTGGCCGCGAACCGGCTCGGCGACGGCAACGCGTCCGAGATCGGGGTCGTTCCGATCGGCGACGGCCACTCGAACATCACCCTCGCCGTCTCGAGCGGAGGCCGCGAGGTGATCCTCCGACGGCCGCCACGGGGGCCGCTCCCTCCCACCGCCCACGACGTCCTGCGCGAGGCGAGGCTGCTGCGAGCGCTCGAGCCCACGCCCGTGAGAGCACCCGAGGTGCTTCTCGCATGCGAGGACCCCTCGGTCATCGGCGCCCCGTTCTACCTGATGGAACGGGTGCACGGCGACGTGATCACCGACGCGATCCCCGACAAGCTCGACGGTCCCGGGGAGCGCGCGCGGATCGCCAACGAGCTGATCGACGCGCTCGTCGAGCTCCATGCTGTCGACTGGATGGACGTCGGTCTGGAGGGGTTCGGCAGGCCGACCGGCTACCTCGAACGGCAGCTGCGCCGCTTCGCCGGTCTCTGGGAGCACAACCGAACGCGCGATCTGCCCGCCGTGGAGCGGGTCGGCGCGTGGCTGAGCGCCAACCTGCCGAAATCGCCGGCGGCGACGATCGTCCACGGCGACTACCGCCTCGGCAACACGATCTTCGCCAGCAGGGCACCGGCCCGGCTCGCCGCGATCCTCGACTGGGAGATGGCCACGATCGGCGACCCGCTCGCCGACCTCGGATACCTGATGATGTTCTGGGCCGAGGCGGAGGACCCCCCCGTCGGCAGATTCGACCTCCAGAGCGTGACGCGCCTGCCGGGCTTCCCCACCCGGGCCGAGTTGATCGCCCGCTACGAGGAGCGCTCGGGACGCTCGATGCGATCGCTGACCTGGTACGTGACGCTCGCGCTGTGGAAGTCGGTCGTGTTCATGGAAGGCAATTACAAGCGCGCGATCGCCGGGACGACCGACGATCCCTACCTGCTCTCGGTCGGCGAAGGCGTCGTCCAACTCGCCGAGCGGGCGCTCGAGGTCTCCCAGCGTGGAGCGTGAGGAGGCCGCCTACCGAGGCCTCTTGGTGGATTACGGGGGCGTGCTGACGAGCGACCTGTTCGCCTCCTTCCGCGCCTTCTGCGAGCTCGAGGGGCTCGAGCCGGAGACGATCGGACGGCGGTTCAGGGAGGATCGAAGCTGTCGGGAGCTGCTGATCGCGCTCGAGACCGGGAGGATGGAAGAGGGCGAGTTCGAGCCCCGGTTCGCAGCGCTGCTCGACGTCGACGGAGCGCAGCTGATCGACCGCCTGTTCGCCGCCTCGCATCTCGACCAGTCGATGCTCGGAGCGGTCCGCGCCGCGCGCGGCGCGGGGGTCAGGACCGGCCTGGTCTCCAACTCGTGGGGAACCCGCCGCTACGACCGGACACTGCTGGCCGAGCTCTTCGACGGCGTCGTGATCTCGGGTGAGGTCGGCATGCGCAAGCCCACGCCGGAGATCTACGCGCTCGGAGCGGCGCGGATCGGCCTCCCGCCCGGCGCCTGCGTGTTCGTCGACGATCTGCCATTCAACCTCACGCCCGCCGCCGAGCTCGGAATGGCCACCGTGCATCATCGCGACGCCGGCGAGACGATCGCCGAGCTCGAGCGCCTGTTCGACCTCTCGATGCGATGACCGCCGGCCGACACGCAGCCTGACCGCGGCGATCAGGCGGCCCGGCGAGCGCCGGGGGGCGGCTACGCGCCGGCGCGGGCGCTGCGCCGGGCGCCGCGGCGGTTGACATCTGAGAGGCGCCAGCAGGCCGTCGCGGTCACCGCGGCCGCGACGAGCACCGCGGGCCAGGCGCCGACCACGAGCCCGAGCACGTGCGAAAGCGCAAATGCGAGCAGTCCGACCGCGGTCAGCCGCACGGCGGTCCGGCGGCCATCCCGGCGCAGCCAGATCGCAATGCACACGAGCCCGCAGCACGCGAGCACGGCACCCCCAAGCGCGCGCGACCCGCTCGCCAGCGCGACGCCGAACCCGGCGATCAATCCGGCGGCGGAGATCGGGGCGGTCGCGAGATCCAGTCCCATGGAGTCATTATCCGTGTCCCGTGTCGGGGGTGCGGTCGTTGCGTGGGAAGGCCCCGGGTGAGCCACTCGCCGAGGGACGCCGTCAGTGATCGAGGATCGTCAGGCGCGATCCGCCTGGGAGAATCGTTCATCGTCGAGATGAGCACACGCAAACCGTATTAGAAGGGTCGCGCTACCACCGGTATGCGACCCTTCAGCGTGACCGCGACCAGCACCGGCGACCAATCCGCAGAGCGGCCAATCGTCTCCGATCGGCCTCGCTGAACACACACTCAAGAGAGGTGAGCATGACAACGGAATTGGTGCTCCTCGGGACCGCGGGCGCACCCATGCCGGTCGCCGGTCGCGGGGAAATCTCGTCGGCGCTCGTCGTCGAGAACCGAGTCTTCGTCATCGACTGCGGCCGCGGGTCGCCATCCGCCTTCGTCGAGGCGGGACTCGACTTCACGCGTCTCGAAGCCGTGTTCCTCACCCACTCCATGCCGACCACACCGGTGATCTCGCCGGCATGCTCCTGTACCCCTGGGGCGTCCGTGTGGGCGACGACGGTCCTCTCGCACCGGTCCGCATCTATGGGCCGTCCCGACCCCATGCGCTGCCGACCGGCGATGCCACCTTCCACCGTGAGACGACGATCCACCCAGAACTACCGGACCCGGGCACGGCGGACTTGGTCGAGAACATCCTCTCCGGTTACGCCTACCATCTCAACGTGGTGCCGCTGGACGCGCTGATGCCGGACGCGGGCGCGCTCGTCCGAGCCATCAACATTCCCGTCCCGGCCAGGACCGAGGGCACCACCCAGGTTCCGGTCGCCGTCTTCGACGATGGAGCTGTTCGGGTCACGGCCGTGGCCGTGACGCACGGCCGTGCGGTTCCGGCCCTCGCATACCGTTTCGACACGCCGGACGGCTGCGTCGTGTTCTCGGGCGACACCACCGTCAACGACGATCTGATCTCCCTCGCCGAGAGTGCCGACATCCTCGTCCACAGTGTTGCCGACCTCGATTACCTCGAGCGCCACTGCATCACCGGTTCCGCCCTCGAGCGGATGGCCGCGCTTCACACCGATATCACCGAGGTCGGCGCCGTCGCCGAACGCGCACGGGTCCATGAACTGATCCTCACCCATTACCTTCCAGCTGAACCGAACGCGATCACGGACGCGGAATGGGCAGGAGGTGCCGGGCAGGGCTTCAGCGGGACAGCCAGCGCAGGCAGCGATGGCCTGCGTCGGGCCCTTCCTCGCGTGTAGCGCCGCGACCGCAGCACCGACGGCCCGGCCTGCTCGGCAACCCGCAGCCACTCATCGATCCCCTGCGGACGCGCCAGCCGTCGAGGTCGGGGTCGCGTGTAGCCGGGTGAAGACGTCGGTGCTTCGCCCAGGAGCAGCGGGGGGGCGTCACGAGCGCGCGCCGCGTGGCAGCCTGCCGCGTGCGCATTCTGAGGCGCGGTCCTGCGCCCTGGATGAGGGGGGCGCTTGCGTCGCCGTCGTCTGGGCCGCGCGGGCGATTGTCGCGGCGATGACCGTAGCCGGGGAAACTACCGTGGGTGGACAATTCTCAGGTCGCGGACCGTCTCGATATGTTCGCGTCGTTGCTCGAGCTCGTTGAGGCGAACCCGTATACGGCTCGTGCCTACCGCCGCGCCGCCGACACGATCCGGGTCGCCGCCGTGCCCGTCGTCGAGCTCGTGCGGTCTGGACGAGTGCGGGAGTTGCGGGGGATCGGTGCAGGGATCGAGGCGCGGCTGCGCGAGCTGATCGAAACGGGCGAGATCGCCGAGCTGGCGGAGCTCGAGCGCGAGGTCTCACCAGATCTCGTCGGCCTGGGCCGCTACCTCGGGCTCGGCACGAAGCGCTCGATCGAACTCGCTCGGTCCCTCGGCGTACGTACCGCCGAGGAGGTTCGCCAGGCGGTGCTGGAGGGCCGGTTACGGACCGTGCCGGGGATCGGACCGAAGACCGCGGCGCGACTCCTTGAGGCGCTCGCCCGCGAGCGCGAGCCTCGACCGCAGCGGGGACTTCTGCTCAGCCGCGGCTGGGAGCTCGTCGGAGGCATCGCCGCCGCACTTGACGGGGAGGCGGCGGGCGACGTGCGCCGCTGGTGTGATTCCTGCGAGCGGCTGGCGGTCCTCTGCGCCACGGCGGACCCAGAGCCTGTGCTGGAGCGCTTCGCTGCGCTACCCCAGATCGTCGCGCTCATCGAGCGAGGTCAGCGGCGCGCGGTGGGCGTGACGGTCGAGGGCGTGCCGGTCGAGCTCGTCGCCGTCGAGCCCGATCGTTTCGGCACGGCGCTTGTTCGCGCTACGGGCTCGCCCTCGTACGTCGCGGCGCTCGAGCCGCTGCCCAACGCGCCCGACGAGGAGGCGGTCTACAGCCTGTTGGATCTCCCCTGGTGTCCGCCGGAGCTGCGCGAGGAGCCGTTCCGCGGCGAGCCGCCGCCCCTCGTCGTGCTCGATGACATCCGCGGCGACCTGCACTGCCACACGACGTGGTCAGACGGACGGGCGAGCGTCGAGGAGATGGCCCGGGCCGCTTTACGCCGCGGCCACGAATACCTCGCGATCTGCGATCACACGCCGGCCGTGGGCGCCGTCCGCGGGCTTACGCCGAACGACGTGCGCCGCCAAGCCGAGGAGATCGCTGCCGCGAATGAACTGCTGGCGCCGTTTCGCGTGTTGCACGGGATTGAGTGCGACATCCTTCCCGACGGGCGGCTCGACCTTCCCGACGCCATCCTCGCGCAGCTCGACTGGGTACAGGCAAGCGTGCACGGTGGGCAGCGGATGCCACGACTTGAAATGACCAAACGCGTCGAGGAAGCGCTGCGCAACCCGAGCGTGCGTTGCCTGAGCCATCCGACGGGGCGCTACATCAACCGTCGGCCAGAGAACGCGCTCGACCTGGAGCGCGTGTTCGAAGTCGCGCTCGAGGAACGGGTCGCGCTGGAGGTCAACGGCCTCCCCGCTCGCCTCGACCTCGGTGGCGAGCACGTCCGCGACGCTTTACGAGCCGGCGTACAGATCGTCTGCTCAACCGACGCACACTCGGTGCGCGGACTCGAGAACATGACATTCTCGGTCGCTACGGCGCGCAGAGGCTGGGCGACGCCGGCGAACGTCCTCAACACCCGACCGGTAGGGGTGATCCTCGATCGTGTCGAACCGTCCGCCGAGGCGACCAGCTCCACCGCCAGGCACCGGCCAGCGTGAGGTCAACCTACTGAAAACCCTGCTAAATGGAGCTAGCGAGACTCGAACTCGCGACCTCCTGGGTGCGATCCAGGCGCTCTCCCAACTGAGCTATAGCCCCGTGCAGCGGCATCGGCCACGCGGTAAGGACAGTTTAGCCGTGCTCGGCCAAGCTCCGGACCATACGCACGGACGTGCTCGCCCTGCGTCGCCGGCACGTCGACCAGTACGCTCGGTTGCGTTCCTCTGACGCCGGTGAGCTTCCGTACCCGCCTTACCAGCTTCTTCGTCGTCATCGTCGTTGCCCCCATGATCGCGATCGGGGTGTTGGTATTTAGCCTGATCAGGGACAGCGAGCAGGGTAAGGCAGACGCGCGTGCCGCCGGCCTGAACACGGCCGCGATCAGCCTCTACAACGCCGCGAGCGCTCGTGCTCAGAGCGTTGCCATCGAGCTTGCGCACGACGTGACGCTCGCGAATGCGACAACTACCGGAGCTCACGCCGCGCGGGCCCGGCTGACCGAGCTCGCCGCCAAGGCGGGCCTGGTCCGCGTCACACTCGATATCGGTACGACACCGCTCGTCGACGTGGGCAACAACAGCAACGCAATCGCCCCAGGTGGGGCAACCGCGCCGGCGGCCGCGGGGCGCCCCGCGGCGACGATCGTGGTCTCCGAGCTGACGGCCGCAGAGTACGCGAGCGAGCTGTCCAGCGCAGACGTCGCGATCGTGGTCCGCCAGGGGCCCCGAACGCTCGCTTCCACGCTGCGGGCTGCGGCTGGACGCAGACTCCCAGGCCAGGGAATGATCCGGCTCACCGGAACGGATTACCGGGCGGTCACCACTTTGCATCCGGGCTTCGGTAGCAAGCCCGTTCACGTCAGCGTGCTCGTGAATCTGAGCAAGACCGAGTACCCGGTAGGTTCGAGCGAGCTGCTCGCGGCGATCTTCATCGCCGCCTTCGTCCTGCTCGCACTTGCCTTCTCGGTGCTCGCCTCGCAGGCGCTGCAAAGTCAGCTGGCGACGTTCCTCGCGGCCGCGCGCAGGCTCGGGAGCGGCGACTTCTCTGCGCGAATGCCTACCGCAGGTCGCGACGAATTCGCAGCTCTCGGAGAAGAGTTCAACAGCATGTCTGCACAACTCGAGCGTCGACTCGACGAGCTCGGTCAGGAGCGCGCTCGGCTGAGAGAGTCGATCCGGCGAATCGGGCAGACCTTCGCGTCGAACCTGGACCGCCCTGCGCTGCTGGATCTCGCTCTGAAGACCGCCGTCGACGCCGTCCAGGCAAGCGCTGGTCGGGCGAGCTTCAGCCCCCTGATCGGAGAGCCGCTCGAAGCGTCGGTCCGAGTGGGATCCTTAGCTGGATTCGAGGCACAAATCGAGGACGCCGAGCTTGTAGCCCTTGCCACCGCAGAGCTCGGCGAGGCGAGCGCCGGCGACCTGTTCGTGGCGTCCGCGCCACTCGGGCCGGCCGAGGGCGGGCCCCTGGGGATCATCACCGTCGCGCGGAGTGGTCGCGCGATCAACGAAGACGACCGTGAGGTGCTCCGCTCGCTCGCCGCCCAGGCGACTCTGGCGCTCGAGAACGTCGACCTCCACGACCAGGTGGAGCGCCAGGCGGTCACCGACGAGCTGACGGGACTGGCGAACCACCGTCGCTTCCAGGAGCTGCTCGCCGCCGAGATGGAGCAAGTTCGGCGGTACACCTACTCGGTTGGCCTGATCATGCTCGATGTGGATAATTTCAAGGGGGTCAACGACACGTACGGGCATCCGCAGGGAGACATCGTGCTCGCGAAGATGGCGCGGGTCGTGCGTGAGTGCCCGCGCGAGGCGGACGCCCCTGCGCGTTACGGCGGCGACGAGATGGCCATGATCCTCCCCCACACCGATCTCGAGGGGGCCTACGCTATCGGCGAGCGCCTCCGCCGGTCCCTCAAGGCCCTCGAGATCCCGCTGATCGGAAGCCGGGCATCGCTGCGCATGACGGCCAGCATCGGCGTGGCCGCCTCCGCGGGCGGTGAGGAGACCGCGCTCATCGCCTCCGCAGACGACGCGCTCTACGTCGCCAAGCGCCGGGGCAAGAACCGTACAGTTCGTGGTACCGCGCCTGCGGCGGACGTCGTTGGCGCCGAGTAGGCTTAGGCCCATGGGTATCCTGGACGACGCGATCCGCGAGCACCTCGACCTCAAGCGCCGCCGGGGTGCCGACCCCACCGAGGTCGAGCGCGAGGAGCGTGAGGTGCTGGGTCCCGTCCAGCGGCGTGTGGAGGAAGCGGGCGCCGACGAGCATGCGCTGGAGCATCTGCACGAGGACGAAGTCGCGCACGAGGCCGAGCAGCCGCACGAGGACGAGGCTGAGCACGAGGCGGAGCAGTCGCACGAGGATGAGATCGAGTACGAGGGGCTCACACGCGACGACGGCCTCGCCCCGGACGATCGCGACTCCGAGCTCGCGTTCGGCGGGGCGGAATCCCGGCCGGTGGCCGCCGCGCCTGACCACGATCGACTCGCGTGGCCGGTGCGAGAGCCGGAACCGCACGGAGACGTTGAAGACGAGCCGTCTGGCGCGGACGAGGCGACGACCGAGCACCGCGTCGAGGACGCAGAAGCGGAGGAGGATCACTCGCACCGAAACGGCGAGGAGGACGTCCTCGAAGAAACGCCCGAGTTCCTGCAGGACACGCCCGATCACGACCGGCTCTGGTTCGAGCAGAGACCGCCCCGCGACTTCGATTTCGACGGCTGAGCTGCGCTACACCCTCCTCGACGTCTGCACTGACGTCCCTCTGGCAGGCAACGCCCTGGCTGTCGTACACGATGCCGATGGCCTCGATGAGCGCACGATGCTTGCGTTCGCGCGCGAGACTCGGCTGTCGGAGACGACCTTTGTTCAGTCCGCGACAGTAGCTGGAGCGGACTACCGCAACCGAATCTGGACCGTCGGCGAAGAGCTTCCGTTCGCCGGACATCCGTCACTGGGCACGGCGGTCGCCGTCGCGCGGGCGCGCGGGGAGACCGGAGAGGTCAGCTATGTCCAGCAGACGGGTGCGGGCCTGCAGGCGATCGAGGTCGGACTCGACGGCGTGCATGCGACCGCGTCGATGCTGCAGGAGCCGGCGACTCTGGGAGCTGAGCTGAATGCGGCCGAGGCCCTCCGGCCACTCGGCCTGCCGCCGACCGCGGCCGACCCCGACCTTCCGCCACAGGTCGTCTCGACAGGCCTCGCCCACCTGATGCTGCCGCTGAGTTCAGTGGAGGATCTATCCCACATCGTTCCGGACTTCGCGGCCATTCACGCCTTGCTCGAGCCCCGCGGCGCATTCGGTGTCTACGCTGTCTTCTGCAACCCCGCCACCGGCCGCGCGCGGGCGCGCTTCTTCGCTCGCGATGCCGGCATCGGCGAGGACCCCGCCACCGGCTCGGCGGCCGGGCCGCTTGGCGCCTACCTGAACCACCGCGCGGGCTGCGCAACGGTCGAGATCACCCAGGGCGTCGAGATGGGCCGACCCAGTCGTCTGCGGGCGGAGGCGGTCAACGATCGCGTCCGTGTGAGCGGTGACGTAGTCGTCGTGATCGACGGGACTCTCATCCTTTAGCCTCTCCGCGGCCAAGACCGCCACCGCTAGACTCGAACGCCTCACGGGGCCATAGCTCAGTTGGGAGAGCGCCTGCTTTGCAAGCAGGAGGTCACCGGTTCGATCCCGGTTGGCTCCATCGGCGAAGGCCCTGTAAAGCGCGGTCTTCAGGTGCGGGTTGGGCTGGGGCTGGGAGGGGAGGCTCGGCCAGTATGGAAGCGGTATGGAAGCCTCTGCAACTGCGACCGATGCTCCGGTCGTTCTTCTCGATGATGGTGGCGCGCTCCGGCACGCCGGCTCGGCGCAGGATCTTGAGGTGAATAGATCTTCTGATTGATCCGGCGAATCCTCCAAAACCGGAGAGCATCCACTCCCCGGCGGGA
>Ga0302232_10000022_pt1 | contig 170234 bp, 136 predicted proteins | sample II_Palsa_N2_3_FD_193575 | JGI IMG/M metagenome (GOLD analysis project Ga0302232, IMG submission 193575) | Peat permafrost microbial communities from Stordalen Mire near Abisko, Sweden - II_Palsa_N2_3 | ecosystem: Environmental > Terrestrial > Soil > Palsa > Peat permafrost | place: Sweden...
CGCAACAGGTGGCACACAACGACATCCATCCGACAAATCGCTGGATGCTGGCGCTGGGCTTACCGGCCTATCTGAAGCTGCGTTGGTTCAATGGCATCGGCAAGAAGCGCTATGTGCCGGCCAGGTTCGTTTCGGCTTGAGTTGCAACGCCACGCCGTGCCGCGCCACTTGCAACCGTTCGCCCTGAGCGTAGGCCGGCAGGGCCGAAGTCGAAGGGTGGCCCTTCGACTTCGCTGCGCTACGCTCAGGGCGAACGGTTGTGACCGACGGGGAGTGACGTAGATCAAAAAAGAAGAAGGGCGCTTGCGCGCCCTTCTGACTTACTGCATGACTGATCGGGTGATCAGTAGCGGTAATGCTCCGGCTTGTACGGGCCTTCCACCGGCACGCCGAGGTAGCCGGCCTGTTCCTTGGTCAGAGTGGTCAGCTTTACGCCGATCTTGTCCAGGTGCAGGCGCGCGACTTCCTCGTCGAGCTTCTTCGGCAGGATGTAGACCTTCGCCTCGTACTTGTCCTTGTTCGCCCACAGGTCGATCTGTGCCAGCGTCTGGTTGGAGAACGAATTGGACATCACGAAGCTCGGATGGCCAGTGGCGCAGCCGAGGTTCACCAAGCGGCCTTCAGCCAGCAGGAAGATCGCGCGGCCGTCCGGGAAGATGTACTTGTCGACCTGCGGCTTGATGTTGATCTTCTCCACGCCGGCCATCTCGTTCAGCGCATCGACCTGGATCTCGTTGTCGAAGTGGCCGATGTTGCAGACGATCGCCTGATCCTTCATCGACTTCAGGTGCTCAAGCGTCAGCACATCCTTGTTGCCGGTGGTGGTGACGTAGATGTCGCCGCGGCCCAGTGTGCTCTCGACGGTGTTGACCTCGAAGCCTTCCATCGCCGCCTGCAAGGCGTTGATCGGATCGATTTCAGTGACCACCACGCGCGAGCCGTAGGCACGCAGGGAATGGGCGCAACCCTTGCCCACGTCGCCATAGCCGCAGACCACGGCGACCTTGCCGGCCAGCATCACGTCCATCGCGCGCTTCAGGCCATCGGCCAGCGACTCGCGGCAGCCGTACAGGTTGTCGAACTTGCTCTTGGTGACCGAGTCATTGACGTTGATCGCGGGGATCAGCAGCGAACCGGCTTCGGCGAGCTGGTACAAGCGATGCACGCCGGTGGTGGTCTCTTCGGAGACGCCCTTCCAGTCGCGTACCACGGTGTGCCAGAAGTTCGGGCGCTCGGTATGCACGCGCTTCAGCAGGTTCTTGATCACCTGTTCTTCGTGCGAGGAGGCCTTCTCTTCAACCCACTTGGAGCCTTTCTCGAGCTCGTAACCCTTGTGGATCAGCAAGGTGACATCGCCGCCGTCATCGACGACCAGCTCCGGGCCGAGGTACTTGTCGGCGCCCTTGCCGGGGAACGTCAGTGCGTCGAGCGTGCAGTCCCAGTATTCCTCCAGCGTCTCGCCTTTCCAGGCGAACACCGGCGTGCCGGTTTTGGCGATCGCGGCGGCGGCGTGGTCCTGGGTGGAGAAGATGTTGCACGAAGCCCAGCGCACGTCGGCGCCGATGTCCTTCAGCGTTTCGATCAGCACGGCGGTCTGGATCGTCATGTGCAGCGAACCGGTCACACGCACGCCCTTCAGCGGCAGCGTGGTGGCGTGCTTCTTGCGGATCGACATCAGGCCCGGCATCTCGTGCTCGGCGATGTCCAGCTCCTTGCGGCCCCAATCGGCGAGCGAGAGGTCGGCAACCTTGTAGTCGTGGCTCAGTTCTTTGGTAACGGCGTTCATGGATATCTCCGGTTAGTGCGAATCGCTTCGCGTCAATCAACCGGGCGCCGTTGTGGAACGTGCCGCGCCGAGCCTGGCCGTCTCGTGAAAGTCTGCGGGATAGGCAGGCTGTTGCGGATGGACCCGCATTCACGAACGGTCGCAGCGCCCCTCGGCGGGCAGTAGAAGCTACCAATTATAGCTGCAGATACGCGGGGATGCCTCCTGCGTCGGGATTGGGTAGTCTGGCTGTTCACCTTGTGCTGGAGTCACCACATGGAAGAAAGCCGCGAATCCGAATTCCTGCCGCACGACGGCCCGCTGCGCGAGGACGTCAGCCGACTCGGCGCGATGGTCGGACGAATGCTGGCCGAACAAGGCGGGAGCGCTTTCTTTGGGCGGGTCGAGCAGGTGCGTATTGCAGCGATCCGGCGCCGTCGTGAAGGCGCCTCGGTGGACGAGTTGGCAGGTTCGCTGGCCGGCCTCGACGCTAGTGACGCCGAGGCACTGGCGCGTGCATTTGCGACCTATTTCCAGGCGGTGAACACCGCCGAACGGGTGCATCGCATCCGCCGCCGCCGTGATTACCAGCGCGAGGGCAGTGCGCCGCAGCCGGAGTCATTGCTCGCCGTACTGGGTCGACTGAAGTCGCAGGGCGTCGGCGCGGACGAATTGCTGGGCTGGCTGGATCAGCTATGGATCGAGCCGGTGTTCACCGCGCATCCGACCGAAGCGGTGCGCCGCTCGTTGCTGGAAAAGGAACAGGCGGTCGTACGATCGCTGGTCGATGGCTTCGATCAAAACCGCACGCCGCAAGAACGCAAGGAGGACGATGATCGCATCTTCATGGCGTTGTCATCGGGCTGGCAGACCGCCGAAGCCTCGCCGATGCGACCCACGGTGCAGGACGAGCACCATCACGTCGGCTTCTACCTGGTCAACCCGATCTACCGCATCGTGCCGGCGCTGTATGAGTCGCTGGCCTCGGCATTGCAGGAGGTTTACGGCGTGGCCATATTGCTGCCGCGCCTGCTCGGCTTCGCGACCTGGGTGGGTGGCGACATGGACGGCAATCCCAACGTGGGGGCCGAGACCATCGCCGCCAGCCTGGCCACCCAGCGCGCCCACGTGATCGAGCACTATGTGGCCGACGTGGCGACACTGGCGCGGCTGCTCAGCCAGACCGAAGGCCGTGTCACCGTCGATACTCGACTGCAAGAGCTCCTGGACGACTATCGCGTACGTTTCCCCGCCGCGGCGAAAAAAGTGCGTCCGCGACATGCCGACATGCCGTACCGCAGCCTGCTGACCCTGATCGGCGGCCGCCTCGAAGCCACCCAGCACGACGATCATGTGGAAGGCTATACGTCCGTTTCAGAATTGCTCGACGATCTGCAGCTGATCGCCCGCAGCCTGGTCGATCACCACGGCCTGCATGCTGGCGCCTACGCGGTACAGCGGTTGATCCGCCGCGTGCGCACGTTTGGTTTGCATCTCGCGCGGTTGGACGTGCGGCAGGATTCGCGCGTGCACGACGATGCACTGGCGGCGCTGCTGGACGATCCGACGTGGAGCGAGCGCGCCGCGGACGAGCGTGTTGGGCGGCTGCAATCGTATGCCAGCGGTAAGCAGGCTTTCGGCGGCAGCACGGACAGCAACGCCGTCAACATGCGTGCGGTGTTTGACGCGTTGCATGTTGCGCGCGGTCGCTACGGCACCGGTGCGATCGGCCTGTACATCATCAGCATGGCGCGCTCGGCAGCTGATGTATTGGCGGTGCTGGCCTTGGCGCGCTACGGGGGCTTTGTCGAGACGGCGACGCATTTGCTCCCTCTCCCCTCTGGGGAGAGGGCTGGGGTGAGGGGGCACGCTGGCGATAAAACTATTTCAGAGCGAGCTTCTGTCGACAGTTCGGCGAGCACCCGCCCCTCACCTCAATCCTCTCCCCAGGGGGGAGAGGAGGACCATGCCAAGGGTGTTGTTCCGCTCAACATCGCCCCGCTGTTCGAGACCGTTGACGATCTGAAGAACGCGCCGGAGACGTTGCGCGCGCTGCTCGATGACCCGGTCTATCGCCAGCATCTGGCTGCGCGCGGCGATCAGCAGTGGGTGATGCTTGGCTATTCGGACAGCGGCAAGGATGGCGGCACGCTCGCCTCGCGCTGGGGCCTGCAACGTGCGCAGGTGGAGTTGCTGGAAGTGGCGAACGCGGCTGGCATCCGACTGGCGTTTTTCCACGGTCGTGGTGGTTCGGCCAGCCGTGGTGGGGCGCGCATCACGCCGGCCCTGATGTCGTCACCGCGCGGAGCGGTGGCTGGCGTATTGCGAGTGACCGAGCAGGGCGAGGTGATCCATCGCAAGTACGGCATCCGCGCGCTGGCGCTGCGCAATCTTGAGCAAACCGTCGGTGCCGTACTTCGCGCTTCATTGCGGCCGCGCGAAACCGAGCCGCGTGAGGAGCGCTGGCGCGAACAGATGAACGGGTTGTCCACCCGCAGTCGCCAGGCCTATCGCGCGTTCGTCGAACGCGAGCACTTCGTCGATTATTTCCGACACGCTACGCCGATCGATGTGATCGAGCGGATGACGCTCGGCTCACGTCCGGCCAGCCGGCGCAGCATGCGCGGCGTGCAGGATCTGCGCGCGATTCCGTGGGTGTTCGCGTGGACCCAGTGCCGCTCGATCATCACTGGCTGGTACGGCCTGGGCACGGCGCTGGAGCAGGGTGTCGCGGAGTTCGGCGAGGCTGCACTGGCCGAGATGGCGCGTGACTGGCCGTTCTTCAGCAATCTGCTGGATGACGTGGAGATGGTGCTGGCCAAGTGTGATCTGGATATCGCCGAGGCGTTCTCGAAACTGGCCGGCCCGCTGCACGATGAATTTTTCAGTTTGATACGCAGCGAATTTGGGCGCACCCAGCATTGGCTGCTGCAACTCAAGGGAGGCGACGCCCTGCTGCAGGGTGATCCACGCCTCGCCGCCTCGATCCGCCTGCGCAACCCCTACGTCGACCCGATGAGTTTGCTGCAGGTCGACCTGCTCAAACGTTGGCGCGACGGTGACGGCAAGGATGATGCGCTACTGCAGGCGCTGGTCGCCTGCGTCAACGGCGTATCACAGGGCTTGCAGAACACCGGTTGAGCAACGCGCTGGGGCGGGCGCTTAACTTGGCGCGTAGGTTGGGGTGAGCGCCAGCGAACCCCAACGTTTGTTGCGGGAATGTTGGGGTTCGCTAACGCTCACCCCAACCTACGCCGCTGCTTTGCCCCTCCCCCGGACAGCAGGGGAGGGCGACATCATTCAGCCGCCCAGCTCTGCCCAGCGTGCGTAAGCGGCGTCCAGTTCGGCCTGGAGTTTGGCCACGGCATCATTCGCCTTGGTTATCTCGGCGGCATGCTGCTTGAAGAAATCCGCTGCAGTCATCGCCTCGCCTCGGGCAGCGATCTCGGTCTCGAGTTGTTCGATGCGTGCGGGCAAAAGATCCAGTTCGCGCTGATCCTTGAAGCTCAACTTCCGCTTGGGTGTCGCCTCAGCTGTCGATGCAGGTTCGTCGCGGGTCAGCCCCGGCTTGGCCGCTGCCGCAGCAACCGCCGTCGCGGCGGTCGGCCGCTGGCGCAGCCAGTCGGTGTAGCCGCCAATGTATTCGCCGATCTGGCCGTTGCCTTCCAGCACCAGGGTGCTGGACACCACATTGTCGAGAAACGCGCGATCGTGCGAGACCAGCAGCAGGGTGCCCTGATAGTCGGTCAGCAACTCTTCCAGCAGTTCGAGTGTTTCGACGTCCAGATCGTTGGTGGGCTCATCCATCACCAGCAGGTTGGATGGCTGCGCAAATAGTTTTGCCAGTAGCAAACGATTGCGCTCGCCGCCAGACAGCCGCGTGATCGGTGCGCGCGAGCGTTCGGGGGAGAACAGGAAATCCTGCAGATAGCCCACGATGTGTTTGCGCTGGCCGTTGAGTTCGATGAACTCGCGACCTTCGGCCACGTTGTCCAGCGCATTGAGCTGGTCGTTGAGCTGCAGGCGATGCTGATCGAAGTAGGCAACCTGGATGCTGGTGCCCATCTCCGCTTCGCCCCGTTGCGGCTTCAATTCGCCGAGCATGATCTTCAGCAGCGTGCTCTTGCCGGCGCCGTTCGGACCAATGATGCCGATACGGTCGCCGCGCATGATGGTGGTGGACAGGTCGTCGATCAGCACGCGGCCACCGTAGGCCTGATGTACGTGCTTCAGGTCGATCACTTTCTTGCCCGAGGCTTGCGCGCCGGCCAGCGTCATCCTCGCATTGCCGGTGAGATTGCGTCGCTCGGCGCGCTCATTGCGCAACGCCTTCAATGCGCGCACGCGACCTTCGTTGCGGGTGCGGCGTGCCTTGATGCCCTGGCGGATCCACACTTCTTCCTGTGCCAGTTTCTTGTCGAACAGCGCGTTCGCCTGCGATTCCGCATGCAGGCGCTCTTCGCGTCGGCGCAGGTAGTTTTCGTAATCGCCGGGCCAGTCGGTGAGCTGGCCGCGGTCGATCTCGACGATGCGCGTGGCCAGTGCACGCAGAAAGCTGCGGTCATGGGTGACGAAGATGATGCTGCCGTCGAACTGCTTGAGAAAATTCTCCAGCCAGCCGATCGCCTCGATGTCCAGGTGATTGGTCGGCTCGTCCAGCAGCAACACGTCCGGCTTGCGCACCAGCGCCTGCGCCAGCAGCACGCGGCGTTTCATGCCGCCGGACAGTGCCGCGAAATCGGTCTCCGCCGGTAGTTCCAGTTTGGTCAGCACTTCGGTGACGCGGCGATCCAGATCCCAGCCGTGTTGCGCCTCGATCTGCGTCTGCACGTCGCCCAGCGCGTCGAAATCGGCCTGCGTGTGCAGCTCGTGCAGCAGGTGGTGATAGCGCGCCAGCAGGTGGCCAAGATCACCCAGCCCCTCCGACACCACATCGAACACGTTGCCGGCAGTGTTCTGCGGCACCTCCTGCGCCATGCGTGCGATCACCACGCCGTTTTGGACCCGGACTTCTCCGTCGTCGGCATGCAGCTCGCCGGCGATCAGTTTCATCAGGGTGGATTTGCCTTCGCCGTTGCGACCGACGATGCATACACGCTCGTTCGCTTCGATCGATAAATCGACGTGTTCGAGCAGGAGGGGGCCGCCGATACTGAAGTCGACGCGTTGCAATTGGATAAGAGACATCCGCCCATTGTAGCGGGTGGCCTATATCGAAAGCCGCCTCGATCCGGGCCGCGCGCTCAGTATTGAGTACCCTGGAATGCCTCGGCGGCCCTCGGATGACTTGTCGCTACCGCGGCGGCCGTCGCAAAAATCGGGAGAAAGGGGCACTTGTAACTTATTTAAAAACATGCATTTGGCCGGGTAAGTTCGTGCATCACCTATGGATATTGCGGCCGCAATGCATTATCGTCGCGCCCACGTGTCGCGAAGTTGTAGTTCGGTTTTGTAGCGAGGAATCCGGGTTGGCTATCAAGTTCACACATCCAGGGCGGTTGCTGGACCGGCTTCGGGGCATGTTCGTAGCGGTGCTCCTGTGCGGCCTCGGCAGTTTTGCCGGCGTGGCCCATGCTGGCTACGCCGCCATTGTCGTCGACGCGACGACCGGCCAGGTGCTGAACGAGGTCAACGCCGGCGATCAGAACTATCCCGCTTCGCTGGCCAAGATGATGACGCTGTATCTCACCTTTCAGAGCTTGCAGAGCGGCAAGCTGAAGATGGATCAGGAGTTTCCGGTCTCGCGCTGGGCAGCGGACAAGGCACCGACCAAGCTCGGCCTGCGCGCCGGCCAGACGATCTCGGTGAACGACTGCATCTTCGGCATGATCACCAAATCGGCCAACGACGCTGCGACTGTGATGGCTGAAGGTCTTGGCGGTTCCGAGGCCCAGTTCGCGGACATGATGAATGCCCAGGCGCTTCGCCTCGGTATGACCGGCACCCACTTCGACAATGCGTCCGGCCTGCCCGATCCGCAGAACACGACGACGGCGCGCGATATGGTGAAACTGGCCATGGCGCTGTATCACGACTATCCGCAGTACGTGCAGTTTTTCGCGACCAAGGAATTCATGTTCCGTGGTCAGCTGGTGCGCGGCCATAACCACCTGATGGACAACTATCCGGGCATGGACGGGCTGAAAACCGGCTTCACCGATGCGTCCGGCTTCAATCTCGCCTCGACCGCGGTCAGGGATGGCCATCGCCTGTTTGGCGTGGTCATGGGCGGCCGTACTGCGTCCGCGCGCGACCGTTTGATGGCTCGATTGCTGGATGATGGTTTCGATCATCGCCAGACCCCGGCGATCCTGGTGGCTGAGGCTGGCGGTGCCGCCAGCCCGAGTATGGCGCGCCGGGTCCTGGCTGCGCTGTCGCCTATCGGAAGCGCCGAGGCTGAAGCGGTACCGGTGCCGCAGCACCACCGCCGCGGCAAGGCGGCTGCGGGGACTGTCGCGCGTAATGGCTGTACTCCGCATCGGGGTGTCAGTTGTCCCCGTGCCACGCCGGTGCACCATCCACGACGTAGTGCGGTGCGACTGGCGGCCCAGCGCAACAACAGCAAGAAGCCGGCCGTCGCCGCTTCGAGTAGCAACAACTAACTGGATTGCACCCGCCACCCCGTACTGGGGTCATCGGCGAGGTGCTGAGTTGCGCGAGCCATAGCTGAAGCATAGGGGCCTGATCAGGTGTGATCGGGTTTGCGCCGTTTCTCGAATCCAGCCTTCGGTGGTGGGTTGCGCCGTTGAAGTCGCCTGCACGGTTATCCCCAGGTTTGCGAAGGACCTCGCTACAGCGTGGGTGTTGTCGGCAGACGGCTCGTACAAACAAAAACCCCGCGGCAAGCCGCAGGGTTTTTGGTGGGCCGATGGGGCGTGGCTTACTTCAGTTTGGCATCAGCGCGCAGCGCTTCGGCGCGGTCGGTCTTTTCCCACGAGAACGCGGTGAAGGTGTTGCCGTTGGCATCCTTCATCTCATGCGGGGTGCGACCGAAGTGGCCGTAGCTGGCGGTCTGCTGGTACATCGGGTGGATCAGGTCGAGCATTTGCAGAATGCCGTACGGACGCAGGTCGAAGTGCTTGCGGATCAGCTTCTCGATCTTCTCGTCGCTGATCTTGCCGGTGCCGAACGTGGTGACCGAGATCGAGGTCGGATGGGCGACGCCGATCGCGTAGCTCACCTGCACTTCGCAGCGGTCGGCGATGCCGGCGGCGACGATGTTCTTGGCCACGTAACGCGCGGCATAGGCAGCTGAACGGTCGACCTTGGACGGATCCTTGCCGGAGAACGCACCGCCGCCATGACGGGCCCAGCCGCCGTAGGTGTCAACGATGATCTTGCGACCGGTCAGGCCGCAGTCGCCCACCGGTCCGCCAATCACGAACTTGCCGGTCGGGTTGATGTGGAACTTGGTGCCCTTGTGCAGCAGCTTCGCAGGCAGCACCGGCTTGAGGATGGTCTCGCGCACGGCCTCGATCAGGTCTTTCTGCTTCACGCTCGGGTCGTGCTGGGTCGACAGCACCACGGCGTCGATGGCGGTGGCCACACCGTTCTCGTAGCGCAGGGTGACCTGGCTCTTCGCGTCCGGACGCAGCCACGGCAGCGGCGAGTTCTTCTTCTTGCGAACCTTGGCCTGCTGCTCGACCAGGCGGTGCGCGTAGTAGATCGCCGCCGGCATGAAGTCCTTCGTTTCATTGGTGGCGTAACCGAACATCAGGCCCTGGTCGCCGGCGCCCTGGTCTTCCGGGTTCTTGCGGTCCACGCCCTGGTTGATGTCCGGCGACTGCTTGCCGATCAGGTTCAGCACGCCGCAGGTCTCGCCGTCAAAGCCGACTTCCGAGGAGTTGTAGCCGATGTCGACGATGACCTTGCGGGTCAGCGCCTCCAGGTCGATCCAGGCGTTGGTGGTGACTTCGCCGGCAACGATCGCCACGCCGGTCTTGACCATGGTCTCGCAGGCGACGCGCGCCCGCGGGTCCTGCGCGAGGATGGCGTCGAGCACGGCATCGGAGATCTGATCGGCAACTTTGTCCGGATGGCCTTCGGAGACCGATTCGGAGGTGAACAGGTAATTGGACATCGCGGTTTATATCCTTTCGTGCGGATAGAGAGATACAAGAAGCCGGTCATGATACATCCCCGCTTCTGGTTTTGCAGCCTCAGCATGCCAATGGCGCATGACGATTTCATGCCGATTCAGCCATTTGGACGGCTTTTTGGCTACGCATGGCCGTTCGGCAAACCAATCCTCAGCCCAGGCTGCGCATGCGCAGGGGCCTCGCCGAGCTGGCTGATCCGCCTCAATACACCGTGGCACGGGCCTGGACGAAGCTGAAAAAGAACACCGCGTCGGGATCGTTGCGCACGGCCTGCAATTCGCGGCGCATGCCCTCGACGGTCACCGTATCGACCTTGCCATCGGCCACCAGCTGATCGGCGGCCGAGAGCAGCAGTTCCTGCCAGAACTCGATCATGTGCTTGCGCCGCCCGGGCTGGCGGTTGTCCAGATGGATGGTCTTCACCTCCGTCTGCACGTCGCGGTAGCCGCCGGCCAACAGCAGGTTGCCCAGCTTTGCGCCGATGAACGGATCGCCGCCGCTGTCGTACTGGTGGTCGTTGAAGGCCATCCAGTAGCGCAGCAAGTTGGGCGAATAGGGGTCGAGGAAGAACGACGAGTTGAGCACCTCGGTGACATAGACCAGGGCGCCGGGACTGAGCACACGGCGCACTTCGCTCAGTACTTGTGCCGGGCTGGGCATGTGTTCAAGCACCCAGCACAGATAGGCGGCGTCGAAGCTACGCTCGGCGAACGGGAGGTCGGAGGCGTCAGCCTGTTCCAGCGCATAGCGCGTTCGGCACCACGCGGTGGCGGCCAGGTTCTGCTCGGCAGCGGCCAGCTGTGCCGCGGAAAGATCCACGCCGGTGACGTGCAGTAGCGGAAACCGTCGCAACAGGATTTCCGTCTGCGCGCCCACGCCGCAACCTACTTCCAGCAAATGCGTGGCACCGCTGTAGTCGATGTTGCCGAACAGGCTGGTTTCGAACATGCGCGCCTGGCGTACCAGCCGCGATTGTTCCTCGGCCGAAAAGCCGTGGATGTAGGGAAAATCACCAGTGACAATGCTGTTCACGAAGGTGGCCGTGAAGTCAGGGTGCTTTGTGCGCAGCTTACGATCGCGCAAAGAACACAGTACACCTCTCGCGCCAGCTGGGGCGAGTCGTGTCAGCACATTGTTCGGGCACGCCGCAGCGCGATGGCGTCAACAAATCCCTGCCTGCCGTTGCGGCAGGCAGGGATGGTATTCACTTAGGCGGTCAGCTTCAGTTCGGTACGCAATTGCCTTGCGCAGTCGACCATCAGGCGCAATGCCTGCTCCACCTCGGGCCAGCCGCGGGTCTTCAGCCCGCAATCGGGGTTGATCCACAGCTGCTCCGGTTGCAGCACATCGAGTGCCTTGTGCAACAGGTCGAGCATTTCTGCCGATTCAGGCACACGCGGCGAGTGGATGTCGTACACGCCCGGACCGACGCCGTTCGGGTAGCGGAAGCGCACAAACGCGTCGAGCAGTTCCATCCGCGAACGGCTGGTTTCGATCGAGATCACGTCGGCATCCATCGCGGCGACGGCCTCGATGATGTCGTTGAACTCCGAATAGCACATGTGGGTGTGGATCTGCGTGGCATCGCGGACGCCGCCGGCAGTGATGCGGAAACATTCCACGGCCCACGCCAGGTAGCTCGGCCAATCGCTGCGACGCAGCGGCAAGCCTTCGCGCAGTGCCGGCTCGTCGATCTGGATCACGCTGATGCCGGCCGACTCCAGGTCATGCACCTCGTCACGCAAGGCCAGCGCGATCTGCCGGCAGACGGTTTCGCGCGGCAGGTCGTCGCGCACGAAAGACCACTGCAGCATGGTTACCGGGCCGGTCAGCATGCCCTTCATCGGCTTCTCGGTCAGCGACTGCGCGTAGCTCGACCAGCGCACGGTCATCGGTGCACGGCGGGCGATGTCGCCGTAGATCACCGGTGGCTTTACGCAGCGCGAGCCGTAGCTTTGCACCCAGCCGAGTTTGGTGAACAGATAGCCGTCCAGTTGCTCGCCGAAGTATTCGACCATGTCGTTGCGTTCCGGCTCGCCGTGTACCAGCACGTCGAGGCCGATGTCCTCCTGGAAGCGCACGACGCGCTCGATCTCCGCCTTCATCAGTGCATCGTAGGCGTCATTGTTCAGATGGCTGGTGCGGTTGGCTGCGCGTGCCTTGCGCAGTTCCTGTGTCTGCGGGAAGGAACCGATCGTGGTGGTCGGCAACGGCGGTAATCGAAGTACTTCGGACTGCGCCAGCTGGCGTATTGCGTAGGCGGACCGACGCAAGGGGGCCTGTGGCCCGAGCAACTGCAGACGAGCGCGGATCTGTGGATCAAGCACGCCGGGTGCCCGCGCCTGCGCAGTCAGCAAGGCCTGTTGCGCCGCCAGTGCGGCGTCGGCTTCCGCTGCGCCGGCGAGTGCATCGGCGTATACCCGCAGCTCTTCGAGCTTCTGCCGCGCGAATGCCATGGTTGCGAGCCGCTGCGGCTCGAGCGCGGTTTCCGCCTCCAGATCGATCGGCACGTGCAGCAGGGAACAGGACGGAGCGAGCCACAGGCGCTCGCTGCCGATACGTGCTTGTGCCTTGCGTAGCAGCGGGAGTACACGCTCAGGCCGGCTGCGCCAGACGTTGCGACCGTCGACGACGCCAACGCTGAGGATGTGCCCGATGGGTAGCGCGTCCAGCACCGCGTCGAGCTGTTCCGGAGCGCGCACCAGATCGATGTGCAAACCATCCACCGGTAGCGCGCTCGCCAGCGTCAGATTGTTGCCCAGTGCACCGAAATAGCTGGCCAGCAGCAGGCGCGGCGTGTGTGCTGCGGCAAGTACCGCGTAGGCATGGCGATAGGCGGCGTGGTCATCCTCGTCCTGATCCAGCACCAGACAGGGTTCGTCCAGTTGCACCCAGTCGGCGCCGGCGTCGGCAAGTTGTCCGAGTAGTTCGACATACGGCACCAACAGCGCGTCGAGCAGTGCCAGGCGATCGCTCCCGTCCACGCTCTTGGACAGCAGCAGGAATGACACGGGGCCGAGCAGCACCGGGCGAGCCCGATGACCTTGTGCCTGTGCCTCGCGGAATTCCGCCAGCGGCTTGTCGCCGGCAAGCGCGAAGCGCTGGCCCGCTGCCAGCTCGGGCACGAGATAGTGGTAGTTGGTATCAAACCACTTGGTCATTTCCAGCGCATGCAGGTCATGACCATCGCGCTTATGGCCGCGGGCCATGGCGAAATAGCCGTCCAGTGGATTTTTGGCAAATACCGGCCGATAGCGCGCCGGGATGGCGTCGAACAGCACGGCCGTATCCAGTACATGGTCGTACAGGCTGAAGTCGTTGCATGGCACGACATCGGCTCCAGCCGCTGCGGCCAGCTGCCAGTGCCGTCGACGCAGCATGCTGGCGGTGTCGAGCAACGCTTGTGCGCTGGTTTCGCCTTGCCAGTGCGATTCGAGCGAGCGCTTGAGCTCGCGTTTGAGGCCGATACGTGGAAAGCCTGAGTAAGTTACGAGTGACATTGCATTTCCTCTTGCGTGGTGGGCAAAGAGGAACGAAGGGTGACCAGCACGATTGCTGCGCCTGTGACCTTCGCCCCCGCGGGCGAGCCGGCACTGCCGCGGGGCAAGCGAAGCCAGCGCGTCTGCCGCGAATGGCGACAGGCTGCGCACTGGCTCCGGTGTTCCCCCGCGGAAACGCCAGGTCGGACAGAAGCACGCACGCGTGCTTCCGGCTGAGGCAGGTATTCGGGCTCGTGGACATATCGCTTGGCCTACTGTCCGTCGCTTCCCAGACGCATCGCGCCCAGTGCATGTAACGGAGGTCGTTTCCACATACCGCTGCGGGGCAGCGCCGGATTCCCACCGGCTTCCCTTGAGGTTATCTCTTCATTCGAATGAAGAGATAACTACCATCAGCGAGGCGGAAATTAGTCTTATGGGCAGCCGAAGTCAACGCCGGACCGGCGACAGAAAGATTGCGAAGCTGGGTACAGCACGTCGTCGATCGGGCGAACCGTCGGATCGACCGCAAAGTCCGGCGCTAGGGCCGGTCAGGCTGCCAGGCGTTCGCCGGCGGCGAGTGCGGCGAAGTAGTCGCGGGTCAGGCTCAGCTGGGCATCGGCCGATTCGGCGCGATTGACCACCTGGCGAAACGCCGCATTCTCCGGCCGATCCTTCGCGTACCAGCTCAGGTGTTTTCGCGCGATGCGCACGCCCTGCAGCTCGCCGTAGAACGCATAGAGCTGTTCGAGATGACCGAGCAGAATCTGCGCGACTTCGGCTGGCTCGGGTGCAGGCAGCAATTCGCCGGTGGCGAGATAGTGGGCGATCTCGCGGAAGATCCACGGCCGGCCCTGCGCACCACGACCGATCATCAGCGCATCGGCGCCGGTGACATCGAGTACGTGCCGCGCCTGCTGCGGCGTGTTGACGTCGCCATTGGCCAGCACCGGAATGCGCACGGCGGCTTTTACGGCGGTGATCGTGTCGTACTCGGCCTCACCTTCGTATTTGTCGGCGCGGGTGCGCCCATGCACGGCCAGCGCAGCGATGCCGCTGTCTTCGGCAATCCGGGCGATGTTCAGTGCGTTTCTGTTTTGCCGATCCCAGCCAGTGCGGATCTTCAGGGTCACCGGCACATCCACGGCATCGACCACCGCTTTGACGATGCGCGCCACCAGCGGCTCGTCCTGCAGCAGCGCGGAGCCCGACCATACATTGCAGACTTTTTTGGCCGGGCAGCCCATGTTGATGTCGATCAGTTGCGCGCCGTTGGCGACGTTGAAACGTGCCGCCTCGGCCAGCATCGCTGGATCGTAGCCCGCGATCTGCACGCTGACTGGTTCGGGTTCGCCAGCGTGATCCATCCGCTGCAGCGACTTGCGTGTGTGCCACAGGCGTGGATCGGCATTGGTCATTTCCGACACGGCCAAACCCGCACCCAGCCGTTTGCACAGCAGGCGGAATGGTTTGTCGGTGACACCGGCCATCGGGGCGAGCACCACGGGCGGGTCGATGCGGTAAGGGCCGATCTGCATTCGCTCATTGTAGCTGCAGCGGGAGATGGGCTCGCCGTTACACGGGTGGTCATGTTGCGCGGGGACCGGCTGATATCCTCGGTCAGGTCATCAAACAGGAGCCGGATATGAAATGGCGCAAGCTTTTGTGGGGTTTGCTGGTGTTGCCCACGCTGGTGTCGGCGCATCATGCCGACAAGGATGCCCAAGGGCTGCGCGACGTCACCGTGCTGATCGTGCGGCATGCTGAAAAGGCCGATCCGGGTAACGGACTCAGCGCACAGGGCGAGCAACGCGCGGCTGCCTACGCGAGCTATTTCGAACCGCTGCGACTGGATGGCGAAACGCTGCTGCCGCAGCGGCTGATCGCCACCAGCGACAGCAAAGCCAGCGCGCGGCCGCGGCTGACCCTGACCCCGCTCTCGTCGCGAATGTCATTGCCGATCGAACAGCCTTTTGCGGACGATCAGGTCGACGAGCTGGTCAAGTCGCTGCGTAAGCAGAACCAGGCGCCGGTCGTGCTGATTGCCTGGCATCACGGACATATCGGCAAGCTGATCGATGCGTTCGGTGGCGACGCCAAGAACCTGCTCGGCAGCAAGTCCTGGCCGGAGAATGTCTATGACTGGCTGGTCGTGCTGCGCTTCGATGATCACGGCAAGTTGATCGAGTCGCGCAGCGAGCGGGTGCAGGAACATCTGCTGCCTGGTGATGGCAGCAACGCAGCGGGCGGCTGATTGTCTGGCGCCCGGATTGTTCTCGCTGGATCAGCGATTCGCCGCGACGTGTTTATGCTTGAACAGCACCGCAAACAGGATCGCGACCACCAGCGCATACAGCGCAAAGGTCAGCCAGATGCCGTGCCAGTCCTTCGCTCCCGCGTGGGTGAAATAGTGGTCGATGAGGACGCCGCTCAACGAGCTGCCCAGTACGGCGCCGACACCATTCGTCATCAGCATGAACAGCCCCTGGGCGCTGGCGCGTATCGATGGATCGCTCTGGCTCTCGACGAACAGCGAGCCGGAGATGTTGAAGAAATCGAACGCCATCCCGTACACGATGCAGGACAGCACGATCATCCACAGCTCATGCCCCGGGTTGCCGAAAGCAAACAGACCGAAGCGCAAAGTCCACGCCAGCATGCTGATCAACATTACCGTCTTGATGCCGAACCGCTTCAGGAAAAACGGAATCGCCAGGATGAACAGCGTCTCTGAAATCTGCGAAATCGACATGATGATTGCCGGATATCGCACGGCCAGCAGCCCCTTGTACGCATCGACGTTTTCGAAGTCGTGCAGGAACGTATCGCCATAGGCATTCGTCAACTGCAGTGCGGCGCCCAGCAACATGGCGAAGATAAAGAAGATCGCCATCTTGCGGTCGCGGAACAGCGCGAATGAAGTCAGCCCCAGCGTGTCGAGCAGCGAGCGACCCGAGACGCGTTCGAGCTTGGGCGGGCAGGGCGGCAGCGTGAACGCATACAGCCCAAGCAGCAGCGAGGCACCCGATGCTACGTAGAACTGGCCAGCGGAGGTCTCCAGGTGCAACAGGCTGACCGTCCACAAGGCCGCGATGAAGCCGATCGTTCCCCACACGCGGATCGGCGGGTAGTCCCGTACCACGTCCTTGCCATCGTCCTTTAACGCCGCATACGCCACCGTGATCGCCAGCGAGATGGTCGGCATGTAGCACATCATGTTAAGCAGCATCACCCAGAACAGGGTGGTCGGGTTGTTCACCAGCGGCACGGCGAACAAGACGACAGCACCGGCAATGTGCAGCAAGCCATAGAGTTTCTCCGCGTTGATCCATTTGTCGGCAATCACGCCGGCAATGGACGGCATGAACAGCGAAGCAATGCCCATGGTCGAGAAGATCGCGCCGAACTCCGCGCCCGACCAATGCCGGTTCTGGAACCAGTAGGCGCCGATGGTGATCAGCCACGAGCCCCATACGAAGTACTGCAGGAAGTTCATGGTGATGAGTCGGAGCTTGAGGCTCATGAACGAATTTCCAGCATGTCTGTTCCCCCGGGTTGGCCGAGGAACACCCCCATGGCCACAAAACCCGTTGAGGTTAGAGGATGCTCCAGGCTTGCAGCAAGGTTCGCTGCGGCGCGACTCAATCGCTTTCCGCGAGCAAGCTGGCAACGCGTTCACGCAAAACCGGCACAAGTTCTGTTTCGAACCATGGATTGCGGATCGGCCAAGCGCGGTTGCGGGGGCTCGGATGCGGTAGCGGCAACACGCCGTTGGCCAGGTGCGTGCGCCACGCCAGCATGGTGTCGGTAAGCGTGCGGCCGCGCCGGGCGCCGAGCAAGCCGGCCTGTGCGTACTGGCCAATTGCAAGAGTCAGGCGCACCTGGCTCAGTAACGGCAGCAGTCGCGGATGCCAGGTCGGTGCGCATTCCGGTCGCGGCGGCAGGTCGCCGCCCCGAGCGCTGCCGGGAAAGCAGAAACCCATTCCCACGATCGCAACGCGTCGCGCGTCGTAGAACAGGGCGCGATCCACACCCAGCCAAGCGCGCAGGCGATCGCCGCTGACATCATCGAACGGGATGCCGCTCATGTGCACTTTGCGCCCGGGTGCCTGGCCAACGATCAGCAGGCGCGACGAAGCTGATGCCTGCAGTACAGGTCGGGGACCGAGCGGGAGGTGCGCTTCGCATAGCCGGCAGGCCCGGATGTCCCTGAGCAAAGGGTCAAGCCGATCCGTGCGCTTCACGGCAACAGCTTGCCCGGGTTGAGGATGCCATCCGGGTCGAATGCCTGCTTGATGTTGCGCATCAGATCCAGCGTGCTGGGCGCGAGTGCCAGCGGCATGAACTGGCGCTTGACCATGCCGATGCCGTGCTCGCCCGACAGCGTGCCTTCGAGCCGAATCACCAGCGAGAACACGTCGGCCAGGCAGGTATGGGCACGCTCGCGTTCGGCATCGTCGCGCGGCAGCAGGTTCACGTGCAGGTTGCCGTTGCCGGCGTGGCCGAACGTGACGATCAATACATCGTGTTTTGCGGAGAGCTGCTTGATACCGTCGACCAGCGCGGGCAGGTGGCTGACCGGCACCACCACATCCTCATTGATCTTGTTCGGCGAGATCGTGCGCTGCGCCGGCGAGAGCGCTTTGCGTGCGGCCCACAACGTGCGGGTTTCCTCGGCGGTTTCGGCAATGCGCAGTTCTTCCAGTCCGTCGCCGCGAGCGGCGCGTGACACCGCTTCAACGGCGGAAGGCAGCGTCTCCGGTTCACCATCGACTTCGATCATCAGCAGCGCGCCGGCCAGCGGCACACTGTCGCCGCCGTGGTCGTGCGCCAGTTTCAACGCCACGTCGTCGATGAACTCTAGTGCGCAAGGAGTGACTGGCTGCGCCATGATCCGCGCGACAGCTCGTGCGGCTGCGCCGACGTCGCGGTAGGTCGCGCGCAGCGTGCGCACCGCCGATGGTTTCGGGGTGAGTTTCAGGGTCGCTTCGGTGATCAAGGCCAGCGTGCCTTCGGAGCCGATCAGTAGCCGGGTCAGGTCATAGCCGGTGGCGCCCTTGCTGGTGTAAGTGCCACAACGGAATCCCTCACCGTTGCCGCTGACCGCTCGCAGACCCAGCGTGTTCTCGCGCGGACTGCCGTATTTCACGGTACGAGGACCTGCCGAGTTGCACGCCAGATTGCCGCCGATGCTGCACCAGGGCGCCGATGTGGGATCGGGCGGCCAGAAGAAACCATGCGGCAGCAGCGCCTGTTGCAGATCCCCGTTCAATACCCCGGGTTCGACGACAGCGAGACGGTTGTCCGGGTCGATCCGGAGAATCCGGTTCATCCGCTCGAAGCTCACCACCACGCCGCCGTTAACCGGCACCGTGGCGCCCGTAGTGTTGCTGCCGCGACCACGCGCAATCACCGGCACCTTGTGCGCGCGGCAGGCCCGCACCAGCGCCTCGGCCTGCGCGTGTTCGGTGGGAAATACCACCGCGTCAGGCAGTGCGTGCAGGCGCGAGTTGTCGTAGGCGTAGGATATTCGCTCGGCTTCGCCCATGGCGAGTGCATCGGCGGAGAAAATTTCGCGCAGGCTGGCGAGTAGTTCGGCGGGCAATGACATCGCTAAAGCCTATCCCAATGCGGCAGCATGAGTGGCAAAGAGCGCTTCAATTCGCTTCGAATGCGCCGCGCAACCATTGCTGACGGATGGCATCGGCGGGGCCGTCGTAGCTCACGACATCAAAACGGCAGGCGCGTCGTGCATGCTGGGGATGCGCGAGCAGCCAGTGCTGCGCGGCCTGAATCAGCTTGGCTTGCTTGCTGACGGTGACCGAGGCCGCTGCATCGCCGTGACTGGCACTCTTGCGATAGCGCACCTCGACGAACACCACCGTGTCGCCGTCGCGCATCACCAGGTCGAGTTCGCCTTGGCGGGTGGTGTAGTTGCGTGCGAGCAGGCGCAGTCCAGCGCGTTCGAGTTCAGCGCAGGCGCGCTGTTCGAACGCATCGCCGGCAGCACGCATCAGCCTGACGTGGGCTGAAAGCCGCCGCTCGATGACGAGCTGGCCGGCGCGGGTGAGGTGGTATCCGGCGGTGTACTGGAGGGGACGTCATCCGTCTGCAGGCTGCCACCCAGTGGCCGCGCGAGCCCCTCCTGGAACTTGGCCCAGATCAGCACACGGCGCACGCGACCGAACTCGTCCGCGGTGAGCTGCCCGCTGGCTCCGGGCAGATAGCTGCCTGGATGGGCGCGCAGCCAGTCGAGGTACGGCACCAGGTTCCATGCATCCATGCCAAAGGCGAACAGCCGCGCGGCGCTGCCCTGCGCGCCCGGCAACTGGGCGGCGATATCGGCATGGCTGGGCAGGCCCGGCTGGGCGTCGAATAGCCACGGCGCATCGCAGAACTCCACGCCTTCCAGGTCGCGATTGGCGGTGGCGTCGTCGATGCCGTCATAGACATGCGACGTGGCAAACACCGGCAGGTGGATGTTGGCGACCAGTAGCTGTGGCAGCAGCATGCGTGCCTGGTTCGGCCGCATGCTGATGAAGATCCCGGTATCGCTGGCGGCGTCTGCGCCGGTGCTGGCATCGCCGGGGCTCAGGCCGCTGGGCGCGGTGTTGAAGGTCGTCAGGGTGGTCATGCCTTCCAGCTGGCCGCCGCGTGCGGCCAGTTCGGCCTTGAATGCGCTGGCTGCGCGCTGGGCGAAATCGTCGTTGGAGACCAGCACATAGGCCTTGCGCAGACCGCGTTCGACCATGTGGTCGGCGGCCTGGGCACCTTCGGTTTCCGGCAACAGGCCGAATTCGCTGATATTGCTGGCTGGCAATTGCTTGTCGTCGGGATGATTCAGCGCCAATAGGGGCACCGGCAGGCTGGTCTGACTGAATACGGCGGCAACTTCGCCACGAGTGAGCGGACCGACAATCAATTGCGCACCGTCGCCGACAGCCTGTTGATAGGCTTTGACGGCGCCGTCGGCAGTACCGCGGCTGTCGTATACGCGCACGACCGGGCGCGGCGCATGGTTGTGCCCCGCATCGATATAGGCGGCAAAAAAACCTTCGCGTATCGACTCGCTCGCCGCACCGAAATTGCCGTCACTGGGCAACAGCAGCGCAATCTTCTGGGGCACCTTGTAGCCTTCGCGAACGTTCGCGTTGGCACCGGGAAGTAGTGTCCCGACCGGTTGCTGCAGCTCTGGCTGGGGTTGCGCCACGGCCACGCCGAGTCGGGTTAGCGCCTCGTTGACCCACGACAGCATGTGGTCGCCCGGCTTCATTGCCGCAGCACGCTGTTTGAGCGGTTCGGCACCGAGCTTGACCAGCAGGCTGAGTGCCTGCTGGCGGTTCTGCGCCTGATCCAGACCGCTCAGCTGGGTGTCCATCTGTACCCGGGCGGTCGCGGCGCCCCAGTTGTCACCGCTTGCGGCCATTGCTCGGGCGCGCAGCTCCAGCAGGCGCAGTCGCAGTGCGGGCGGCACGGTGACATTGGGCTGGGTAGTGAGCTGCAGCGCGGTGCTGGCGTCGTGCTGGCTAAGTGCCAGTTCGGCACGCAGCAGGTCAAACAGCAAAGGGTCGTCGTCGGTCAATCGTTGCCGCTTGATATGCGCAAGGGTCGGTGCGGCGAGCTGGATCTGATCCTCCTGCCGCCACGCTTCGGCGGCCAGCACGCGGTAGTGATCGCTACGGCCTGTGGATTGATCGGCCAGCGCGACATACGCCTGTGCTGCCTGGTCGAATTGACCTTGCTGCGCCAGAGTGGCGGCGCTCTGCGCGGCGGCGATTTCGGCCGGCGATGGCTGCACGTTGCCCAGCATGCAACCGGTCAACGAAAGCAAAAACAGCAGTCCGATCGCGGCAACGCGCGAGAGGCGCAAGAAGCGCATGAGAACTCCGTTGATCGTCATGGTCGGCAATGCGCGATCATAGCCGATCGTATTCGCGGCGCAGGAGTTTCCCGATGTCATCAGTTCAGCCAGGCTGCCTATGGGTAGTAGCCACTCCGATCGGCCATCGAGAGGACTTGTCCGCCCGCGCCATTGAGACCTTGCGCACGGTCGCCGTGATTGCTGCCGAAGACACCCGGCACAGTCGCCCGCTGCTGGTGCACCACGGCATCGACACGCCCTTGATCGCGTTGCACGAACACAACGAACGCGATGCGGTGGATGCTATCGTGCGGCGGCTGGCGTCGGGCGACTCGGTGGCGCTGATTTCTGACGCGGGTACGCCGCTGATCAGCGACCCGGGCTTCCGGCTGGTGCGCGCCGCGCGCGCGGCCGGCATCCGCTGCATTCCGGTACCGGGGGCCTGCGCCGCGATTGCGGCGTTGTCGGTCGCGGGTCTGCCCAGCGACCGATTTGTCTTCGAGGGTTTTCTGCCGCCCAAGGCCGCTGCTCGCCGCAGCCGTCTGCAGGAGCTGGCCGGCGACGCGCGTACCGTGATCTTCTACGAGTCGTCGCATCGTGTGGCCGAGAGCCTGGCCGATATGCGCGATGTCTTCGGTGCAACGCGGGAAGCCGTGCTAGCGCGTGAGCTGACCAAGATGTTCGAGACAGTGCTTGGCGAGCCGCTGGCCGAACTTGCGGCGCGGGTCGTAGCCGATCCTGATCAGCAGCGCGGCGAGTGCGTGATCCTGGTGGCCGGTCGCGGCGAGGAGGCCGATGCGAAGCTTGCCGAAGGTCAGCGCATCTTCGCGATTTTGCGCGACGAGCTGCCGCCCGCCAAGGCAGCCAAATTGGCAGCGGCAATCAGTGGCGCGCCGCGCAAGCTGTTGTACGAAGGGTAGGGCGCACCTCGTGCAAGGTCGCATCGCCGACAATCCCGTAGGTTGGGGTGAGCGCCAGCGAACCCCAACGCCGTCGCTGCGGAAATGTGGGGATTCGCTGGCGCTCACCCCAACCTGCGTGTGCTGTCGACAAGTGCGGTGCTGTCGTTGGTAGCGAAGCTAAAGAGCCACCCCACCCCACCCCTCCCCTGCAAGCAGGGGAGGGGGCGCATAACTTGAGCGTGAGGCGGGTAGCCTGCTTTGCTCCTCCCCCTGCTTGCAGGGGGAGGTTGGGAGGGGGGGAAGCTTTTGATCTTCCGGCGAAGTGTCTGGCCCCTGCGGTGGTGCATTCTCGACATGCCTGAAGCGCTGGCATGCAAACATCACCCGCGAAAAACATCGCGCCCAAGCTGCGCTCCCACTAGACTGGGCGGTGGAGTCGGCCGGACAGTCGCGTCGCACGCAAGTGCATCGAGGAAAGTCCGGGCTCCATAGGGCAGAGTGCCAGGTAACTCCTGGGCAGCGTGAGCTGACGGCCAGTGCAACAGAGAGCAGACCGCCGAACGGCATCTTCGGATGTGCGTGGTAAGGGTGAAAGGGTGCGGTAAGAGCGCACCGCACGCGGGGCTAACGTCGCGTGGCACGGTAAACCCCACTCGGAGCAAGACCAAATAGGGGAACGATAACGCGGCCCGCGTTGTTCCCGGGTAGGTTGCTGGAGCCAGACGGCGACGTCTGGCCGAGAGGAATGACTGTCGCGTCGCAAGACGTACAGAACCCGGCTTACAGGCCGACTCCACCTCTTTTTAGTTCTTTCCATCCTCGGCGCGACGATCGTCGCGCCGAGGATGGAAAGCATGAGCGCCGGGGATGAACGCCGATTCATCGCCAACGCACTCACCACGCCGGATTTGCCGCTATCTGACGCTTTGCGTGCACAGATGCGCAATGAAAAAATCCCTTGCTTTCAAACACCTTGCGAAGGTTCGTGAGAAAGCGCTGGAAATACAGTCACAACTTCGCCTTTCTCCTTGATTCACAAGCGAATTTCCCTTGACAGTCTCACTAGGCGAGACTATCGTGGGTTCCGGTGTGAAATTGTGGGTTTTAGTGGAGTTTGCGACCGTGTTCCAAGGCGAAACCGCCATCACTGTAGACGACAAGGGCCGAGTGGCCATCCCGACCGCGTATCGCGAATCGGTGATGGGCGAGTGCGCCAATCGTCTGGTGATTACCTACAACCCGTTCGAGACGGGTTGTCTGTGGCTGTTTCCGCAAGCGGAATGGGAGCGGGTGCGCGATGAAGTGAATGCGTTGCCCAGCGTCAAGGCAGTGCACCGCACCCTGCAGATGAAGCTGGTGGGCGCGGCCGCGATGGTCGAGCCCGATAGCGCCGTGCGCATCCTGCTGCCGGCGAGTCAGCGGTCTGCCGCGGGTATCGAAAAAAAGGCCGTGCTGCTGGGCATGGGGAACAAGTTCGAGCTCTGGAGCGAGCAAGCGCATCTGGCGAAGATCCGCCAGACCATCGGTGAAGACGAAATCAGTGACGACATGGCGGATCTGCGTCTGTAAGACGCGTGCGCTGGGGTTGGGAGTGCGGCATGACGGAGCAACAGTTGCAGCACATCCCGGTGATGCTGGGTGAAGCAGTGGAGGGTCTCGCCGTGCAGGCAGGCGGGCGTTATCTCGATGGTACGTTCGGTCGCGGTGGACATGCCCGCGCCGTACTGTCGCGCCTCGGTCCAGACGGTCGTTTGTTGTTGATGGATCGCGATCCGACGGCGATTGCCGCCGCGCGGGCCGAGTTCGCCGCTGATCCACGGGTGCTGATCCGGCATGCCAATTTTTCCACCCTCGCCGAGTGGGACCAGACCGAAGCCGGGCTGGACGGCGTGCTGCTCGATCTGGGCGTGTCCTCGCCGCAGCTGGACGATGCCGCGCGCGGCTTCAGCTTCATGGCAGATGCACCGCTGGACATGCGCATGGACACCAGCCAGGGCGAGAGTGCAGCCGATTTCCTGGCGCGTGCCGACGAACGTGAAATCACCGATGTGCTTTGGAACTATGGCGAGGAGCGTCACAGCCGACGCATTGCCCGCGCGATCGTCACCGATCGCGACGCCACGCCGTTCACCCGCACTGGCCAGCTCGCCTCATTGATCGAGCGCATCGTCGGTCGCCGTGAACCGGGCAAGCATCCGGCCACGCGCAGTTTTCAGGCGCTGCGGATTCGCGTGAACGGCGAGCTGGATGCATTGCAGGACGGAATGAACGCCGCGCTGGATCGACTCAAGGTCGGTGGCCGGCTGTCGGTGATCAGCTTCCACTCGCTGGAAGATCGTGCGGTGAAACTGTTCATTCGTGGCCACTCCGGCCGCGTGCAGAACAGTCGGCGCGGGCCGCCGGTGTTGGCTGCGCCGGCACGGTTGGCCGCCGTCGGCAAGGCACAGTTTCCATCCGCCGCCGAGACCGCCGCGAATCCGCGTTCGCGCTCAGCCGTGTTGCGCGTGGCGGAGAAACTTGGATGAAGGTCATCGGCGCCATCTTCATGCTGATGCTACTGGCTGCGGTACTGGCCAGTGCGCTCGGTGTGGTGTGGACGCGCCACGAAAGCCGCGTGCTGTTTGTCAGCCTGACGGCCCTGCAAAACCAGCGCGACGATTTGAATATCGAATACGGCAAACTCGAGCTGGAGCAGGCGACATATGCCGAGCCACGCCGCATCGACGACGAAGCGCGGCAGCGGCTCAGCATGCTCGAACCGCGCCCGCAAGACATCCGGTTGCTACGTCAATGAGCTGGCGCGAGCACATCCATTCGCACGCCCCCCAGGGCCGTCGTCACGGCGGCGGCCCCAGCGCACGCAAGCGCATGGTGGTGGTGGTGAGTTTGCTGGGGCTGGCTTCGCTCGGCCTGATGGCGCGTGCGTTCGATCTGCAAATTGTGCGTAAGCAGTTCTACCAGCAGCAGGGCGACGAGCGTTTTCTGCGCCAGATGCCTATTCCCGTGTCACGCGGCACTATTTTCGATCGCAATGGCGAGCCGTTGGCGGTATCGACGCCCGTGATGTCGATCTGGGCCAATCCGTCGGAGGTGTTGGAGAATGCCGATCGCATCCCGCAGCTGGCCAAGGCGCTGGGCGTGGATGCGGCCGAACTCGAGACCCGGCTGGAGCAGCGCTCCAATCGTGAGTTTGTCTATCTGCGTCGTCAGATGCGGCCAGAGGCGGCGCAAGCGGTGCTGGATCTGGGTATTCCAGGCATCGATGGGCAGCGCGAATTCAAGCGCTATTACCCATCCGGCGAAGTGACTGCGCACGTGCTTGGTTTCACCAATATCGACGATCACGGCCAGGAAGGGCTGGAACTGGCGTACGACGACTGGTTGTCCGGCAAGCCCGGCTCCAAGCAGGTCATCCGTGATGGCAAGGGGCACGTGGTCGAGGATGTCGAGCAGATCCGTGCGCCGCAGCCCGGTCGCGATATCACGCTGAGCATCGATCGCCGCGTCCAGTTTCTGGCCTATAGCGAACTCAAGGCCGCGATCGACAAGTCGCAAGCCGATTCCGGCTCGATGGTGATCCTCGACGTGCAGACCGGCGAAGTGCTGGCGATGGTCAACCTGCCGACCTACAACCCGAACGCGGTGGAAAACACCCCGGCCGCGGATCGCCGTAATCGGTCGATGACCGACGTGCTCGAACCTGGCTCGACCATCAAGCCGATCCTGATGGCCGCGGCACTGTCCAGCGGCAAGTTCACCCCGACCAGTCCGTTGATCAATACCACCGGTGGACACTGGTACTACCTGGGTCACGACATCCATGACACGCACGACTGGGGCGTCCTGACACCGACCGGCGTGATCATGAAGTCCAGCAACGTGGGTGCCGCGCACATCGCGTCGGACCTCGATACCACCTTGATGTACGACACCTACCGCGCGTTCGGTTTCGGCTCCAGCACCAACAGCGGCTTTCCCGGTGAAGCCTCCGGCCTGCTCAGGCCGGGAAGCCGCTGGGGTCTGCGTGACAAAGCCATTCTTGGCTACGGCTATGGCCTGAACGTGACCGTGCTGCAGCTGGCCAATGCCTACAACACGATCGCCGACGGTGGCGTCATGCATCCGCCGACGTTCGTCAAGGGCGCGGACAACGATCCGAAAATCATCATTGCGCCGCAGATCGCCGCAGAGCTGGTCGGCATGCTGGAGACCACCACGCAGCCCGGTGGCACGGCCGCACCTTATGCATGGATCGCGAACTATATCGTCGCCGGCAAGACCGGCACGGCACACAAAGCCGCTGCCGGTGGCTATTCGAAGGACAACTACGGCGCCGCTTTTGCGGGCCTGGTGCCGGCGACGAATCCGCGGCTGGCCGCGGCGGTGGTGATCGACAACCCCCGGAAAGGCAGCTACTACGGCGGTCTGGTCTCCGGCCCGGTGTTTGCCCGGGTGATGGCTGGCGCGCTGCGCTTGCTCGATATACCGCCGGACAATATTGGCCGCTGGTATGCCGGTGGCCCGCTGCAGGGCCAGAACGGGCTGATCGGCAACCAGGCACCGGCAGCGCCGAATATCGAAGAAGCGCCGGCCGACGAGGCGACGCCATGAGCATTGGCCACCTCGACCAGCTGCTACTGGGTATCGCCGATACGCAAGTCGCGCAAACCGCAGGTGCCAGTCGTATCGTCGTGTCCGGGCTGACGCTCGATTCGCGTCGAGTGCGTCGTGGCGACGCATTTTTCGCGTTGCGCGGTCTGCATGGTCACGGTATCGAATTTGCCGCCAGCGCAGTGCAGCGCGGCGCACAAGTCGTACTGGCCGAAGCGCCAGCCGTCGATACGGAGCCGCTGAGTGTGCCGTTGTTGTGGATCGACGACCTGCACTCCCAGGTCGGCGAAATCGCCGCGCGCTTTTACGATCGTCCCGCTGAAGCGATGCGGGTGATTGGCATCACCGGTACCAACGGCAAGACGTCCTGCGTGCAATTGCTGGCGCAGGCGCTGACATTTCTTGGTCATCGCGCGGCCACTATCGGCACTCTCGGTGCAGGTCTGCACGGGAAGTTGCGCGAAGGCGAGCGCACCACCCCCGATGCGATCAGTGTGCAGGGATTGTTGGCGGATTTTCGCGATGCCGATGTCAGTCACGTGGCGATGGAGGTGTCCTCGCACGCGCTCGAGCAGGACCGTGTGGCTGCGGTAGATTTCGAGTTGGCGGCTTTCACCAATCTCACCCGCGACCATCTGGACTATCACGGCAGCATGGAAGCCTATGGTGCGGCCAAGGCCAAGCTGTTCGCATGGCCGGGCCTGCAGGCCGCGGTGATCAATATCGACGATGCGTTCGGTCATGAGCTTGCAGCGCAATTGCCTGCTGACGTGAAGTCCTTCCGGCTCAGCATGGCGGATAACGCCGACGCGGAGATTGCTGCCAGCAACATCGTGACGTCGGGCGAAGGTCTGGCCTTCCAGCTGCGCACGCCGTGGGGCAGGCATGCGCTGAACAGCCTTCTGCTCGGCCGCTTCAATGTTGCGAACCTGCTTACCGTGGTGGCTTGCCTCGGTGCGCTGGGTGAATCGTTTGAGCGCATCGTGGCCGCGGTCGAAACCCTGCAGCCAGTCAATGGCCGCATGAGCCGTTTGGGCGGTCAGCACGCCTTGCCGCTGGTCGTGGTCGACTATGCGCATACGCCGGATGCACTGGAACAAACCCTGACGGCGCTGCGCGCGCATTGCGCGGGTCGACTGATCTGCGTGTTCGGTTGCGGCGGCGAGCGCGACGCAGGCAAGCGCCCCGTGATGGGCGAGATTGCCGCGCGGATGGCGGATATCGCGATCGTCACAGACGACAACCCGCGTGGCGAAGATGGCGACGCGATCGTGGCGCAGATTGTCGCCGGCATGAGTTCGGCGCGATCGATGGCGGTCCAGCGTGATCGCGCGATGGCGATCGGCCACGCATTGAAACTCGCGCGGTCCGGCGACGTGGTGCTGATCGCCGGCAAGGGCCATGAGACCTATCAGGAAAGTGCTGCCGGCAAACGCCCATTCGACGATCTGGCGGTTGCGCATGCGGCGCTGGAACGGATGACCTGGGAGCCGCGCGCATGATGCGGTTGAGCGCCATTGCCATGTGGACACACGGTCGGCTGCTGCATGCCGATATCGCCGGTGCCGACGTCGAGGTAACCGGCGTCGCCATCGATACGCGCAAGCTCCAGCCCGGTGACCTGTTCGTCGCATTCAAGGGCGAGCACGTGGACGGCCACGAGTATCTCGCCCAGGCGGCGGCACGTGGCGCTTCGGCAGCGCTGGTCGCGCACAAGGTCGACAGCGAGCTGCCGCAGGTGCTGGTGGACGACGTTGAGTTGGCGCTGGGCGACCTGGCCAGCGCCGTGCGCGCGCAGCGCAACGCGCGGGTGATCGGCATCACCGGCTCCAACGGCAAGACCACGGTCAAAATGCTGACGGCGTCCATCCTCTCGCTGCATGGCCGCACCCACGTCAACAGCGGCAGCTACAACAACGAGATCGGCCTGCCGCTGACCTTGCTGTCGATGCCTGCGGACGCCGAATATGCAGTGCTGGAAATGGGCGCTGGCAAGCCCGGCGACATCAGCTATCTCGCTGCCATCGCACGGCCAGATATCGGCCTCGTGAATATCATCGCGCCGGCGCATCTTGAGCGGATGGGCAGCGTGGAAGGCGTCGCCGAAACCAAGGGTGCGCTCTATCAGGCGTTGCCTGCTGACGGCGTGGCGATCATCAACGCGGACGATGCGTTCGCGCGCTTCTTCGACGGGCTGGCCGGTACGCGCCGGGTACTCAGCTTCGGCCTGGAGCACAAGGCCGACGTGGGCGCCGACATCGTCGAGCAGCGCGTGGATGGGTCGCGTTTCGTGCTGAGCACACCGGTCGGCGACGCCGAGGTGGCGCTGCCATTGCCAGGGCGACACAACGTGGCCAATGCGCTGGCGGCGACGGCGATAGCGCTGGCATTGGATGTGCCGTTGACGACGATCGTCGCGGGACTGGAACGGGCGAGTGCGGTCGAGGGCCGGCTCAAGCGCGAGACGATGGCTGGCGGCTGGACGCTGATCGACGACAGTTACAACGCGAATCCCAGTTCGATGGCGGCTGCGATCGACACGCTGGCGCTGGCATCCGGCGAGCGCTGGCTGGTGCTGGGCGACATGGCGGAACTGGGCGCGGAGGCGCGCGCGCTGCATGCGAACGTCGGCACGCATGCACATCAGCGCGGCATCGAGCATCTGCTCGCGGTCGGTCCATTGAGCGCCGCCGCGGTCGAGGCGTTCGGCGCGCAGGGTGAACATTTCGAGGACAAGGCTGCATTGATCGTTGCCTTGCAATCGCGCTTGCACAGCGGCGCGACATGTCTGATCAAGGGCTCGCATTCAGCGGGCATGGAACAAGTGGTTGCCGCATTGAAACAAGTCACAGTGAAACCGAGCGAATCGAACCAGGCCGCATCGAAGCACCGCAAGCAAGGGGAGGGCACCTCCAATGCTGGTTGAGCTCGCTGACTGGATGGCACAGCATTTCACCGCGCTGCATCTGTTTCAGTACATCACTTTCCGCACGATCATGGCGGCGCTCACGGCGTTGGCCGTGTCGTTGCTGCTGGGCCCGGCATTGATCCGCAAGCTGAGCGCGCTCAAGGCCGGTCAGGTGGTGCGCAGTGATGGCCCGCAGACGCACCTGGTCAAGGCTGGTACGCCGACCATGGGCGGCGTGATGATCCTGCTCTCGGTCACCGTCGCCACCTTGCTGTGGGCCGATCTGCAAAACCGCTACGTGTGGGTGGTGCTGGCGGTAATGCTGGCGTTTGGTGCGATCGGTTTCTACGACGACTACCGCAAGCTGGTGCTGAAGGACAGCCGTGGTCTGGCCAGTCGCTGGAAGTATTTCTGGCAATCCGTGTTCGGTCTTGGCGCAGCGGTGTTCTTGTATTACAGCGCCCCGCATGCGCTGGGCAACTTGCCGGTAGCCGAAACGGCGCTGTACGTGCCGCTGTTCAAGCACGTCGTGTTGCCGATGGGTCTGTTCTTCGTGGTCGTGACGTATTTCATGATCGTCGGCTTCTCCAACGCGGTGAACCTCACCGACGGTCTGGACGGCCTGGCGATCATGCCGACCGTGCTGGTTTCCGGGGCGCTTGGCATGTTCGCGTATCTGGCCGGCAACAAGGTGTTTTCCGAATACCTCGGCATTCCATCGATCCCTGGTGCCGGTGAGCTGGCGATCTTCTGCGGTGCACTGGCTGGCTCGGGGCTCGGCTTCCTGTGGTTCAACACCTATCCAGCACAAGTGTTCATGGGTGACGTCGGCGCGCTGGCGATGGGCGCGGCACTGGGTTGCGTCGCGGTGATCGTGCGCCAGGAAATCGTGCTGCTGGTGATGGGCGGCGTGTTCGTGATGGAAACCGTTTCGGTGATGTTGCAAGTGGCCAGCTTCAAGCTCACCGGCAAACGCATCTTCCGCATGGCGCCGATTCACCACCATTTCGAATTGAAGGGCTGGCCGGAGCCGCGGGTGATCGTGCGCTTCTGGATCATCAGCGTCGTGCTGGTGCTGGTCGGTCTTGCCACGTTGAAGGTGCGCTGATGTTCGGCTTCGACAGCAACCAGGCAACACGTCGACAGGGCCCGCGCGGCAGCTTCGACCTGCCGTTGCTGGTCGCGCTGATCGGTCTGGCCAGTGTGGGCGTGGTGATGGTCGCCTCAAGTTCGATCGCGGTGGCCGACAGCGAACACAAGGGCGCGTTCTACTTCCTGATTCACCATCTGATTTTCCTTAGCCTCGGTATCGCTGCGACCGGCATGGCGATGCGCACCGAACTGAAGCTGTTCGAGAAGTACGCGTTCCATCTGATGTTGCTGGCCTTTGCGATGCTGCTGGCGGTGTTCGTGCCGCATTTCGGCATGCGGATCAACGGCGCGCGACGCTGGCTGAATCTGCTGGTAACCACGTTCCAGCCAGTGGAAGCAGTCAAGTTGATCCTGGTCGCGTACCTCGCCAGCTATCTGGTGCGCCATCGCGAGAGCGTGGAAACGCGCTTCCTCGGCTTGATCAAGCCGATCATGGTCGCCGGCGTCATCGTGCTGATGTTGCTGGCACAACCGGATTTCGGCTCGGCCACGCTGGTGATCGCAGTGACCATCGCGATGGTCTGGCTCGGCGGTGCGCGACCGATCTTCCTGTTCATCATGGGTTTGCCGCTGATGCCGCTGCTGTACATCGCGGCGACCGGCGAAAGCTACCGCATGAAGCGATTGACGACTTTCCTGCATCCGTGGGATCACCCATTCGATGACGGCTTCCAGTTGACCCAGTCGTTGATGGCGATCGGCCGCGGTGAGTGGACCGGCGTGGGTCTGGGTTCGAGCGTGTTGAAGCTGTCCTATCTGCCGGAGGCGCATACCGACTTCATCTTCGCGGTGATCGGTGAGGAACTCGGGCTGGCCGGCGTGGTGCTAGTGATGGGGTTGTTTGCGCTGGCGGTAGGTCGCGGTCTGTATCTGGGTCTGAAAGGTGTGGAGATTGGCCAGCGTTTCGCCGGCTACGTGGCGTTCGGTATCTCGCTGATGCTGGCGATGCAGGCGATCGTTTCGGTCGGCGTGAACCTGGGTGCGTTGCCGACCAAGGGGCTGACCCTGCCGCTGATTAGCTATGGCGGTTCGTCGATGGTGCTGACCTGCGCCATGGCCGGCGTGCTGCTGCGCGCCACGTTCGAGATCAATCGCGCGCTCGATGCGCGTGAAGTGACCAAGCGTATGCCGGCGGCAGTGACGGCGGTTGATTCGAGCGCTGCGGTCAAGCCGCGCGAGGCGGTGGCCGCATGACCGCCTCGGCACCCGTGCTGATCATGGCCGGCGGCACCGGCGGCCATATCTTCCCCGGCCTGGCAGTGGCCGAGTGTCTGCTTGCGCAAGGCGTGCCCGTGGTCTGGCTGGGCGCGGTGGGTGGTATGGAAACCCGCGTGGTGCCGGCGCACCAGCTCGAACTGCACACTGTTGCGGTGGGCGGCCTGCGTGGCAAAGGTTTGAAGACGCGCTTGCTGGCGCCGCTGATGCTGGTTCGCGCCTTGTGTGCATCGCTGCTGGTATTGCGCAAGATCAGGCCACGCAGTGTGCTGTCGATGGGCGGCTATGTAGCCGGCCCCGGTGGTCTTGCCGCATGGTTGCTGCGGCGGCCGTTGCTGGTGCACGAGCAGAATCGTGTAGCTGGTTTTACCAACCGCAAGCTGGCGCGTATCGCCAAACGCGTGCTGGCTGGCTTTGCCGATGCGCTGCCGCAGGCCGAATGGGTCGGCAATCCGGTGCGCGCGGCGATTGCGGCGCTGCCGGCACCCACGCAGCGCATGGCGGGTCGCAGCGGCAAGCCGCGTCTATTGGTACTTGGCGGGAGTCTTGGGGCCCGTGCACTGAATGAGGCATTGCCGCAGGCACTGTCGCAGCTGACGCCGGCAGAGCGTCCCGAGGTGCTTCATCAATCGGGTGTGCGTGGTCTCGACGAGGCGCGTGAGGCTTATGCAAAAGCCGGTGTCGAGGCGCGCGTGGTGCCCTTCATCGAAGACATGGCCGACAGCTACGGTTGGGCTGATCTGACCGTATGCCGTGCCGGTGCGCTGACTCTGGCCGAACTTACCGCGGCGGGACTCGGTGCGTTGCTGGTGCCGTTTCCCCATGCGGTGGACGACCACCAGACGCGCAACGCCGAAGTACTGGTGGCCGCTGGCGCCGCCGAGTTGATTCAGGAGCGAGATCTGGACGTACAGCAATTGGCGCAGCGACTGACATCGCTGTTGCAGGATCGCCCGCGGTTGATCGCAATGGCCGTGGCAGCGCGCACCCTGGCCAAGCCGGATGCGGCGCAAGTCATCGCGCGTGCCTGCATGGAGGTAGCCGCATGACTCCGCGTCGCCTGCATGCACATGAAGATCTCATGAGCACGTTCCGCCGGGTGCACTTCATCGGTATCGGTGGTGTTGGCATGAGCGGCATCGCCGAAGTGCTGCATAACCTCGGTTATGCGGTTTCCGGTTCCGACCGCTCGAATTCGCCGACCGCGCAGCGGCTGCAGCAGCTGGGCATTACGGTGCATGTAGGACACGCGGCCGAGCACGTGGGCGATGCCGACGTGGTGGTCACGTCGAGCGCGATCAAGCAGGACAATCCGGAGCTGGTCTATGCGCGTACAGCACGCATCCCGGTGATACCGCGGGCGGAAATGCTTGGCGAGCTGATGCGCTTCCGCCGCGGCGTCGCTATCGCCGGCACGCACGGCAAGACCACCACCACCAGCCTCACCGCCAGCGTGCTGGCGGAGGCCGGCTATGACCCGACGTTTGTGATCGGTGGTCAGCTGAATGCGGCCGGTGCCAATGCGCGGTTGGGCACGGGTCAATACCTGGTGGCCGAAGCTGACGAGTCGGACGGTTCATTCCTGTTGCTGTCGCCAGTGATTGCTGCGGTCACCAACATCGATGTCGATCATCTTGAAAATTACGGCGGCGACTTCGCGCTGGTGAAGAAGGCGTTTGCCGACTTCCTGCATCGGCTGCCGTTCTATGGCCTGGCTGTGCTGTGCGTGGACGATCCGGAAGTCGCCGAGCTGGCGAAGTCCACCACGCGTCGCGTCATGACGTATGGCATCGACACGCTGGACGCGGACGTGCGCGCGGTGGATCTGACCCAGCACGGCTTTGAAATGCATTTCAATTTGCTGTTGCCGGGGCGCAGCGAAGCGCTGCCGGTGAAGCTCAATCTGCCGGGGCGGCACAATGTGTTGAACGCGCTCGCTGCCGCGGCGATCGGCTGGCAGCTTGGTGTCGAAGCCGAGGCGATGGCGCATGCGCTGGAGCACTTCCAGGGCGTGGGTCGGCGCTTCCATCGACGCGGCGACATCGCGCTCGATCATGGCAGCGCGTTGCTGATCGACGACTACGGCCATCATCCACGCGAGCTCGCCGCGGTATTCGCCGCCGCCCGCGGTGGCTGGCCGGATCGCCGACTGGTGGTGGGCTTCCAGCCGCATCGCTACAGCCGCACCCGCGATCTGCTGGACGACTTCGCGAACGTGCTGGCCGAGGCCGACGTGCTGGTGCTGACCGACGTTTATCCCGCCGGGGAGGCGCCGATCGCCGGCGCCGATGGCCGCGCGCTGGCGCGGGCCGTGCGTGCGCGCGGCAAGGTCGACCCGGTGTTGATCGAGCATCCGCGTGAATTGAAAGACACCCTGCCGGCCCTGTTGCACGACGGCGATCTGCTGCTGCTGCTGGGCGCCGGCGACATCGGTACGGCGGCGGTCGAGTTGGCGCAAGCCGGCCATCTGAGGACAGGCAAGTGAACAGCACGAGCATCAACAAGATCAGCGATCCCGCGCAGTTTGGCCGCGTCGCCGTGGTGATGGGTGGCAGCTCGGCTGAGCGTGAGGTATCGCTCGATTCCGGCCGCAACGTGCTCGCGGCGCTGCAGGCGCGCGGCATCGACGCGCATGCGATTGATGGCATTCCAGCACTGCTGGATGCACTGCGTGCGGGCCATTTCGCCCGCGTGTTCAACATCCTGCATGGCCAGCACGGCGGTGGTGAGGATGGCGTGCTGCAGGGCGCGCTGGAATCGCTCAACGTGCCGTATACGGGTTCCGGCGTGCTTGGTTCGGCGCTGTCGATGGACAAGACGCGCTCCAAACTTGTGTGGCAGTCGCTGGGCTTGCCGACGCCGAAATTCGTGGCGTTGCCGCGCGGCGCCGATGTGCACGCGGCGGCACGCCAGATCGGTTTTCCGTTGATCGTAAAGCCGGCCAGCGAAGGCTCCAGCGTCGGTGTGACCCGGGTGTTTGCCGAAGGTGACCTGGATGAGGCAGTCAAGTTGGCCGCGAAGTATCCGGGCGACCTGCTGATGGAGACCCTGATCGAAGGCGACGAGCTGACCGTTGCGATTCTGGGTCGCCAGGTGCTGCCGAGCATCCACATCGTGCCGAAGGATGCGTTCTACGACTACAACGCGAAGTACATCGCCGAAGACACCCAGTACATCTGTCCCGGCCTGGCAGGAGCGGCTGAAGACGGCTTGCGCGATCTGTCGCTGAGCGCATTCGATGCGCTCGGTTGCGCCGGTTGGGGACGCGTCGATGTGATGCGCGATACCGCCGGCCGCAACTGGTTGCTGGAGGTGAACACCGCCCCGGGCATGACCTCGCATTCGCTGGTGCCAAAGGCGGCTGCCGCTGCCGGCATCGACTATCAGGAACTGTGCTGGCGCGTACTCGAAACCAGTTTCCGGGGTGGCGCATGAGAGGAGCCGTCCGCTTCGTTGCCTGGTGCCTGGCCGTCGCGCTGATCGCGCTGCCGATCGTCGGCGTGCTGCGCGGATGGTTTGCGGCCAATCGCTGGCCGGTGACCCAGCTGACCGTGCAGGCCGAGTTCAAGCATGTGAGTGCGGCGGAGATTCGCGGCGTTGTGTTGCCGCGCCTTGGCAAGGGCTTCTTCGCGCTGGACCTCGACGGTGTACAAAAAGCCGTGGCTGCGCTGCCGTGGGTGGAGTCGGTGGAGGCGCGCAAGCGTTGGCCGGACACCTTGCTGCTGCGCATCTACGAACGTCAGCCGTTCGCGCGCTGGAATGACAAGCAGCTGATCAGCCGACAGGGCCTGGTGTTCGACGCGCCGGGCGCGACCGACACCGATGCGTTGCCGGATCTGCATGGCCCGGATGCGCGGCTGGCCGAAGTGGTGAGTTTCTATGCGGACACGCTCAAAGCGTTCGCGGGGACTCACCTGCTGATCACCGGCGTCACCCTGACCGAGCGTGGCAGCTGGAGTGTCACCACCGCCAGTGGCGCGCAGATCGTGATCGGCGACCGTGATCAGGCCGGTCGCCGGCTGCGCCGTTTTCTCGATGTCTACCCGCAGTTGATGGCCGGTCATACCGACAGCTTCGCCTACGCCGATCTTCGCTACACCAATGGCTTTGCCGTGCGCTGGCCGCTATCGCCGGTCGCTACCCCCGCTGGAGGCTCGCCCCGCATATGACTCAGCTCTCTATGAAAGCGCCCCTATGAAATCGCGCAACGACAAACAACTGGTGGTCGGTCTTGATGTCGGCACCTCCAAAGTGGTGGCGATCGTCGGCGAGTACGAGCCAGGCGAGCCGATCACCGTGATCGGAATCGGCACGCATGTGTCGCGTGGCATGAAGCGTGGCTCGGTGGTCGACATCGAATCCACCGTGCACTCCATTCAGCGCGCGGTGGAAGAGGCCGAGCTGATGGCCGGCTGCGACATCCGCTCGGTGTACGCCTCGATCTCCGGCAGCCATCTGGAAACCCGCAACTCGCACGGCAACGCAGCTATCCGCGATCGTGAAGTGACCGCGGCCGATCTGGAGCAGGTGCTGGAAGCGGCCAGTGCGGTGGCGATCCCGGCTGATCGCAAGGTGCTCTACAAGGAATCGCAGGAATACCGCATCGACGGACAAGACGGCATCCGCTCTCCGGTCGGCATGAGTGGCGTGCGGCTGGAAGCGAACGTGCACCTGGTCACCGGTGCGGCAGCCGCAGTGCAGAACATCAGCAAGTGCATCCAGCGCTGCGGACTGTCGGTGGACGAACTGGTGCCGTCGGCTTTGGCCAGTGCGAAGGCCGTGCTGACCGACGACGAGCGCGAGCTCGGTGTGTGTCTGGTCGACATCGGTGCCGGCACTACCGACATCGCGATCTACACCCAGGGTTCGATCCGCTACACCGCGTCGCTGCCGGTCGGCGGCGATCAGGTCACCAGCGACATCGCCTATGGCGTGCATACGCCGACCGCGCATGCGGAGGAGATCAAGATCAAATACGCCTGCGCGCAGACCGGGCTGGCGCATGCCGAGGAAACCATCCAGGTGCCCAGCGTCGGCGATCGTCCGCCACGCCGGCTGGCACGGCAGTCGCTCGCGCAGAGCGTGCAGGCACGCTACGAGGAAATCTTCGAGATGGTGCAGGACCAGCTGCGGCGCTCCGGCTACGAGAGCCTGGTCGCCGCTGGCGTGGTGCTGACTGGTGGCGCGTCGAAGATGGAAGGCGCGCTGGAGCTGGCCGAGGAGATCTTCCACAAGATGGTGCGCATTGGCGTGCCGCAGCAGATCAGCGGCCTCGGCGAGGTTGTCTCCAGCCCATTGCACGCCACTGGCGTGGGTCTGCTGCTGCACGGCGCGCGCGCTGGCGGCATGCGCGTCAGCGGGCCGGTAGGCGGCAACGTCGGCGGGCTGGTCGGCAAGTTGCGCGGCTGGATTACCAAGAATTTCTGATAGCTGGACATTGATTTTTTTTGGTGGTGCATGGAGTGCCACCAAGGGCGAAAGGATGTTTGCCCACCACCATGGACCGACAGGTGTCGCGTTCCTGGTTACAACGACAACAACTCTACGGAGGACGGGAAATGTTTGAACTGATCGATAAACTCGCACCCAATGCAGTCATCAAAGTGATCGGCGTGGGCGGTGGCGGCGGCAATGCCGTGGCGCACATGCTCAATGCCAACATCGAAGGCGTCGAATTCATCGTCGCCAACACCGACGCGCAAGCGATGAGCAGCTGCAGCTCGCGCACCCACTTGCAGCTGGGCGGCAACGTGACCAAGGGTCTCGGTGCCGGCGCCAACCCTGAAGTCGGCCGTCAGGCCGCACTGGAAGATCGTGAGCGCATCGAAGCCATGCTCGAAGGCGCGGACATGGTGTTCATCACCGCCGGCATGGGCGGCGGTACCGGTACCGGCGCGGCGCCGGTGGTGGCACAGCTGGCCAAGGAAAAGGGCATTCTCACGGTGGCGGTGGTCACCAAGCCGTTCCCGTTCGAAGGCCGTCGGCGCATGCAGGTCGCCCTGAAGGGTATCGAGGATCTGTCACAGCACGTCGACTCCCTGATCACCGTGCCGAACGAGAAGCTGCTCAGCGTGCTTGGCCGCGAGGTCACCCTGCTGAACGCGTTCAAGGCTGCCAACGACGTGTTGCAGGGTGCCGTGCAGGGCATTGCTGACCTGATCACCGCGCCGGGTCTGATCAACGTCGACTTTGCCGACGTGCGTACCGTGATGTCCGAAATGGGCCTGGCAATGATGGGCTCGGGTACCGCACGCGGCGACGATCGTGCGCAGGCGGCTGCCGAGGCGGCGATCAAGAACCCGCTGCTGGAAGACGTCAATCTCAATGGCGCCTGCGGCATCCTGGTCAACGTCACCGCCGGTCCGAACCTGACTATGCGCGAATTTGACGAGATCGGGCGGATCATTCATGACTTCGCCAGCGAAGATGCGACCGTGGTGATCGGCACCTCGCTCGATCCGGAAATGAAGGACGATGTTCGCGTCACCGTGGTGGCCACAGGCCTCAACCGTGCCGTGGCTTCGCGCCAGCCAATGCGCATGGTCGAGACCCAGCAGATGCAGATGCGGCCACGGCCGGTCGTATTGCGTACGGGCACCGGCAATGAAGTGGTCGACTACGCGCAACCAGAGATGACCATCAGCAGCACTAACCGTGCAGAGGCCGGCACGACATCGGGCAAGGGCGCTGAGCCAGGCTTCGATTACCTGGATATCCCGGCGTTTCTGCGTCGCCAGGCCGATTGAAGAAGGCTGAACGAACCTGAACAGAGCAAATTTACGTTAAGGAGATGCAAAAGAATTGAACAAACGCCCGTTGGGCTTGTCAGTCATAAGTCGTGCAGGTTGCGAATCTCCATCCGTCGCCTGCATCGCTACAGCCTTGGCCGGTTTCCGGTACCGGGGAGTGTGCTGATAGACAACGGTCAGGTAGGTGTTCGTGCGTGTAGCTATAAGACAGTGCGCCGGGATGGCGCATGGCCTCAGCCGATCGGGTTCGCCCGTTGCGGCCGGTCCGATGTCCGTGCCGGATTCCCGTCCCAGGCACGGGCATCGCGTCGATACGCCCGGTGCTTGTCGCGGGAGCAGGGTCCGAATGTCTTCCACCTCCACGGATGAAAGAAACATGAAGGTCCAATCATACTGTACGGTCCGGTTTGCTATTGTCACAGGTTAAAACTGTGTTAGCATCCGCCCCTGATTGGCTGCTACCTCCACAGGTACCAACAAAAATGATCAAGCAGCGTACGCTCAAAAACATCATCCGGGCCACCGGTGTCGGCTTGCACACTGGCGACAAGGTTTATATGACGCTGCGTCCGGCTGCGCCGAACACCGGCATCATATTTCGCCGCACGGATCTCAATCCGCCGGTAGATATACGTGCTCGCCAGGACAACGTCGGCGACACCCGTTTATCGACCACGCTGGTCAATGGTGAGGCGCGCGTTTCCACGGTCGAGCATCTGTTGTCGGCCATGGCCGGCCTCGGCATCGACAATGCTTATGTCGACCTGTCTGCACCGGAAGTGCCGATCATGGACGGCAGCGCCGGTCCATTCGTGTTCCTGCTGCAGTCGGCCGGCATCGAAGAGCAGAACGTCGCCAAGCGCTTCATCCGCATCAAGAAGTCGGTGAAGGTTCAGGACGGCGACAAGTGGGCCAGCTTCGATCCGTTCGAAGGCTTCAAGGTCGGCTTCTCGATTGACTTCAATCATCCGATCATCAGCAAGCGCACCTCGCGAGCGGAAATCGATTTCTCCACCACCTCCTTCGTCAAGGAAGTGAGCCGCGCACGCACGTTTGGATTCATGCGCGACATCGAGGCGATGCGCGAGCAGAACCTGGCGTTGGGCGGCTCGATGGACAACGCCGTAGTGCTGGACGACTACCGCGTGCTCAACGAAGACGGCCTGCGCTACGAAGACGAATTCGTCAAACACAAGATTCTCGATGCGATCGGCGATCTGTACTTGCTTGGCCACAGCCTGATTGGCGCTTACCACGCCCATAAATCCGGCCACGAGCTCAACAACAAGCTGCTGCGCACTCTGATGGCCGATGCCTCGGCATGGGAAGAAGTCAGCTATCAGGACGACCCGGCGACCTCGCCGATCTCCTACGCGCATCCCGCACAGGCGATTTAACCCCGCCGGCGCCTCGTCAGCGCACTGGACTCTGAAAGGCCGTGTCTATGACACGGCCTTTTTCGTGATGCGCATCACATTTTCACGAATTTCGTTCACGTGATGAACACGCTCGATGGTGTTCCCGGGGAACTTTGCGTGATATAAACGCAAACTTCGCGCCCTCTCTGCGGCGGACTCGTATGAGTCGCAAGGGTGGCGAGACGGATCGATTCAGGGCGCCGGGCGCGTTGCGTCGGTTCAGGAATTAGCGGTTTCGGCGAGGGACGCCAAGTCAAGGAACAGAACCCGCAATTCGGGGTCTGAGATTGATGCCGCGGCAGCCCGAAGATGGGTGGCAGCGGCAGGCGAAAGCGGTTTTGTCCGGTTCGGCTCTGTCGTAACCGGTGGTTGGGGGACCACTTTCACGGTGACTGAACTGGCGCAGGTGCCAATGGCATGTGCGGCGGCAAGGATCTGTGTCTGCATCAACCGCAGGCGCGATGCCCAAGCCGGTGAAGACGCCAAAAAGATGAGGCGGTCGTTGCGCAGGTTGGCGAATTTCACCTGCTCGCGTAACGGTGACGGCAGCGTCTGACGTAGTGCGCGGTCCAGCGCTTCCAGCGCGCCGGCTTTTTTGGCCAGCGTAGCGAAGGAGCCGCAGTCGACGATGGATTTCGGTCCATTGCCGATGCGGCGGGAAGTGGCCTGATTGGGGCTCGCTTTATGTGAGCTGGCTGGAGCTGTGCGCTGCATGGTGCCGGAATTCGACTTTGGAAAGACATGCAAATCATACTCGTCTCACGTGCCAGGAAATTGCCCAAAACCCTTGATCTGGCCGATCGGCGCTTGCGCTGGAAGCTGTTTTCGGTGGTGGCGCTGGCGGTGCTGGGCTGCATGGGTGTCGGGGTTGTGCTGGCGATGGCCGTAGCCAGTCCGCGTGATCGGGCGCTGGGCGAAATCCACGACCTGCAGCTACAGATCCAACAGCAGAACGCCCAATTGGGTGGCGTACGCCAGGACGCCGAGCGCGGGCTCGATGCGCTGGCGATCAAATTGGGCCAGCTGCAGGCGCAATCCACTCGTCTGAATGCCTTGGGCGAGCGCCTGACCCAGGTCGGCAAGCTGGACGATGGTGAGTTCAATTTCGATCAGCCGCCGCCGGTTGGTGGCGTTGAGGATGTTGGCGGCAGTGCCTACGCCTTGCCACAGGCGCTGGATAGCAGCATCAACCAGCTGGCCAGCCAGTTCGACACCCAGCAGGCGCAATTGTCGGCGCTGCAGAGCTTGTTGCTGGACGCGAAGATCGAATCGAACCTGAAACCCACCGGGATGCCGGTGCCGGGCTACATCTCGTCCTATTTCGGCGTGCGCGCGGACCCGTTCGATGGCCGCTCCGCACGGCATACCGGGATCGACATCGCCACCCCGATCGGCACCCCAGTACATACGGTGGCTGAAGGTATGGTGACGTATGCCGGTGTGCGCAGCGGTTACGGCAATGTGATCGAGATCGACCATGGCAATGGCTACATGACGCGCTATGCGCACAACAGCGCGCTGGAAGTGCATCCGGGCCAGCACGTGCAGGTGGGTGACGTGATAGCCGAGGCGGGCTCGACCGGCCGTTCAACGGGATCGCATGTGCATTTTGAGGTCTGGTACGACGGCCGGGTCGTCAATCCGCTGGCATTTGTGCGCAACCACCGGTAAATCCCCGGCGTTTCAGCAGCCAGCCCCTTGAATCCGCGCTGGGCCGACGCCATCCCGATTCACTAGTTCGTGCGCCCCAGTGGGGCGCGCTTGGACGAACTGTGCGTTTGTGAACCGCGCTTTACGGGAATACGTGTTTTGCGGCCATGTAGATAAGTGGCCCTGTAGTTCGCGGACCTACAGTGTGCAGACGTGTAGTAAACAGGCATGTAGTAATATGCCCGATTGGCCCGTGTCTGCTGCGGGCATTCTGTTACCCAATCCGGAAGATCGATGTTCAACCGTGCCCTGACGAGCCTTTTCGGTAGCCGCAACGAGCGCGTACTGCGCCAGCTTTCCCGAAGCGTTACGCGCATCAATGCGTTGGAGTCCGAGTTCGAAAAGCTGGGCGACGATGCCTTGCGCGGCAAGACCGACGAGTTCAAGCAGCGTATCGCCAACGGCGAGTCACTGGACAAGCTGCTGCCGGAAGCGTTTGCCGTGGTGCGCGAGGCGGCCAAGCGGACGCTCGGCTTGCGCCACTACGACGTCCAGATGATCGGCGGCATGGTGTTGCACTCGGGCAAGATCGCCGAGATGCGCACTGGCGAGGGCAAGACCCTGGTCGGTACGCTGCCGGTGTATCTCAATGCGCTGGCCGGCAACGGCGTGCACGTGGTCACCGTGAACGACTACCTGGCGCGCCGCGACTCCGCGCAGATGGGCAAGCTGTACAACTTTCTGGGCCTGAATGTGGGTGTCGTGTATCCGGGCATGGATCACGCCGACAAGCACGCGGCGTATGCCGCTGACATTACCTACGGCACCAACAACGAGTTCGGCTTCGATTATCTGCGCGACAACATGGCATTGAGCAAGGAGCAGCGCTATCAGCGCGGCCTGCACTACGCCATCGTCGATGAGGTGGACTCGATCCTGATCGATGAGGCGCGCACACCGCTGATCATTTCCGGCCCGGCCGAAGACTCCCCGCAGCTGTATCTGGCGGTGAACAAGATCGTGCCGCGGATGATTCGTCAGCCGGACGAGGAAAGCGCCGGCGACTACTGGGTCGACGAGAAGCAGAAACAGGTGCACCTGTCTGAAGAGGGCATGCAGCACGCTGACGAACTGCTGCGCGAAGACGGTGTCATCGAGCAGGACAGCGGCCTGTACGACTCGAAGAATCTGGCGGTGGTGCATCATCTGAACGCGGCACTGCGCGCGAACGGCATCTACCAGCGCGACGTCGATTACATCGTTCGCGATGGCGAGGTGATCATCGTCGATGAATTCACCGGCCGTACGCTGGCCGGTCGCCGCTGGTCCGATGGCCTGCACCAGGCGGTGGAAGCGAAGGAAGGCGTGCCGATCCAGCGCGAGAACCAGACGCTGGCGACCGTCACGTTCCAGAACCTGTTCCGCATGTACAAAAAGCTGGCCGGCATGACCGGTACGGCCGATACCGAGGCGTTCGAGTTCCAGAGCATCTATGGCCTGGAAGTGGTGGTCATTCCCACCCACATGCCGATGATCCGCAAGGACAATTCGGACATGATCTTCCTCGCGCAGGATCCGAAATACCGCTCGGTCATCGAAGACATCAAGGACTGCCACAAGCGCGGTCAGCCGGTGCTCGTCGGCACCACCTCGATCGAGGTGTCCGAGCTGCTGTCGGGCATGCTGACCAAGGCGAAGGTGGCGCACGAAGTACTCAACGCGAAGCAGCACGAACGCGAAGCGCACATCGTGGCGCAGGCCGGCGCACCCGGACAGGTCACGATCGCCACCAACATGGCCGGTCGCGGCACCGACATCGTGCTGGGCGGCAGTCTGGAAGCGGCCATGGCGGCGCTGCCGGCAGACGCCAGCGAAATGGATCGCCAGCGCGTCAAGACCGAGTGGAAAAAGCTGCATGAGCAGGTGCTCGCTGCTGGCGGCCTGCACATCATCGGCACCGAGCGGCACGAATCGCGGCGCATCGATAACCAGTTGCGCGGTCGTTCCGGCCGTCAGGGCGATCCGGGCTCCTCGCGCTTCTATCTGTCGCTGGAAGACAACCTGCTGCGCATCTTCGGCGGCGAAGGTCTGGTTCGCTGGATGAAGCGCTTCGGCATGAAGGACGACGACGCGCTGGAAGATCGCATGATCAGCCGGCAGATCGAGAAGGCCCAGCGCAAGGTCGAGCAACACAACTTCGACATCCGTAAGCACCTACTGGAATTCGATGACGTTGCGAATGATCAGCGCAAGGTGATCTATCGCCAGCGCGACGAATTGCTCGAGGGCGAAGATGTCTCGGCCACGGTCGCCGACATCCGCGAGGATGTGGTGCAGTCGATGGTGCTCGCCCATGTGGCGCCCGAAAGCATCGACGAGCAGTGGAACCTGGCCGGTCTGGACCGCGAGCTGGAAAGCGAGTTTGGCCTGTCGCTGGAACTCAAGCACTGGGTCGAGCAGCAGGAAGAGGTCGATGCCGGCGCGATCCTTGCGCATGTGCGCGACGCAGTAAATGAGATGTTCCAGGCGAAGGAAACGCAGGTCGGCCCCGAAACCATGCGTCAGCTTGAAAAGCACATCATGCTGACGGTGGTCGACAACGCCTGGAAAGATCATCTGTCGAACATGGACTATCTGCGCCAGGGCATCTATCTGGTCGGCTACGCACAGCAGGATCCGAAGCAGGCGTTCAAGCGCGAGTCGTTCAAGCTGTTTTCCGAGATGCTGGAGCGGATCAAGACCGAAGTGGTGCAGATGCTGGCGCGCATCCGCATTCGCAGCGAAGAAGAAGTCGCTGCGATGGAAGCCGAACAGCAGCGCATGGCTGAGCGCCTGCAGAAGCAGATGCTGGCCACTGGTGGCGGTGCACCGGTCGACGCCTTTGCCTCGGCTGCTGTGGAACCGTCAGGCGCAGCGACGGGGCTTGCCCCGCGGCCGCAGCCCGACGGTCCCAAGGTGGGCCGCAATGACCCATGCCCGTGTGGCTCCGGCAAGAAGTACAAGCATTGCCATGGTCAGCTTGCCTGAGGCCAGTCGACAGTCATGAAAAACCCCGCCGCGGCGGGGTTTTTTTTACGGCAGAGAAGCTGCGCTCCAGGCGCCCATCCGCTTCAGGCGCTGGGTCAATCCTCGCCGCCCGGTGGCCGTTTGCGGTGCGGTTCGGCGTTCACGGTGATGTATTGCGGCTCTTCGCCATCCAGTCGCAGCGCAGTGAGTTGCCCACCCCATACGCAACCGGTATCGATCGCATGCACGCCATATCCGGCAAAGCGCCCCAGTGCTGACCAGTGGCCGCAAACCACCTTGGTGTCGCGGCGGCGTATGCCAGGCACTTCGAACCAGGGGTACAGCCCGGCCTTTTGTGTGCCCGGCATACCCTTGGCCTCGAAATCGATACGTCCGTTGACGTCGCAGTAGCGCATGCGGGTCATGGTATTGATGGTCGCGCGCTGACGATCCAGTCCTTGCAGTCGGCTCGACCACAGGGCTGGCCGGTTGCCGAACAGGTTGCTCAGCAGTCGCGGGTGGCGAGGGCTGGACAGTTCGCGCTCGACGTCCTGAGCAGCGCGCTGGGCCTGGCGCAGCGTCCATGACGGCGCCAGCCCGGCATGCACCATCGTCCAGTTGAGCTGCTCGTCATGGTGCAGCAGTTTTTGCGAGCGCAACCATTCGAACAGCACCGGTGCGTCGTCGGCGAACAATACTTCCCGCAGTTCGGGATTCACCCGCGCCTGGGCGTCGGGGCGCCGCTGGGCTATCGCCAAGAGGCTCAAGTCGTGGTTGCCGAGCGTGACGACACTTTGCTCGCGCAGGCTGTGGATCAGCCGCAACGTGTCCAGTGAGCGCCCACCGCGGTTGACCAGATCGCCGCAGAACCACAGCTGATCCTGCGCCGGATCGAAGCGCAGCTTGTCCAGCAGTCGTTGCAGTTCGGGATAGCAACCCTGCACGTCGCCGATCGCATACGTGGCCATCTCAGAGCAGGGCCATCAGTGAAGCGTGCGCGGAATGGACAGGGTGAAGGTCGGAATCGGCGCATCGAACTGGGTGCCATCATCGGCCAGCATCTGATAGCTGCCGCCCATGGTGCCGACCGGAGTCTCCAGCACCGCGCCTGACGTATATTCGAAATCATCGCCGGGGCGCATCCACGGCTGTTCGCCGACCACGCCGTCGCCGCGCACTTCCTCCACCTTGCCGTTGGCGTCGGTGATCATCCAGTGGCGGGCCAACAGGCGTGCCGGCATGTCGCCGGCATTGCGCAGGGTGACGGTGTAGGCGAAAACGTAGCGATTGTCACCGGGCTTCGATTGATCGGGGACGAAACGGGTTTCGACCTGCACATCGATCGTGTAGGAAGATTTTTCAGTCATGCCCTGATTGTAAGGCCTGTCGCTGTGAATGGGGCGCAGCCATCACATTTGGAATGAACACGTTTGTGAAGAGCGCGCTTGTTTAGTCGTTGATGCGGCCTGGTGAGAGCGTCAGTCTTGACGCAAGCCCGCGTCAGAGATTGCTGTAGACCTTGGCCAGCCGCACGAAATCCGCGGGAGCCAGCGTTTCGGCGCGGGCCTTGGGGTCGACGTCGGCGCTACGGATCGCATCGCTGTCCAGCAATTGCTTGAGCGCGTTGGACAGCGTCTTGCGTCGTTGTGCGAAGGCGGCTTTGACCACGGCGTAAACGTGTTCGGGATTGGCGTCGTGCCGTTCGGCTGGCAACAACGGCAGCAGTCGCACGACGGCGGATTCCACTTTCGGTGGCGGCCGGAATGCCTCAGGTGGCACGGTGAACAGCGGTTCGACCCGGCAGGCTAGCTGCAACATCACGGATAGCCGTCCATATACCTTGCTGCCCGGATCGGCGGCCATGCGCTCGACCACTTCCTTCTGTAGCATGAAATGCATGTCCTGAATCGCTGCAGAGTGCTCGACGCAGTGAAACAGGATCGGGCTGGAAATGTAGTAGGGCAGGTTGCCTGCGATGCGCAGACGTTCCACGCCGTGGCTATGCGCCAGAGCGGTGAAATTCACCTTCAGCACATCGGCGTGGATGATGTGCAGTTCGCCGCTGCTGGCGGCACGTGCCTGCAGGCCTGGGATCAGGTCGGTATCCAGCTCGATCGCCGTCAGCTTGCCGGCCGCCGTCAGCAGCGGTAGCGTCAATGCGCCTTCGCCGGGGCCGATCTCGACCACGAAATCCTCGGGCCGCGGCGCTACCGCGCTGACGATGCGCTCGATGTAACGGCGGTCGTGCAGGAAGTGTTGGCCGAAGCTTTTCTTGGGGCGGGCGTTCATGGGGTTTCTCGCAAGGTTGGTCCCCCATCCCGGCCTTCTCCTCGAGGGGGAGAAGGGGGCGTGGATGTGCGCGCTATCAAGTCCATCGCCATCCGGGCGGCGGCGATCAGGCTGGCCGGGTCGGCCTGACCGGTGCCGGCCAGATCCAGCGCGGTGCCGTGATCGACCGAGGTGCGGATAAACGGCAAGCCGAGGGTAAGGTTAACGGTGCGATCGAACGCTTCGCTTTTCAGCACCGGCAGCGCCTGGTCGTGATACATCGCCAGCACCGCATCGTAGCGATGACGCTGCGCCGGCACGAACGCCGTATCGGCAGGCAGCGGCCCGAGCAACTGCATGCCCTCCTTGCGCAACGCCTCCAGCACCGGGATCACCGTGTCGATTTCCTCGCGACCGAGATGGCCAGCTTCGCCCGCATGGGGGTTGATGCCCAACACGGCAATGCGCGGCTCAGCGAAGCCAAACCTGGCGCGCAACGCGGCATGCACGATGCGCAGCGTGCGGGTCAGCGAGGCGTGGGTGATCGCGGCGGATACCTCGGCCAGCGGCAGGTGCGTGGTCGCCAGCGCCACGCGCAACTCCGGGCTGGCCAGCATCATCACCACGTCGGCATGCGCCCGTTCGGCGAAGAACTCGGTGTGCCCGCTAAAGCGGATGCCGGCGTCGTTGATGGATGATTTTTGCAGTGGTGCAGTGACCACGGCGGCGTAATGGCCGCTCATGCAGCCATCGGCAGCCGCGGCCAGCGTGGCGAGCACATGCTGTGCGTTACGCGGATCGGGCTGGCCGGGTATCTCATCAACCGCCAGCGGCACCTGCCGCAGACGAAGCGTGCCTGGGCGACGCTCGGTCTGCACACTGCCATCGTCGTCGATCAGCTCAATGGCCGTGCCGCAACGAACGGCGGCGCGTTCAAGCAAGCCGCGATCGGTGATTGCAACGAGGCTGGCCGCCAGTGGGGTGGCGGCCAGCCGGATCAGCAGTTCAGGGCCGATACCCGCCGGCTCTCCTGCCGTGATGGCGAGCCGGGGGAGTGGCGTGTCGTTCAAGTCGGCTTACGGCGAGGTGTCGGTGTCGGTGGCAGCCTGGGTATCCGTATCGCGCAGTTCGGGCGCCAGGATGTTGACGTAGGCGCTGGAGCGCATCTCGCGCAGGTAATCGTCATAGGCCTGGTCAGCCTTGCGATTGCCGATCGCCTCACGCGCCTGATCACGGGCGATCTGGTTGGTAAGGTCGCTCTGGCGTGTGCCAAGGCGCTGCAGGATGTGCCAGCCGGCTTCGCTCTGGAACGGGTGCGATACCTCACCGTCCTTGAGCTGGTCCAATTGCAGTGCGACCGAGGCGCCCCAGGCCTGTTGCTGGAACCAGCCCATGTCACCGCCTTCATTGGCCGTGGTGTCGTCTTTGGAGTCTTCCTTCGCCAGGGTGGCGAAGTCCGCATGCTTGTTGACGATGCGGTTGTACAGGTCCTGCGCCTTCTGCTCGGCTTGCGCCGGGCTGATCAGGTCGCTCGGCTTGATCATGATCTGGCGTGCGTGGTACTCGGTCACCATCTGCTTATCGGGCTGGCGCTGGCCGATCAGCTTGAGGATATGGAAACCGGTCGGACCACGCAGTGCAGCGCTGACATCTCCGGGTTTCATCGACTCGATGGTCTCGGCGAACGCTGCCGGGATTTCATCCATTCGCCGCCAGCCAAGATCACCACCGTCCAGTGCATCGCTGGCATCGGAGTAGCGGATCGCAGCGGCATTGAAATCCATGCCGCCCTTGATCGCGGCCAACGCCTGCTCGGCCTTGGTCTGGCTGGCCTGAATGGCGGTCGCGTCGGCACCGGCGGGGGTGCTGATCTGGATGTGCGCCAGATGCACCTCGCCAGCCTTGTAGGTTGGGCTGCTGAGCAGGTTGTCGATCTCGCTGTCGGTGATCGAGACGGCATCGTGGACGACGCTCTGATGCAGGCGCTGCACCGTGATCTGATCGGCGAGCTGCTCACGGAATGCCGCAAAGCTGTCGCCGTTGCGCTCCACTTCGGCACGCAACTGGTCAGGAGTGAGCTTGTTCTGCTGGGCTACACCGGCAACGGCCTGGTCGACGTCGGCTTCGGAGATGTGAATGCCTTGATCCTGGGCCTTCTGAATCTGCAGTTTCATCAAAATCAGGCGATCGAGCACCTGCTTCTGCAGCACGTCCATCGGTGGCAGCTGCCCGGGCTGGTTGGCATATTGCTGTTGCACCGAGCGCACGGCGTCGTTCAGCTCGCTCTGCAGGATCACGTCGTCATTGACGACGGCATCGATGCGATCCAGCGGCTGGCTGGCAGGCGCGGCTGGCGTCAGCAACTGGGCATGGGCAGGGAGGCTGATCGCCAGGGCGAGCAGGAGGATTGCAATGGGTTGCTTCATCAGTGGGGAGCCTGAATCGCCATGGGCGAATGCGAATTATTGATAGCCAAGAATATCACGGCGCAACAGCGGATCGATTTCACCGCCCGACGAGCCAATCCCCTTGAAGACGACCTCGAACATGATGGAATTGCTCCGAAGGCCGGAATTTGTGCCTGGGGCAGGAGCCCCGCCATAGTAAGTTTGGTCCACGTAGCTTCGATCGACCAACCGCAGCGTGACGCAGCAGTTGTCGTACTCCACACCAGCCAGCGCCTCGATGGTGCCGGTGGGCGATCCGACGAGGCCTTTGACCGGCAGGGCATAGGTCCACGACCCCATCAGCCGCCAACGATCGGACAGTGGATAGACCGCGGAAACGCTGTATTGTTTCAACAGCCCGTTAAGGTAGTGATAGGAGAAATTGAGGACGCCGTCGGTGAACAGCCGATGCTGCAGTTCCACGGTGGCGATATCGGTGTGGTCGGTGTTCGGGCTCCATTGATAGGAGGTGTTTACGCGCCACTGGTCGCTGAGCTGCAGGTTGAGCTGGGCCACGTAATCCGAGCCCGACCAGTCAGTCGACGGCGCCACAGTAGTTTGCCCGGTCGGCAGCTGCACTCTCTGCGGGGTGAAATACGTGATTTGCCCGAAGCTGGCCGATACCCGTTCCACGCCGTCGGAGTCGAGTAAACGAGTCGTTAGCGCCCCGGTAAGGTCGTTCGCTTCCATCTGTCGATCCGCGCCGGAATACTGATTCGGCGAGAACAGCTGCCAGTAGTCGAACGTCATCAAGCTAGTGTCGAACAGCGGCAGGTTGTTCTGGTTGCGATACGGCACGTACAAATAGTACAGGCGCGGTTCCAGCGTCTGCGTGTAACTGTCGCCAAACAAGGTGATGTTGCGATCGAAGATCAGCCCGCTGTCAATGCTGGCGATCGGCAGCGAGCGGCTGGGCGATTGTTCGGTGAAAGGCGAGGTTTGTCCGGGAGCGAGGATACCCCCGTAGCCATAGTTGGCATAGTCGCTATCTAGATCGTAAGCGGTGTAACGATAGGCCAGCTTGGGTTTTACAAACCAGGAAGAGCCCTGGAAATCGGCGGCTAGGTATGGGTAGAGATCGAGGCGGTCGCCATCCACGAAATCACGCTGATAAGTGGGTGAGCCGGTTTCGCTGCCAAACATGTACTGGTTTTTGCTGAAGGCGACTGCCTCGTTGTTCATGCCGAACTCGAGCCAGCGGTTCAGCGGGATATTCAGATTCAAGGTGGCACGCGGCAGCCGGTTGTAGGGATTCACGGTGTCGGGCAGGAACGGGTTCACGTTCTGGTAGACGTCGCCACCGATCGAGGCATTCCACCAGCTGCCACTGCCAGCGGCATACACGCTGGAGGTCAGCGTGCCGATCGCACTGTTATCCAGCAGGCTGCCGAAGTCATACAGGTAATTCCGGTCCGACGCGTGGTTGAAGTTGGTAGCGAGGTACCAGCCATCCCACAGGTGCGAGATACTGATGTATTTGATCAGATAGCGATCCTCACCCTGTGTTTGAGCCGCGGTACCACTGTCACTGGTCATGTCGTGGGGGAGAAACTCAGTATCGAACTGGCCGGCGTAGCCCGGAAACGTGTAGCGGAATTGACCGCCCAACATCGCTCCGCGACTGGTGAAGATACTGGGTGTCAGGGTGGCGTCGTAGTTGGGTGCCAGGTTCAGGTAATACGGCGCCATCACTCGAAAACCAGCGCGGCTGGTATTGCTCATGATCGGCGTAAGAAAGCCGGTCTGGCGCTCGTTGTCGAGTGGGAAAGTGAAGTAGGGCAGGTACAGGATCGGTACGTTGTATACGCGTATCGTGGCATTGCGGGCCACGCCGCGTTCTTTCACGTAATCCTGCAGGATGGACTTGGCGTGAATTTCCCAGATGTGGTGGCCCAGATCGCAAGTAGAGTAGGTGGCGAAGCTGTAGAGCCGATGGTCCGAATCGAACATTTCACCGCGCTGGGCGACGCCGTTGCCGCGTGACTTCAGCATCTGATAGCGCAGGTCGCCATCGGCAACACCGGTGCTGGCGTTGTTGTTGCCGCGCATGTGGGCGGCGGCAAGCATCGACCCGTTGTCCTGGTAACGCACGTGGCCTTGCGCGTCATAGTCGGTGGAGTCGTCGTTGTACGTGGCCGTGTCCGCATGCAACTCCTGATCGGCACGTTGCAGGTTCACGTTACCCGTCAGGTGGTAGATCGTCTGGTTGGCACTGTCCACATGCTGTGCCCGCGCAAAAGCCGGGCTGGTATCGCGCACGGTGCTGTCCTTGCTCAGGAACGGGTCGTAGAACTCCAGCAAGGCGTTGGGGCGGCACATCGCATAGTTGTAAGGCCGCGTTACGCAGTGAAACGAGCCCAGTGGACAGACCTGTTCGGGACCGTTCTTGGGTTGATTTCGGGCACTCGTGGCATTGGCAGTGCTGCCAACGCCAATCAAGGCAAATGCTGTAGCGACAGCCAGCAGGCGGCGCGGAGGTAGCTTAGGCATCACTGATGAAAATCTGCCGGCTTTGGAAGCCCGTTAAGCTAGCAGAAAGTCCCCACGTAAGGCAGGTCAACGTTTTCCGGGCGGTGCGAGGATTCAGCATGAATGAGCAGAAGCTGAGCAGGAGCGATGCCGAATGGCGCGCTGAACTGACTCAGAGCAGTGCGCGATCTCTACGGGCCTTCTACCCTTTGGGGAGAAGGTGGCCCGCAGGGTCGGATGAGGGGCGGGTGCTTGCTGTGAACTGACTCAGGGCTGGCTTTGATTGGGAGGGAGAGGGAGTGTCGGCACCCTCACCTCAATCCTCTCCCGAGGGGAGAGGAAGCAAACGAGCGCGCTTTGCGCGGATTTAATCCATAAGAGCGCTGACATGCGCGCTCGCACTGGCCGCCAGTGCCGTCAGCTCATAACCGCCTTCCAGCGTGGATACCAGTCGGCCGCCCGCGTGCGTGCGGGCCAGTGCGACCAGCCGTTCGGTGATCCAGGCGTAGTCTTCATGGCCGAGCTTGATGTCCGCCAGCGGATCGTTGCGATGGGCGTCGAAGCCCGCCGAGACCAGCACCAGCTGCGGCTTGAATGCGTGCAATCGCGGCAGCAGCAGGCCTTCCCACAGTTCGCGGAATTCGTACGAGCCGGCCCCTGGCGACAACGTGGCGTTGACAATATTGCCGACGCCGCGTTCGTCCTCGCCGCCGCTGTCGGGATATAGGGGCGATTGGTGGCTGGAAACAAACAGCACGCGCGGCTCGTGCTCGAAAATGGCCTGGGTGCCATTGCCGTGATGCACGTCGAAATCGGCAATCGCGACGCGTTTCAGACCATGCTCGGTGAGCGCATGCGCGGCGGCCACGGCGATATTGTTGAACAGGCAGAAGCCCATGGCCTGGTCGCGTGTGGCATGGTGGCCGGGTGGCCGCACGGCACAGAACGCGTGCTGGGCATCGCCAGCGAGTACGGCATCGACGGCGGCCACCGCAGCGCCGGCGGCGCGCAGCGCAGCCTCCACCGAACCAGGGGACATGAAGGTGTCCGGATCCAGTTGATGGATACCTTCGCGCGGGGCGCTGGCCAGGATGTGCTCGACGTGGGCGGCGCTGTGCACCCGCAATAGCTGTTCGCGGGTGGCTAGCGGTGCTTCGATCCGCTCAAGTAACGCGTGGCGGTCGTGATCCAGGGCTTGCAGCACCGCGTTCAGCCGCGCCGGACGTTCGGCATGACCCGGGCCAGGGTCGTGCTGCAGACAGGCGAAATGGGTATACAGCCGCAGCATGCAGCGGGCTATTTGGCGGGCTGGGGTTTGCGCCGGCGCTCGTGCTGCCACAGCACTTCGCCGTGGCCGCTGGCACGCGCCAGTACGCGGGAGATCACGAACAACAAATCGGACAGCCGGTTCAGATAACGCTGTGCCTGGGGCCGCACGTCTTCAACCCGCGCCAGCGCGATCACCTCGCGCTCGGCGCGACGGCATACCGTGCGTGCCAGATGGCAGCAGGCCGCGGCCATGCCGCCACCCGGCAGGATGAAATCTTTCAAGGGGGGCAGCGGATCGTTGAAACCGTCCAGCACCTGTTCCAGTCGATCGATGTCGGCGTCTTCGATCATCACCATGCCGGGGATGCACAGTTCGCCGCCAAGATCGAACAAGGCGTGCTGTACCTGACCCAGTACTTCGGCCACCTCGGCATCGACGCCGTCAGCGGCCAGCACCATGCCAATGGTGCTGTTGAGTTCGTCCACCGTGCCGTAGGCCGCCACGCGCAACGAATCCTTGCCTACCCGTGAACCATCGCCCAGACCCGTGCTGCCGTCGTCGCCGGTCCGGGTATAGATCTTCGAAAGTCGGTTGCCCATCGAATGGCTGCCGAACGCTTAGTGATGCAAGCCAGGTCGATCCGACTGACGCAGGGTACGCGCCAGCTGGACCACCATGACATGCAGCACGGCGCCGATGCCGACGTAACACGCGGCGGTGCCCAGGAACCACAGATACCAGTCGCCCAGATTGACAAACCAGCTCGCGAAATTGCGCGGTTGCGGCACGCTGGCGCTGAGCCAGTAGAAACTGCCGTTGGAGACCAGGTAGCAAACCGCCTCGCTGACCAGCAGGGAGAGCACGGCCAAGCCCAGCGTAGGAAGGCGCAAGCCGAGCTGATGCTTGGCCAGCCAGCTGCCGCCAAACCACAGTGCACCGAAGTAAACCGGCATGAACCAGTAGGCTGCCGACACACAGTAATGGCTCCAGAAATCGATGCCCTGGCCGGTGATCACCAAGTAGTCGATCAGCACAGCTTCGGCAATCAAGAGCGGAAACGCCCAGCGCGCGGAGCCGCGCAACCAGAAGCCGGCGAGGAAGAACAAGCCCCATGAAGCATCGGGCAATGCACCGAAGTGGTGGACGCGAGTGGCCGCCATCACCAGCGCAAGCAACAGGAAAATGCTCACGCGTTGGATCTGTGTCTTGGCCATGTGATGCTCCATGTAAGCAACTGAACAGACCGCCAGTTTAGCCCAATGCGCTGCAACACAGGTCGGGTCAGCGCGTATTATCAGCAATATGACTGCCCCGGATTCTCTCGAAGTGAACAGCCACGGCGTACTGATTATCGGCGGCGGCCTGGTGGGCGCCAGCCTGGCGATTGCGCTGGACGCGGCCGGCATCGCCGCGACCCTGGTCGAAACCGCTGCGCCGCGTGCTGACGCGCAGCCCAGCTATGACGAGCGCAACCTGGCGCTGGCCCGCGCCACCGTCAACGGTCTCGACGCGATCGGCGTGTGGCGGCATGCCGCCGCGCGGGCCACGCCGATCCGGCATATCCATGTGAGCCGTAGCGGTGAGTTTGGCAGTGCGCGGATCGATGCTGACAAACACGGTGTCGACGCGCTGGGCTGGACACTGCCGGCACGCGAGTTGGGCGTGGCGTTGCTGCGCCGGCTGGATGAATGCACCCGGTTGACCCGGCTCGCGCCCGCCACGCTTGCGGCGCTGCAGCCGCTGGCCGCTGGCTGGCGTGCGCAGATCAAGACCGCCGATGGCATGCGCGAGATTGATACGGCGTTGCTGGTGGGCGCAGACGGCACCGAATCGTTCGTGCGCACGCAACTCGGCATCGACGTCGAGCGACACGACTACGGGCAAACCTTGTTCGTCTGCACCATCACTCCGGAGCGTGATCATCAACAGCGCGCCTACGAACGTTTTGCCGATGACGGCCCGATCGCGCTGCTACCGCTGGCGGAGCGCCGTTGCGGGCTGGTGCTTACCGTGGTCGCTGACGAAGCGGATGCCGTCGCAGCGCTGGACGATGCCGCGTTCGCCGAACTGGCGCAGCGGCGCTTCGGCTGGCGGCTGGGCCGCCTCAGCAGGCCTGGCAAGCGACATCCCTACTCGATTCATCGCGTGGCTGCTCAGAAGCTGACCGGGCCGCGCGCGGTGCTGGTCGGCAATGCCGCGCAGACTGTGCATCCGATTGGCGCGCAGGGGTTCAACCTGGGCCTGCGCGATGCACTGACGCTGGCCGAACTGGTGGCTGCGGCGGACGATCCCGGCGCGGCCGATCTGCTGGCGAACTACGCTGCGCGCCGTGCGCCAGACCGTGAAGGGACCATGACCATGAGCCATGGTCTGGTACGCCTGGCCTGTCTGCGGCAACCGTTGCTGGCACCGCTGCGCTCGCTGGCTTTGCTGGCCTGCGACCGCGTGCCGCCGCTGCAGCGCGCCCTGGCGCGCCGTGGGATGGGGTTCCGCGGTCAACCACCGCTGGCTGTATTGGAGCGACTGCCATGAATATGCCTGCGCAAGAAGCCGCGATCCGTCGTCGTGCAGCGGCGCTGGATGTAGCTGTCGTTGGCGGAGGCATGGTCGGTGCCGCTACCGCGCTCGCGCTGGCGCGTGCCGGTTTTGCGACGGCCTTGCTGGAAGCGCGAGCGCCCAAGGCATGGAACCCGCACGACGAAGTGGATCTGCGCGTGGTCGGACTGGCGCCGTCGTCGATTGCCTTGCTGGATGATCTAGGCGTCTGGCCATCCATCCGCGATGCGCGCGCCAGTCCGTATGCGCACATGCATGTATGGGATGCCGAGAGTGGTGCAGCGATCGATTTCGATGCGGCAAGTGAGGGGCGCGAACTGCTCGGCTACATCGTCGAGAACAACCTGGTGCAATGGATGTTGTGGCAGGCGCTGGAAGCGGCCGGCGTGCGCCGGCTGTGCCCGGCCGAAGTGCGCGCTTTCGAGGCTGCGGAAGATCGCGTCCAGCTCGAATTGGCGGATGGCGAAACATTGGGAGCGCGCTTGCTGGTGGCTGCCGATGGTGCCGCCTCGCCGCTGCGTCAGCTGGCCGGCATCGCCACCAGTGGGCGCGATTATGCGCAGCGGGCCGTGGTCGCGCACGTCAGCACCGAGCGGCTGCACGACGGCACCGCTTGGCAACGCTTCATATCAACCGGACCGCTGGCCTTGCTGCCGCTGGCCGATGGTCGCAGCTCGCTGGTCTGGTCGTTACCGGAAGCGGAGGCTCAGCGCGTGCTGGCGCTGGACGACCAGGCGTTTCTCGACGAGCTTGGACTCGCCAGCGATTTCCGTCTGGGCCGGATCACGGCGACGACGCCGCGCGTGGGGTTTCCGTTGAAGCTGCAACTGGCCGAGTGTTATCAGGCCGAACGCTTTGTGTTGCTTGGCGATGCCGCGCACGCGGTGCACCCATTGGCCGGGCAGGGGGTCAATCTGGGGCTGCGTGACGTGGTCGAGTTGCGCGATACGCTGGTCGCCGCGCGCGCTGCCGGCCGCGACATTGGGGCCGCGCACGTGCTGCGCCGTTATGCACGACGCCGGCGCAGCGCTGACACGCTCGATGCGCTCGGCTTCGATGCGCTGGCGCGCATCTATGCATGGCAATCCCCAGCGCTGGTCGCGGCGCGTGGCCTGGGCGTACGCCTGCTTGACCACCTCGCGCCGTTGAAGCGGCGCCTCGCCGAGCACGCTGCCGGACTCTGACAACCGGGCTCATTCTGCAACACCACCCACGCTACTGGAGGAAACGGTCATGCGCTTCGCCCGACTTTGCTGTCTGTTATTGCTTGCAGGCTCCGCGTTCGCCACCCAGGCGAAGATGGTGCAGCGCCCCGTCGAATGGACCCAGGACGGCACCAAATTCCACAGCGTACTGGTCTACGACGACGCGTCGGGCGCAAAGCGCCCCGGGCTGGTAATGGTGCCGAACTGGTATGGCGTGAACGACGCTGCCGTGCAGAAGGCCCAGATGATCGCCGGCAAGGACTACGTGATCCTGCTGACCGACATGTATGGCGCCAGCGTGCGTCCGCAGCAAGGCAATGCCGACCAGGCCGGCGCCGCCGTGAAACCGTTGTACGGCGATCGCGCGCTTATGCGCAAGCGGGTGAACGAGGCGCTGGCCCAGTTGAAGGCGCAAGCCTCGACCGCGCCGATCGATACCAGCAAGCTGGGCGCGATTGGATTTTGTTTCGGTGGCTCCGCGGTGCTCGATCTGGCGCGCAGTGGCACTGATGTGGCGGCGGTGGTGTCGTTCCATGGTGGCTTGAGCACTGACGATCCGGCACTGGCGAAAAACATCAAGGCACGCGTGCTGGCGATGAATGGCGCCGACGACAAGGGCACCATGCAGGACGCGGACAAGTTCATGGATGAGATGCGCGGCAGCCCGGCCGACTGGCAGTTCGTGGTGATCGGCCACGCGGTGCACTGCTTCACCGAGGTCGGCGAGAACTCAGCGGGTTGCCGCTACGACGCGCGTGCCGCGGCGCGCAGCTACCGGCTGATGCACGACTGGTTGAACGCAGCGTTTGCCAACAAGCCTTGATCGACCGGGCGCAAAGGTGAGCGTGTGCCCATCTTTGCGCTACCTCACGTACGGTGTCTGCTCTTGACGCGAGCGCAGCCATGTCTGGCAGGCGCGCTCGCAACATCGTCACAAGCAGATCAGCAGACTGCCCATCGTACGCGGGCGACCAGGTGCTGGCACTTCCGTGTCATGGCAGCCATCTGCGGCGGGTCCACCCACCTTGAGGACAACCATGAAAACCAGCCAAGGCACCGTGCGTGTGCAGGACCGGGCGGAGTTGCTGCGTGCCCTGCAGAACTCAAAAATGGCACGCTCGGCGCACGCTTACGTACGCGGCAACACCGTGCAGTTCTACGAATGGCTGGATGCCAAGCACGGTTGGTCGATTCCACAGGGGCCGGCGGTCTGGATCTGCGGCGACTGCCATCTCGGCAATCTCGGGCCACTGGCTGACGACAAGGGCCGGGTGCAGGTGCAGATTCGCGATCTGGACCAGACCGTCATCGGCAATCCCGCGCATGATCTGATTCGCCTGGCGCTGTCATTGGCGACGGCTGCGCGCGGCTCCGATCTGCCTGGCATTACCACCGTGCAGATGATCGAAGCGCTGATGGCCGGCTATGAATCGGCGTTCCCCGAGAACGACGAACCGACCCCGGAGAAACCGCGTGCGGTCACGGTGGTGATGAAGAAGGCGCTGGAGCGTACCTGGAAGCATCTGGCTCGCGAACGCATCGATGGCGTGGAGCCGTCTATTCCCCTGGGCAAGCGTTTCTGGCCATTGTCGAGCGGGGAACGCAAGGCGATCGAAGCCTTGTTCAGCACCCCGGCGCTGAGCGAACTGGTGACTCAGCTCAAGAGTCGCGACGACGATGCCAGTATCAAGGTGGTGGATGCAGCGTACTGGCGCAAGGGCTGCAGCTCGCTGGGCCGGTTGCGTTATGCGGTCTTGCTGGAGGTCGATGGTGATGCAAAAAAAGGTGACGACCTGTGCCTGATCGATATCAAGGAGGCGACCCAGGCCGCCGCACCGCATGCGCCGCGGATCGCCATGCCGCGTGACTATGCGAAGCGGGTGGTGGAGGGCGCCCGGCACGTTTCGCCGGCGTTGGGTGATCGCATGCGAGCGGCAACCTTGCTGGATCGCCCGGTTTTCATCCGCGAGTTGCTGCCGCAGGATCTGAAGCTGGAGATCGAACGCCTGGGCCACGGCCAGGCGCTCAAGGTCGCTGGTTTTCTGGCCAAGGTGGTGGGGCACGCGCATTGCCGGCAGATGGACGCAGCTGCGCGCAAAGCCTGGCGCAAGGAGTTGCAGCGCAATCGCTCCAAATCGCTGGACGCGCCGTCGTGGCTATGGTCAAGCGTGATTGATTTGATGGCCGAGCATGAACGCGGTTATCTGGAACATTGCCGCCGATACGTGCTGCAAGGCGATCGCTGATCGGAGCGCGCGCGGTCAATGTATCCGCGCGTTGCTATCCGTCAATGATCAGAACGAGCGATTGACCGCGTACGAAGCGAGCGTGAGCAGCGCTTCGCGATAGGGCGAGTCGGGCAGATGGTCCAGCGCCGCACGCGCGGCGTCGGCGTGCGCAGCGGCACGTTCGTGCGTGCGCTCGAGCGCGCCGGAATCGCGGATCGCCGCGATGATGTGATCGAGCGAATCGAGGCCGCCATGTTCAATCGCATGGCGCAACGATTGCGCATGCGCGGAATTGGCGGGATCCGATTTGGCGCGTTCCAGCGCGTAGATCAGTGGCAGGGTGGGTTTGCCTTCGGCCAGGTCATCACCGATGTTCTTGCCCAGGGTGTTCGCATCGCTCACATAGTCGAGCAGGTCGTCGGCGATCTGGAACGCGTAGCCGAGCTGCATGCCGTACTCGCGCAGCGCCTTCACCTGCCGCTCCGGCAGGCCGCCGAGCAGGCCGCCGAGTTCGGTGGCGGCGGCAAACAGCACCGCGGTCTTGCGCTCGATCACGGCCAGGTACGCCGCTTCGCTCACGTCGGCATTGCCGATATTGAGCAGCTGCAGCACTTCGCCCTCGGCGATCGTGTTGGTGGTGTCGGCGAGGATGCGCATGATGCGCATGTCATCGAGTTCCACCATCAACTGGAATGAGCGCGAATACAGGAAATCGCCGACCAGCACGCTGGCGGCATTGCCCCACAGCGCGTTCGCGGTCTTGCGGCCGCGGCGCAGATCCGATTCGTCCACCACATCGTCGTGCAGCAGGGTGGAGGTGTGGATGAATTCGATCACCGCCGCCAGCTTGATGTGCTGTTCACCCTTGTAGCCGGCGGCTCCGGCGGCCAGGGTGTGCAGCATCGGCCGCAACCGCTTGCCACCGCTGGCAATAATGTGGTCGGCGATCTGGTTGATCAGCACCACGTCGGAGGACAGTCGCTTGCGGATCAACACGTCGACGCGCTGCATGTCGGCAGCGGCGAGGTCGCGCACATCGGCGAAGTCGGCGGTACGGCTGGCGTCGGCTGGCATTGGATTCATGGACACGTCAAGGCGGAGGTGTATCGGCGTGATTATAGGGCCGTGCGACAGATTGCGGCGTGCCATCTCGCTGTAAACCTTGAGGGGGCCGAAATGGCCGGCCATCGGGATTTGCAATAAACCACAGTCGGCCCAATGATGAGTGCCTGCGGTTTCGTGGAACCGTGCGCCGAGTACCGATCCGATGGCACATGAAATCATCGCGCTGATCGCCCAATACGGCTTGCTGCTGGTCTTCCTTAATGTATTGCTGGAGCAGGCAGGGGTGCCGGTGCCGGCCGTGCCGACGCTGGTGGTGGCCGGTGCGCTGGCGGCGAGCGGAGATTTGCCGGTTGTCAACGTGCTGCTCGCCGCGCTTGCCGCGTGCCTGATCAGCGATCTGCTGTGGTACTGGGCCGGTCGGCACTTTGGCGCGGGGGTGATGCGCAGGCTGTGCCGCATCTCGCTGTCGCCTGATTCGTGCGTGCGGCAGTCCGAGCTGCGATTCAATCGCTGGCGTGGGCAAGTACTGCTGATCGCGAAATTCGTGCCTGGACTGTCGACTGTAGCGCCGCCGCTGGTGGGTGCGATGGGGTTGCGACTGTCCGTATTCGTGCTGTTCGATGGGCTGGGCTCGCTGCTCTGGCTAGGTGTTGCCGTGGGGCTCGGTTACGCATTTTCCGCGCAGATCGACGTTTTGCTGGCGGCATTGGCCAGTGCCGGCACCTTCGCGTTCGAGCTGGTGCTGTGCCTGCTTGCGCTCTACATCCTGGGCAAATGGTGGCAGCGCCGGCACCTGCTGCTGACGTTGCGGATGGCGCGCATCACGGTGGAAGAATTGAATCAGGCCGTCGCGGACGGACAGTCTCCGATCGTGGTGGATGTCCGTTCGGAGGCGTCGCGTCAGCTTGATACGCGGATCATTCCCACGGCGTTGTTGGTGGATTCCAGAGGCATTGACCGGGCCGTGCATGACATCCCGTTCGATCAGGAGCTGGTGATCTACTGCAATTGCCCGAACGAAGTAACCGCCGCCAAGGCGGCAAAGATCCTGATGGGGCAAGGCTACCGGCGCGTGCGCCCGCTACTCGGCGGCCTGGATGCGTGGGACGCGGCCGGCTATATGACTGAGCGGTTGCCGTTGACGTCCGAGGCGGCCGACGAAAGTTCGGTTCGGGCGGTCATCTAGGCAGGCTCCAAGCCGTCCGGCGGTGAATGCGGTTGCCATTCCCTCGGCTCCAATCAGCTCCTCGAAGCGGGAAATTTGCCGGCACGCCATGGATTTAGGCGGCGCTGCCTGCGCAATTTTCGCGCCGCGGCTGAGGGTGGGCGGGGCTTAACCACAAATCTTTACGCGTTCTATACGGGGTGGCGGCAATTCGCTATCCCGTTCTTATGCGCGACTTCTTACGATGCGCGTCTCGCTATAGGAGTCCGCCTGATGGATGCCGTCTACCTGCTTCTGCTGATCGTGTTGTCCGCCGCCATATTCGGCTTTCTGCTGCTCTGCGATCGCCTGGGCCAGCGCAAGTAACGCGCGCGAGCACCGTTTTAGCGTCTTTTAAGGAGCGTTTTTCGTGAACATTATTTATGTGTTGGCCACCGTGATCGCGGTGGTTCTGGCCGGCTACCTGTGCGTAGCCCTGCTCAAGCCGGAGTGGTTCGAATGAATGCCAATGACTGGATTCAGATCGCCCTCAGTCTGGGCGTCCTGTTGCTGTTGGTGAAGCCGCTGGGCAGCTACATGGCCCTGGTATTTGCCGATACGTCGAACAATGCCGCTCCCAACAAGGTCCTGCGGTTTGGCCACGGCACTGAGAAACTGCTCTATCGCCTGTGCGGCATCGACGGTAGTGAAGACATGGGCTGGCGCCGCTATGCGGTAGCCATGCTGGCGTTCAACCTGATCGGCTTGCTGGTCGTCTATGTGTTGCAGCGCGCGCAGCCGTGGTTGCCGCTGAATCCGCAGCATTTCGCGACCATCACGCCGGACTCGGCGTTGAACACCGCGATCAGCTTCGCCAGCAATACCAACTGGCAGGGTTACGGCGGCGAGTCGACGATGAGCTATCTGACTCAGATGCTCGGGCTGGCGGTGCAGAACTTTGTGTCGGCAGCGACCGGCATGGCGATCCTGCTGGCGGTGATTCGCGGCTTTACTCGTCGCAGCGCGAAGGCGGTGGGCAATTTCTGGGTCGACATGACCCGCAGCACGCTTTACGTGCTGGTTCCGCTGTCGCTGCTGCTGGCGTTGTTGCTGGTATCGCAAGGCGTGGTGCAGAACTTCAAGAGCTACGTCGACGTACCCGTCGTGCAGACCACCACGATGACCGAGGCCGTCAAGGACGCCGCCGGGAATCCCGTGCTCGATGCTGCGGGAAAACCCGTCACCAAGGACAGCCCGGTCACGACGCAGACCTTGCCGATGGGTCCGGCCGCTTCGCAGATTGCAATCAAGCAATTGGGCACCAACGGCGGTGGTTTCTTCGGCGCCAACTCGGCACATCCGTATGAGAACCCGACACCGCTGAGCAACTTCTTCGAGTTGCTGTCGATCCTGCTGATTCCCGCGGCGCTTTGCTACACGTTTGGTTCGATGATCGGCGATCGTCGGCAAGGCTGGGCCTTGTTGATGGTGATGCTGTTGATCTTCGTGCCGCTGTTGATCGCCTGCACGAGTGCAGAGCAGGGTGGCAATCCTGCTCTGCCCGCACTTTCCGTCGACCAGCACGCTACCGCGTTGCAGGCTGGCGGCAACATGGAAGGCAAGGAAACCCGCTTCGGTATCGTCAATTCCACACTGTGGGCGACCTATACCACGGCGGCGTCGAACGGCTCGGTCAACGCGCAGCACGACTCCTTCACTCCGTTGGGCGGCATGATCCCGATGTGGCTGATGCAGCTGGGTGAGGTGATCTTCGGCGGTGTGGGCTGCGGTCTCTACGGCATGCTCGCGTTCGCCGTGGTTGCGGTGTTTATCGCCGGCCTGATGGTAGGACGCACACCGGAATACCTCGGCAAGAAAATCGAAGCGCACGAGATGAAAATGGCCAGCCTGGCCGTGCTGATTCCCTGCTTGCTGGTGGTGGTGGGCACCGCTATTGCGGTGATGGTGCCGGCCGGCGTCGCCGGTGTGGCGAACCCTGGTCCGCATGGCTTCAGCGAGATTCTCTATGCGTTGAGTTCGGCGTCGAACAACAACGGCAGCGCGTTTGGTGGTCTGTCGGTCAATACGCCGTTCTGGAACGTGTTGCTGGGCATCTGCATGTTTGTCTCTCGCTATGCGCTGGCGATTGCGATGCTGGCGCTGGCCGGATCGCTCGCTGCGAAAAAGCACGTACCGATATCGGCCGGCACCTTGCCGACGCATACCCCTTTGTTCGTGGTGCTGCTGGCTTGCGTGGTGGTGGTGGTGGGTGCGTTGACCTTCCTGCCCGCGCTGGCGCTTGGGCCCATCGTCGAATCTTTGATGTCAGCTGCAGGACACTGATCCATGACTCCCCTATCTGATGTGGTGCGCGCTCCAGTGGACCGCGTACAAACGGCCCGCGCTGGCGTGGTTAGCAGCTTCGGCCGCGAACTGATCCTCAAGGCGATCGCCGATTCGTTCCGTAAATTGTCGCCGCGGACGCAGTTTCGCAACCCGGTGATGTTCGTAGTGTTCGTGTGCAGTGTGCTGACCACGCTGTTGTGGGTGCAGGCACTGAGCGGCCATGGCGAAGCGCCGACCGGCTTCATTTTCTGGGTCAGCGTCTGGCTGTGGTTTACCTTGCTGTTCGCGAACTTCGCCGAGGCGTTGGCGGAAGGTCGTGGCAAGGCGCAGGCCGCCGCTTTGCGCAGTTCGCGCAAGGACGTAGTGGCCAAGAAACTTGCCGGTCCCTACCGCGATGCCGCGATCACGTTCACACCGTCGAACGAATTGCGTACCGGCAACTTCGTGTTGGTCGAGGCGAATGAGCCCTTGCCCGGCGACGGCGAAGTGGTGCTGGGTGCGGCCAGTGTGGACGAGAGCGCAATTACCGGGGAATCCGCACCGGTGATTCGCGAATCCGGTGGCGATCGCAGTGCGGTCACCGGCGGCACCCGCGTGCTGTCGGACTGGCTGGTGGTACGCATCACCAGCAATCCCGGCGAGAGCTTTCTTGATCGCATGATTGCGATGGTCGAGGGTGCCTCGCGCCGCAAGACGCCGAACGAGATCGCGCTGACCATCCTGCTGGCCAAGTTCACGCTAATCTTCCTGCTGGCCTGCGCCACCTTGCTGCCGTATTCGATCTATAGCGTGAAGGCGGCGGGCATCGGGCACCCGATCACCCTGACCGTGCTGATCGCGCTGCTGGTCTGCCTGATCCCGACGACGATCGGCGCGCTGCTTTCGGCGATCGGCATTGCCGGCATGGATCGAATGATTCGCGCCAACGTGATCGCCACCTCCGGCCGTGCGGTCGAGGCGGCAGGCGACATCGACGTGCTGCTGCTGGACAAGACGGGCACGATCACCCTGGGCAATCGTCAGGCGGTGGCGTTCCTGCCGGCGCCGGGCGTGGAAGAGAGCATGCTTGCCGATGCCGCCCAGCTGGCTTCGCTGGCCGATGAAACACCCGAGGGTCGCAGCATCGTGGTGCTGGCGAAGGAGAAGTTCGGCATCCGCGAGCGCGAGCTGGAAGCCACGGCCGCACAGTTCGTGCCGTTTACTGCGCAAACCCGCATGAGCGGTGTCGACATGGTCGGCCGCAGCATCCGCAAGGGCGCGCTGGACGCGGTCGAGAAACACCTCGATGCCGTCGGCAGCCACTTGCCGCCCCTGGTCAAGCGCATGGCCGAAGAGATCGCCCGTCGCGGCGCGACTCCGCTGATCGTGACCGAGGGCACGACAGCGCTTGGCGTGATCGAGCTGAAGGACATCGTCAAGGGCGGCATCCGCGAACGTTTCGCCGAGATGCGCCGGATGGGCATCAAGACCATGATGATCACCGGCGACAATCCGCTCACTGCGGCGGCGATCGCGGCCGAGGCAGGCGTGGATGATTTCCTCGCCGAGGCGACGCCCGAAGCCAAGCTCAATCTGATCCGCGATATCCAGGCCGAGGGACGGCTGGTCGCGATGTGCGGCGACGGCACCAACGACGCACCGGCACTGGCCCAGGCCGACGTGGCAGTGGCGATGAACACCGGCACGCAGGCAGCCAAAGAAGCCGGCAACATGGTCGACCTGGATTCCAATCCGACCAAGCTGATCGAAGTGGTCGAGATCGGCAAGCAGATGCTGATCACCCGCGGCTCGCTCACCACGTTCTCGATCGCGAACGACATCGCCAAATATTTCGCGATTATTCCGGCGGCATTCGCGACCACTTATCCGGTGCTCAATACGCTCAACGTGATGCATCTGGCGACACCGCAGAGCGCGATTCTTTCGGCGGTGATTTTCAATGCACTGATCATCATTTGCCTGATCCCGCTGGCACTGAAGGGCGTGGCCTATCGCGCGCTTGGTGCTGGTGCGCTGCTGCGCCGCAATCTGCTGGTCTACGGCCTGGGTGGCGTGATCGTGCCCTTCGTCGGCATCAAGCTGATCGACATGTTGCTAGTCCTGTGCGGACTGGCCTGATTATCCCTTAACGTCATCCCGGCGAAGGTCGGGACCCAGTAAAGAAAGCGCGTCATCTCAATCGGAGTCACTGCCTTGCAAACGCTCAAGCTTTCAGTATCGATGCCCGACGAAACCCACCCGGATATGGAGCTACGGCTCTCGGCAAACGATTCGTCGTGCGATGTGGTCATCGCGCTGCCGCTGCGTTCGCGCAGCGAGGCCAGCACCGGGGCGCCCCCGGTCGTAACCGTCCATGGTGCGGCATCGAGTACCGATACTGATGCTTTGCCTGCTAACAGTAACGCTACTGATTCTTTACTTGGCACAAGCGCCGAAGACGTTTACGTGCTTGGCGGATACGCAGGCATTTGACAGCCGCACCACGCGGTTTTCCATCAACCATCTCAATCGAAGAAAGTCCGGTAAATGCCGGAGTGCAAGGAAAAACCATGCAGTACAAAAAAACACTGGCCGCCGCTGTTTTGCTGGCAATAATTCCGACCGGGTTTGCGATAGCAGCCACCACCGGCATTGAAAGCTCGGGCACGGCGGCAGCGCCACAGTCGGCGGTCGCCGCGCCAGCATCGACGTCGGCACCGCTGGCCAGCAGCCATTGCGACCCTTACAAGAATTTCGACTGTCTCAATGACTACCTGGGAACGAGTTTCTGGGGGCGCCTGACAAACTATTACAAGCTTGAGTGGGGCCAGCCAGCGGCTCCCTCGGATCCGAAGGCACCTGCAGCGAGACGGGCAGACTGGGCGCCGGCTGCACAGACAACGGCCCCGATGCCGTTTACCGAGTGGCCCTACGGCGGAACCACATCACTCGGTGTGACGCGCCCGAATTCGGTCGACAGTCCGTTGATGACGGCACTGGGCAACACCACTTTCGGCGATTGGCTCACCCGGAACAATTTCCAGCTCTATGGCTGGGTCAATGGTGGCGGCAACCTGAGCACCAGTACGACGAAGCCCGGTGGCAATGCGCCAGCGGCGTATGCGTACACGCCTAATACATTCGAATTTGACCAGGCCGTGCTGTATCTGGACCGTTTCCCCGACACGGTGCAGACCGATCACATCGATTGGGGTATGCGCCTTTCGGTGTTGTATGGCGAAAACTACCGTTACACGACGTCGTATGGATTCGCCAGCTACCAATTGCTGAACGAAAACAAGGTCAATGGCTACGACTTCCCGATGCTGTATGGCGAAATCTACATTCCCTTCGTCGCCGACGGTCTGATGCTGCGTTTCGGACGCTTCATTTCCATACCGGATATCGAAGCCCAGCTCGCGCCAAACAACTACATGTATACGCATTCGATGACGTATTCGTTCGATAACTATACGAACACTGGCCTGGAAGGTACCTTGGCTGTCAATAAGAACTGGACCGTGCTACTCGGCGTGACGGACGGCACCGAAGCATTTCCGACGCACTTGAATCAGCGGGAGGACAACCCGTATCCGAACGTCCCAGGCACCGGCTCCGGCGATGTTGGATACAACCCGCTCTATCCGAACGCGAACTTCAAGACGGATCCGGGTTCCATGCCGTCGGTGTCGGCATGCGTTCGCTATCTCAGCGACGACGGCAAGACCGCGTTCATGCCGTGTGCGGATGCCATCAACTCGGGAAGATATGGTTACAACAATCTGCAGTGGTATGGCTTCACGTTCTACCATACGTTCGATGAGCACTGGCATGTTTCTTACGAGGCCTATGACCTTTTTGAGAACCGCGTTCCCAACTCACTCAATAGCGATGTGCAAACCATCTATGCGAACGGAGGAGCGCCGTTCTCGTCACGATTCATCCAGTACAACGCTCCCGATTTGGCCATCTGCCGCAACGCTACGGAGTTGACGTGCCGGGCCAGCACGCTGGCCACCGTTGCGTATCTCAACTACAGCCCAGATCCGATGAACAATTTTTCGTTCAGGCCTGAATACTTCTGGGACAAGAATGGTCAACGTACGGGCGTGGCAACTCGTTATGTGAACTTCGCGTTTGGTTGGCAACACTGGTTCTCGCCACAAATCGAAGTGCGGCCGGAAATCGCTACGTACCATTCGCTGAACGGCGATGCGTTCAACGGAAATTCGAACGCGGGTATTGCTCCGAACAAGTCCCGCGAGACGATTCTGTCGAGCGACATCATCTTTCACTTCTAAGCACGGTTCCGTTCGCGAGACAGTGCTGATGATCTGTTAGCTTTTTTGATTTCACAACTGGTGGTAGTGCCATGAGCAGGTTGTTACGCAATTCGATAATGATGTTGCTGGTGATGACGGTCATCACCGGCATCGCCTACCCACTGCTGGTGACCGGATTGTCGCAGCTGATCTTTCCGTCACAGGCCAATGGCAGCTTGATCGCCAGGAACGGCCAGCCGATTGGTTCCACACTGATCGGCCAGTCGTTCACCGAGCCGAAGTACTTCTGGGGCCGGCCATCGGCAACTTCGCCGCAAGCGAACAATGGCATGAGCTCTGGCGGTTCCAATCTTGGGCCGACCAACCCGGCACTGACCGACGCGGTGAAGCAGCGCATCGCTGCGCTGCAGGCGGCCGATCCGGGCAATCACGCGCCGGTGCCGGTGGATCTGGTCACGTCGTCGGGCAGCGGGCTCGATCCGGAGATCAGCCCCGCAGCAGCGCAGTACCAGCTGGCGCGGGTGGCACGCGTACGTGGTCTCGACGAAGCGCAAGTGCGTCTGCTGGTCGAGCAGGCCACATCGGGACGCCAGCTCGGCCTGCTCGGTGAGCCACGTGTCAATGTGCTGCAGCTCAATCTCGCGTTGGACGGCTTGTCCACACGCAAGACTTTGGCGCTAAGGTAACGGGCCGGCCCTATCCAGCTGCGATCCCGCATGAGCGAACCCTCCCGAGAAGCCCGTGCCGATGCTCTGTTGAGCACCGAGCACGACGAACGTAACCATCGACTGAAGGTCTTTCTCGGCGCCGCTCCCGGCGTCGGGAAGACCTACGCGATGCTGTCGGCTGCGCGCGAGCTGAAGCGTCAGGGCGTGGATGTGGTGGTGGGCCTGGTCGAAACCCACGGTCGGGCAGAGACCGCGGCACTACTGGACGGACTGGAACAACTGCCGCGCCGCTCGGTGAGCTACCGCGGCCGCGATTTCAGTGAATTCGATCTGGATGCCGCGCTGGTACGCAAGCCGGCCATGCTGCTGGTCGACGAGCTGGCCCATCGCAACCTGCCAGGCGGCCGTCATGAGCGGCGCTGGCAGGACATCGCCGAACTGCTCGATGCCGGCATCGAGGTGTATACCGCGCTCAACGTGCAGCATCTGGAAAGTCTCAACGACCAGGTGCGGCGAATCACCGGCGTCACTGTACGCGAGACCGTGCCCGATGCGTTCCTGGATCGCGCGCGCGACATCGTGCTGATTGATCTTCCGCCACGCGAGCTGATCGAGCGACTCAAGCAGGGCAAGGTATACGTGCCGGAGACGGCGGCGGCAGCGCTGGATGCATTCTTCTCGCCGACCAATCTGGCGGCACTGCGCGAACTGGCGGTGGATACCATCGCTGGCCATGTCGACAGCGATCTGCGCGAGCACATGCTCGCGCGCGGCGGTGCGATGCCAGTACGCCGACGCGTGCTGGCGGCGATCGATGGCCATGCGCAAAGCGAGTATCTGGTGCGTGTGGCGCGGCGCATCGCCGAGCGTCGTGGTGCACCGTGGAGCGTTGCCTTCGTCGACACCGGCTCGACCCTGGACAAGGGCCGGCGCGAACGACTGGAAGGAGCGATGCGGCTGGCCCGCCGGCTCGGCGGCGACACCGTGGTGCTGCGTGGCCACGCCATTGCCGATGAGCTGATCGCCCATGCCGATCGCGAGGGAATCGGCCAGATCATCCTCGGCCGCACTCGCGAACGGGTGGTGGCGCGCATGCTGGGTCGATCGCTGACCCAGCTTCTGTTGCGTCGCGGCGCGCATCTGGAACTGACCATCATCGCCACGCCGACCGAGCGCGCGCAGGCGCGACGGAAGCTGCGCCTGGTGGGCATGCCCGGGGGTGTGGGGCGTCGCGGGGAGTACATCTATGCCACCCTCGCCACGCTGGTGGCGTTCGGGCTGTCATTCATCGCCGATCGCTACCTGTCGGTCGCGAATCTGTCGCTGATCTTCCTCACCGCGGTGCTGGTGGTGGCGGTTCGCACGCGCATGGCAGTGGCCGTCTATACGGCCATCTTGTGCTTCCTTGGCTACAACTTCTTCTTCGCCCCGCCGCGTTACACGCTGGAAATCGCGAACTTCGATGACGTGCTCGCGGTCAGCCTGTTCCTGATCGCTGCACTGGTCTGCAGCCGGCTGGCGACCCGGCTGGCCAGCCAGGTGGAATCGCTGCGTGCTGCCCACGTGTATACCCGCGCCTTGCTCGCGCTGGGCCAACGGCTGGCCACCAGCACCGACGCCGACGGCATCCGCAAGGTAGGTGCCGATGCACTGGCTCATGCGCTGCGCTGCGACGTGGCGATTCTTTCTCGTGCCGCCGACGGCAACCTGCAGATCGCTGCCGCCGTGCCACGTGAAATGGCCTTGCTGACGCAGGATCTGGCGGCGGCCGACTGGTGTGAGCGGCACGCGGAACAGGCCGGTCGTTACACCGATACGCTCAATGCCGCGCCGTGCTGGACGCTGCCATTTGGTAGCGAGGAAAATCGGCGTGGGGTGGCTGCCTTGCGCTTCGCCAAAGGCAGCAATGAACCTGATCCGGATCAGCGCAGCCTCGCCCTGGCAATGGTGCAGGACATCGGCCAGGCACTGGAACGCGCCAGGCTCGGCGACGAACTGGAGGGCGCCCGCGTGCAGGGCGAAACCGAACGACTACGCAACGCGCTGTTGTCCTCGGTATCGCACGACTTGCGTTCGCCCCTGGCATCGATGATCGGTTCGGCGGGCACGCTGGCCAGTTACGGCGACCAGCTACCCGCTGGCGAACGCCGCGAATTGCTGGAGGCGATCCTCGGCGAGGGCCAGCGCCTGGATCGCTACATTCAGAACCTGCTCGACATGACCCGGCTCGGCCACGGCACGCTCAAGCTCGATCGTGACTGGACCGATGCCACCGAGATCGTGGTCGCCGCGGTCGGGCGCTTGCGCAAGCTGTTTCCCTCGCTGCGGGTGGAAACGGCGTTGCCGCGTGACACCGTGCTGCTGTTCGTGCATCCGGCTTTGATTGAGCAGGCGCTGTTCAATATTCTGGAGAACGCGGCACGTTTTACGTCAGCCGACGAAGCGGTGCAGGTAGTCGTGCACAGTCGCGATGGAAAGCTGCTGATCGACGTCAGCGATCGCGGCCCCGGTATTCCAGAGGCGGAACGAGCGCTGATCTTCGACATGTTCTATTCCGTATCGCGTGGCGATCGTGCCACCCAGGGCACGGGCCTGGGGCTGGCGATCTGCCGCGGCATGATCGGCGCCCACGGCGGCAGCGTGGAAGCCTTGCCCCGCGACGGCGGCGGCACCACGATTCGTATTACCCTGCCACTGCCGCCACCGCCCGATACCCAGCCGTGATCATTCAGCCATGAACTCCTCCCCGCGCGTGCTGGTGATCGACGACGAGGCGCAGATCCGTCGCTTTCTGGACATCGGCCTGCGCGCTGAAGGCTACGAAGTGCTGCTCGCCGCCACGGCCACCGAAGGCCTGGCGCTGGCGGCTACACGCACGCCGGACCTGGTGATCCTCGATATCGGCCTGCCCGACATGGAAGGCCATGCGGTGCTGGCCGAGTTGCGCCAGTGGAGCCAGGTGCCGGTGATGATGCTGTCGGTGCGCGATGCCGAGAGCGAGAAAGTCCGCGCGCTCGATCATGGCGCCAACGACTATGTGACCAAGCCGTTCGGTATCCAGGAGCTGATGGCGCGATTGCGCGTTCTGCTGCGCAACCGGCCGGACGAACCGGAGCTGTCGCCGCGCTACGATGACGGCCGTCTCGCCATCGATCTGGCACGGCGCGAAGTGATGCTGGACGGTGCGCCGCTGGCGCTCACCCGCAAGGAATACGCCGTACTGGCCTTGCTGCTGCGTCACGCTGGCCGAGTGGTTACCCAGCAGCAGCTGCTGCGCGAGGTATGGGGGCCCACTCATACCAGCGACAGCCAGTACCTGCGCATCGTGCTCGGTAAGCTGCGGCAGAAGCTCGGCGACGACCCTGCCGCACCACGCTGGCTGAAGACCGAACCCGGAGTGGGCTACCGCTTTCTCGGCGGAAGCTGAGATCGTGGCAGGTCGTGGTTGCCGCCAACCACAGGCCGCATGCCGCAGTAGTGAAGCGCGATGATCAGTAAGAAATCGATTGCCTGAAGGTCGTGGGCGATTACGTTCGGGCGAAGGCTTGTTGCTTCTTTGCATTTTTCCGACGACGGAGATACCAGCGCAGCAACATGCCCAGCGCAACGAGCACGAGGATCACCACCAGTCCCAGTACGAATAGCTCCTGCGGCTGGTCGATGATGACGAAGCCACCTCGCTCGGCGTACAGGAAGTGGAAGCCGCCCAGGATGGTCGGCAACTTGAGCAGATCTTCTTTCGTCATCTGCAGGGGGCGTTCGCTGGGATGGTAGTTGGATCCCCACGAAAATGTTTCACCCGCGAGATTCATCTCGATGTGTCCACCCAGCACATAGCTGACAGGACGATCCTTGATGAAATCTGCGGCCCGCTTCGCACTGGCCAGGTCCTCATCGAGGTTGTCGATGAGGAGACGACCGGGCAGCAGAAAATCCCCTGAAAAAAACAGTCCGGTGCTCCGGTCGTAGAACGAGATGTGCGACGGATAGTGGCCGGGGGTGGGCATCACGTCGATCGTTCGGTCGCCGAGGTCCACCTGGGCAACGCCACTGGGCCAGTCGGCAAAGCCGAAATATTTCCGCACATGATCCAGGTCAGTCGGAACGACCTGAACATTGGGCAGCGGCAGAAACTGCGGGTCACCGGCACGGTGATCCAGGTGTCCATGCGTATGCACCACGATCAACGGCGTCTTCGACGGGCCGGTCCCGGGCAACAGATCCAACACGGTCTGCGCCAACGGCATCTGCTTCGGATCTGCGACGTCACCGGTATCGATCAAAAGCGCCTTGCTGGATCCCACCAGCAGATACATGAACGGCGCCTCGAATGTGGCGCACGGGTTTTCGCGCAGGATGAAGGTGTGATCGTTGTACCGATGCACCTGGATCGGTGGTTGCCGGTTCGTCGCGCAATCCTCGGCGCCTGCGTTCCAATGGACGTCCATCGAGCCAGGCACGAGCTGCGGCCACGCGCACCAGGAGGTCATCAAAAGTCCAGCCGCAAGCAACATGGCAAGCAAAGGTTTCATGGAGGTCCCTTGATCACGTGTGAAGGCCAGGAAGTTTCGGTGGCATCGCGGCATCTGATGCGTGCCGATCGTTGAGAGTTTAGGTCAACCGGAACAAGAGCACATAAGCAAAGGTACTTTCGGCTGGATCGGGCGATCAGCCGGGTCGAATCCGCAAGGCTTCGGAAAGATGACGATGTCAAAAATAAGGCCCAGCCCGGGGCTTTGGTTTTATCAAGAGCCAAGGCGATCGGCAGCAGTTCATGCCGCTGAGGGCAATTCATAAGCCAGAGAAGGACCGCTATGCCCGATGTCGAATCCGAGCTTGACACCAGCTATCCAAAAACCGAGCGCAGTCAGATAAGGCGCGAACATCATCTGGGCAGCTATGCGCGCGCCGATGTTCATGCGGTGCTGGACGCTTCCCCTCTATGTCACATCGGTTACGTCATCGACGGGGCGCCCTACGTGACCCCCACCCTGCATTGGCGAAAGGGCGACCGGGTCTACTGGCATGGTTCGATCGGCAGCCGTTTCCTGCGCCAGGTGGACGGGACACCGGTTTGTGTAACTTGCAGCCTCATAGATGGCTATGTCCTGGCTCGATCGGCATTGAATCACGCGGTCAATTATCGGTCCGCGATGCTATTTGGTACGGCGCATGTCGTGGACAGCCTCGAGGAGAAGGCACAAGCACTGCGGGATTTTACGGATGACCTCTTTCCTGGCCGGTGGGATACGTTGCGCCCGATGACGGAGCGAGAGGTGAAGGCGACGTCCGTGTTATGGATGGAAATCGAGGAGGCAACCGTAAAGGTTCGCGCTGGCCCTCCCACCGATGCCAACGAATCTGAGGTTCCTGTATGGGCCGGAGTCTTGCCCATGCGCACGATGTTGAGCGCCGCCCAACCTGCGCCGGAACTACCCCCAACCATTGAATTGCCCGAGCCGCTGGCAACCTTGATTGCCTCCGGACGACTGCGATAGTGGAATGTTGCCGGTTCCACGGACACTGATGTATGCGCTTAAAAATGTCCGCTCCTGACCGGAGCGGACATTTGCGGTACCTATCGACATCAGCGAGCTAGCTGCTCAACAGCGGATCAGCGCTGCCCGCAATAGCGGGTGTCGAATTACCGGAGCGTTGCTCAGTACAGCGGCGTACCCGCGTTGTAGGCGCTGACGAAGGACTGCCAATCCAGAGTGACCTGGGCGGCATAGTTGAAAGCGAACGTCGAGATTTCCGATTCCAGTCCGCTGGTACTGCTGACCGCGTTGCTGACCTGTTTGTCGATGCTATAAGAGCCTGTTCATGATCTTTCGTGACTCGTGCAAAGAGCATTTTTCAGGAGTGCTCCCACGTCGCCGAGCAAAGCGCGGGGGATTTTCCCTCTGCGGGCACAGCTTCACGCCGTCTCGAAGCACCCCCTCCCAACTTCGCCCGAGCAGGGGGGAGCCAACATGCAGGCCGCAGAGCGTAGGTTGGGGTGAGCGCAGCGATGCCCAACGTGGTCCGGGGCGTGATGTTGGGCATCGCTGCGCTCACCCCAACCTACCAGTGCGTTGGCGTCCCGCGAGCATCCGCCCCTCAGCACAACGCCAACGCGGCGAAGTGACGGCAAATCTTGATCTGCTCCTCCCCCGCGAGCAGGGGGAGGAGCAACGTCAGGCGACCTCACGGGAGGCGTATGCATCTTGCTTGCATGTGATTCGCGCAAAAGATCATGAACAGGCTCTAAGGCACGCTCGCGCTGTTGCAGTCCTGGTCCGAAACAGCGTGGGCCGACGCAAGCACAATCCGGCAGAGGCCTACGCAGGGTTGCACCCGGCGACGTCATCCGGGGTCGCCCCTCCGCCGGGCGAATGCCCCCGCGTCAACCCGGTGAGCTGCGTCGAGGGACGTAGGCGAGCCGATCGCCCTCCGTGCGGTTGCGGCCAGGGCGCAGGGCGCCTTGGGGCTCATCGTCATGGCAGCCACCGGATAACCATGGGGTTTGCCCGGCCCGCTGCGATAGGCTTGCGCAAGCCCCTGCGGCGGGATCTGGCCGGCGGCGGCCGCCACGGCGACATTTCCAGAGCCAGATTGGCGGCGGCCGGCTATGATAGGAGGCCGACGGGCGCCCCCGGAAACGGACGGCGACCGGCAAATCAACATAGCGGTCGATGCTGAAGCATCGGCCAAGCACAGCGAGGTAGACACATGGCACGCGGCATCAACAAGGTCATCCTGGTCGGCAACCTCGGCGCGGATCCGGAAATGCGCCATACCGGCGGCGGTACGGCGGTGACCACGCTGAACCTCGCCACCTCGGAAAGCTGGACCGACAAGCAGAGCGGCGAGAAGGTCGAGAAAACCGAGTGGCACCGGGTGAAGTTGTTTGGCCGTTTGGCCGAGATCGCCGGTGATTACCTGAAGAAGGGCCGTCAGGTCTATATCGAAGGTTCGCTGCGCACCGACAAGTACACCGACAAGGCCGGCGTCGAACGCTATAGCACTGACATCATCGCCAGCGAGATGCAGATGCTTGGTGGCAACGAAGGCGGCGGTGGTGGTGGCGGCAGCAGCGGTGGACAACGCGAACGCCCGCAGAGCGCCAGCGGTGGCCAGCGCCAGGGTGGCGGCAACTACGGCGGACAGTCGCGCGACAACGACGATCGCGGCAGCCAGCAGCGTCAGTCCCCACCGCCGGCCGATAGCGGCTTCGCAGATGACGAGATCCCGTTCTAAATTTCGCCATTCGTAAAATCGTTTCGATTAAAAAAGGAGCCAGCTATTTAGCTGGCTCCTTTTGTTTTCAGGGTATGCGATTTGTCGGTCTGATTTGTGTGCGGCCGAGCTGGTAGTGGTGCGCCAGCTATTCAATAAACGCAAATCAATAACGTCCCTTGGATACGTGAACTCTGGCGACCATTCATTCGTTGGTGATTCCCTGCATGGACAGAATGTTTTCGCGGAGCACGACTTCCATATCAACGGGTGACATCGGCCTGCCCAGGTACCAGCCTTGGGCGTAGTCACAGCCGATGCCCTGCAAGAACGTCCATTGCTGGAGGTTTTCGACACCTTCGGCCATGACTCGCATACGCAGGGTATGTGCCATCACGACAATGGCCGACGCGATCTCCACCGCGCCTGTTTCCTCTGGCACGCCGCGCATGAAGCTTTGGTCGATCTTTAGAAGCTCGACCGGGAAGTGCCGCAAATAGGCGAGGGAGGAGTACCCGGTGCCAAAGTCATCGATGGCAAGCCCAATGCCCAACTTGCGCAATGCCATCAATATTTCCGTTGCGGCTGCTCCATGCTCCATCAACGCGCTTTCGGTGATCTCCAGGTCCAGTAGCTGGGGAGGTATCTGCGATGCATTCAAGGCGGCCCGTACCTGCTTTACCAGGTCGGCGCTGGCGAGCTGGCGGGGTGAGAGATTCACCGCCATCCGCATGGGCGGCAAGCCCGCTGCCAACCACGCAGCGAGTTGCTGGCAGGCGGTATGCAGCACCCAGCGGCCGATCGGTTCGATCAGCCCGGTTTCTTCGGCGAAGGGAATGAACTGGGCGGGAAGAATCAGTCCCGAACTACTTTGCCAGCGAATCAGCGCCTCCACGCCGATGATTTGTCCCGAAGACACATGAACCTGCGGCTGGTAGACCAGCACGAACTCCTCTCGCTTCAATGCACGGCGCAGGGATGTACCCAGCTGAAGTAGATGACTTGCTTCTTCGGTGAGCGATGCACTGTAGAACCCACAAACGTTGGGACCACTTTGCTTCGCGCGATACATCGCAGCGGCGGCATTTTTAAGCAGCGTCACGCCGTCATGTCCGTCATTCGGATAGAGGCTGATGCCTATGCTCGCGCCGACAAACAGGTCCTCTCCATTCAGGGTGAACGACTGCGCCATAGCGTTCAGTATTCGTGCCGCTGCTGCGGAAGCGGCGGTGGGGTCAGCATGGCCGCTCAACATGATCACAAACTCGTCGCCGCTCAGGCGAGCCACTGTATTTGCCACCGGCGTACAACCAAGCAATCGTTCCGCCACCGCTCTGAGCAGCTGATCACCGATGGGATGACCGAAGCTCTCATTGACACGCTGGAAGTTGTCCAGGTTGATCAAAAGTATCGCGAGCTTGGCATCGACGTGCTGTGCGATGGCATGGTGGAGTCGATCGATCAGCAGGCGTCGATTGGGCAAGCCGGTGAGTGGGTCGTGGTGCGCAAGAAAATCCAGGTCACGGGTGCGTCGCTCAACCGCGCGGCGCAGCGTGTAGATCCAGATCAGCAGGGCTATCCCTGCCAGTGTTCCGGTAAGCAAGCCATAGCCGAAGATGCGGGCGTATGGGGTGAAGTCGACCGGTTGCCCCATCCATTTGCGCTGCAGGGCAGCGAGCTCGTCATCAGTGATCAACGCCATGCCGCGTTGAACCGTAGTCAGCGTCGCTGTATCGCCCTTGCGCACGCCGCGGCGAAATTCCCCCGAGTAGTAATCAAAGGCCTTGGTAAAGTGATTGCTCTTGCCCAGCCGATACAAGTAGTAGTCGGCAGGGTACTCGTCCATGCAGAAGATCCTGATCTCCCGACGGGTCGCTGCTGCGATCAAATCCGCATAGCCTACGAACGTGCGTACGTTGCCGATGTCGTCGTCATGCAGCCGCTCTACACAGGCGTCACCACGTTCGACGCCGACCTCGAAGCCTTTGAGCGAAGAGGCGTCATTGATGCCCGTGATCCCTGCGTCGGAATATATGCCGGCGGTGACACGCGTAAAGGGCGCTGAGAAGTCATACAGAGCTTCTCGATCCGGCGTCTTGAAGATCATTTCGATCACGTCGGCGTGGCCATCCAGCAACCGCTGTTGCGCATCGGCCCAGTTCGTTGCGGTCAACTCCACCTTGATGCCGGTTTTCTTTTCCCACAGTTGCCACACGTCCACCACATAACCGCGCGGCTTGCCATCCGAACCTAGAAAGAGATAAGGGGGATAGTTGTTATCGCCGACCACGCGCAAGGTCGTCGCCCGCGCGGTCAGGGAAAGCGCAAGCGATGCCGCGACAAGGATCCTCAAAAGAGCCTGGAGCACCGCACCTCCTGCCTTTAGCTAGCTGATCCCGTGGGGCCGGATACGGTTTGTCCTTTCGCGTGCCAAACGAGTATCACCAGGTTATCGGCTGCGCGCGACTTTTTGTGAGGCCGCTGCCTTGGGCGCCAACTGACGTGCTGGTTGACCCTAAGCAGCCAGAATGGACCGAAATTGCGCACCAGTGGCTTCGGGATGCAGCATGACCAATCGTGCGCCGGCCTGCTTGCGCGCAGCAGGCAGACAACGCTGGCCGTCCGCGGCAATCACGACCAGCGGCGGGGATTCCAGCGCGTCCAGCGGGCGACGATAGACTCGGCCATGCTTTGGGCCGCCAGCGATGATGTATTCGAAGAACGTATCCATAAGGCTTGCTCAAGGTGGGGAGAGGGGCACGAAATAAGGAAGCACGAGCCGCGCCAGTCGCTGCTGGCTTCTTGGGCAGTGCGTCACAGTTCCTGGAAGTGGCACCCAATCGGCTAAGCCAGACGTACCGAAGGCATGGAGAGATCGCTCGGCTGAAGCGGCTGACGGGGACCAGAGGGTCTTTCAAGAGATAATCAAAAAAGGCTTGAAGCCGGCGTGAAGACTCGCTTCACGCGCGACCACTGATTCGATTGGAGCAATGCCAAGCAGGTTCTTCGCGAGCTTGTGGTGAGGGGCAAGCGGTGGCGCGGGTAGATTGATGACGGCACAATCAAAACCTGAATCTGTCGAAACGATGTTCGCATCACATAATTAGGCTAATAACGATACTCAGCACTGGACCGGTTTAAAACGGCACCAGCATTCGAGGCGCAAAGATCCAATGAATCCATCGGAACGTGTTGATCAGCTGATCGCAGAACTCACGGACTGGCGTGGCAAGACGTTCGCCAGCGTTCGCGAGACTATCCTCGAAGCCGACCGGGAGATCATCGAGGAATGGAAGTGGATGGGAAGCCCGGTGTGGTCTCGCGACGGAATGATCGCGGTCGCCAATGCCCACAAAGGGAAGGTGAAGCTCACGTTTGCGCACGGTGCAGGCATCGACGATCCTGATCAGCTCTTCAATGCTGGCCTCGAAGGCAATGCGAGACGCGCGATCGATTTTTTTGAGGGCGACAAGATCAATAAACGCGCGCTGAAAAATCTCGTCCGTGCCGCTATTGAATACAATCAGACGAAATTGAAGAAGAACGCGCCTGCGGGTGCTCGCGCGAAAGTACATAAAAGTAAAAAGGCGTGAAGTCGCAACTTTTACTCGTGCGTGTCTCGCTGAATATCTCGAAGGCCCGAATCAATGCGGACTTGTTGTTGGCCGCGCCGGTAAAACATCAACCCGATTCCGATCAGTAGTGCCGAGCCGCCCACCGTCTTGAGAAGAAACAGGCCTGAGTTACTGCTATCGGCCGGCGGTATCATCGATGTGATGATGGCCAGCAAGGTGACCGCGAAACCGGTCAGTCCAACCAGCCAGCAACCGAAGGTGCCGATGGGCGACAAGTTGATGCCTTCATTGCGGCCGGCGGCTCGATGGCGCAGCAGCGGAAATGCCAGCAGGATGTACAACAAGGGCAGCAGCGACATGATGGCTGTCATGTCGATAAGGATGATGTAGGCCTCATGGATGCTGGCGCCGGACAACGCGGCTACAAGTACCAGCGAAGTCAGCACGCCCTGGATAATCAAGGCCAGATGGGGCGTGCCATATCTGGGATGCAGATGACCCAGCGCCGCGGGAAGGTAGCGATCGACACCCACCACGAAGGGCAGGCGCGCCGTACCCGTGATCCACGCGGAGATGCCGCCAATCGTACCAATGCTGACCAGAGCTGCCGTCAGAGGCCCGAACAGGGGCAGGCCGATCCGGTCCCCGATCGCGGCCAGCGCCTGGGGAATGCCACCGATGACATCGATCGCCGACGTCGGTAATGCAATCAGCAAGGATGCCGTACCAGCGATATAGATGGCCGCAATGGCGACGCAGGAAATCAGCGTGGCGCGCGGAATCTGCCGTCGTGGGTCCCTGATTTCCCCGCCAAGTATCGGCCCCAGTTCGAGACCCTGAAATGCGAGAGCGATCGTCGCAAAGGTTGAAAAGGTCGCAAGCTTGCCGAAATCGGGCATCACGTTCGCCCTCGTGATCGCGGTGGCCGGACCGAACCGGTACGCGGCCAGCGCGCCCGCACAAAGGATGAGCGCCGCCGCCGACCATGTCGCGATACCGCCGATGTTCTGCAGCCACTTGGAACGTTCGAGGCCGAGGATGCCAAGCCCGGTCGCAGCCCACAGCACCACCAGACAGTAGATGAGGTTGTAGTTGCTGCCGCCGGCATGGGCCAGCCAGCGGCCACCACCGACGTGCAGAAAGATGCCGGCGCTGAACAATAGCGCGGACGGGAAATAGGCAAGATTGGAAATCCAGTAAGTCCAGCCGGCGACGAAACCATGCATGTCGCCGAACGCCGACTTCGACCAGAGATACAAACCGCCCGCTCCCGGCACGCGTGAGCTCAGTTCGAGCACCGCAAGGGCCAGCGGAACGAAGAAGCCGATCAGTCCCAGCAGCCAAAGCATCAGACTTGAAGGACCGACCTGTGCCGCCATCGACAGCCAGCGCAGCGCGACGATCGCCGCGATGTTGAAGAGCACCAGATCCCAGGTTCCGAGCACACGACGCAGACCCAGTTCATTTTTTGCTGCCGGCGTTGTAGTCATCGTGTGCGTTCCCCAAGTACTGGCAGCGGGTTCAACGGTGAAGCGTGACGCTTGAAGGAAGCTAGTACGCCCAAGCTCAGCGCGATCAACTCAATCAGGAAATGGCATTTTGCGGAGATGCTTCACGCTTGCTGAAGCCGCGTGATGCGGCGACCGGTGCTGTCGATGGACTGCTGCCGATCCGGCGCAGTGGCTGCCCGGCCATCAGGTTGCGTTCGATCTGCTCCAGCGTGACGCCCTTGGTTTCCGGAATCAGCCAGAAAGTCAGTGCGATGAACACCAGGTTCAGCGCGCCGTAGAGCCAGAACGTAGCGGCGTTGCCGATGCCGTTGAGCAGGGTCAGGAAGGTGGCGCCGACGATCATGTTGGCGATCCAGTTGGTGAAGGTCGAGCAGCCGATGCCGAAGTCGCGGCCCTTCAGCGGCTGCACTTCCGAGCACAGCGTCCAGATCAGCGGGCCGGCCGACATCGCGAAACCGACGATGAAGAACAGCAGCATTGCCACGGTGAACATCTGCTCGGTATGCGTGGTGATGCCCAGGTGCATCATGGTGCCGACGACGCCCAGGCCAATCGACATGACCAGGAAGCCGATATACAGGATCGGTTTGCGGCCGAGCTTGTCGACCAGGCCGATCGCGATGAAGGTCGCCAGTACATTGGTGAGACCAACGATGGCGGTAAACCACAGTTGCGAGTGAGTGTCGTAACCCATGTTCTGGAAGATCCGCGGTGCGTAATACATCACTACGTTCATGCCCGTGAACTGCTGCATCAGCTGCAACAGCACACCCAGGCCGACAGATCGGCGGAAGTTCGCGTTTTCCTGAAACAAGTGCCAGCCACGTTGCGGAGTCTTCAGCTGTTCTGCAATGTCGGCGATCTCGCGGGTCACCAGGGCCTCGTCGCCACGCAGGCGGCGCAGCACGTCAGTGGCCTGCTGTGTGCGGCCACGCATCATCAACCAGCGGGGGCTGTCCGGCAGCATGAACAGGCCGAGCAGGAACAGTGCGCCGGGAATCGCGATCACCCCCAACATCCAGCGCCAGTTGCCGCTGTAGCTGAGCAGGGTGTCGGAGAGGAAGGCGACCAGGATGCCGATGGTGATCATCAGCTGATAGAGCGAGATCATCGCGCCACGGATTTTTTCGGGGGCGACTTCGGCTAGATACAGCGGTGCGGTGAAAGTGGCGATGCCGATCGCCAGTCCGAGAATGAAGCGCGCAACGATCAGCGTCTCAGGCGACCAGGCGCCGCCACACAGCAGCGAGCCGGCAACGAACAGGGTCGCCCCGAGTATCAGCGAACGCTTGCGGCCGAGTGCGGCCGACATCCATGCCGCGCCCAGTGCGCCGACGGCGGCGCCGAGCATCATCGCGCTGACGATCCACTCGATCACGTGATCGGAAACCTGGAAGTCCTTCTGAATGAACTGGCTCGCACCAGAGATCACTCCGATGTCCAAGCCGAACATCAGGCCGGCGAGGGCTGCCAGGATGCAGGTGAAGACGGCCGTGGCGCGAGACTGTTTGATGGCGGATGTCGCAACAGCATTCATGAGGGAAATCCTGCGGGCAGCGGATGGCAATGGGTGGTTGAGTGAGCGTCGTTCTTTACAGGGTGATTCTCGAGCAGGCACCTGATCCGCGTTGAATCTCAGCAAGGTTGGCTGTTGGTCCCCTCCCCTGCTCGCAGGGGAGGGTTGGGGGGGTAAAGCTCTTGCCTCAGACGTGTGTTGAAGAGCACCCCCTCCCAACCTCCCCCTGTAAGCAGGGGGAGGAGCCATGCCCGCCAGCCCTGAGCCGATAGCTGAGATTCGACGCTAGTCAGGTGCGGGCATGCCGACGAAGCGTGGTTCGGGTAGGCCGTTTACTCCGGTGCGGAAACGAAACAGCGCGCCGGCATGGGCGTCGGCACTCAGTTGCTCGGCGGACAGTCCATCGCGTGCGCTGGTGACATAAAGCGTGTCGAGATCAGGGCCGCCAAAGGCTGGTCGGGTCGGCTGGCGTGCAGGCACCGGCAATAGCTGGCGCACTGAGCCGTCAGTTGCATAGCAGACCACGCGACTCATGCCCCATTGCGCATTCCACAACGAACCGTCGGCATCGATACACGAGCCGTCCGGCAAGCCGACAACGTCGCCAAGATCCACAAACAGTTGCGACGGGCCCGGCGTGTCGCCGTACTCGCAGCGCTGGATAGAGCGTGAGAGCGAGTCGCAGTAGTACATATGCGTGCCATCCGGACTGAAGGCGATGCTGTTGCTGATGGCCACGTCGGGCAGCGCGAGTTGTTCCAGGCTGAGGTCGGCATTGAGCCGCCAGAAGCTACCAAGCGGCTGCTTGCTGCCTTCGACGGGCTCGTGCATCGTGCCGAACACGAAGCGGCCCTGGCGATCACAGGCACCGTCGTTGCAGCGCGTAGGTAGCCCCGGTTCGATCTCGTGCAGAGTTTGCAGGTGGCCGTCGGCGAGGCGGAAAAACGCCAGCCGCGACGCCAGTGCAAGCAGCAGCCAGCCATCGGTCTCGCATAGGGCGAACGAAGCAAGTCGTTCGGGCATCAGCCAGTGTTCCAGCGTGCCGCTGGCAGGGTGCAGGCACCACAGCGTGGCGCGCTGGATGTCGGTCCAATAGAGCACCTGGGTGCGCTCGCACCAGACGATGCCTTCGCCCAACGTATTGCCAGCATCCAGCGCAACGTCCATCGGCGCCAACACGATCGGGTCGGTCATACCCAGCCGCCGTCCACGATAAAGTCCTGCCCGGTACACATGCGGCTGTCGTCGGCGGCGAGAAACAACGCAACACGTGCCAGATCTTCCGCCCTCAGAAAACCCGGCATGCATTGCGTGCGTGCAATCTCCTCGCGACCGGCGTCGTCCAGCCACAATCGCGCCTGCTTGTCGGTGATGACCCAGCCCGGTACCAGACTATTGATACGAATATGCTGCTGGCCGAGCTCGCGCGCCATGCCGTTGACGAAGCCTCGCACTGCAGCCTTGGCCATGGCGTAAAGGGGATAGCCGGCATTCTTTTTCATCCAGCCGGTGGAACCCAGGCAGATGATCGAGCCGCCGCCGAGCTGGCGCATATCGGGAATCACGGCCTGGGTGGCGAAAATCTGGTGACGCAGGTTCACCGCCACGTTGCGTTCGAAATCAGCCGGATCGATGTCGACCAGTGCATGACGCGCGTCGTTGGCCGCGTTGTTGAGCAGTACGGCGATCGATCCGATTCGCGAGCGGGCTTCGATGATCGCGGCCTGCAATGCGTCCAGGTCAGCGAGATCGCAATGCAGGTAGTGCGGTGCATGCGGCACCTTGCCGAGCGACATGCCTAGTGACGCAGCACTGGCATCGTCGACGTCCAGAAACGCCACTCGCGCACCTTGCCGAGCGAAGTGCTCGACGAAGGCCGCGCCGATGCCGCTGGCGCCGCCGGTGATCAGCACGCTGCGGTCGACCAGACTGGGGTAGGTGGCGAACGAGGACATCAAGAGGCTCCGGAATCGCGGAAAGGCACAGTCATCATGCTCACCACTCCGCGACACTGCCATCTTCGTGGCGCCACAGCGGATTGCGCCAGCGGTGACCGACCTTGGCGCGCTCGGTGACGTAGGCTTCGTTGATCTCGATGCCGAGACCAGGGCCGCCGGGAATCGCGACGTAGCCGTTCTCATAGGCGAATACATTGCGGTCGACCACGTAGTCGAGCAGGTCGTTGGCGGCGTTGTAATGGATGCCCAGGCCCTGTTCCTGGATGAAGGCGTTGTGGCACACCGCATCGAGCTGGAGATTCGCCGCCAGCGCGATCGGGCCGAGCGGGCAGTGCAGTGCCAGCGCCACGTCGTAGGCCTCGGCCATCGCAGCGATCTTGCGTGTTTCGGTGATGCCGCCGGCGTGAGAGGGGTCGGGCTGGATGATGTCGACGCCGCCCATCTGCAGCACGCGCTTGAAGTCGTAGCGCGTATACAGGCGCTCGCCCAGTGCGATCGGTGCCGGGGCGATGCTGGCGAGCTCCGGAATCGCATCGAGATGCTCGGACAGCACCGGCTCCTCGATGAACATCAGCTTGTAGGGAGCCAGTTCGCGCATCAGTACCTTGGCCATCGGTTTGTGTACGCGGCCGTGGAAATCGATAGCCAGGCCGATGTGTGGACCGACCGCTTCGCGCACGGCCTGCACGTTCTCCAGCACGCGCTCGACCTTGGCGTAACTATCGACGAAGTGCATTTCCTCGGTGCCATTCATCTTGACTGCGGTGAAGCCGCGTTCGACGGCGGCCTTGGCGGCCTTGGCCGTATCTGCCGGGCGATCGCCGCCGATCCATGAATACACGCGAATGCGCTCGCGCACCGGACCACCGAGCAGTTCATGCACCGGCACACCGAGATGCTTGCCCTTGATGTCCCACAAGGCCTGATCAACACCAGCGATGGCACTCATCAGGATGGGGCCGCCGCGATAGAAACTGCCGCGGTACATCACATTCCACAAATCCTCGATGCGGCGCGGGTCCTTGCCGATCAGATAATCGGAAAGTTCCTCCACCGCGGTGGCCACGGTATGCGCACGGCCTTCCACCACCGGCTCACCCCAGCCGCAGATGCCAGCATCGGTGTCGATGCGCAGGAACAGCCAGCGCGGCGGTACCAAGAACGTGGTGAGTTTTGTGATCTTCATGCACGGTGTTCCTGAGACTTTGGAGAGATGGCGAACCAAGCCTGCGCGAAGGCGTGGGCGCGATGGGCGACTTCATCGGCATCGACGCCCGGCGCGTAAAGCGCGGAGCCGATACCAAACCCCTGCGCGCCGGCGGCGACCCATGACGCCATGTTGTCGGGCGCAATGCCGCCGACCGGAAATATAGGTAACTCCTTCGGCAAGACCGCACGCCAGGCCTTGAGCCCCTCGGGCGTTATTTGATTGGCGGGAAACAGCTTCAGCCCGTCGGCACCGGCCGCCACGGCGGCGAAGGCCTCGGTGGGCGTAGCGACGCCGGGCACACAGACCATGCCGGCCTCCTTCGCGGCGCGGATCACGGTGGCGTCAGCATGCGGCATCACGATCAGTCGACCACCGGCAGCGGCAACCTCGTTTACCTGTGCCGTGGTCATGACGGTGCCGGCGCCGATGAGATAGTTGTCGCCCAGAGACTGGGTGAGGCGACGGATGCTTTCCATCGGCTGCGGCGAATTGAGCGGCACCTCCAGCACATGAAAGCCGGCATCGGCGAGCACGTGGCCGATGCTCACGGCCTCGTCGGGACAGATGCCGCGCAGGATCGCGACAAGGGGCAGGGGATCGAGCCACGGGCTCAGCATGAAGAGGCTTCCTTGGATGCCGCGGATGAACTGACGTTGACAAGACCAACACGGCGCGCGATCTGCCATAGCCCGTACGCGGCACAGTCAACCAGGGGTTCGGCAAGATCGATGTCAAAGTGGGATGCGGCCTGGCAATAACGCGCGCACAGGGCGGCATCGCCAATCAGCTGGAAAGGTGCTTCGTGGTCGAAGCGATTCGAGGCGAGGCTGGAACGCAGCTCCTCCCCGATCAGCAAGCCAGAGAGGTATTCGGGTACGGAGGGCTGCTCCAGCCCACCGTCGAGCATCAATGCGCGCGCAGAGAACAGCCGACTGAATGCTCCGGCGGCACCGCTATCACGTGCCGCGATCACGCCACGCTCGAACGCGTCGGCGTCAGCCGCGGCATCGCCCGGGCCAGCGCAAAGGATGGAATGCTGCCGAATCAACGCAAACAGTTCACCCGTCATCAAGGTGCAGAAGTCGACCACGGCGCCATCACGCACGCTGGCCCACTTGCTGTGCGTTCCGGGAAGGATCCAGTTCGAATGGATGGCTAAATCGTGGCGCAGGGCAAGTGCACCCATCAGCTGGGTTTCTTCGCCACGCATCACGTCGGGGCCTTGCGGATTGCGCAGGCCGGGTACGATATGGACGTCCAGACCATCTTTCGCGCGCAGGCTATGGACAGTGCTGCCAAGTTGCGTGGTGTCAGCAGGAAGGTCCATGTACGGAACCTCGAGCCAGCCGTTGCGGCTGCCGACCATGCCACAGGCCAGCTGCGGAAACCGGGGCCAGTCCGCGGTGATATCGGTTAGCGCAGCATCGAAGCCGCCGTCCGGCAGATGGCGAATGCCCCATGGGCGCGTTCGCGTCTCACGGATTTCGCCCGCGCCATCAAGCAAGTAAGCACGCAGGCTGGAAGTACCCCAGTCGAGTCCGATCAAGCCGCTCATGGATTCAGCTTTCCCCCGTGGCACAGCGATGCCGATGTTATGCGCATCACGGCGTGGTGTCCTTCCAGATCAGCGTCTGCGCCGGGGCCAGGGGCACCTGGCCGTGCACGATCTTCGCCGTTGACGGAAGCGCGGGTGCAAATGGCTGCGGGTTGTAGTTCACCATGAAATAAAATCCGTCGCGCCAGTCAATGAACACGCCTTTGGGCAGATCTTCGATTACCACGCCCGCACGTTGGTAGACGCTGCGCACGATCTCGCGTTCCAGTGCGCCGTCATCGGTCGACACGCCAATCATGGTGACGGTGCCCCGGCCCAGCGAGCGGATGGTCGCCGCTGCCTTGCCGGCGTAGTAATGATCGGCGTACGTGGCGAGCACCTCGGTGCCTGGTCGGGGCGAGAGAATGTCGGCCCAGCGGTGCCAGTCATGTGTGTGGCCACCCGCTGTTACGTGCGCGCTGGCGCTCGGCGGCAACATGTCGAAGCCTTCGACATCGTCGCCGATCAGATCGAGGATCGGCGCAGCCCACGGCCCTTCATGGAAATGCCCCAGCGCATTCTTCTGGCCGGTGCGGCTGGTCAATATCAAATGGCCACCCTGTTCCACATAACGTCGCCATTTCTTCGCCAGCGCGTCGCTTACCATCTGATAAGCCGGCGCAATCAGGAACGGATAGCGGCTGAAATCGTCGTCTTCCGAAACGAAATCCATCGGCGCGCCGGTGCCCTTCACCGACTGTGTGTAAGTGTTCCGGTAGGCCCAGCTATTCCACAAGGTCGTTTGCGGCTGAATCTCCAGATCCCAGAAAACGTCCTGGCTCCATAAATAGCCGGTATACCGCGCGGCCATTCGCGCAGGCAGTTGCGCCTTGGTGTCGAGTTGCGATTCAAGCGATTTGATGTCGTGCAACGTGTCGACGAATTCGCGTCCCGTGCGCGAGAGCGTTACGCCGTCGGTGCCGACGATGCCTTCGTGATACATCTCGCTGCCACGAAGCGGGTGGCGATAGCGGTAGGTGCTTAGCAAGGAGGCGCCAGAGGCGAAGGCATGCCACATCCACATGCTTACGGCACCGGGCATCGGTTGCGGATTGATCTCGCCCCAGTTCACCTGGCCCGGCTGCAACTCCATCACACCAAACGTGCCGTTGATGGAGCGGAAATACGCGGCGGCTTCCATCAGGTTGGTGGGCTTGCCGATGGCGTAGCTGTCACCGCCAAGCACATCCGCACCGGCGACCGGATAGAGCGTGAAGGTCGGAAAATCCAGGCCATGGCTGCGCCGAGGATCGGTGGCGGTGGTGACATTCGTGTAGTTGGTCGTCACCCATTGGCCGGGACGTGCGTATTGCTTGATGATCGCCGCTTGAGCGTCGAGAAAGTGGGCCGTGGTGTCGGCCTGGAATCGGGCAAAATCCAGCAGTGCGTGCGGGCTCAGTTTGTCTTCGGCGGCGAGCGTGGCATTGGGGATACGCACCTCCTCGAAACTGGCGTAGCGGCTGCTCCAGAACGTGCCGCCCCATGTGGCATTCATGGCATCGATGTTGCCGTATTTTTCCCGCAGCCAGCGCTGGAATGCATCGCGTGCGCTATCGCTGTAGTCGAGAAACGTGCTCGGCTCATTGTCCACCTGCCAGCCCCAGACACGGCGGTCATGGCCGTAACGCTGAGCCATGGCAGTCACCAGCCGCGTCACAAAGGCTTCGTATTTGGGATTGGCCAGCGATACTTCTGCACGGATGCCATGTTCGTGGCGCTGGCCGTGCTCATCCACTCGATAGACTTCCGGATAGCGTTCGCCCATCCAGCTCGGCGGAGCCGCCGATGGCGTGCCGAGAATGACGCGCAGCCCGGCCTTGTCGGCGAGGTCGATGGCGTGATCGAGCCATTCGAAATCGAAGTGGCCTTCTTCCGGTTCCAGAAACGTCCAGCTGAATTCGGCCATATGCGTGAAGTCGAAACCGAGCTTCGCGATGCCGTCGAAGTCGCGTTGCCACTGGCTGCGCGGCCATTGCTCCGGGTAATAGAACACGCCAATGCTCATCGGCTCGCGCTGGTGCAGCAACGCCGCGCCTTGAGCTGCCGGCTGGCTTTCGCCGCTGGCGTTGCTCGGGTTTGCGGAAGCGGGAGCGATCATCACGGCAGTGGCCATCACTGCCGCAAGCAAGGGCCGAAACATGTGGGTGCGCCTTTGGCTGAATTCAAATGTCAACTTATACTACTATTCAGACTCCTGCAATATTTGTGCACCATCATATGAACCTTCTGACTTCCGATGCGGCGCTGGTGCTGGCTGACCGGCACTGGCGCATTCGTGGCGACATTTGCACGCTGCCATCCTATGCCGATCAGAATTTCCGTATCCGCAGCGATCGTGGCGAGTATGTTCTGAAGGTGGCGCATCCGTCATGGTCGCGCATGGATCTGGACCTTGAGAATCAGGCCATGATGACGCTCGCCGAGCGTGAGCCGGCCTTGCAATGGCCGCGGGTGCAGCTAGCCGTGGACGGCGAGCACCTGCTGACGTTGCCGATCGCCGGGCAACGCTGCCAGGTGCGCGTGTTGAGTTTCGTGCCCGGCGTGACGTATGCAGACGCCATCGGGGCAGCGTCGAGCACACAGCGCGCGGCATTGCATGAGAGTCTCGGCGATGCGGTCGGTATGCTGACGCGCGGGCTAAGCGATTTTCGCCACCCTGCCGCCGATCGTCAGCAGAACTGGAACCTGATGCGGTTGCCGACCCTGCGGGGTGAGATAGCCCAAATCAGTGATGCTCGGCTTCGCGCCGACGTACAGGCACATGTAGAGGCGTTCTGTGCCCAGTTGCCGCAATGGCAGGCGCAGCTGCCGATCACGGTGCTGCACAACGATGCCAACGATCTGAATGTGATCGTGGGGGAAGACGGTGCCGGCGGCAAGCTGGTCCGCGCGGTGATTGATTTCGGTGACATGTGCACCAGCTTCCGTCTGGCCGACCTGGCGATCGCCTGTACCTATGCCATGCAGCATGAGGACGATCCCGTGGCGTGCGCACACACCATTGTTCGCGGGTATCTGGCGCAATGCCCGTTGCTGCGCATCGAGCTCGAGCAATTGCACGCATTTATTCTCGCGCGTCTTTGCCATAGCGTTCTGATGGCGACGCGCGCGCATCGGGAGCAGCCCAACAACCCCTTTGTTCTCGTGTCGCAGCGGGGTGTGCGCGCATTGTTGCGTGAACTTGTTGCAGTCGACCACGATGCCATCGTTGGCCCCTTTCTGGAACCAAGCCATGACTGATCCCACAGCCTCCTGCCCGATCGCCTACACCGCACCGAGCGGTGTGCCGCAACGCAGCAATGCCGACATTTTGCGATTGCGCAAACAGCTACTGAATCCGACCCTCAGCGTGGCTTACAACGAGCCGCTCAAGATCGTTCGTGGTGAGGGTGTCTGGTTGTACGACCAGCATGGTCAGGCCTACATGGATATGGTCAACAATGTTTGCCATGTCGGGCATTGCCATCCGCGCGTGGTCAAGGCTGGGCAGGCGCAGATGGCGCAGCTCAACACCAACACCCGGTATCTGCATGACAACATCGTCGAGTACGCGCTGCGCTTGACGGCAACACTGCCGAAACCGCTGTCGGTCATATTTCTTACCAACTCGGGCACCGAAGCGAACGATCTCGCCCTTCGTCTGGCGCGAGCACATACCCAGGCGCGGGGAGTGATCGTTGTGGATCACGCCTACCACGGCCATTCACCGTCGATGGTCGAACTGAGCCCGTACAAGTTCAACGGCAAAGGTGGAGCGGGGCAGAGTTCGCACGTCGGTGTTGTGGCCATGCCCGACACTTATCGCGGAATTTTCCGTGAAGTCTCCGAGGCCGGTCGGCAGTTTGGCCGATTGTTGCCAGCGGCCATCGAGAGCTTGCGTGAGCGCAAATTTGCGCCCGCGGCGTTCTATGGCGAATCCCTGCTCGGCTGCGGCGGTCAGATCGTTCTTCCGGAAGGCTATTTGACTGAGGCCTATGCGGCGGTGCGTGCGGCTGGAGGTGTGTGCCTGGCCGATGAAGTGCAGGTCGGCTTCGGCCGGGTGGGCGACCATTTCTGGGCGTTTGAATGCCAGGGCGTCGTGCCGGATATCGTTACCCTGGGCAAGCCGATCGGCAACGGCCATCCGATGGGAGCGGTGGTGACCACACCGGAGATCGCCGCCAGCTTTGTCACCGGGATGGAGTACTTCAATACCTTTGGCGGCAATCCCGTGTCCTGTGCGATCGCGCTGGCCGTGCTCGATGTGATTGCTGACGAGAAATTGCAGGAGAACGCACGTCGCGTCGGTGATTTCCTGATGGGCGGACTGCGCGAATTGCAGCAACGGCATGATTGCATCGGCGACGTGCGTGGGCGCGGCTTGTTCATCGGCGCGGAGCTAGTGAGTGATCGCGAGGCGAGAACGCCGGACCGGCAAAAAGCCAAGGCGGTCGTGGAAGCCATGAAGGCGCGTCACGTGCTGCTCTCCACCGAAGGTCCGGACGACAACGTGCTGAAGATCAAGCCGCCGATAGTGCTCAGCCAAGCCAACGCCGAAGCATTTCTGGACAAGCTTGACCAAGCGTTGCGCGGGCCGTAGCTCGGTTGGGCGAGCTGGGTAGCGGGCGCGCCCGGCTCGGCGCCGAACGCAGCTCAGGACGCCTTTTTTGCGCTTCCCTTGCGCCTTTTATGAATATTGGCCAGCGAGTCCGCGATCATGCTTTGCATCGCCTTGCGGGCAACCTCCGGCTGCTTGCGGCGGATCGCTTCGAGCACTTTAAGATGGTGTGGCAATGAATACTTGAAGTTGGCTGCCGTCTGCGCCGACAACACGAAAAACATGCCGAGAGCACTTTCAACCACCGAAAAAAGCGAGATCATCAATTCATTGCCGGTAGCCTGAAGCACGGCATCGTGAAAGCTGAGATCAGCCGCCGCCCATTCGTCGAGATCTGCGGCAGCTTCCATTTTTCGGTAGGCAAGATCCACGTTGGCGAGCTGGGCCGTGGTGCGTCGGCGTGCTGCCGTCGCCGCTGCAGCCGGCTCGATGATTTCCCGCATCTCCGCCAGTTTCTCGATGAAATCGTCGGTCGGCATGGATGCGCAGCGCCATGAAAGGACATCGGCATCAAGCTGGTTCCAGAAGTGTGTCTGACGTACGCGAGTTCCGACTCTCGGGCGCGACTCAATCAGGCCCTTCGCGGACAACACCTTCAGTGCCTCGCGCAGGGCCGTGCGACTCACATCCATGCTTTCGGCGAGAATCTCCTCGCGCGGCAAGATATCTCCAGGGCGCAAATCGCCGACAACAATGCGCCTCCCCAATTCGCGGATCACATGGCCGTGCAAATTGCGCGAATCCGTAGCTTTCATGATCAACCTCTCTCCGCAGAATGGTCGCTTCCTGCATGGTCACGCAGTGATCGCGTGTATTGCCGTTTGTCGTGTCGTTACATGCTGCATTGCGGCAGTGTTTGGAATTTATCATACAAACGTATGATGTGAAGTTTGCTCGACACCCAGAAAGAGATGCGCCGCATCCGGGTGCCCGAAACATGTTTGAGTCAAGAGTTATCCCGCCCAATCCCTGCGAGCGGATAGCCGACACGCAGAGCCGTAGGTTGGGGTGAGCGTAGCGATGCCCAACATCACGCCCCTGACCACGTTGGGCATCGCTGACGCTTCCCCCAACCTACGAGTGCGTTGGCGTCCCGCGAACATCCGCCCCTCATCCCAACCCCGCAAGCAGGGGGCAAAAGCCAGCCTTGCTGAGGTTCAACGCGTGCAGGTCTGCGGATAGCTTCCCGCGCCGCGAGATCGCGAGTGCGCCGTTACATTTTACTTCGCATTTTATACTATGGTAGTACAAATGGAATTTCTTGAGCTACGATACAAGTTCGCCGATGCGATCTCTGCGGCCGGGACGGGAGGAGGGGGCGAGACAGCTTCAAGAATCAAACGGGACTAACCGAAATGCAGGCGCAACTGCATCGAGTCCAGGCAAACAACAATCATCCATATGTCTCGGGGAGGAGATTTCATCATGAGAAGTTGCAAGCAGATCAATCGACGGGCTCTAACTGTGGCCATCGGCATCATGCTGATGGCCGGTGGAGCCCAGGCCCAGGACGCGTCGTCCCAAGCCGCGTCGCCGCAAGTTACGTCGCCCCAAGCCACGCCGCCGCAAACAACGCCGCCCGCTGGCCAGGCCAAGCAGAAACCATCTACACCGGCATCCGTGCAGACGCTCAACCAGGTTGTAGTCACCGGTACGACCGCCTTCGGCGGCATCAAGAGGATCGACGCCAGCTACTCGATCACCACGGCAACAGCCGAGCAGATCAAGGAGCTCAACCCGATCAGCGTGGCGGATCTTCTGAAGCTGTCGCCAGGCATCTACCCGGAGTCGTCCGGTGGTCAGACCGGCGCGAATATCGAAGTCGCCGGCTTTCCATCAGACAGTGGCGCACCGTTTGTCACCTTGCAAATGAATGGCTCGCCGCTTTTCCCGAAGTGGGATTACTTCACCGATGCCATGTTCCGCATCGACGACACCGTCGACCGCGTTGAAGCATTACAGGGTGGTCCTTCGGTGCTGTACGGCAACGGTCAGCCCGGGCTCATCGCGAATTTCATTCTCAAGCAGGGCACCTCCACGCCATCGGGCGACATCGGCGTGACCTACGGGTCGGAGGGCATGGAACGCCTCGATGGCTTTTACGGCTTTCCCATCGGCGGTAGCGACAGCGGCTGGTATGGCAGCATCGGCGGTTTCTGGCGCAAATCCGACGGCGTGCGCGATCCGCAATTCCCCGCCGACGATGGCGGCCAGCTCACCGCGACATTGACCCATGACATGGACCACGGTTCGATCATGTTCTATGCGCGTGACCTGAAGGACAAGAACCAGTTCGTCACCGACACGCCGATCCTCAACCCGGCTCCCGGCAAGTTCGATGCTTACCCCGGCTTCAGTCCTTTGACCGGCACCTTCGGCAGCTATGCGGACCAGCACCAGTTCTTCCAGACCACGCCGTGCTACACGACGGGCTGCGCACCGGGCGGTGTCAATATCAACATGGCCAATGGCCAGGGTGGCGACGCGCACATGTTCGGTGGCAACCTGGATCTGGATTTTGACAACGGCTGGTCGCTCTCGGACAAATTCCTTTTTGTCGCTGCCGACATGGACACGACGGCGTTTTTCAGCACCGGCGATAATCCGAGCACGCTATCGAGCTTCATCTCCAGCGACGCGGCGTCGTATGGCCTTCCGTCCAACCTGACCGCGACTGCCACTTACACCAACGGCAAGCCGGCGAACATGAACGAGAACGTCACCGTTCAGAACCCCGAATACATCCACAAGAAAATCGCATCGGTCAGCAACGAATTTCATGTGAGCAAGGAATTGTTCGAGGGTAATACCCTGACGATCGGCAACTACACGGCGGTATACGACGAAGCTCATTCCGAAGATGACGGCCTCAATCAGTTGCTGCAGGCTAAGACCAATCCGAATCCGATCGTGGTCAATCTGAGCGATGGCACGAATAACTACGCGCTGACCAATGCACAAGGACTGTTCTGGAATTCCCAGCCGCAATCATGGATGGCGTTCAATGAGCACTGGCACGAAACGACCACGGCGTTTTTCGCGGCCGACGCCTGGAACGTCGGCAACTGGCGGTTCGACGGCGGCGTGCGCGTCCAGCATGACGACATCGGCGGCTGGTTCCAGAACACCTCTTCCGGAGACCTCGATGCCAATCCGTACACCGTGTACAACAACAACGCGGAGTATCTGATTGATAGCTTCCAGCACCCTTCGTATTCGAAGAGCGCACCATCGTGGACGTTGGGCGCGAACTACGCGTTGAGCGATCACATGAGCGTGTATGGACGCGTCAACGACGGCGTATTCCTGCCCAGCTTCGACGATATAGTGAACCTGCCGAGCACGCCGGTGGAGAAGATCCACAACATGGAAGTCGGCTTCAAATTCCAGACTTCCTGGATCTTCGCCGATATCAGCGCCTATCGCCGATTGTTCTACAACGTGCCGTACTCGATTACCCTCGACAGCGGACAGATCAACCTCGTCTATGGCTCCGTTACCAAGGGCCTCAACACACAAGTGACGGTCACGCCTTTCGAGCATTTCACGATTGGGCTGAGCGGCGACTACATGGACGGCCACTATTCGGGCTACGACAGCTGTGTGCCGTACGTCGCGCAGGACGGCAGCAACCAGTGCACCAGCATCAACGGCATGGATCTGGATCGCCAGCCGAAAATCCAGTACCGCCTGACCCCCGCCTACGTGGTTCCGGCCGGCTGGGGTAGCATGAAGTTCTGGTTCACCTATGAATACGTGGGCAACCGCTACGGTGACCAGCTCGAGCAGCAGCCACTGGGCAACTACTACGACCTCGCCATCGGCGCTACCGCCAATATCGGCCAGAACTGGATGCTGACCCTTCGTGGTACCAATGTTACCAACCAGATCGGCATCACCGAAGGCAACGCCCGTCTGTTTGGCTTTGCCAGCGGTGGCGGTGTGATTCTCGCTCGCTCGATCGAGGGCCGTGAAGTCAACTTCCAGGTCAAGTACAAGTTCTGAAGACTTGGGCAATGACAGCGATTGCCACCCTGTAACCTGCGTTGCGCCTGTCGCACAAGCGGCCGGCGCAGCGTCCTTATCAGCGGTCTGCACCAAACATGGTCACGTCATGCGTCCAATCATCAAACACCTGATCATCGCTGCGACGATCACCGTTTTCTTTCTTGAGGGCGGGGTTGCGCGCGCTGAGGCCGCCGCCAATCAGGGCAGTGCCGCTACAAGTTACTTCGACGTGCTCGACCTGCATGGTGCGCCGCAGACACCGACGGATCGAAGCTTCAATATCTTTTTTGACGCCGGGTCGTGGCACGGCTACAGCCTGCCGGTTGCCGACGATGTGGCGACAGGCTTTTCCGGCCCCTTCGTGCACAGCTTGGCCGAGGGCCAATGGGTCGGCGCGCGTTTCGCCCAGTTGGCACTTCAGGACGCCGCCCGCCGCCAGGGCATCACCCTGATCCCAGTCGAAAGCCACGCTGCCCCAGGCTATCTGGTTCGCGAATTTTCAGGCCCTGGCCTGACGCTGCGCCAGACCTTGTTCTTCGCCGATTCCTGGCATGCGCTCGTGCGGATCGAACTGACAGCGAAAAAATCGCAGGACGTGGATCTTTCCGTCGTTGGGCGCGTGATGCCGCAGCAGCAAGCTGGACTCGTCAAGGACGGCGATACGGTGGTGCAAACCTTCGCCCACTCGAACTCGAAGCTAACCACGCGGCTTCATTCTGATGGCGCTCCGTCCGACAATGCCCCGGCCTATCGGATAGCCCTTTCGGGGGCAGACTATCGCATTGCGCTGGGCAAGCCACTGCATCTGAAACCGGATCAGACGGCGACAGTCTTCGTCGAGCAGACGCTGATCTACGACGTCCATGCCGACACGCCGACACCCGTCGATTACGCGACTGCCTGGACTCAAAATCGCGAACGTTGGGACGGCTATCTCAAGTCCGTGACATCGAGCCATCTCCAAGGTCTGCCCGACGCGACCGCGCAAAGGGTATCGGTCAAGGCCATGATGACCTTGCTCGGGAACTGGCGAGCGGCGCGTGGAGATCTACACCACGACGGTGTCATTCCCTCGTATTCCAATCCCGATTTCAACGGATTCTGGTCTTGGGATTCGTGGAAGCACGTTGCTGCGCTGGCTCAATTCGCACCGGAGCTGGCGCGCGACCAGATGCGCGCGATGTTCGACTACCAAGCCGCGGATGGCATGGTTCCCGATTGCATCTATCTCGACAAAGCGAACAATAATTGGCGCGATACCAAGCCGCCATTGGCGGTTTGGGCAGCACTGGTGCTTTATCGTGCATCCGGCGACAAAGCCTTTCTAGCCGAGATGTACGACAAGCTGGTGCGCTATCACCAGTGGTGGTTCAATGCGCGCGATCACGGCCACGATGGCCTGGCCGAATATGGTTCGACCGACGGAACCCGGGTCGCCGCTGCATGGGAAAGCGGCATGGACAATGCCGTCCGCTTCGATTCCGTCGCCATGCTCAAGAATGGCGAAGGCGCGTGGTCCATGGACCAGGAGTCGGTCGATCTCAACGCCTATCTCTATAAGGAAAAACTTGATCTGGCGCAGATTGCAGCCATCCTCGGCAAAAGTCAGGACCACGAGCAGTGGCTGAAAGAGGCTGCGGCGATGAAGACGTCCATTCAGACGCGGATGTTCGACAAGACGCTGGCCTACTTCTTCGATGCCAAGCTCGGCAGTGGCAGTCTCGTACGCATTTATGGGGCTGAAGGCTGGGCGCCGCTCTGGGCGGGAGTGGCGAGCTCCGAGCAGACCAAGTCGGTGGTCCGGGTGATGCTCGATCCGCACAAGTTCGCCACCGTCATGCCTTTCCCGACCCTTGCCGCAGACGACCCGCGGTTTTCACCGATCAAGGGCTATTGGCGCGGTCCGGTATGGATGGACCAGGCCTATTTCGGTGTTGAGGCTCTGAAGCGCTACGGTTATGAGCGGCAGGCCAACGATATGGCGCGTCGCCTGGTGCTCAACGCCAGGGGCCTGACGCAGCAGGCGCCGATCTATGAAAACTACGACCCGTTGACTGGCCAGGGCTATCAGTCGCCGAATTTCAGCTGGTCCGCCGCGAGCTACTTGCTGCTGTTGCGGAATGACGACCGGAAGTAGCGATTTTGGACGCGGGTTTGGCGCGGAGGAAACGCCTCTCACCATTTCGTGCGCCGGCATCACTACCGGCGTTTAACGGTCGAGGCCCGCACATGCGGGCCTCGACGTTTTCAGCGATCGCGTCCGCAAGTCAGGTCCGGATCGTTCGGCCACTCACTTCACGCTGAATGTGTTGTTGCTGCGGTCCACGTCGGGGATCGCGTGTGCCGGGTCGATGGTGGCGGACTTCACCGGCTTGTTGCCGTCCACGCGGACGGTGAAGCTGCGGTGTTGCATCCAGGTCTCCACCGGCACCCGCACGTCCTGCTTGCTGCCGTCGGTGTAGAGCACTTCCAGCGTGGCCGGCAGCACCAATTTTTCGAGGTTGGCCACCGTGACCTGCGCTCCCTTGTGCCAGTCGCCATCGACCGGCGTCACGTTCTGCACGGCCATGTCCAGTTTCCAGTTGTGCTGGTACCAGCCGCGCCAGAACCAGGAGAGATCCTCGCCGGTCTCGCTGTCCATGAAGCGGAAGAAATCGGATGGGCTGGGGTGCTTGTATGCCCAGGTCTGGATGTACTTGCGGAACGCCGGATCGAAACGCTCCGGGCCGATGATCTGTTCGCGCAGCAGGATCAGGCCATAGGCCGACTTGAAGTAGGTGACCGGATGGCGGTACTTCTCTTTCGTCTGGTCTGCGATCGTCAGCACGGGCGGTGCGTCGGGGTCGGTCAGCACCTTGACGATTTCATCGGCCGGGTTGCCGCCACCGGGCGCGTACTCTTCGTCGCGCTTCGGCGCGAATTCGCCATGATTGAAATGATCGGCTTCGTAGACATCGATGAAGGTGTTGAAGCCTTCGTCCATCCACGCGTCGCGACGCTCGTCGGTGCCCACGATCATCGGGAACCAGGTGTGGCCGATCTCGTGCGCGATCAGCGGCTGCAGTTCTTTGCTGTGCGCTGTCTTGTCGTCGAACGTGATGCTCGGGTATTCCATGCCGCCAGCGGTACCGGCTTCATTGATCGCGACCGGGTAGGGATACGGATACCACTGCTTCGAGAAGTACTCGGTGGACGCCTTGACGTATTCGGTGGCGCGACCCCACGCATCGTTGCCACCGCTTTCCACGGGATACGCAGACATCGCCAGCGCGGTCTTGCCGCCGGGCAGGTTGATCCGCGCGGCGTCCCACACATACGCCTTGGATGCTCCAAACGCCACGTCGCGGCTGTTCTGCATGCGGAAGTGCCAGGTCAGCACGCCGCTCTGTTTTGGACGGCTGGACGGATCGTTTACTTCGGCAGGTGAGCGGATCATTACCGTGGCATCGCTGTGCCGCGCCTGTTCCAGCCGCTGCAGCTCGGTCTTGGTCAGTACATCCTGCGGGTTCTGCAGTTCGCCGGCGCCGACCACGAGCATGTCCCACGGTACGGTGATCGAATAATCGTAATCGCCGTAATCGAGATAGAACTCCTGGTTGAGATAAGGCGCGGTGTCCCAGCCGAGCAGGTCGTCGTACACGCACATCCGCGGATACCACTGCGCGATTTCGAAGATATCGCCGTTCTTGCTCGAATTGACGTCGGTACGACCGCCGAATTCCCCAGGCACGGCATAGCTGTAGCTGATATGCAGGCGCAGTTGACCGTCGTGTGCTTTCAACGGCGTGGGCAGTGTTACCTGCATGCGTGTGTCGGAAACCAGCCAGTCAGCTTTCTGCAGATTGCCGTCGGTGCCTTCCACCTGCACCGAAGCAATCTGGTAGCCATCGGTGAATTCGGTAGGGAAGCGGTCGTCAGCGAAGGCGCCGCGTGCGTCCTTGCGATAGCGGTTCTGGTCGAGCTGCAGCCACAGGACATCAAGTGCGTCGGGGCTGTGGTTGGTGTAGACGACCACCTCTTCGCCGCTGAGCTTGCGGCTGGCCGGATCGAGTGAGGCCTTGATCTGGTAGTCCGCACGATTCTGCCAGAACAACGGGCCGGGCTTGCCGCTGGCCGAACGGTACGCCGTCGCCGGCTGCGGATAGTCGAACGGCGCAAAGGTCTGCAGCGGATCGAAATTCGACGCGCCGGAAGCTGCTGCGGCATGTGACGGCGTGGCTGCTGCGCATAGCAGCGACACACAAATGCCAAGGTAGGAAAGTGTGGGGATTCGCATGCATAAATTCCGGGGGAGGGGATGTGGCATCAGGCGTGCTGTGGGAGCGACCTCAGTCGCGATGCTCTGCGCTTGTCATCCCTGCTTTCGCAGGGATGGCAAGCGCAGTAGTCGCACGCAGGGGATGCGCCGGTTTCAGCGTGGCGGCAAGACGTTCAACAGTTCGTAGCACGCACCCATGGTGTGATAGTCGGTCTTGCCTGCCGGGCTTTTTTCGTCGTCGATCTTGCGGTTGTCGCCGGTGAGGATGCGATACCAGGCGCCGTAGCGATGGTCGATGAAATGCTGCCACGCATACGCCCACAATTTCCCGTACCAATCGTCATAGACGGCCAGACCGGTACGCGCGTGGAGCAATGCAGCGGCAGCCAGCGATTCGGCCTGCACCCAGAAATACTTGTCGTCGTCGCATACGCTGCCATCCGGGGCGAAGCCATAGCTGATGCCGCCGTGCTCGGTGTCCCAGGCGCGTGCCAGCGCGGTGTCGAACAGGTGCATCGCTGTCGGCAGCAGCCAGTTTTCCTCGCGCCCGCGTTCCAGCAGCAACGGCTCAAGGATCAGCAGCAGCTTGGCCCATTCGGTCTGGTGGCCGGGCTGAAAACCCCAGGGGCGGAACAGGTGTTTCGGATCGTCCCGGTGATAGTCCCAGTCGATGTTCCAGTGGCTGTCGTAGTGTTCCCACACCAGGCCAGCGGTTTGCTCCGATACCAGGTCACCGGCCCTGGCGGCATGGCGGCGCGTCATGCGATCGGCCAGCATGAGTGCGCGTTCCAGGTAACGCGGTTCGTCGCTTGCCTGATAGGCGGCGAGCATCGCCTCGCACATATGCATGTTCGCGTTCTGGCCGCGGTAGCTGCTGAAGTTCCAGTCCGCGTCGGCCTCATCCCGATACAGTCCGGCGTCGGCATCCCAATAGCGTTGCTCCAGCAACTGCCAGGTTTCATCCATCCAGGCGGTAGCTTTGGCGATCCCGGCCTTGCGCGCGGTGGCATAGGCGAGCAGCACGAACGCCACGCCGTAAGCATGGTTGGTGCGGTCTTCCGGCTGACCATCGCGGATCGTCCAGGCGTAACCGCCGGTGCGCGAATCACGATGCACGTCGCGCAGATAGCGCAGGCCGTGCCGCACCGCATCGAGATACTCCTGCTTGAGCGCGGCGGATTCATCGAACTCGATCGCCGCCATCGCGTAGTTGAAGATGAAGCGCGTGCTGGAGACCAGGTGCCGATGGTGGCGATCGTAGATCGTGCCGTCGTCCTTGAAGTAGTGGAAAAATCCACCAGCCGGATCGATCGCACGCGGGTGATAGAACGCCATGGTCTGCGCGATATGCCCACGCAGGAAAGTTTCGGAATGGAAGTCTGGTGTAGCGGGCAGCGTGCTCATGCGTGTTCATCCATGAAGGCCAGCACTTCGTCCTCGTGTGGCATCGCGGTGAACGAGCCCTGGCGGGTCACGGTCAATGCGCCGCAGGCGGCGGCGAAGCGCAGTATCGAGTGCAGACGTGGCAGCTCGGTCACCAGCTGGTCGATCCGTTCGGGCGCGGTTTCCAGGCCGGCCAGCCGGCACAGCAGGCCGCCGACGAAGGCGTCGCCGGCGGCCGTGGTATCGACCGCCTCGACCGGGTAGCAGGGCAGTTCGCCATCGGCATCGGGATGAAACCAGCGTAACGGCTCGGCACCGTCGGTCACCACCAACAGCCGGGTGTGGCCGAGCCACAAGCGGTCGAGTGCAGCCTGTTCACCATCTTCTGCGAGCCATGCAAACTCCTCCGCGCACATCTTCACCACGTCGGCCAGATGCAGTGCTGGCCACAACAGAGGATGCGGATCGACTTCGGATGGCCACAGCGCCGGACGCAAATTGATGTCGAAGCTGACGAGAGCGCCGGCATTGCGCGCGCGCTGCATGCCTTCGCGAGTGGTCGCCGCGAGCGCTGGATCGGTCATGCTGTTGGAACACACATGGAACACCGCTACATCGCGAAATGTATCGGCGCGAAAGTCGGTGGGCCGGAACAGCAGGTCGGCCGTCGCTGATCGGTAGAAGCTGAAGCTGCGTTCGCCATGCGCATCCAGCGTGACGAACGCGAGCGCGGTATTGCCCGCATCGGTACGCGCGATGTCGTCGGTACCCACGCCCACCCGACGTAGGCTGTCGTGCAGGAAGTCGCCGAATGGATCGCGCGCCAGCATGCCGGCAAAGCGCGCTACGCCCCCGAGTCGCGCCACCGCCACCGCCACGTTTGCAGGCGCACCACCGGCAAACGGCAGGAAGCGCTGCGCAAAGCCATGACCGTCATTGCCCTCGGCATGAAAGTCGATCAGTGCCTCGCCAAAACAGAGAATCGGTCGCGTCGTCATGATCTTGGTTTCTGAGTATGAATAGTGAAGCGTTGCAGCGTCATTGCCGTCGAAGCCGATTTAGTCACCGACGCGCACCCTGGAGCCGCGGACGCCATAGAAGAGGATGTACAGGTAGCACAGCAGTGGCACGAAGAAGGCATGTTGCAGGCCCATGTAATCGGCGAACAAGCCCTGTACGTAGGGCAGCACTGCGCCGCCCACAATTGCCATGATGAGAAGGCTGGAGGCCTTGCTGGTCAGCGGCCCCAGATGTTCGATGCCCAGCGCGAAGATGGTCGGGAACATGATCGAGTTGAACAGTCCGATCGCGATGATGCTGTACACCGCCGCATCGCCAGAGCTCACCATGGTAGTGATTACCAGCAATGCATTGATCGCGGCGAAGATAGTCAGCAGCACGCGTGGCGAGATTTTCGCCATCAGCGCCGAGCCGATAAAGCGACCGACCATTGCGCCGAGCCAGTAAAAGGACACGTAGTGCGCAGCCTGCTGCTCACTCATGTGGCCGATGTTCGGCATCGACAGGTAGTTGACCATGAAGCTGCCGATCGACACCTCGGCGCCGACGTAGAAAAAGATGCCGAGCACCCCGAACAGTACGTGCGGATGGCGCAGCACTTCGAGGAAGCCGTGCCGCTCGTGGTCGCCCTTGTCGGTGGCCTCGGTCAGGGCGGGCAGACGAAATAGCCACACAAAAATCGCTAGCAGAAACAGCACCACAGCCAAGCCGATATACGGGCCCTGCACCGCATGTGCCTGCTGGGTTTGATAGACCAGCTGCTGTGGCGCAGCCAGGGTGGCCAACTCCGTGGGAGTCTTGACGACATTGGACAGGATCAGCAGGCCGCCGAACCAGGGCGCCAGAAAGGTGCCAAAAGAATTCAGCGCCTGCGCCAGCGTCAGCCGGCTGGAGCTGGTTCTCTCCGGGCCAAGCAGGGCCACGTAGGGATTGGCCGCTACTTGCAGCACGGTGATGCCGGTAGCGAGCACGAACAGCGCACCGAGAAACGCGGGATACAGATGAAGGTCGGCGGCAGGCCAGAAACCGAGGGCGCCGAGCCCGGCGATCGCCAGTCCGACGACGATGCCCTTCTTGTAGCCCACGGCGGCGATCAGCCATCCTGCGGGCAACGCCATCAGGAAGTAGGCGCCGAAGAACGTGAACTGCACCAGCATCGCCTGCGCGTAATCGAGCTGGAAAATCGACTTCAGATGTGGGATCAGAATGTCGTTCAGGCAGGTCAGGAAGCCCCACATGAAGAAAATCGTGGTGAGCACACCCATCGCCATCGGGTAGTCGGTGTATCGCTCACGCCCGGCCGAGAGATGCGGCGCGATGGGCTGCGAGAGTGGAGCTGTAGTGGAGGCCATGCGGTCTTTTCCCCTGGAGCAGATCAGGCTGTGGGTGGCGCGCAGCTGCTTTCACGCACCACCAGTTGCACCGGTGCGATGGTCTGGCGACTGTCGGCCTGAGGTTCCTGCAATCGCTGCAGAATCAGTTGTGCGGCTTGCTGGCCGCGTTCATGCGGAGCGGTCGACAAGGTGGTGAGCGGCGGCATGCCCAGCGCCGCTTCGGCGATATCGTCGAAGCCGGTCAATGCGAAATCCTGGCCTGGGCGCAGTCCCCGCTGGTTGAGTCCGAGCATCAACCCCAGCGCCACCGCGTCGTTGTAACAGACCGCCGCCGTAGGTGTGGCTGCGCTGGTGAACAAGGCAGCGGTTTGATGAGCTGCTTCAAGTCGGGTTGGCGCACATTCGATCCGCCACTGCGGCTCGATCGGCAGGCGGGCCGACTGCATCGCCTGGACATAGCCGGCGTGGCGCTGATGACATGAGCTGGAATCGCGGTGGCCACCGAAGAACGCAATCCGCCGATGACCGCGGGCGATCAGGTGTTCAGTGGCCAGGCGGGCACCATGTTCGTTGTCCAGCATCAGTTGGTCCCAGTGTGCAAACTCGGGCAGGGCGCCGCCCAGCTCGCGGTTGAACAGCAGCAGGGGTGAACGTGCGCCCACCGCCGCCAGTACGTCATGCGCGTTGCTGTGTTCGGCTGGCGACAGGATGATGCCGCCCGGACCATGTTCCAGCAGCGAGCTCAGCACGGCCTGCTCGCGCGCTGGCGATTCACCCGTGCAGCCGAGCAGGGTGACGAAGCCGGCCTCGCCCAACGTCTGATCCACGCCTGCAGCAAATTCGGCGAAGAAGGGATTGGCCAGATCGTTCAGTACCAGCGCAATGCTCGACGAGGTCCGCCGGCGCAGGTTGGCAGCGGACCGGTTGTAGACGTAACCTTGCAGGCGGAGTTCTTCCTCGACCCTCGCGCGAGTATGCTTATTCACCAGCGGACTGCCACGCAGCACCAGCGATATGGTGGCGCGCGACAAATCGCAACCGGCAGCGATGTCGTTCAAGGTCACTTTTCGGCCGATCGGGGTATGGCTGGACATCACGCTCTACCAGATTAGAACGATCTAAATGTAACTTATCGACGGAGATGTGCACGTCGCGACGCAACATGCGTCGTGACGAAATGGATGTTAGCGTATCAACCTGGATCGATCTAAATATGAGGTTGAGATGACTGTCCGGTTGCGCCGCTTACTACCCTGTTTGCTCAGTGCCTCGCTCGGCCTTGTCGGTGCCGTACCCGCGGCTTATGCGGCGGAGCTTGCCGGCGGGCATGCCGCAGAGGTCGATCCGCGCATCGGCACCGGCGGCGATGGCCACACTTTTCCCGGCGCGACCGTGCCGTTCGGCATGATCCAGCTATCGCCGGACACCGCGATGCCCGACTTCAAGCATGCCTACAAGTGGGCCGCGGGTTACCAGTACGGCGACCCCACCATCATGGGTTTCTCGCACACGCACTTCTCCGGCTCGGGCCATTCGGACCTTGGCGACGTGCTGGTAATGCCGATCGCCGGTGACGTGCAGCTGGAGCCCGGCGATCCGACCAAGCCGGGCAGTGGCTACCGCTCACGTTTCAGCCATGCCAGCGAAGTGGTGCAGGCGGGTTACTACGCGGTGACGCTAAGCGATTACGGTGTTCGTGCCGAACTTACCGCCGGGCAGCGGGTGGGCTGGCATCGCTACACCTTCCCGCAGGGCAAGCCGGCCCACGTGCTGCTCGACCTGCGCCCGAGCTTTTACGACTACCCTGGCAAGGTGCTGTGGGCCAGCCTGCGCGTGCATCCCGACGGCACGGTCACCGGCTGCCGCGAGACGCGCGGCTGGGCGCCGGGTCGCGAGTTGTGTTTCGCGATGCGCTTCTCGCAGCCTATGACGTCGCGCGAGTTGAGCAACCGCGAGACGGACGTCGTCTACAAGGGCTTCCAGGGGCCGGGCAACCAGCCAGAGGATCACGACGCGCAGAACGGCCGCGCGCTGGTCGGTGTGTTCGATTTCGGCCAGCTGAAGCAGCCGCTGCTGGTGAAGGTGGCGATCTCGCCGGTGAATGAGGCGAACGCCATTGCCAACCTCGATCAGGACGGCACGGGCTGGGACTTCGATGCCCGTCACGCCGAAGCGACCGCGGCATGGAACAAGGCGTTGTCGGTGATCGACGTGGCCGGCTCGTCGGCGCAGCGCACCGGCTTCTACACCTCGCTGTACCACGCGATGCTGGCGCCTACGCTGAGCATGGACGTCAACGGCGAGTACCGTGGGCCCGACCATGCCGTGCATCACGCCGACGGCTTCCAGTTCTATTCCAGCTGGTCGATGTGGGACGTCTACCGCGCTGAAGAGCCGCTGATGGTGCTGCTGCGCCCCGACCTCAGCACGCAGTTCATCCGCTCGCTGATCGCATCGCAGCAAGCCAGCCCGTTCGGCATGTTGCCCGTGTGGGCGTACCAGGGGCTGGAGACTTGGTGCATGACCGGCTATCACGCGGTGGCGATCATTGCCGATGCTTACGTCAAGGGCGTGCGGGGTTTCGATAGCGACAAGGCGCTGAAGGGGATGGTCTCCACCGCGACCTATGGCGGCTACGGCGACCTCGCTGACTACATGAAACTCGGTTACGTGCCGATCGACAAGGAAGTGGAAGCTGCCTCCAAGACCCAGGAATACGCCTATGACGATTGGGCGGTAGCGCAGATGGCCAAGGCAATGGGCAAGCACGACATCGCCGCCACGTTCGAAAAGCGCGCTACCAACTGGCGCAACGTGTGGGATCCGAAGACCGATTTCATGCGCGCGAAGTTGAGCAACGGCCAGTTCCGCGAACCGTTTGATCCCAACTTCGCCGGCTACGGCAGCGACTACACCGAGGCCAATGCCTGGCAGTACTCCTGGTACGTGCCGCAGGACGTGGCTGGGTTGATTGGCGCGATGGGCGGTGATACGAAATTCGTCACCAAGCTCGATCAGGTATTCGATGCGAAGGTCGATCCGGCGCAATTCAAAGACGTGGAGGACATCACCGGCTTGATCGGCTGGTACGCGCACGGCAACGAGCCGAGCCACCACATCGCCTACCTGTACGACTACGCCGGTGCGCCGTGGAAGACGCAGCAGCGGCTCAAGCAGATCATGGACAGCCAGTACGACACGCGGCCGGATGGCCTGGTGGGCAACGATGACCTCGGCCAGATGTCGGCCTGGTACATCTTTACCGCGCTCGGCTTCTATCCAGTGACGCCGGCCAGTGACGAGTACGCGATCGGCCGGCCGTTCGTGCCGAAGGCGGCGATCCATCTTCCCAACGGGCACACCTTCACCGTGGTGGCCGATAACCTGGACGACGCGCATCCGTATGTCGGCGCGGTCACCCTCAACGGCAAGCCGCTGGCACGGGTCTACCTGCACCACGCCGAGATCCTCGCCGGTGGCGAACTGCACTTCACCATGCAGGCCGCACCGGACAAGCAGTGGGGGCAGGCCGATACGGCCAGGCCGACGGCAACGAGTCGCTACGGCGAATGAGTCGGCGGTAGGCGATTCGTTACCTTCACGGCTGATAACGACCGGCTCGATCTGAGCCGGTCGCAGCCTTGGCTAGCCGATGGGCGATCCACCAAAAGATGCCAGAATGCGCTGGGTCTTTTTCCTGTGGGTTTTGCTGATGCTGCGAGCCATATGAAAGTCACAGAAGTGATGCGCTGGCGAATCGCCGGATTGCTGCTGGCGGTGCTGGTCATCGTGGCGCTGCCGTATGTCGTCACGCTGGCCAATACCCGGGGCACGCAAAAGGCCGTCGACTGGGTGATTCGTTCGAACGCGATAAAGTCGCTGACCTATCAGGTCGCTTACGTGATCCGTGACAGCGAGGCGGCGAGCTACCGGCTGCTGGCCGGTGACGGCAACGATCTGACGCGGCAACGTGCGCAGCGTGCCAGCACCGAAATGCCGGGGCTGCTACAACAATTGCGCGCCATGGCGCGGGACAATCCCGAGCAGGAAGTTCAGATCAGTGCGCTGGAAAGCGGTATCAATGGCCGCCTTGCGTTGATGGCGCAGGCATTGACGCGGTTGCAGCAAGCGAATCCGGCGGGGGCGCGGCAATCGTTGCGCGATGCGGGCGACCTGTTCAAGATCAATTCGTCGATTGCCAACATCGTGCAAACCGAAGACAAGCTGTTGCAGGATCGTCAAGCGCTAGCTCGACGACAAATCTTCAATACCAGCACCGTGCTTACGATTACTGCGCTGGCGCAGCTGTTGCTGCTGACGATCATCGTGGCCACCTCCGAGCGGCAGATTGGCCGGCGCCAGGTGGCAGAGACCCGCGAGAGCCGTGCCGAGCTGCGTTCGGAACTGATTTTGCAGGCCGTGCGCGAACCGATCGCCTTGTTCGACGAGAACCTTTGCAGCCTGCTGGCGAATACTGCTTTTTGCGAGTTGTACGGCCTGGACCCGCAACGTCGCTCGCAGCCACTGGCACAGATGGGCGAGGGCGCCTGGAGCGACAGCGTCTTGCTGCAACGGCTTACCGATGTGCTGTTGCGCGATCGCGAACTGTGGGACTACGACATGATCCAGCGCACGGTCGATGGGGTCGATCGGCATGTCGTGATCAACGCGCGCCGATTACAGCAGGGCGATAACATGATGCCGGCGCTGTTGCTGACGGTCAGCGATGTCACCACGCGTGCGCTGGTCGAGCAGCAGGTGAACGAGCTCAACCGCCAGCTCGAGGGCAAGGTGACCCAGGTCTCCGACGTCAATCGCGAGCTGGAGGCGTTCAGCTATTCGGTCTCGCACGATCTGCGCGCACCGTTGCGCCACATCGCCGGATTTGCACGCAAGCTGGAACAGCACCTGGGCGAGCTCCTGGACGACAAGGGCCGCCATCATGTCGAGGTCATCGCCAGTTCGGCGCAGCGCATGGCGTTGTTGATCGATGACCTGCTGGTGTTCTCGCGGCTCGGCCGTGGCGCCTTGCGCCTGCAGGCGGTAGATATGCAATCGCTGGTTGACGAGGCGCGGGCACTGGCCGAATCGGGTGTGCGGGATCGGCGTATCGTGTGGACCGTCGCCCCGCTGCCGATGGTGATCGGCGATGAGAACATGTTGCGCACGGTATGGCAGAACCTGTTGAGCAACGCGGTCAAATACACCGGTCAGTGTGAGGTGGCGCGCATTGAGGTGAGCATGCAGCAGGATCGCAATGGTGATTACCAGTTCACCGTGGCCGACAATGGTGCCGGCTTTGACATGCAATACGCCGACAAGTTGTTCGGTGTATTCCAGCGCCTGCATCGGCCATCGGAATTTCCAGGCAATGGCATCGGGCTGGCCAATGTGCGGCGAATCGTAACCCGCCACGGCGGCCGCGTATGGGCCGAGGCCGAGTTGGGAAACGGCGCCCGTTTTCATTTTTCGCTGCCAGCCACCGATTTGGCCGGCGCACGAACCTGAGGTCCGAATATGAACAAGCGTGAGCTGCGCACCATCTTGCTGGTCGAAGACAGCCAGGCCGACGCCGAAATGGCGATGGATGCGTTGAGCGACGCCCATCTGGCCAACCCCGTAGTGCATGTGGAAGACGGGGTGGACTGTCTGGATTATCTTTATTCGCGTGGCGCGTGGGCAACCCGCGGCTCGGTCGATCCGGCGGTCGTGCTGCTGGACATCAAGATGCCGCGCATGAATGGGTTCGAGGTGTTGACCAGGATGCGCGCCGATGAACGGCTGCGCAGGATTCCGGTGGTCATCCTGTCGTCTTCTCGCGAAGAGAGCGATCTTGCGCGCAGTTGGGATCTGGGTGCGAATGCTTATGTGATCAAGCCAGTCGATGTCGATCAATTTTTCGAGGCGGTACGCACGCTGGGGCAGTTCTGGGCGGTCATCAATCAAGCGCCGGAGCAGGCTTGATCAGGCGCGTTGCAGAGGTCGTATTGCGCGGTTCGTGACTGGCGTACGCGCCAGGGAAAGCAGAAACACACGGGGGGAACCAACATGCAAAACCGGCAAACTCAGCCCATATCGACGATACGTGTGCTGCAGGTTGAGGATAGCGAACTCGATGCCGAGCTGATGTTGGCCGAGCTCGAGGGCGACGGCATCATTTATGAGGCCCAACTGGTCGACGACGAGTCACGTTTTGTCGCCGCCCTGCGGGATTTCAAGCCGCACATCGTGCTGTCCGATCTCAGCATGCCCGGTTTTTCCGGCCAGCATGCACTTGAGCTGCTGCGTCAGCACGATGAAGATCTGCCATTTATTTTCGTCTCTGCCACGCTGGGCGAGGAGGCGGCGATCGAGGCACTGCGCAACGGTGCCACCGATTACATTCTCAAGCAGAATCCGGCCCGGCTGGCCAGCGCGGTGCGTCGTGCGCTGGCCGAGGCCGAGGTGCGCCGCGCCCGTCGCCGCGCCGAAGGGGAGCTGATCCGCGCGCAACGCTTCGAGAGTCTGGCGATGCTCGCTGGAGGCCTCAGCCACGATCTGCGCAACCTGCTGCAACCGCTGTTGCTGGCTGGCGACAGCCTGCAGGATTATCACGACGACCCGCGCCTGGCGCGGCTGGGCAACCTGGTGCGCGACTGCGGCAAGCGTGGACTGGATATGGTGCAGTCGATGCTGTCGTTCGCCCGTGGTGCGCGGCGTGCCGAACAGGTGCGATTGGGCGGGTTGCTCAACGCGCTCAGCCTGCTGCTGCAGGGAAGTGTGCCGCGCGCGGTAGCAATGGAGCTGGTTGTCGAGGATCCGGAGCTATGGTTCGAGGGCAACCACACCGAGCTGCAGCAGTGCCTGCTCAATCTGTGCCTGAATGCGATCCAGGCGATGCCTGATGGCGGCGAGTTGCGCATCGAGGCCGCGCAGGCCCAGCTGCTGGAAGATTTCTTCCTGCCAGAAGAGGAGCCGCGGCTGTGCCGCTATCTGCGTATGAGCGTGATCGACAGCGGTCCCGGCATGGATGAATCAGTCCTGGAGCACTTGTTCGAACCGTTTTTCACGACCAAGGAGGCCGGCACCGGGTTGGGTCTGGTCTCGTGTAAGCGGATCATCGGTAGCCATGGCGGGGTGATGCGCGTGGACAGCGCGCTGGGTCGTGGTACCCGTTTCGATCTCTACATCCCGCTAGAGGGGCTGGCTGCCGATGCGGAGCTGCTGGATCTGCAGGACACCCTTGAGGGCATGGCCGAAACCGTCCTGGTCGTGGTCGAGGAGGCCGGCCAGCTGTCCTTGCTGGTGGATACCCTCTCCGCTTACGGTTACCAGGCGCATGCCAGCCAGAGCGGTACCGCCGCACTACAGTGGATCGAGGCCTGCGGCCTGCCCGAACTGGTGGTGCTGGACGCCGACATGAACCTGCTTACCGGCGTGCGCACGATCGCTGCACTGCACGACCGTGGCTACGCCGGCGCCGTGATCCTGCTGGCTCGATCTGACACACCACCGGATCTGCACGAACTGCCACCGCTGGAGCACCTCTACGTGGTGGACAAGCCAGTGGTCACCCAGGCGTTGTTGCGCACGTTGCGCAAGGCGTTGGGGGCCGCAGGCAATGGCGGGTGAGTGGGTTGCTGCGGGAGCTGATGACCAATCACGACTACCGACATGGCAATTCACGGAAGAGCCATGTTGACGTACTACCTCGATCTGGCCCTGCGCAGTTGTCGGCGCAGCAAGGTGCTCACGGCGCTCGTCGTGGTGTTGATGGGTTTCGGTGTGGCCACCTGCATGATCACCTATGCTGTGTTTCGCGCCACGGCGGCCGATCCGATACCGTGGAAATCGAATCAGTTGTTCGTGCCGCAGATCGACAACTTCGGCCCCGTGCACAACTACGAGAATAATCCGCCGGATCTACTCAACTACACGGACGCTGTGGCGTTACTGCACGCTCACCAGGCACGTCGGCAGTCGCTGCTCTACGCGATCAGATTGACGGTCGTGCCCGATGAGCAACAACGACAGCCGTTCTCGCTGCCAGGCGATGCGGTCAGTAGCGATTTCTTCGCAATGTTCGATGTGCCGTTTCGTTATGGCAGCGGCTGGAGCATGGCTGATGACGATCAGCGCACTGCCGTGGTGGTGATCAGCGACGCGCTCAACCAGCAACTGTTCGGTGGTGCCAACAGCGTAGGCCGTGAGATCACTCTGGATACGCACAGTTATCGCATCGTCGGTGTACTTGGTGGGTGGAATCCGCGCCCGCGATTCTTTGATGTGAGCAGCTCCGGATATCCCTTCAGTAATCCCGGACAGATCTATATCCCGTTCAGTCGTGCCGTCGATTTGCAGAAGAGCACCAGCGGAAGTACGGTTTGCAGCGGCGACGGAAGCAACCTCGTGAGCGCGGGCTGGGATGCCTTCCTGCGTGGGGAATGCGGGTGGATCGATGCCTGGGTGGAGCTGCCAACGTCGGCGGATGCAGAACGCTATCGTGAGTACCTGAGCAACTACGCGGCCGAGCAGCAGCGTATGGGCCGCTTTGCGTGGGCTCCCAACGTGCGCCTACGTAATGTCGTTCAGTGGCTCGATATCGAGCATGTGGTGCCAAAGGCATCGAAGCTTTCTTTGATTGTCTCCTTCAGCTTTCTGCTCATCTGCCTGGTCAATGCGGTGGGCTTGCTGTTGGCGCGGTTCATGCGCCGCGCACCGGAAATCGGTGTGCGCCGGGCATTGGGCGCGTCTCGCGGCGCGATCTATCAGCAGTTTCTGATCGAGGCGGCGGCGATCGGTCTGGCCGGCGGTGTGCTGGGATTGGCGCTGACCTGTATCGGCATGCAAGGTGTCGGTCTGGTGTTCGAGCCGCAGATCGCCGAGCTGGCACATCTGAACGGGCCGCTGATGCTTTTGACTTTGCTGGTCGCGCTCGGCGCCACGGTGATCGCGGCGTTTTACCCCAGCTGGCGGGCGGCGCAGGTGCAGCCCGCGTGGCAGCTGAAATCCAATGGATGATGGTGCGTTGAACTGGCGTAGCGACATGATGCAGGTCCGGCCGATTCTCGCCGCGCTGCGCCGGCACAAGGCGGCCACGATACTCATCGTGTTGCAGATCGCGCTGACGCTGGCCATCGTCAGCAATGCGCTCTTCATCGTGCAAACCAGGATCGTGCATCTGTCGCGTCCGACCGGAGTGGACGAAGCACATCTATTCGTCATCAAGAATGAGTGGGTGGGCAAGCTGGATGCCGCGCAGGTCGATGCGCAGATGCGCGCCGACCTGGCCATGCTGCGCAACTTGCCTGGCATACGCGATGCGTTCGCGAGCGAGGCTTACCCGCTGGGAGGTGGCTGGGGCTGGCTGGAGTCCATCAAGTGGCAGCCCGAGAAGCAGCGGCATCAGTTGGCGGTCATTTACTTCGCCGATGAGCACGCGCTGGCGACCTTTGGCATCACGCTGATCGCAGGCCGCAACTTTCACGCCGACGAGATCGGCCGTATCGGCCTTTACGACACCGCCGCGCCCCCCGTCGTCATCATCACGCGTGATCTGGCGCAGAAGCTTTTCCCTGATGGTTCCGCGCTGGGCCGGATGGTTTATCTGGCGGGTGGTCCGACCACCATCATCGGCATCGTCGATCGTTTGCAGGGGCCGTTTGCTGGCAGTACCACGCGCTCGATTGATGACGATCAGATCCTGGTGCCCGCGTATCTGGACGATCCGGCCCGTTGCGACTATCTGGTGCGTGCACAACCAGGTCAGCTGGCAACGGCAATGCGTGCAGCGTCCAAGGCGTTGCTGGCACTGAACCGCATGCGCGTGATCAACCCGGGCGCGGGCATGATCGCGCTGACGGACGCTCGAGCACAGAGCTACGCAGGCGATCGTGGCGTGGCGATCATGATGGGCGTGGTCTGTCTCATGCTGCTACTGGCGACAGCTGGTGGCATTGTCGGCCTGAGCAGTTTCTGGGTCAGCCAGCGGCGCAGGCAAATAGGCATCCGACGAGCGTTGGGCGCAACGCGCCGCGACATTCTTCGCTACTTCCAGACCGAGAATTTCCTGATCGTCAGCGGCGGCATCGTGCTGGGTTCACTGCTTGGCGTGGCAGCGAATCTGACACTGATGACGTACTGGGAATTACCGCGGATGCCGCTCGGCGTACTGTTGCTTGGCGCAGTGCTGCTGTGGCTGCTTGGTCAACTGGCGGTGCTTGGTCCGGCTCGTCGCGCAGCGGCCGTGCCGCCGGTGGAGGCGACGCGATCGCTGTGACGGGGCCTGGGACGGTCAGCTTCGCAGCCTGCTATCCGCGTCAATCAATGCCGAGCTTCTTTAGCTTGTAGCGCAGGGGGGGGGGGCTGGGTAAGAGGTGCTTGGGCAAGCTCAGATTCATTTTTCGCCTCCTCCGACGCCATCTCGGAGCATCAGAAAATGAACCTGGCCGCTCAATCGTATGCGTGCTTCGCGGCGTCATTAGAACCTTGCGCAACGTGACCAATGGCCGCCGCCATTCCCATTGCTCCGGCGGACTGTGCACCGCTTCCATCCACCCTGGCGAAAACCTCGCGGCACGTAAAAATGACCGTACAACCACAGGCAAGCTTCGCCGGCTCGTAAACCGCCATACGGCCCATGACCATAAAATCAGGGGCACCTCCGCTTACCAGCGGGAAAGAACCACCATGTGTAGGACAAAAGGCTCTGTCGCCCATCAGGCAGTGATTTTTGTCGATGATGGGAAATCCACTCGCTTCCAGCATGACGCCTCCACCGGTATGGGAGTCGCCTTGTCGGATGGCTCCGTAACGTGTCATGCATAGCCTCCTGCCGTATCAGTTAAACCTCGTCCTTAATGAGCATGAGCATTCGCCCCATCACCCGACCGCCTACCCTCGTTCTACCTTTTCCACTCCCTTTGGCGGAATAAGACGAGCCTGAAAGATGGGTAGGGATAAGCTGCTCTGGCCTTCTGGGGGCGTCTACTGAAGGCGGAGCGTGTGAAGAGTCTCTACAGGCAGTCGCCCACGACAGATTCCACCGTTGCGCCGGTATCTCACTTCACCGTTGCATCCAGCGCCTCAGTCAATGCCGAGCTTCTTCAGCTTGTAACGTAGCGTGCGAAACGTGAGGCAGAAGCTTTCTGGTGGCGGCGGTCTCGCTTTAGCGGGACTCTTCCAGCGCGTTGACGATGGCGGTGTGCTCGAGATTGCTGATGTAGTCGTCCAGGCCGCCATTTGCGTCAGCTGCGGGCGTTACGGATGCAGGTTTTCGGGCGCCCTGCCGTGACCCTGACGTGGGTTGCGCTTTGGCAGCATCAGTTCGCTTCGTCACGCTAATTATCACGGCCACCGCTTGTTCCAGGCCATTCTCAAGCGGGTCAAGCGCACTGATGCGCAGCTGTATTCGGCGCTAGCCGTGCGCGCTCAGCACGGCTGTTGAGGCCGCTTTTTCCTATGCTCTTGGTATCTATGGTGCGAGACAGTGGTTTGGCTGCTCACGCGGGACAAATTACCGCTGCCCCTGGACCCGGACGCGAATTACCTCAAGGTTGACCTTGCGCAGATAGCGCGGAATATTTCGCCACATCGAATGAAAGCCGTAGCCGCCGTTCTGGAGTTCGTCGAGTGCTTCTTCGCGCGTCCAATTCTGGTAGACCATGCGGTACATCGCGCTGACCAGGCCGGTACGGTCAGCGCCGTGCTGGCAGTGAATCAGCACTGGGCCCGCTTGTTCGGCGTGACGAATATCGAGCAACGCCTGCACCACGTCATCGTCCTCGACATGCCAGGTATGCATCGGAATGCGCTTGAGCGTAATGCCGGTATCACGCAGGATTTTTTCGTCGGAATGGAATGCTCGAAAACTGATGACCGTGTGAATACCCAACGCATGCAGTTGCACCGCACTGGGTTTTAGTGGCTGCTCGCTGCGGTACAAATGATCGGTGATGCGATAGAAATTTCCTTGCGGATCGATCAGGGTCGCCCAACGGGGGTTGCGTTCAGTAGTCATGCCTGGCTTGGTGTTGTGATCAGCAATAGCGATGGTCAAAGAGGTCGGGGCAGCGTCGATGGGTGTCATGTTCGTCGATGCTTGCGCGGTTCGCGCCAGGACAGCCACAGCATGAGCACGACGATCACCGAGAACGTCCAGTAGTCCTGCGGTAGCGGACCCCACCAGCGTTTATGCCACGGCGCCCATTGTGGTGTGAGATTGGCGATACCGTAGGCTGGGTTCAACGCGAACCACAAGAAATCCTCGGTCAGCCAGAACAACATGATGCAACCGATGGCGCGCGCTTCGGCGCGCCACGACCAGTGCCCCATGAACACCATGGGAAAGTGGAAGAACAGCGCAACGCAGGGAAATATCCAGGCGTGGTACCCGGTCATCGCGCGACCGCCCCAGAAAATATCCAGTAGCCAATGGCGCTCGATGCGCCACGTAGGCAGTGCGGAAGCCCAGCCATGGGCACCTTCCACCTGAATTTCCACGTTGGCGAAGAAATAAGCCAGCAGCAACGTCCAGGCGATGGTTAGCCACAGTCTGCCGGGACGACGCAAAAAGTCGTTGGATGCGGATGACGTCATCAGATCATGGCCAACTGGTCGAGCACGATCTTCACCACGTCGCGCGCGGCGTGGGGCTTGCCTAATGCGCGGGCGCGCTGCGCCATCCGATCGAGCTGATCTGGCTGGGCCACCAATTGGCGTATCCGCCACCTCAGCGCGATATCGTCGATCGCCTTGAGTGCGGCGCCTTGCTCAAGCAGAAAATCGGCATTGCGCTCCTCCTGCCCAGGGATCGGCGCATTGACGATCATCGGCTTACCCATCGCCAGGCACTCGGCTGTGGTGAGCCCGCCAGGCTTGGTGATAACCACGTCGGCGCACGCCATCAGGCGTTCCACGTGATCGGTAAAGCCCCGCGGAAATAGACGACCCGGATAACGTGCGGCCAATCCTTGTAGTGCGTCGAGCGTGGCGGTATTTCTACCGGCCAGCACGATGAGCTGAAACTCGCCTTCCGGTGCCAATAACTGTTCGGCGACGCGTTCAAGCTTACCCATGCCGGCGCCGCCGCCCATCAGCAGATACACCTGTCGCTGCGGATCGACACCCGCCTCAGCGGCGCAGGCGGCGCGATCAAGGCTGGCAGCGAAGGCCGGCATGACCGGAATGCCCGTGGCATGGATATTTTTCGCCTCGATGCCCGCCGCCTGCATGCGAAAGGCAATTTCCTCATTCGCTGCAAAGTAGCCGGCCATATGCGGAACGACCCACATGCGATGCAGATCGAAATCGGTCACTTGCGCCCACACAGGCACGTGTAGCCGGTCGCGGCGTATCTCGTGCATCAGTATTTCTGCGGGCAGGAAATGCGTGCAGATGATGGTATCGGGGCCAAAGTCCCCAATGGCCTTGCGCAGTGCGCGTGTGTTCAGGCGTTCCATCGCACGACGTAGCTTCTGTATCGGCGAGTTGGGTCGCGCCTCGGAGCTTGCGGTGTAAAGCATGCCCCATAACTGCGGATGCTTGTTGACCAGCTGAATATAGAAGTCGGCGTAGATCTTTCTGAAACTGGCCGGTACAAACTGCATCACGTCCAGATGCATGGCGCTGACGCCGGCATGTTCCTCCGCGTAGCAACGCAGGGCCTCCGCGGCACGAACGTGGCCGGCGCCGGCCGAGACACTCAACAACAGAACTTTCTTGTTCATGGAACCCGTCACGAGAGGAATCGAGGCCGCACACGTCTCAGCCGAAGCTGTCATGCCGGAAACGCAAAAGGTGGCAGAGCCAGCGCCTTGAAAAACCACCGGGGTGGATTCAACGACAAAGTGAGACGCTTGGAGGGGCGAAAAAGGTGCTCATGCATGGGCTTATGCGAATATTTCTTCGCACACCAGAGCCCATCCCGCATTCGCTTCGGCAGGTAGTTGATCACCAAGCCGGTGAAGAGGGGAATCAGAAAAATCTCAAAAGGCTGTGCTCGCAATCGAGTTGGCGAGCGCTGCCGCAGCCTTTTCGGGCATGTTTTTCGAAAAGTGAGCGTTCTTACTTGCTGTGACGGATCCTCACCGGCACTCTCCAACGAAAGATCCCAGCGTTGCGCTGGGATCTCATCTTCACCGTTGAATTCAGCGCGTCAGTCGATGCCGAGCTTCTTCAGCTTGTAGCGCAGGGCGCGGAACGTGATGCCGAGCTTTCTGGCGGCGGCGGTCTTGTTGTAGCGGGATTCCTCCAGCGCCTTGACGATCGCGGTGCGTTCCAGGTTGCTGATGTAATCGTCCAGGCCGCCATTCGCATCGGCAGCGGGAACCGGCGCTGCGGAGGCAGCTTGCGGGTGCTCGCTGGCGGGTGCGCCATCGTGACCCTGGCGTGGGATGCGTTGCGGCAGCATCAGGTCGGTGGCGTCGATGCTGGCGCCATCGCACATCGCCATTGCGCGTTCGAGGATGTTTTCCAGCTCACGCACGTTGCCGGGGAAGTCGTAGGACTCCAATGCCTGACGCGCTGCTGGCAGCAACTGGCCGATGCCGTCGCCGCTCTTGCTGGAAAGAGCCTGCAGAATGAAGGAGGCCAGCTGTGGCACGTCGCCACGACGCTCGCGCAGCGGCGGCACGCGCAACTCGATGACGTTGATTCGATAGAACAGATCCTGCCGGAACTGGCCCTGTTCGACCAGTTGGCCGAGGTTCTTGTGGGTGGCGGAAAGAATCCGCACGTCCACCGGAATTTCGTCGCGGCCACCGATCGCGCGCACCGCCTTTTCCTGGATCGCGCGTAGCAGTTTCACCTGCATGTGCAGCGGCAGTTCGGCGACTTCATCGAGAAACAGCGTGCCGCCCTGGGCGGCCTGGAACAAGCCTTCCTTGTCGGCGCCAGCGCCGGTGAAGCTGCCCTTGCGGTGGCCGAAGAATTCGCTCTCCATCAGCTCCGATGGGATCGCGCCGCAGTTGACCGGCACAAAAGGGCCGCTTGCCCGCGGGCCCTGTTCGTGGATCAGCCGGGCTACCAGTTCCTTGCCCACGCCCGATTCGCCAGCGATGTATACCGGCGCCTGATTGCGTGCGAGTTTGGCGATGGTGGCGCGCACTTGCTGCATGGCCGGCGAGTCGCCGATCAGGCGATCGCCGGAGTCCCCGGTTTTCGCCGCCGCGCCGCCGTTGCGCTTCTCTTCGGCCAGTCGCAAGGCGGTGCGCACCAGTCCGCGCAGCATCTGGATGTCGACCGGCTTGGAGACGAAATCGAACGCGCCAGCCTTCAGCGCGTTCACCGCGGCGTCGACGTTGCCGTAGGCGGTGATCATCGCGACCGGGGTATCCGGGCAGGTCTCGGCAATCAGTTCAATGATTTCCTGGCCGCTGCCATCGGGTAGTCGCATGTCAGTGAAGCACAGGTCATAGGTGCGTTCAGCCAGGGCGCGACGGGCATCGGCCACGGTGCCCACGGCGTCGACCTGCAGATCCATCCGACCAAGCGTGATGGTCAGCAGTTCCCGAATGTCGCGTTCATCGTCGATGACCAGAACGGTCTGTGCAGTCATGGGTTTCTTTGGCAGCCTTGAAAGTAGTTGCAGGTTACTAGGGCGGGGCAAAAGGTCAACGCGTGCTGGCCTGGGCGACGTCCACCGGATCGGCAGGACTGCGCGCCGGCGGCGTCAATACCAGGCGGAAGCAGCTGCCGCCACCGGCGACCCGGACATATTCCAGCGAAGCCTGGTTGGATTCGCTCATTTGCCGGGCCAGGTACAGGCCCAGCCCGGTACCGTATTCGTGGGTGGTATAGAACGGCTCGAAGATTTGCGCGGCGACTTTCGGTGCGATGCCGGGGCCGCGGTCGATCACTTCCAGGATCGGCACCCCGTGCTCGCCTTGCCGGGTAACCACCATCACCCGTGCCGGTTCGCTCGGCATGCGGCCATAGCGCAACGCGTTCTGCACCAGGTTCCACACCACTTGCTGCAGCTGCTGCGGGTCGGCCACCGCCGCTACCGGAGCGCCACTGCTGGCGATCACCCGCAGCGAATCGGCGCCCAGGTCATTGCCTTGGCTGTATTCCTCGACAAAGCCCTGCGCCCACTTGCCCAAATCGAGCGTTTCCGGCCGCGAGCGTTCGCGCCGCGACAACTGCAGGATGTTTTCGATGATCTCGTTGAGCCGGATGCAGTGGTTGTTGATGATCTCGACCATGCGCTGGTCGGTGCTGTCCATGCTTTGCGACTCGGCCAGCAACTGCGCTGAGTAGCGGATGGCGGCCAGCGGGTTGCGAATTTCATGGGCGATCGAGGCGGACAGGCGGCCGAGCGAAGTGAGCGTGAGTTCCTCGGCGCGGCGCGACAGCAGCGACGTATCGTCCAGGAAGATCAGCACGTGCGAGTCGTCGTTCGGCGCCAGCCGGGTAAAACGCGGCACCACTTCGGGCACGCCGTCGGCGAGCTGGGTGGCCGTTTCGTCCAGCTTCCCCGAAGTCATCCAGTGGTAGAGCCGGCGTGACAGTTCGGGCGCCAGCTGGCCCAGGTCGCGCTGATCGGCGCCCGGGTTGCCCAGCAGCATCCATGCCGATTCATTGATCTGGTGGATGCGGTTGGCATCGTCGACCAGCAGTACGCCGGTTTTCATGCGGCGGATGATCAGTTCGTTGACTTGCGACAGGTTGGCCAGATCGGTGCTGCGCTGTTCGGCCAGTGCCTCGGTGGCACGCAATTGCCGGCCAAGCACGTGACACAACGTGGTACTGGCGAAATAAGCCAGCCCGAACAAGGCTGCTTCCAGCAGGTCACGGTCACCGGGGCCGCCCCGGGTTCGCTCGAAAAAGGTATGTCCCAGGATGCCCAGCGTGGCCAGCGCGGCAAAAAAACTCGAAAGCCGCAACGGCAGGATCAGCGCGCCGGCACTCAGGTTCACCGCCAGCATCATCGCGATGCCGATATGCGCATCGGGCATCGCGGTAATGGCCAGCACGGCGGCGGCTATATCCACGATCAGGGCCGCCGACACCGCTATGTTGGCGTGGGGCATGCTGCGGCGATTGGCCAACAGCGAGATCAGTGCAAACAGCAGGTAGGCCGAGGTGACGCTGCGGGCGAAGTCGGGGGTGCCCAGGGCGGGCCAGCCCAGCCCTTCGGGGCTGAACGCCAGACCGACATAGACCAGCGCCTGCACCAGCCGAAACACATTGAGAAACGTCAATTCGTGGCGGATCGTCGCGGTGCGCGCACCGGACGTTGACAGAAGTGGCGTGCTGGACACGATTGCGGACACTCCATGGCGATTCCGGGGGAGTATAGACGGGCAACTCGCTACTGCGGCAGGGGCCGTGAAGCGCATGAAACCGGCCCGCGCCGCGGTCAGCGCACGCCGCCCTTTCCATTGCGGCCCGGTTCCGCGAAAATAGGCGGCCGTATTGCGCCGTTTTGCCAGTTCTTGTGGCATGCGCACTGCATCCCGGCAGCGCGTCACTCCGCCGTCCGACTTCATGACCCACGCAGCGATTGCGTGCGGCCACTATTGTTTTCCGTTCGCTCGAGGTATCGAATGAATTTCCACGAATACCAGGCCAAAGAACTGTTCGCGCAGTACGGCATCGCCGTACCCCCGGGCAAGGTTGCCAGTTCCCCCGATGCTGCCGTCGATGCTGCCAAGCATCTGGGTGGCTCGCAGTGGATGGTCAAAGCACAGATCCATGCCGGCGGTCGCGGCAAGGCTGGCGGCGTGAAGTTCTGCAAGAGCTTCGATGACGTCCGCGCTGCCGCCAAGGCCATGCTCGGCACCCACATGGAGACCTACCAGACTGCCGGCCGTGCGCTGCCGGTGAACCTGGTGCTGGTCACCGACGCCACCAATATCGCCCGGGAGCTGTACCTGTCGATCCTGGTCGACCGTGACAGCAAGGCGATCTCGTTCATCGCTTCCAAGCACGGCGGCGTGGACATCGAGCAGGTCGCCAAAGAGACGCCCGAAGACATCCATACGATCGTGATCGATTTCGTCGAAGGCCTGCAGCCGTACCAGTGCCGCCAGCTCGGCTTCGCGATGGATCTCAACGCCAAGCAGGTCGGTCAGCTGACCAAGATCATGCTGGGCCTGTACAAGCTGTTCAACGAGCAGGATCTGGCGCTGGTGGAGTTGAACCCGCTGGCTGTGCTGGAAGACGGCAGCCTTGCCGCGCTCGATGGCAAAGTGGACTCCGACGACAACGCCGAATTCCGTCATCCGAACCTGGCCGCGATGCGCGACCTGACCCAGGAAGACGCCGCCGAAGCGGCCGCCGTGCAGAACAACCTCAACTACGTGACGATGGACGGCACCATCGGCTGCATGGTCAATGGCGCCGGTCTGGCGATGGCCACGATGGACGTGATCAAGCTGGCAGGCGGCGAGCCGGCCAACTTCCTCGACGTTGGCGGCGGCGCCACCAAGGAGCGCGTCACCGAGGCGTTCAAGCTGATCCTGTCCTCGGACAAGGTGCGCTGCATCCTGGTCAACATCTTCGGCGGCATCGTGCGCTGCGACCTGATCGCCGAGGGCATCATCGCCGCGGTCAAGGAAGTGGGCCTGAAGATCCCCGTGGTGGTGCGCCTGCAGGGCACCAATGTCGAGAAGGGCCGCGAATTGCTGGCCAACTCCGGTCTGGCGATCACGCCGGCTGATGATCTCAACGACGCGGCGCAGAAAGCCGTGGCTGCGGCCAAGGTTTAAGGAGCAATCGAATGAGCGTTCTCGTCAACAAAAACACCAAGGTCCTCGTGCAGGGCTTCACCGGCCAGCAAGGCACTTTCCACGCCGAACAGGCGATTGATTACGGCACCAAAGTGGTCGGTGGCGTGACCCCGGGCAAGGGCGGCAGCGAGCACATCGGTCTGCCGGTCTTCAATTCGGTAGACGAAGCCGTCCTCGAAACCGGCGCCGATGCATCGGTCATCTTCGTGCCGCCGCCGTTCGCGGCCGACTCGATCCTTGAGGCGATCGACGCGGGCATCCGCATCATCGTGGCGATCACCGAAGGCATCCCGGTGCTCGACATGCTGCGCGTGAAGAACGTGCTGCAGCAGCATCCGGAAATCGTGCTGATCGGGCCGAACTGCCCCGGCATCATCACCCCGGGCGAGTGCAAGATCGGCATCATGCCGGGCCACATCCACATGCCGGGCAAGGTCGGTATCGTGTCGCGGTCCGGCACGTTGACCTATGAGGCTGTGTTCCAGACCACCAACGAAGGCCTGGGCCAGTCCACCTGCATCGGCATCGGCGGCGACCCGATCAACGGCCTCAGCTTCATCGACTGCCTGAAGCTGTTTCAGGATGACCCGCAGACCGAAGGCATCATCATGGTCGGCGAGATCGGAGGCAGCGCCGAGGAAGACGCGGCCGAGTTCATCGGCGAATACGTCAAGAAGCCGGTGGTGTCGTTCATCGCCGGTGCCTCCGCTCCGGCCGGCAAGCGTATGGGCCATGCCGGTGCGATCATCTCCGGCGGCAAGGGCACCGCCGCGGCGAAGTTCGCTGCGCTGGAGAAGGCTGGCGTCACCACGGTGAAGTCGCCGGCTGACCTCGGCAAGACCCTCGCCGGTCTGATGAAGAAGAAGTAATCGGGTCTTTCCGACCGATTGGAAAAGGGCCGCAGCGATGCGGCCCTTTTTTTGTTGGTACTCAGCGTGATGGCCTTCGAGTGGATTGCCCAGTGCCGCCGTCGGCGAAGGCTTGTTCCAGCATGGGGGAATTTGAACCTGGCCAAGAATATTTAGTGTTACTGCACAACGGGGCTGCGGCAAAGTAGCCGTCCATTTCGAGGTACTCCCCATGTTCTTCACGGCTTACCTGGCCGGCCTCGCCGCTGGTGCGGGCCTCATCATTGCGATCGGCGCGCAGAACGCCTTCGTGTTGCGGCACGGGCTGCAGCGTCATTACATCGGCTCGGTGGTGCTGGTGTGCTTGCTGGCCGACATCGGCCTGATCCTGCTCGGCGTCGCCGGCATGGGGCTGGCGGTGCAGCAGCATCCTGGCCTGCTGCAGTGGCTACGCTATGCGGGTGCCGCGTTCCTGGTCACGTATGGCCTGCTGGCGTTGCGGCGTGCGTGGCGAGGCGAGAGTGGCTTGCAGCCGATCGGCGACAGCAGCGGCGGTCGGGCGCGCGTAGTGCTGGCATGCCTGGGCTTCACCTTGCTCAATCCGCACGTCTACCTAGATACCGTGGTGCTGCTCGGCAGCCTTTCCACGCATTTCAGGGGCCAAGTCCGTTGGGCGTTTGCGGCCGGTGCCTCCAGTGCCAGCGTGTTGTGGTTCGTGTCGTTGGGCTACGGGGCTCGCTTGCTGTTGCCGGTATTCCGCAGTCCGCAGGCGTGGCGGGTGTTCGACGTGGCGGTCGCCGGCTTCATGTCGGCCTTGGCGGCGGTGCTCTTGTCGCAACCGGTAGCCTGATCCTGACGGCGACAGGGCTACTCTTCGCCGACGCCGCGCTTCTCTGCACGGCTCTCATCGCCCAAATCAGGCTCGCCCGTCGCCTCGTCTTCGTCCGCAGGCGGCGAGCGATGGCGTGACTTGTACTCGTACATCATCCGGTCGGCCTGGCGTATCAGTTCGGCGAATTCGGCGGCGTCGTGCGCGGCCGCCCGATAGGTGGTTGGCGTAGCTTCCAGTGGGGCTGGCCCGAAGAGCGGCACGGGCTCGCGGGCGAGGGCAGGCTGGCCCCAAAGGCGGGCGAGCAGCAACAGCAGCGCGCAGCGCCACCAGGCACCTGGCGGCATATTGCAGACAGCCGTTGCTATGGGGCGGTGGCGACGCAATGTTGTGCCCTGTCAGTTTGCGCCGAGTGATCGTAGCACCGGCCTTACGGAGCGGCCTGAAGGCCGCCGGCCGCGAGGGGCCGGCGGCCCTCGGGTATCATTAACAGGCCCCACCCGCTTGGATTCCCTGCATGTCCGTTCTACGTTTCGCGCTTGCGCAGTTCGATTTTCCGGTAGGCGCAGTTGCGGCCAATGCTGCGCGGGTGGGTGACTTGCTGGCACAGGCACGGGATGGCGGTGCGGCCCTGGTGTTGTTCCCCGAACTCACGTTGAGTGGCTATCCGCCCGAAGACCTGCTGTTGCGCCCGAGTTTCCTGGCCGCCTGCCAGTGCGAGCTCAATGCACTTGCTGGCGCCACTGATGGTGTAGCGGCATTGGTCGGCCATCCGCATAGCGAAGGCGAGGTGTACAACGCGGCCAGCCTGTTGCGCGAAGGTCGCATCGAGGTCACCGCGCACAAGCAGGCGCTGCCGAACTACGGTGTATTCGACGACAAGCGCTATTTTCGTGCGGGGCACGAGACGGTCACCGCGATGATCGGCGGCGTGCGCGTCGGCCTGCTGATCTGCGAGGACATATGGCAGCCCGAGCCGGCGGCACAGGCGGCGGCGGCGGGTGCCGAGCTGATCGTGGTGATCAATGCCTCGCCATGGGACGCGGACAAGCACACCTGGCGCGAGGCAACGCTCAGTGCGCGGGCACGCGAAACCGGTTGCGCCATCGCTTATCTCAATCTCGTCGGCGGCCAGGACGAAGTGGTCTACGACGGTGCTTCGCTGCTGGTCAATGGCGACGGTTCGATCGCCGCCCGCGCAGCGGCCTTCGTGGATGCGCTGCTGTGGGTGGAGTTCGATCCCGACACGCGCACTTTGCATTCGGAGAATTGGCCCGTTGCTGCCGACAACTCGATCGAGGCGACGCTGTATGCGGCACTGGTGCGCGGCACCCGCGACTACATCGACAAGAACGGTTTCGGCGGCGTGCTGCTGGGCCTGTCCGGTGGTATCGATTCGGCGCTGACGCTGGCGCTGGCCGTCGATGCGCTGGGCGCCGAGCGCGTTACCGCGGTGATGATGCCGACGCGCTATACCTCGCAGCTGTCGCTCGACGGCGCGCGCGCGCAGGCCGAACAGCTCGGCGTGGACTATCACGTCATTTCCATCGAGCAGACCTACGAATCTTTCGTCACGGCGCTCACGCCAGCGTTCGCTGGCAAGCCCGCGGATACCACCGAAGAAAACCTGCAGTCGCGCACGCGCGGCGTGATGTTGATGGCGCTCTCCAACAAACACGGCCGGCTGCTGCTGGCGACCGGCAACAAGAGCGAGATGGCAGTCGGCTACGCCACGCTGTACGGCGACATGTGCGGCGCCTACGCGCCATTGAAGGACGTCTACAAGACCGTGGTGTACAAACTCTCGCGTTGGCGCAATGCACATGCCGCGCAGATCGGCGAGGGCGAGGTAATTCCGGGGGCGGTGATCGAACGTCCGCCGTCGGCCGAGTTGCGCGACAACCAGACCGATCAGGATTCGCTGCCACCGTACGACGAACTGGACGCGATCCTCGCGCGCTTCATCGAGGGCGAACAGTCGCAAGCGGAGATCGCCGCGCAGGGGTTCCACTGCGATACGGTGCGCCGCGTGGTGCGGCTGGTATTGCTGAACGAGTTCAAGCGGCGACAGTCAGCCCCTGGGCCACGCGTGACCAACCGCGCGTTCGGGCGCGAGCGGCGCTATCCGATTACCTCTGGCTGGCGCTGACCCACGACAACAGCTTCAAGCCGCTCCCTCCGTCCTCCTTCCTTCCTCCGTTCGCCCTGAGCGCAGCGGCGAAGTCGAAGGGGGAGGGCTGGCGCGCAGCTTCGACTTCGCGCCTTCGGCGCTACGCTCAGCATGAACGGTTTTGGCGGCTGGCGGTCGAGCTCAATTTCTCCCTCGTTCCTCCTTCCTCCTTTCCCCTTCCTCCGTTCGCCCTGAGCGTAGCCGCGTAGCGGCGAAGTCGAAGGGCGGGCTGGCGCGCAGCTTCGACTTCGCGCCTTCGGCGCTACGCTCAGCATGAACGGTTTTGGCGGCTGGCGGTCGAGCTCAATTTCTCTCTCGTTCCTCCTTTCCCCTTCCTCCGTTCGCCCTGAGCGTAGCCGCGTAGCGGCGAAGTCGAAGGGCGGTCTGGCGCGCAGCTTCGACTTCGCGCCTTCGGCGCTACGCTCAGCATGAACGGTTTTGGCGGCTGGCGGTCGAGCTCAATTTCTCCCTCGTTCCTCCTTCCTCCTTTCCCCTTCCTCCGTTCGCCCTGAGCGTAGCCGCGTAGCGGCGAAGTCGAAGGGCGGTCTGGCGCGCAGCTTCGACTTCGCGCCTTCGGCGCTACGCTCAGCATGAACGGTTTTGGCGGCTGGCGGTCGAGCTCAATTTCTCCCTCGTTCCTCCTTTCCCCTTCCTCCGTTCGCCCTGAGCGTAGCCGCGTAGCGGCGAAGTCGAAGGGCGGTCTGGCGCAGCTTCGACTTCGCGCCTTCGGCGCTACGCTCAGCGTGAACGGTTTTGGCGGCTGGCGGTCGAGCTCAATTTCTCCCTCGTTCCTCCTCCCGCCTTCCTCCGTTCGCCCTGAGCGTAGCCGCGCAGCGGCGAAGTCGAAGGCGGGGTCTGGTGCGAGGCTTCGACTTCGCGCCTTCGGCACTGCGCTCGGCATGAACAGTCCTGGTGAGCCACCGATCGTGAGCGAATTGCTGCCAAAGAAAAAGCCGGCGATCACTCGCCGGCTTTTCAGTAATCAGACAACCCGATTGCTTAGTTATGGCCCGAGAACGGCACCATCTTGCGCAGCGTGGACGGCGCATGCGGCCACTTCGGGTCGGTCAGGAAAGGATGGTTCGGGTAGTTCAACGCCAGCACCTGGCGAGCCTGTGCGGCCAGTTCCTTATGATCCAGCGCCAGGTAGCTGCGCACCAGGATGGCCAGTGCGTCACCAGCCTGCGGCGACTGCTGGTAATGCTCGATCACGTACTGCGCGCGATCCGCCGAGGCCACATAGGCCTTGTTGCGCAGATAGAACTCGGACACGTTGATCTCGTACTGCGCCAGCGTGTTGCGCAGGAAGATCATGCGCTGCCGCGCATCGGTGGTATAGGCGCTATCGGGGTAGCGACGCGTCAGTTCAGAGAAATCATCGAACGACTGCAGGTTGTAACCTTGGTCGCGGCGATCCTGCGCGGTTTCACGATAGACATAGCGCTCGAGCACACCGCTGGTGCGATCAAAATTGATCAGGCCGCGCAGGTAATAGGCATAATCAACGTGTTTGTTGGCCGGATAAGTCTTGAGGAAGCGGTTGACGGTCGAGTACGCCTCCTCCAGCTGGTTGTCCTTGTACTGCGAATAGGCCAGGTCAAGCTGGGCCTGTTCGTTGTACGGACCAGACGGAAAACGTGCGATCAGGCGCTGGTAAGCCTTGCTGGCACCGGCGTAGTCGGAGTTCTCCAGCGAGTCATGTGCCTTGTTGTACAGCGCGTCCACCGGCAAGGTGTCGAGGGTGTCGCGTTTGTGGCCGAACAGCGAGCAGGCGCTCATCGACATGGCGAGCGCGAGTACGGCAAGCACTTTCAAGGCGGGCAATTTGAACATCGGCAACTTGGGCAAGCCCATAGATAGGCGCATAGGAAAGAATTCAGATGTTTGATCGAAAAGACATGATAGCCGAAACCGGTCACGGCTCGTGGAGCCAGGCATGACCACGATTCGGCACGAGGCGGCGGTACCGCTGACAGCTGCAGGACGCAGGTTCGACCAGGCTTTGGCCGAGATGTTCCCGGATTATTCACGCTCGCGGCTCAGCGGATGGATCAAATCCGGCGCAGTGACGCTGGATGGCGCACCGACTTCCCCCCGCCACCTGCTGCGCGGGGGTGAACAGGTGTTGCTGCAGGTGGAGCTGGAAACCGAGGTATTCGGCGCGCCAGAGGCGATCGCGCTGGATATCGTTTACGAGGACGAGCACCTGCTGGTGCTGAACAAACCCTCGGGTCTGGTGGTGCATCCGGGCGCCGGCAACGCAGCCGGCACCTTGCTGAACGCGCTGCTGCACCACGACCCGAAGCTGGCCGAGTTGCCCCGGGCCGGCATTGTGCACCGGCTGGACAAGGACACCTCCGGCCTGATGGTGGTGGCGCGAACACTGCCAACCTATACCGCGCTGGTCGATCTGCTGTCGCGACACGAGGTGGAGCGCCAGTACGAAGCGGTGGTGCTAGGCACCATGGTGGCCGGCGGCACGGTGGACGCGCCGATCGGCCGCAACATGGGTGATCGCCTGCGCCAGGCGGTGCGTGACGAGGAAACCGGCAAGCGCGCGGTGACCCATTACCGGCTGCGCGAGCGGTTTCGGGCGCATAGCCTGCTGCAATGTCATCTGGAGACCGGCCGCACGCACCAGATTCGCGTGCACATGGCGCACATCAACCATCCGCTGCTGGGCGATCCGATGTACGGCGGCGGCCTGAAATTGCCCAAGGGCGCTTCGCAGGACTTGATCACCACGCTGCGCGGGTTCCGGCGGCAGGCGCTGCATGCGGAGCGGTTGTCGTTTGTGCATCCGATCAGTGGCGAAACACTCACGTTCAACGCCGAACGGCCGGCCGACCAGGCATTGCTGATCGAGGCGTTGCGCACCGATCTGGCGGTTCATGGCAGCGACGATTATTGAAACCTTGCCCATGCTTGATGCATCGCACTTGACCGACACCTGGATTTTTCCCGATTGGCCGGCCCCCGCACGGGTGCATGCGGCGGTGACGACGCGGCATGGGCCTGGCGTGTCCACACCACCGTTCGAGCGTTTCAACCTCGGCCTGCGCAGTGGCGAGGCGGTCGATTCGGTGATTGCCAACCGCGGCGCGTTGCAGCAGGCATTGCGGCTGCCGGCTGCGCCGCGGTGGCTGCGCCAGGTGCATGGGACCACGGTGGCCCAGCTGGGGCCATTGCCGAGCCCGGATGAGCCACAAGCAGACGCAGCCGTGTCGCATTTGCCGGGCACCGTACTGGCGATCCTCACGGCCGATTGCCTGCCGGTACTGTTCTGCTCCGTGGATGGCAGTGAGATCGGTGCCGCGCATGCGGGCTGGCGCGGGCTGGCCGGTGGTGTGCTGGAGGCGACGCTGGCCCAGCTGCATGCGCCACGGGAGCGGCTGATGGCATGGCTGGGGCCATGCATCGGTGCACGTTCTTACGAAGTCGGTGAGGAAGTGCGTGCGGCATTCGTCGATCATGCTGCTGCCGCCGACTGTTTCGCGCCGACGCGGCCAGGCCACTGGCAGTGCGATCTCTCCGCGCTGGCGTGTCAGCGCCTGATCGCTGCGGGTGTCAGCCGTATCTACGGCGGCGGCCTGGACACGCTGACCGACCCACGCTTCTATTCCTACCGCCGTGAAGGCGCCCGCAGCGGCCGTTTCGCGAGCCTGATCTGGCTCGCCGACAGCTAGACACCGCAAGACCGCCCCGATCGAGTGCAGGGCAAGCTCTGCGCACGAACGTTGCCACGAGGCATCACCGCCGCACAGTCGCGTAGGTTGGGGTGAACGAAGCGATGCCCAACAAATACCGCAGGCATCCCGCAGAGGCGTTGGGCATCGCTTCGCTCACCCCAACCTACGCGGTGTCGTCGCAGGAACCACGAGCAATGGGCAGTTTTTGATGCGCCCACGAAGGCCACTCGTGCCCGGGGTCAGCCCCGGCTCGATCCGGGGGCGTTCTAGCAAGGACGTGGTCTGCGGCCGCCCGTTGCGGTGACGTTTGCTTGAATCACCGACCCACTGTCCGCATCTTTGCCTGCAGTGGCGGGGATGTTCGCCAAAATTCTTTGATCGAATCCTTTCATCTCTCGCGGGAGATCATTCATGCGAATGGACAAGCTTACTTCGCGTTTTCAGCAGGCACTGTCTGATGCACAGTCGCTGGCCGTGGGCCGCGATAACAACATGCTCGAACCGGCACACGTGATGGCAGCGCTGCTCGATCAGCAGGGTGGCTCCACAGCGCCGCTGCTGACCCAGGCGCAGGTCAATGCGCCGGCGCTGCGCCAGCGCGTCAACGCCTTGCTCGAGCAGCTGCCCAAGGTCACCGGGCAGGAAGGCAACATTCACGTCGGTAACGAGCTGACCCGGTTGCTCAACCTCACCGACAAGCTGGCGCAGCAACGCGGCGATCAGTTCATTGCCAGCGAGCTGTTCGTGCTGGCGGCACTGGAGGACAAGGGCGAGCTGGGTGCAGCGCTGAAGGCAGCCGGCGCCACCAAGCCCAACCTTGAAGCGGCGATCGAAAAACTGCGCGGTGGCGAAAAGGTGCAGAGTGAGAACGCCGAAGAACAACGCCAGGCGCTGGAGAAGTACTGCATCGACCTGACCGCACGCGCGGAGAGCGGCAAGCTCGACCCCGTAATTGGCCGCGATGAAGAAATCCGCCGCACCATCCAGGTGCTGCAGCGGCGCACCAAGAACAACCCGGTGCTGATTGGCGAACCCGGCGTGGGCAAGACCGCGATCGTCGAGGGTCTGGCCCAGCGCATCATCAATGGCGAGGTGCCCGAGGGTCTGCGCGACCGGCGGGTGCTCGCGCTGGACATGGGTGCGCTGATCGCTGGTGCGAAATTCCGCGGTGAATTCGAGGAGCGCCTCAAGGCTGTGCTCAGCGACCTGTCCAAGCAGGAAGGCCGGGTGATCCTGTTCATCGACGAACTGCACACCATGGTCGGTGCCGGCAAAGCGGAAGGCGCCATGGATGCCGGCAACATGCTCAAGCCGGCGCTGGCGCGTGGCGAGCTGCATTGCATCGGCGCCACCACGCTGGACGAATACCGCAAGTACATCGAGAAGGATGCCGCGCTGGAACGTCGTTTCCAGAAAGTCTTCGTGGGCGAGCCGAGTGTCGAAGACACCATCGCGATCCTGCGTGGATTGAAGGAACGCTATGCCATGCATCACGGCGTCGAGATCACCGATCCGGCGATCGTCGCCGCGGCCACGCTGTCCAATCGCTACATCAGTGACCGCCAGCTGCCGGACAAAGCCATCGATCTGATGGACGAGGCGGCCAGCCGCATCCGCATGGAGATCGATTCCAAGCCGGAAGAACTCGACCGTCTGGAACGCCGGCTGATCCAGCTGAAGATCCAGCGCGAGATGCTGAAGAAGGAGAAGGACGAGGCGAGCAAGCAGCGCCTCGCCGACCTGGAAACGGACATCGAAAAACTCGAGCGCGAATTCTCCGACCTCAACGAGATATGGAAGTCGGAGAAAGCCACGCTGCAAGGCGCGACCAAGGTCAAGGAGCAGATCGAGCAGGCGCGGCAAGAACTCGAAGCGGCGCAGCGTCGACAGGACTACGCGAAAATGAGCGAGATCCAGTACGGGCGCATGCCCGAGCTGGAGAAGCAGCTGGCCGCCGCGCAGGCAGCTGAAACGCAGGACTTCAAGCTGCTGCAGGACAAGGTCACGGAAGAGGAAATCGCCGAAGTCGTGGCGCGCTGGACCGGTATTCCGGTCGCCAAGATGCTTCAGGGCGAACGCGAAAAACTGCTGCACATGGAAGACGATCTGCATCGCCGCGTGGTCGGTCAGGACGAAGCCGTGCGCGCGGTGTCCGATGCGATCCGTCGTGCGCGTGCAGGCTTGTCCGATCCGAACCGGCCCAGCGGCTCGTTTCTGTTTCTGGGGCCGACGGGTGTCGGCAAGACGGAGTTGTGCAAGGCGCTGGCCGAATTCATGTTCGACACCACCGATGCGATGGTGCGCATCGACATGAGCGAATTCATGGAGAAGCATTCGGTGAGCCGGTTGATCGGCGCGCCGCCGGGTTATGTCGGCTACGAAGAAGGCGGCTATCTCACCGAGGCGGTGCGCCGGCGGCCGTACAGCGTGATCCTGCTGGACGAAGTGGAGAAGGCGCATCCGGACGTGTTCAACATCCTGCTGCAGGTGCTCGATGACGGGCGTCTCACCGATGGCCAGGGTCGCACGGTGGATTTTCGCAACACCGTGATCGTGATGACCTCGAACCTCGGCTCGAATCTGATTCAGGAGCAGGCCGGCGAAAGCGCTGGTGGCGATTCCGAAGCTGACTACATGCAGATGAAGGCCTCGGTACTGGCCGTGGTGCAGGGACACTTTCGCCCCGAGTTCATCAATCGTCTCGATGAGCTGGTGGTGTTCCGCCCGCTGGACAAGAAGCAGATTCGCGCCATTGCGAGGATTCAGCTGACCTACCTGGAAAAGCGCCTGGCCGAGCGCCAGCTCAAGCTCGAAGTGAGCGATGACGCATTGGCCTTGCTGGGCAATGCCGGTTTCGATCCAGTGTATGGCGCGCGACCGCTGAAACGGGCGATCCAGCAGCAACTGGAGAATCCGCTGGCGAAGGAGATCCTCGAAGGTCGTTATGCGCCGGGCGCCGTGATCCGGGTGGCCGCAGCAGGTGGACACCTGGTGTTTAGCCAGCATTGATCGTCGCTGACGAGAGAAATCCCGGCGATTGCCGCGGCCACGGCCGCGGTATTTGCCGGGCGTCGTTGAAATTCCCCCGAACCCGCCGATAATGGCGGGTTGCCGACCTGGAGTTGGCTGGACAGTCTGGAGCTTTCATGCCCATTTACGAATTCGAGTGCAGCGGTTGTGGCCACCGCTTCGACCGTCTGCAGAAATTGTCCGACACGGATCCCACGATCTGCCCGGCCTGCGATGCGCCGCACTTGCGGCGGATGGTCAGCGCGCCGTCGTTCCGGCTGGCCGGCAGCGGCTGGTACGAGACCGATTTCAAGAAGGACGGCGACAAGAAGCGCAACCTGGCCGGGGATGGCGGCGGGAGTGCCGATGCCAAGGCCCCGTCAGCAGACAAGCCTGTCGCGCCAGCTGCAGCGCCCGCGGTTCCTGCCGCGGCATCGGGGACCTCCAGCAGCGATTGAGCTCTGACGTTGCCCCTCCCCCTGCTTGCAGGGGGATGTTGGGAGGGGGTGGCTTTTGATCTACGGACCCAAGAGCGACCCCACCCCAACCCTCCCCTGCGAGCAGGGGAGGGGGCGCCTCGAGGCTAGGTAGAACCACCCGCAAAAAATAGGGGCGCGAGTGCGTTATTCGGCGAGCTAAAGGGCGCTTTCGCCAAATGTTCTCCACGCGAGCTACGAGCAACGCATGAACAGGCTACTGCGTAGCGGTGGTAAGATTCCGGGTCTTTTCTATCTGTTTCAGCCGCTTTGCGGCCCGGAGTTCCAAGCGCATGCGCACGCATTACTGCGGCCTCATCGATGAGGCGCTGATCGGCCAGACCGTCACTTTGTGCGGCTGGGTCAATACCCTGCGCCTGCAGAGTCATGTCGCGTTTGTCGACCTGCGCGACCACGAAGGTCTTGCCCAGGTAGTGATCGAGCGCGATAACGCGGCGGCTTTCCTGGTGGCTGGCGAGATCGGTAACGAGTATTGCCTGCGCGTTACCGGCACGATCCGCAAACGGCTGTCGGTGAACGACAAGCTGAAAACCGGCACGATCGAACTGCTCGCCGAGACGGTGGAAATTCTCAACGCCGCGAAGGATCTGCCGTTTGCGCTGCACGAGAATCCGAACGAAGAGATGCGCCTGACGTATCGCTACCTCGATCTGCGCCGGCCGGAAATGCAGCAGATGATGCGCAAGCGCATCAAGCTGGTACAGGCGCTGCGCCGCTATCTCGATGACCGCGGCTTTCAGGACGTGGAGACGCCGATCCTGACCAAGGCCACGCCGGAGGGCGCGCGAGACTACCTGGTACCAAGCCGCGTGCATCCGGGTCAGTTCTATGCGCTGCCGCAGTCGCCGCAGCTGTTCAAGCAGATCCTGATGATGGCCGGCTTCGACCGCTACTATCAGATCGCCCGCTGCTTCCGCGACGAAGACCTGCGCGCCGACCGTCAGCCGGAATTTACCCAGCTCGACTTGGAATTCGCGTTCGTCGAAGAACACGACGTGCAGGATTTCGTGGAAGAACTCATTCGCCATGTATTCCGCGAAGTGCAGGGCGTCGAACTCGATGCGACGTTCCCGCGCATGACCTGGGCCGAAGCGATGCGTCGTTTCGGTTCGGACAAGCCCGACCTGCGCATCGCGCTGGAGCTGGTCGATATCGCCGATGCGGTGAAGCACGTCGAGTTCAAGGTCTTCGCCGAGCCGGCCAACGATGCGAACGGTCGCGTCGCCGCGCTGCGCGTGCCCGGTGGCAGCACGCTCAGCCGCAAGGACATCGATGGGCTGACCGAATACGTGTCGCGATATGGCGCGAAGGGCCTGGCCTGGCTGCGCATCGACGATCTGGCCAAGGGCCGCGAAGGCATCAATTCGCCGGTCGCGAAGTTCCTCGACGATGCAGCGCTGGACGGCATTCTCAACGCCACCGGTGCGCAGAGCGGCGACATGCTGTTCTTTGGCGCGGGCAGCTGGAAAACCGTCACCGACTTCATGGGTGCTTTGCGGCTGAAGACGGGCAAGGATCGTGGATTGGTCGAAAACTGCTGGAAGCCGCTGTGGGTTACCGACTTCCCGATGTTCGAATACGACGCCGAGGCACAGCGTTACGTGGCCCTGCATCATCCGTTCACCGCACCAAAGGTGGACGATGCGGCGCAGCTGCGTGCGGATCCCGCGAACGCGGTGAGCCGCGGTTACGACATGGTGTTGAACGGCAACGAGATCGGCGGTGGTTCGATCCGTATCCATCGGCCGGACATGCAAAGCACAGTGTTTGAGCTGCTTGGCATCGGTGCGGAAGAGGCCGATGCGAAGTTCGGCTTCCTGCTGAAGGCGCTGAAGTTCGGCGCGCCGCCGCACGGTGGCCTGGCTTTCGGCATCGATCGGATTGCCGCGCTGATGGCAGGCACCGAATCGATCCGCGACGTGATCGCCTTCCCCAAGACCACCAGCGCACAGGATCTGATGACCGACGCCCCGTCGACGATCGTGGCGGCACAATTGAAGGAGCTGCACGTGCAGGTGCTGGCCAGTGACGCGCCTGCCGCGTGATGGCGGGTCAGTTGAGCGGGTTTCGGCCCAGGTCAGGGTGAACATTGTTGCTGGCGGGAGTCTTGCCGTTTCGTCCACTTCGCCTCAGGTCTCATTGGCACCATGTCTGATCATGTGATCCTGCTGCACGGTCTGTGGATGCGCGGTTTCGCGCTGGCCATGCTGCATCGGCGGCTGATGGAAGATGGTTTTCGCGTCCACCGCTTCGACTACCTGAGCGTGGCCGCGACCCAGCAGCGGATCCTGGACCGCTTGCAGGCGCGCATGGCTGCATTGGCTACGGAAGCCGATTCGGTGCATCTGGTCGGCCACAGCCTGGGCGGTCTGCTGGCGCTGCGTGCCTGCCTTGAGACGGGTGAATTGCCGCCGGGGCGCATCGTCTGCCTGGGTTCACCGCTGAAGGGTAGTGCTGTGGCGCGCGGTTTTGCCGGCTGGGGCCGCGGCGGTGAGGTTTTGCTGGGGCACAATCGCGAACTGCTGCAGCAAGGGTTCGAGCGTTGGGACGGGCCACGCGAGGTGGGCATGATCGCTGGCTGCATGCCGCTGGGCCTGGGCGCGGTGCTGGGCCATATCGAAGGCGAACATGACGGTACGGTGGCAGTCGAGGAGACCCGGTTGCCGGGTCTGGCCGATCATTGCGTGATCGAGGCCAATCATACCGGGCTGCTGTTTTCGGTCGATGTGGCGCGGCAGGTGGCGCAGTTCCTGCGTCACGGGCAATTTGTGCATGCCGCCAGCTGAGCCGCCAGGGCGGCCACGGTCGATCTGACCGGCACGCGAGCCGAAATCAGGTAAAATTGCCGGCTTATCAACCTGATCCACTGCAGGCATTGTCATGGGTAGAGGGCCGTCGATCGAAGGTCGCAAGAGTGCCGAGGACGCCAAGCGCGCCAAGGTATTCACCAAACTGATACGCGAGATCACCGTGGCAACACGCGCAGGGGTCGCCGATCCGGCGAGCAATCCGCGGCTGCGCGCGGCGATCGACAAGGCGCTGTCGGCGAACATGACCCGGGACACCATCGATCGCGCCGTCAAGCGCGGCTCCGGTGCCGACGGCGGCGCTGACATGCACGAGCTGCGCTACGAAGGTTACGGTCCGGCCGGCATCGCGCTGATCATCGACTGCGTCACCGACAACCCGGTTCGCACGGTCGCCGATGTGCGCCACGCGTTGACCAAGCACGGCGGCAACCTGGGCACCAGTGGTTCGGTAGCCTTCCAGTTCCATCGTTGCGGCGAGCTGGTGATTGCCACCGCTGGCGATGCGGCGCTGGAGGAGAAAATCCTTGAAGCAGCGCTGGAAGCCGGTGCCGATGACGTAGTGAACGAGGCGGGCGAGAGCAGTGTGCTGTGCGCGCCGGACAGCTTCGAGGCCGTGCAGCAGGCGCTCGCCAGTGCCGGTCTCAAGACGTTGCGTGCCGAAGTGGTGATGCGGCCGGCCAATCGCGTGGCGATTCCCGCCGAGGCCCAGGAAACGCTGCTCGACCTGCTCGACTGGCTGGAAGAGCTCGACGACGTGCACGAGATCTATCACAACGCTGCGCTACCGGCCGAGGCTTAGAGCCTGCTCATGATGTCCCCGTTCGCGTTGCCGTTGACCCCTCGCCTGCCTCGATGACTCGAATCATCGGCATCGATCCGGGTAGCCAGCGTACCGGGGTGGGCATCATCGACGTCGACGATGTCGGCAAGCTCACGCACGTTTTTCATGGCGCACTGGCAGTAGCCGGAGAGGCTACTTTTCCACTGCGTCTGAAACGCATTTTTGAAGAGCTATGTGACATCATCGCCGCCCATCAGCCGCTGGAATGCGGGATCGAACGCGTGTTCATGGCGCGCAATCCCGATTCCGCGCTGAAACTGGGGCAGGCGCGAGGCGCCGCGATTTGTGCGGTGGTCAGTCGGGGGATCGTGGTGCACGAATACGCAGCAACCGAAGTGAAGCAGGCCGTGGTTGGCAGCGGTCGCAGCGACAAGACTCAGGTACAGCACATGATCGGCATCCTGCTCAGCCTCAAGGGGCCGCTGCAGGCCGATGCCGCGGATGCGCTGGCGATCGCGGTGACGCATGCGCATACCCGTTCCAGTCTGGCCCGCGTGGGGATTCCGCGCACGGCCTGGAGGCGACGCCGATGATCGGTCGTCTGCGTGGCACCCTGATTTCCAAACAGCCGCCGTCGCTGCTGATCGAAGTGGGAGGCATCGGCTATGAAGTCGAAGCGCCAATGTCGACCATCTACGACCTGCCGGGTATCGGCAAGGAAGTGATCCTGCTCACCCATCACGCGGTGAAGGAAGACAGCGTCGCGCTATACGGTTTTTTGCATGAAGCAGAGCGCACGCTGTTCCGGAATCTGCTCAAGGTCAGCGGGATTGGCGCGAAGATCGCGCTTGCCGTACTGTCCGGCGCCTCCGTCAATGACTTTGCGCGGCTGGTCCATGCTGGCGATGTGGTCGCGTTGACCAAGATTCCCGGCATCGGCAAGAAGACCGCCGAACGCATCATTGTTGAATTGCGCGACCGCGTGGACGGCCTGGGCGCGACTCTGCCGGGGACATCGGCGAGCCAGACAGGTCCGCTCGATCCGGCTGGCGAGGCTACCGTGGCGCTGCAACAGCTCGGCTACAAACCGGTCGAGGTGACGCGTCTGGTACAAAAGGTTGCTGCCGCCGGCGACAGCGCCGAAACGATCATTCGCAAGGCGCTGCGCGCCGCTCTCGGGGGTTGAACATCGTGAACCAGGAAACCATGCCGATAACTGGCGATACCGACACCAGGCGTCGCCTTGCGGCGCTGGCGATGGGCGCCATTGGCGTGGTCTACGGCGACATCGGTACCAGCCCGCTGTACACCCTGCAGACCACGCTCAGTCACGATGGCATGCGACCGACGCCCGAAAGCATCTATGGCGTGCTTTCGCTGATCTTCTGGGCGCAGATTTTGGTGGTCTCGCTGAAGTACGTGGTGTTCATCATGCGCGCCGACAACAAGGGCGAGGGCGGCATCATGGCCTTGATGGCGCTGGCGCAGCGCAGTGTGCGCGAGAAACCGAAGGTACGCTGGGTGTTGGCCATACTCGGCATCTTCGGCGCTTCGCTGTTCTATGGCGACGGCGTGATCACACCGGCGATTTCCGTGTTGTCGGCCGTGGAAGGCGTGAAGGTGGCGGCGCCTGGACTCGAGCGTTGGGTGGTGCCGGTGACCGCCGTCATCCTGTTTTTCCTGTTCGCCTTGCAGCGTCACGGCACGGCGAAAGTGGGCAGCGTCTTCGGACCGGTGATGATCGTCTGGTTCGTCACGATCGCCCTGCTTGGCGTGCATATGATCGCGCAAAATCCGCAGGTGCTGTGGGCGCTCAATCCGATGCATGGCGTGCGCTTCTTCCACACCCATGGGATACAGGCCTTCATCGCGCTCGGTGGCGTGGTGCTGGCGCTCACCGGTGCCGAGGCGCTGTATGCGGACATGGGGCATTTCGGCAAACGGCCGATCCGCCTCGCCTGGTTCAGCTTTGTGCTGCCGGCACTGGTACTCAATTATTTCGGCCAGGGTGCGTTGCTGCTTGCCCATCCCGAGGCGGGGGACAATCCGTTCTTCAAGATGGTGCCGCAGTTCCTGTTGTATCCGATGATTGGTCTGGCCTGCGTGGCCACTGTGATCGCCTCGCAGGCGGTGATTTCCGGCGCGTTCTCGATGACCCGCGAGGCGATGTCGCTGGGTTACTCGATGCGCATGCAGGTAGTGCACACCTCGCGCGAAATGTCCGGGCAGATTTTCGTGCCGTGGGTCAACAGCTTTTTGCTGGTGATGGTTTTGATCGCGGTGTTTGGATTCCGCAGCTCCGACAGCCTGAGCGCGGCCTACGGCATCGCGGTGACCGGCACCATGACCATCACCACCATGCTCGCGCTGGTCGTGGCGCGCTACCAATGGCATTGGAGCCGGATCGCCGTGGTGGCGGCCGGCGTGCTGTTCCTGACCATCGACTTGTCCTTCCTTGGCGCCAATCTGATCAAGGTCGAATACGGCGGCTGGTTCCCGCTGGTGCTTGGCCTGGGCGTGTTCGTGCTGATGACCACCTGGCGTCGTGGCCGCGAACTGGTGGTACGCGAGATCAAGCAGGGCGGCCTGGCGCTGGAACCCTTCATCGAGAACATCGCTGAGCATCCGCCGCTGCGTGTGCCGGGTACGGCGGTGTTCCTGACCGCGAACCAGAACGCGGTGCCGCACGCGCTGCTGCACAACCTCAAGCACAACAAGGTGCTGCACGAGCGCAACGTGCTCTTGACGGCGGAGATTCTGGAGACGCCGGCGGCCGAGCCCGATGAGCGCATTCTTATAGTGCCGCTCGGTGGCGAGTTCTACAAACTATCGCTGCGCTTTGGTTTTGCCGAGGATCCGAACATCCCGGTGGCGCTTTCGCAGTGCGCACAGGTCGGGCTGCTGTTCGACATGATGGACACCACGTTCTTCCTGTCGCGCGAAAATATCGTCGCCGACAAGCGCCGTCCCGGCATGGTGCTATGGCGCGACAAGCTGTTTGCGTTCATGGCGCGCAACGCCTTGCCGGCGACCGCGTTCTTCCAGATTCCCGGCAACCGCCTGATCGAGCTGGGCGCGCAGATCGAGATCTGATGAGAGCAGGGATGAGGGCGAGTAGCGAGGGCGCGAAAAACCCGCATGCGGGCCTCCTCACCCCTCACCCACCCCTCGCTCCTCAGTCATAATACGAACATGACCGATACCCGCATCATCACGGCGGCCGCCCAGCTCGACGACGAGGCGTTGGAAGCCACGATTCGTCCCCGGCGGTTCTCCGAATATCTCGGCCAGCAGGCGGTGCGGGAGCAGCTGTCGATTTACATCGAGGCGGCCAGGAAGCGTGGGGGCGCGCTGGATCATGTGTTGATCTTCGGACCGCCGGGCCTGGGCAAGACCACGCTCAGTCACATCATCGCGAACGAACTGGGTGTCAATCTTCGCTCCACCTCGGGGCCAGTGCTGGAACGCGCAGGCGATCTGGCCGCGCTGCTGACCAACCTGGAGGCAAACGACGTGCTGTTTGTCGACGAGATCCATCGGTTGTCGCCGGTGGTCGAGGAAGTGCTGTATCCGGCGATGGAAGACTTCCAGATCGACATCATGATTGGTGAAGGCCCCGGTGCACGCTCGATCAAGCTGGACCTGCCGCCGTTCACGCTGATTGGTGCGACCACCCGCGCCGGCATGCTCACCGCGCCTCTGCGCGACCGTTTCGGCATCGTGCAGCGATTGGAGTTCTATACGGCTGACGAGCTCACCGCCATCGTGCGGCGTGCCGCACGCATCCTGGGCATCGCTTGCGCGACGGAAGGCGCCCAGGAAATCGCCCGTCGCTCACGTGGCACGCCGCGTATCGCCAACCGCCTGTTGCGCCGCGTGCGCGACTACGCCGAAGTGCGCGCCGACGGCGAGATCACTCTGGCCGCGGCGCGGGCTGCGCTGGACATGTTGAAGATCGATCCGGAGGGCTTCGACGAACTGGATCGTCGCCTGCTCAGCGTGATTATCGAGAATTTCGACGGCGGCCCGGTTGGCGTGGAATCGCTGGCTGCCGCGCTCAGCGAGGATCGCGGCACACTGGAAGACGTGGTCGAGCCGTACCTGATCCAGCAGGGCTACCTGATCCGCACGGCGCGTGGCCGCATGGTCAGCGCCAAGGGCTGGCGCCACCTGGGGCTTACTCCACCGCCGCGCCAGGCGCAGCCGGCTGATCTGTTCAATGCCGATGCCGGCGATGTCTGAGTCCGCGCAAAATCCACCCTTCAGTTGGCCGGTGCGTGTCTACTGGGAGGATACTGACGCCGGTGGCGTGGTCTATCACGCCAGCTACCTGCGTTTCATGGAACGCGCCCGTAGCGAGTGGCTGCGGGGGCTCGGAATCGACCAGTCCGTGCTCAAGCAAACCACCGGGCTGGCGTTTCTGGTGCGCGAGATGCAGATCGATTTCTTGAAGGCCGCCCTGCTGGATGATGAACTGTCGGTAACGGTCGAAGTCAAAGAGCAACGCGCAGCCAGTATCCTGTTCACCCAGACGATCAAGCGGGCGGACGGCAGTAGCGTTATTCGTGCCAAGGTGCGGGTGGCGTGCGTGGATGTCCAGCGTATGCGTGCGGCACCGATTCCAACGGGTCTGATTTCAGCAATGACTTCCTGACAACCTGTCCCTGGACAGACTGTTTCAAGACAACCCATTTCAAGACAACCAAGCCGACTGGCGGAGAGCCCTCAAACGATGAACGGTGGACTGAACATTTTCTCGCTGATCGCGGATTCGAGCGTGCCCGTGCAGCTGGTGCTGGCGGTATTGCTGGTGTTCTCGTTCCTGTCGTGGGTGATCATCATCCGCAAGTATTCGCAGACCAAGGCGGCCATGCAGAACGCCGAGGCGTTCGAGGAGCGCTTCTGGTCGGGCGGCGACCTGGCGCAACTCTTCCGCGAGGTCAGCAATCGTGGCGCCGAGAATGGCGGCATCGAAAATATCTTCGAGTCGGGCTTTCGCGAATTCGCCCGCCAGCGCCAGCGCAAGACGCATGACGTGCGCAGCGTGATGGAGAGTTCCGAGCGTGCGATGCAGGTCGCCGGAACCCGCGAGATCGGCTTGCTCGAGCGCAACCTTGAGTTCCTGGCCAACGTCGGTTCGATCAGCCCCTACGTGGGCCTGTTCGGCACCGTGTGGGGCATCATGGGCGCGTTCCAGGGCCTGGGCGAGATGAAGGACGTGACCATTGCGGTGGTTGCGCCGCACATTTCCGAGGCGCTGATTGCAACTGCGATGGGCCTGTTCGCGGCGATCCCGGCGCAGTGGGCGTACAACCGCTATGCGACCAAGGTCGAGCGCATCGCTTCGCGCTATGACGTCTTCCAGGAAGAGTTCTCCTCCGTGCTGCAGCGGCAGATCCAGACCGACGACGTGGCCTGAGCGGAGCAGCAGTCATGGCAACCCTCCGGCGCCAGAAGCGCTACAAGCTGAAATCCGAAATCAACGTCGTGCCGTATATCGACGTGATGCTGGTGCTGCTGATCATTTTCATGGTCACCACGCCCATGATGAACTCCAGCGTCGATGTGCAGCTGCCACAGGCCAACGCCAAGTCGATGCAGCAGAAGAAAGATCCGGTGCTGGTCTCGGTGCTGCAGAACGGGCAGCTGTACCTGACCCTGAGCGGCGAGAAGAAGGAGCCGGTCGACGAGAACACGCTCAAGGTCAAGGTGGGCGCGTTCGTGCGCGAAAATCCTGAAGTCAACGTGCTGGTCGGCGGCGACGAGCGCGGTGCCTATGGCGGCGTGTTCAAGGTACTGGCCGACCTGCAGCAGGCCGGTGTCGCCAAGGTCGGCCTGATGGGACAGCCCGGCGAGCCGCAGGACCAGGGCAAGAGCGCGTCCGATGGACGAAAGTAAGGCGACGCCGAAGGCGGTCGTATTTTCCGCCATCCTGCACATCGGCATCGTGGGGTTTCTATTCCTCGCGATCCTGCCGTGTTCGAGCTATGAGAGTTTCTTCAATGCACTGGGCCTGCCGGCCTGGATGAACCCGATTACCTGTTCCAAACCGCTGCAACTGCAAGGCCCGATCATCCAGGCCGTGCTGATCGGCCCGACCGGCAGCCCGCCGCCCAAGTCCGTCAAGACCAAGCCGATCCCCAATACCGTGCCGCCACCACCGTCGGTAACGCCGCCCGCACCGCCGCCACCGGAGACGCCGCAGGTAAAGACGTTGCCGCCGCCGCCCGTGCATCCCGATGTAGTGGATCAGGAGCGCGTGGTCGAGGATGCGATGCAGAAGGCCGACGACGCCAAGAAGCTGCAGGAAGAGAAGGAACGCCAGCGCCAGGTCGATCTGGATGCGCAGGCGGCCAAGCAGAAAGAAGAGAAACAGAAGCAGATTGACCAGATGCTGGCCAAGATGGACGAGGCGGCGGCGCAGACCCAGAAGCTCGACAGCAAGGCTAAGCAGGCCAAGCAGCAGCTGGCGGATCTGGCCAACGCCAGTGACCAGAGCCAGCCGGACGTACCCAAGGCCGACCAGCTGCAAAGCGGGAACAACAGCCAGACCAGCGATCTAACCAGTGAATACGCAGCGGCTATTCAGAATGCTGTCACGCCGAACTGGACGCGTCCGGATAACATGCCGAGCGTCCCGTGCGAGGTTAATATCGTGCAGTCAATCGGTGGTGACGTGATGAGCGCCACAGTTGCCCCAAGCTGTCCCTATGACGACGCCGGTCGGCGTTCGGTCGAAAATGCCGTGCTGCGAACCAAGACTTTGCCCTACAAGGGTTTTGAGAACGTGTTCAGGCGCAACTTAACTTTCACATTCAGACCGCAATGATTAAGCCTATGCGCAAACTAAGCTCACGCTTCGCCTTCGTCCTGCTGGCCATTGCGGCGTTGTTCGCCGGCCCTCTCGCAGCCCAATCGCTGAATATCGACATCGTCGGTGGTGTGAAAACCGCCACGCCGATCGTGGTGGTGCCGTTCGCCCAACAGGGTGGGGCGCCGCTGACGACCGACATGGCCGATGTGATGCGCAACGATTTCAACCGTTCCGGCAAGTTCCGGTCGCTGGACAAGGCCAGCATTGTCGAATTCCCGGCCCAGGGCTCGGACATCAAGTTCGCTACCTGGCGTCTGCTCAAGCAGGACTACATCACCGTGGGTCGCGTCAGCGATGCCGGCGGCGGCATGCTGAAAGTCGACTACGAGCTGTGGGACGTCAACAAGCAGCAGAGCCTGCTCGCCCAGTCTTTCACGGTGCCAGCCGGCGACTTGCGCGGCGTGGCGCATCAGATTGCCGACCAGGTCTACCAGAAGATCACCGGCGTGCGCGGCGCGTTCTGGACCCGCATCGCCTACATCACCGCCGTCGGCCTCGGCGACAACACCACCTATTCACTGATCGTGGCCGATTCGGACGGCTTCAATCCGCAGGTGGTTGCCCGTTCGAAGGAGTCGCTGCTGTCGCCGGCCTGGTCGCCGGACGGCAAAAAGATCGCCTATGTCTCGTTCGAGAGCGGTAACTCGCATATCTACATCCAGGATCTGACCACCGGTGCGCGGCAGCTGATCGAAGCGCACAGCAAGGGCATCAACAGCGCACCGGCGTTCTCGCCGGACGGTTCGCGACTGGCGGTGTCGCTGTCCTTCACGGGCAATCCCCAGGTCTACGTGACCGACCTCAGCGGCCATAGCGAAAACCAGATCACCCGTGGCTTGTCGATCAATACCGAGCCCGTGTGGGCGCCCGATGGGCAGAGCATTTACTTCACGTCCGATCGTTCGGGCAAGCCGCAGATCTACCAAGTGTCGCCTAGTGGCGGCGAACCGCAGCGAATCACCTTCCAGGGTCAGAACAACGCCAAGGCATCCATCAGCTACGACAGCAAGCAGATTGCGATGGTGCAGGGCAACGGGAACGTGTATCGTATTGCTATCATGGACCGTAGTCTGGGAGGCCAAGTGCGTTTTGTCTCACAAGGCCCCATTGACGACAATGCATCGTTTGCGCCAAATGCAAGCATGCTGTTGTATGCCGCCACCGATGGTAACCGCGGAGTGCTTTACTCCGTTTCCAACGATGGCCTGGTTCGACAACGGCTGGCACTAGTTGGCGGCAATGTGCAGGAACCGGCTTGGGGTCCGTATAGGGAACATTGATTTTTCGTGCTGCATCGCACAAGTGCTGCGGTATGATGCCCAGGGATCGGGCCCGAACAACGCCTCCGGCCTGTTCTGGTTTCCGGTTGCGGCTTCTGCCGCACCATACCCAGTCAGAGTGATTGTACGAATTTACGCACAATCGCCCTTTCGTAGTGTCAAAATAACAGCCGGTTAACCGGCGTCGCCGTCCCGTTACCATCATCGTTTTGTCGGAACTCAACTCGTAAGGAACGTCATCATGAATAAGACCGTTCGCGTCGCCCTGGTTGCCCTGCTGTGTGTTGGCGCGGCCGCTTGCGCCAAGAAGCAGGCCGTCCAGCCGCAGCAGACTGCTCCGGAACAGACCACCCAGACTCAGAGCAACCAGACCACTGGTAAGTACACCCCTGACGATCTCAATACCGATGCCTGCCTGCGTCAGCGCGTCGTGTATTTCGATTTCGACAAGACCGAAATCAAGCCGGAGTTCCAGCAGATCATGGCGTGCCACGCCAAGTACCTGCAGGATCGCCCGACTTCGCAGATCCGTCTCGAAGGCAACACCGACGAGCGCGGTACGCGTGAATACAACCTTGGCCTCGGCGAGCGTCGTGGCAAGGCTGTTTCCGACGCGCTGCAGGCAGCCGGTGGTTCGGCCAGCCAGCTCAACGTGATCAGCTACGGCAAAGAGAAGCCGGTGTGCCGTGAGCACAACGAGGATTGCTGGAGCAAGAATCGCCGCGTCGAGATCGTCTACACGGCTCAGTAATAAGTGATGAAGCGACTGGCGAAAGTTTTTGGTTTTACCGCCAGGTTCAGCATGGTGGGCGCGATCGCGTCCATCATGCTGTTCGCGTGTTTCGCGTGCCCGGTACTTGCGCAGGATTCACGCCTGAGCCTGGCCGATCGCGTTGCGCTGCTGGAGCAGCAGGCGCAAAACAAAGACCAGAGCAGTATCGGCATGGTCAACCAGATGCAGCAACTGCAGGCGCAGGTGCAGCAACTACAAGGCCAGATCGAGGAATTACAGCACAATCTGCAAGAGCTCAACGACAAGAACAAAGCCCAGTACGGCGATCTTGATTCCCGCCTGGGGCGTCTTGAGGGTGGCAACGCCGCCGCAGGTGCTGCGCCGACCAATCCGCAGGCAGCCAATCCACCGGCAGCTGCAGCAGTGGTAGCCCCCGCTGCAGGTAATCCCAACCCCAACAGTATCCAACCGAATGCCCCTGCTGCTGGCAGCGCCGATCCGGCCGCCGCCCAGGCCGCCTACGATGTGGCTTTCAAGGCATTGCGCGCCGGCGATTATGTACAGGCGTCGCGTCAGTTCCGCAGTTTCATCCAGCAATACCCCAATCAAGCGCTCACGCCCAACGCCTATTACTGGCTGGGCGAGTCGTACTACGTCACCATGAACTACCCGGTGGCGTTGGAATCGTTCCAGCATCTGCTCAGCCAGTTCCCGCAAAGTGACAAGGCACCCGATGCGTTGCTCAAGGTCGGCTATAGCCAGCTTGAGCTGAAGCAGAACGCGCAAGCCAAGGCCACGCTCAGCGCCGTGACGACCAAATATCCGGGGTCCAAGGCGGCCAGCCTGGCTCAGGAACGCCTGCAGCGCATCCAGCAGCAGCCGGCGAACTGAGGGGCTTGGCGGTGAGTGGCAACAGCGCACGCGTGGCGTCTACCACGTCTGCTTCAGTCGTCACCGAGCGACTGCGCATTACCGAGATATTCCACTCGATCCAGGGTGAGGCCGATGCGATCGGCTGGCGCACGGTGTTCGTGCGGCTTACCGGTTGTCCGCTGCGCTGCGTCTGGTGCGACACCGAGTATTCCTTCTACGGCGGCGATTGGCATGCGATCGACGACATCCTCGCCGAAGTGGCCTCGCATGGCGCGAAATACGTCTGTGTAACGGGCGGCGAGCCATTGGCGCAGAAACGTTGCCTGATCCTGCTGAAAAAGCTGTGCGACGCAGGTTATGAGGTGTCGCTGGAAACGTCCGGTGCGCTCGACGTTTCCACGGTCGATCCGCGCGTGCACAAGGTGATGGATCTGAAGGCGCCCGATTCCGGTGAGAGCCAGCGCAACCTGTGGTCGAATCTCGATCACCTGCTGCCGCACGACCAGATCAAGATCGTGATCGCCAGCCGTGCCGACTACGAATGGGCCTGCGCGATGCTGGTCGAGCATGCGTTGGCAGACCGTTGCATGGTGTTGTTCTCGCCCGTGCACGGCGCAGTGCAGCCGCGTGAGCTGGCCGAGTGGATCATTGCCGACAAGTTGCCGGTGCGTTTTCAAATGCAGTTGCACAAGCTGCTGTGGAACGACGCGGCCGGTCATTGATCCGCTGCTGTACGCGCGATCGCAAGCGCGAAGAATCCTGCGCGCCGGCCTGTGTTGCTGGTGGCGTTCGCGACCGGTGCCCGGTCAATCATCATGGAAAAAGTCATGTCTCAAAACACTTTGCGCAAAGCCGTCGTGCTGGTTTCCGGCGGCATGGATTCAGCGGTCACCATCGCACTGGCGCGAGAGCAGGGCTACCAGGTCCACGCGTTGAGCGTGGCCTATGGTCAGCGTCATAGCTCGGAATTGGCGGCATCGGATCGTGTGTCGCAGATGCTCGGCGCGGTGGAGCACAAGACGGTTACCATCGACCTGCGCAGCATCGGCGGCTCCGCGCTTACCGCGGACATCGATGTGCCGCTCGACACCAGGCAGAGCGGGACTCATGAGCATGGAGCCAATGAGGGCGGCACCGAGCAGGGCCACGCCAGTGACGATATCCCGGTCACCTACGTGCCCGCGCGAAACACCATCATGCTGTCGATCGCGCTGGGTTGGGCCGAGGTACTCGGTTCCAGCGACATCTGGTGCGGCGTCAACGCGGTCGATTATTCCGGCTATCCGGATTGCCGCCCGGCGTTCATCGAAGCCTTCGAGACCTTGGCGAATGTCGCAACGAAGGCCGGCGTCGAAGGCGCCGGCATCCGCATCCACGCCCCCCTGATGCGCATGAGCAAGTCAGACATCGCGCGCGAGGGCCAGCGTCTAGGCATCGATTTTTCCGTCACCGTAAGCTGCTACAAAGCCGACAGCGAAGGCCGCGCCTGTGGCCATTGCGACGCCTGCCGTCTGCGCGCGCAGGGCTTCCGCGAAGCAGGTCTGCCAGACCCCACCCGCTACGTCTGAGCACGCCTTGCTTGTGCCGATGCCCCCCAGCCCGTAAAATTGGCGGCTTGGCTTTCAAAATGATGGGCCGTTAGCTCAGTTGGTAGAGCAGTAGACTTTTAATCTATTGGTCCCGGGTTCGAATCCCGGACGGCCCACCAGCTACATCAGGGACTTGCGGAAACGTGAGTCCCTTCTTTTTTTGCGATCCTGTTTGGGCGGGACACATAGCTGATCTGCCCGCGGAGACATGGTGACTTCCCGCCCAGCAGCATAGGGGCTATGGCTACGACGTAGCCAACCAGTTGACCGACATCACCCACCTCAGCCCGACCAATACGATGAGATCCTTGGTTTACGCTTACGGATCTTCTTGTCGCCGGCGTATTGAACCTCGTATTTCATCTGCGTGATCCTGCTGCGGTAAGTGTGTTCGCAGTTTTTTTCGTCGCTAGGTCTTGGCATCTTTGCCGGTGCTGTGTTGGCCCGTTACCGTGTCCGAAGAAAAAATCTTTGAGCACGTTAAGCCATCGGGAGGGTCATCGAAGCAGCTATGCCTATGTGGGAGGCGATCCGCTGCGCTATACCGGCCCTTCGGGACTTTGGCTTTCGCCCGCGCTTCCACAGGGTTTTGTCGATGGCATTGCTGGCTTCGGTGGTGGCGTGGACTTCGGTTTGACCGCATATACAAGGCAAAAAACAACGTCAGATAGACTGAATTCGTTGGCCGAAGGAGCCGCTCCGGCGAACTTCGCCTGCATGGCATGACTAGACTAGTGTGCTGGATTGAATGTCTTGGGGGGTGTTATGGATAACTCGAATCGCGAAGTCATAGGTCCATCAGGTCCCAGTGACGGTGGGAATCATCGGCAAGTATGGCTTGCGGTGGTGTTGGTCGTGTTTGCGTTGATCCTGATGGGGCGTGCCTGGAACGACTGGCACAGTACAAACAAAGCGAAGCAATCTTCTGCGGACTACTTGGCTTTTGTGGCCCTGGTCCGTCAGGCGGATGGTATCGCCGACCCGTTGCAGCGTTGCCTGCACTATCCCGATCTGCCGGGTAGTCATTGGGATAACGGAACCACCTTGGCGTATTGTCAGCTGCGCAACCGTCATTACCTGCAGCTCTCGCAGATCGACAGCTTGCTGCAACAAGGTAAAGCCGACGAGGTTGATCGCACATACAAGGGCTATCTGGACGCACAACTGCACGATCCGAAACAGTCGGGCTTACTCGATGCTGCCTTTTATAGTGCCGGCTTTGATAAAGCCGATGCCAATACGCGCAAGATTATCGACGCGTGGAAACAGCAGTCGCCGAACAGTGCCTATGCACTTGCGGCCAGCGGTATGCAGTACGTCGATACTGCCCAGAAAACGCGCGGCAACGGTTGGGCGAGTGACCTCTGGGATGATCAAGTTAACGGGATGCGCCAACAGCTGGCGTTGGCGCGTCAGGATCTGGATCGTGCGGTGATGCTACTGCCCGCCGTAACGCCTGCTTATACATCGATGGTTTACCTCGGTGCCTTGGAAGGGGACGAGGACTACATGAATCGGGCAGCTAAGAGCGGTCTGACGGTTGATCCAGCCAATTTCGCGTTGCGCGGACAGATGATGAACTTTGCTCAGCCGAAGTGGGGAAGTCAGTTCGGTGGTGAAGGCGAGCAGAAGAGTGAGGCCGAAGCGTTGATTGCAAACAATCAATTGCTGCGCATGGTCGTTCAATACCCAGTTGTTTACCGGGCGATCTGTGACTGCGGGGATGCCGCTATTGAAACAATCCGTCTGCTTACGCTGGCTGCCGACAAAAACGTGACCTATGGCAATCTGACGGACCTCGCCAATGAGGCCTACGATGTAGCACCGCTTCTGGCGGTGGAACTTTATTCCGAATCGCTGCGCTTCAATCCAGCTGACGCGGATACTCTTCAGTGGCGCGCGCAGCAGATGATCAAGCTTGGCGATGTCGATGGCGCGATTGGGAGCATTGCTCAGGCCGCGCAACGTTTCCCCGATGACAATGCGGTCGGCACAAAGCTAGGCGATATTTACGCACGCACGGGCCATGTCAAAGAGGCCGAGGACACGTTCCTTGCCGTGCTCAAGCGCGACCCAGACAACCAGCAGGCGATGGGTGAACTGGGTGACCTGTACAACCACGCGGGGCACCAGCCCGAGAAGGCCGAAGCACTGGCCGATACATTGATCAGCCGGCATCCGGAAAATCCGGCCGGTTATATCGTGCGGGCCTGCAACCAGATGGACCACAATCTGCCCGGTCGCTACGACACGATCCATTACTTCATCGACCATTTCGGCGATCTACCGGAGTTCAAGTCGCAAGCTGCGGAGATGCGAACGTACTTGGTCAATCATCCAGAGAAAACGGGGACTGGTTAATGGCTATGTAGGGTAGTCGGTTAGAAATTGCTCCGGAGCAAGGTTCGGGCCGCCTTTCGATCTTCCAGGTCGGGAAAATTATCGTGGCCGACCCACTTGCAGATGCAACGTGGTGCTTCGACCGTTTTGAGTGTTTTCTCCCTCTTCCTGGTATGGGCCGCGATCCGCTAGGGCCAGTTTCCCGCGGGCGCAAGCATGCTGAAAGCCCCCGCTGAGAACGCCCAGTCGGTCGTCGCCGCCGATAGCTGATTGCCCGAATTTTGCGCATTCAAGCCGGGCTTGTGATGACGACGCGCGACGGGTTTGGTTACCGCGCGATTCAAGTTGCACTGCCGGGGGCCGATGAATACTGACATTCCCCAGTAATCCGAAATGCCCATGCTCGCTTTCCATTCGCCGCGACGCTACTCCGTTCGCCTTCGCCTACAGCTCGCTTTTGGCGCACTCACTTTGTTGTCGCTGGCTACGGCTGCGGTGGGCGCGTGGGGCATCGTCGGCCTGCAGCGTACTACGCTGGAGACGTTGCATGGCGATGTGCGTTTTGCGGCGGACGTGCGTCAGCTGCAGGCTGGGCTGTTGGAATTGCGTCGCTTCGAGAAAGATACGTTCATCAATATCGGGGACGCCGACCAGGTAGCTTCTTACCATGGCAAGTGGGACGGCGCGCACGCCAAGGCGCTGCACGAACTCGATGCATTGGGGGTCTTTCCCGCCGCTGCTGGCGAGGTGGCAACGTTCCGCCAGAATCTTGCGATGTATGCGGATGGCTACGAAGCGACCTTCAAACTGATTACTGAAAATAACTTGAAGGATGCACGCGCGGCGAACCTGCATTTCGTCCAGTACAAAGATCCGATTCGTGCCCTCGACGACCTCACGGTGGCGATGGCGAAGGAGTCCGATGCGCGCACGGTCGGCGTGGAACCGCGGCTCGATGCGCGGGCGCAGGCTACGCTCGTGGCGACTGCCATGGCGGCGGTGAGCGCGTTGCTGATCGCCGTGGCGTTGGCCTTGCGCACGACGCGCCGCATCATGCGCCCGCTCACCAGTGCGCAGCAGCTGGCGCAGGCGATTAGCGGTGGCAGGCTGAACAATGTGCTGGTGATCGACGGCAATGACGAATTCAGCGATACCCTCCACGCGCTGCAGTCGATGGATCGCCGACTGGCCGAAATCGTAGGCAAGGTGCATGAGACCTGCGAGCAACTGGCGGCGACTTCGCGTGATATTTCTCAGGGCACCGACGAGCTTTCGCGCCGCACGCAGGAACAAGCTAGCGCACTAGAGGAAACCGCCGCCTCGATGGAGGAGATGACGGCCGCTGTGAAACAGAATGCGGAGGGGGCGAACGAAAGCCGCAACGTCGTGCGCGGCGTGCGCACGCATGCTGGCGAAGGCACGGCACTCGCGCAGGAGGCTGCTTCGGCGATGGTCGAGATCAGAGCGGCCAGCGCGAAGATCGTGGACTTCGTCGGGCTCATCGACGAGATCGCCTTTCAGACCAATCTGCTGGCCCTGAATGCGGCGATTGAGGCATCCCATGCTGGCGAGGATGGGCGGGGCTTCGCCGTGGTGGCTGGGGAGGTTCGCCGCCTGGCCCAGCAGAGCAAGTCCGCTGCGCGCGAGATTCGTCAACTGGTAAGCGACAGCAGCGACAAGGTGACCCACGGCAATGAGCTGGTCGAGCGCACCGGTCATGCATTGATCGAGATCCAGTCGGGTGTGCAGCAGATCAGTGGACTGGTCGAGGAAATCGCGGCCGCCTCGCAGGAGCAGGCCAGCGGCATCGATCAGGTCAATGATGCCGTTACCAGCATCGACACGGTGACTCAGCAAAATGCGGCGATGGTGGAGGAGGCCAGTTCCGCCAGTCGCAGCGCGCTGGAACTCACCCAGTCGTTGCGCCAGCAGATAGCGTTCTTCCAGGTTGCTGCTGCGCCTGCGCCCCCAGTCGAAGAGCGAGTCCGTGTGATGGCGGTGCGTGCGGATTTGGTTCCGGCCTGATTGAGTCACTCATGCTCACTGACGAGTGTGTGCAGAACTTGCCACCAATCAATGACTCGCTAAATCGACGGCAGCCACCTCGGAGTCAAGGGGCGCTGCTGTTTTGTAGCTTGCGAACAGCCACGGTTCGCCAACGGCAAAGCCTTGCGCGAAATCGATGCCAAGCCTGCGTACCCCATCGAGCAGGCTCTGGCTGGCGACACCTTCGGCGATGGTGAGCTTGCCGGTGACGTGGCCGATATTGTTGATCGCCTCGACCATCGCGCAGTCGATCGGATCTTCGATCATATCCTTGACGAAGCTGCGATCGATTTTCAGGAAATCGACCGGCAGGTGCTTGAGGTAGGTGAACGAGGACATGCCGGCCCCGAAGTCATCGAGCGAGAACCGGCAGCCAAGCGCATGCAGGTCGCTGATGAAGACGGTCGCGCGCGACAGGTTGGAAATGGCCGCGGTCTCGGTGATTTCGAAACAGATCATCGATGGTGCGATGTTGTAGGCGACGAACTGATGGCGCAGGAAGTCGGCGAATCCGTCTTCGGACAACGATGTGCCCGAGAGGTTGATCGCGCATAGGTCGGGTGCCGTTGCCGGTGCGTGCGCGATACAGTTGCGCAGCGCGGCGAACGCAGCCTGCACGACCCAGCGATCGATGGACGGCATCAGGCCATAGCGCTCCGCTGCGGGGATGAAGGCGAGCGGTGGAATCAGCTGGCCGTCTTCGCCAACCATTCGAAGTACCAACTCGATGTAGCGGCACCGGCTGGCATCGCGCAGGTCGATGATGTTCTGCGCGTGCAGTTCGAAGCTGTCGGTCGTGAGCGCTGCCTGGATGCGGGTGACCCAGCACATCTCCGACTGACGGGAGGCAACCTCGTCGTCGTTCAGACGATACAACTGCACACGGTTGCGACCTTTCTCCTTGGCCAGGTGACATGCTGCATCGGCAGCGCCGAGAATGTCCTCGCGTGACAGCAACTCCTCGCACAGACTGACCAGGCCGATACTCGCGCTGAGCGAAAACGTGCGATCGCCGAAGGTGAAGTGCAGGTCGCCGATGGCGGATCGCAGATTCTCGGCAGCCAGTAATCCCTCTTCGGCGTCGCAGTCCTCCAGCAGCACCACGAACTCGTCGCCGCCCAGTCGTGCCACCGCGTCGCAGTGACGTGTCCGCGCCAGGAACAGCGACGCAATCTGTCGCAGCAGTTCGTCGCCCGCCGCATGACTGCAGGTGTCATTGACGACCTTGAATTGGTCGAGGTCGATATACAGCACCGTGAACGGTTGTCCGGCGTGATCGGCCACGATGATGGCCTGTGCCAGGCGGCGTTCGAATTCGCGGCGGTTGATCAATCCGGTGAGCGCATCATGGCTGGCCTGATAACTCAGCGTCGCCGCATGTTCGCGATCACTGCTGACGTCGTGCATCACCAGCACGACGCCTTCCACGTTACCGGCGCGGTCACGGATAGGTGTGGCGGTGAGGTCAATCGCGATCCTCGTCCCGTCGCAGTGCTCGAGCATCAGTTTGTCACTGGATGTCCAGCCGGAATGGTCGCGCAGCACCTGGTCCACCGGATCGGGGATCGGTATGCAGCTGACCTCCTCGACGATTTGACAGATGCTCTCCACGGCACGGCCGCGAGCGGCATTGCTGCGCCAACGCGTGAGACGCTCAGCGCTGGGATTGAGGTATTCGATGCGGCCCTGCGCGTCGGTGGTGATGACGGCATCGCCAATCGACTGCAGCGTGACCTCGGCGCGTTCCTTTTCGGCGAACAGCAACGCGTCGGCGAGGCGCCGGTCGGTGATCTCGGTGACTGAGCCGGCCATGCGAACGGAGGTGCCGAACGGGTCGCGCACTGACTGGCCGCGTGCACGCAGCCAGCGCAGGGTGCCGGTGGCCAGCGGTACTCGAAATTCGATGTCTAGTGGTACGGCGCGCCAGACATGGGCTGCCACTGCTTTTTTCATGGCTCGATGATCGCCCGGATGCAGGCAATCGAAAATCGACTCCGCTGGACGATGGGCGCCATCGTTTTCTATGCCCAACATCTGCTGCAGGCGCGGTGACAGATAGATCCTGCCACTGCGACGATCCCAATCCCACAGGCCATCGTTGCTGCCGCTGACGGCAAGTTGGAAGCGATCTTCGCTGGCACGCAATGCGCTGGCGACGCGCAAACGATCATCGAGCAGGCGCCGCGTGCGCCAGGCGGCACTGAGTACAAGCAGACAGCCGGTAAGGCCAATCGCCGCAAGCAGCACGTCAGCGGTTATCCGCGATGCCTCGCCCAGGGCATTGGAAAAAGCGAATTCCAGTGGTGTCAATTGTGCGTCCACCACGCGAATGCGTTCACGACTTGCCGCAACCCAGTCGCCGCCCAGCTCGCCACGGGCAACCCGTGCGTGCGCGTCGTTCGCGATAGCGACCAGTTCAGCGATGCGCTGGTCCGCCTCGATCCAGATCGAGATGGTCCGCTCAACATAGGAGATGTGGCGAAAGTGCCGGTACAGCCGCAACATGCCGGGAATGTCTGTACGGGCGATCCCGCCGTCACGGAAATTGGCCCGGACAGCGGCCTCGTCGGGCGTGGGCTTGTCCATTTCCAGCCGCGCGCGGCGGTCGCCGAGTGGAACTGCGATGGCCTCGAGGTACTGCTGGAAGTCTGATTCTGAAAACGTCACCAGGTATTGCTGAAGGTGCGAGGCGGCCAGGTTCTGCCCCTTCGACCAGCGGCTTTCGCCGCCCACAAAGGCTCGCGTCGCCGACATCATGTCCAGGCTGACGATGCACATGGCCATCATGACGGCAACGACGACGACGAACGGCAGGACGATTTCAGTCGCCCGCTCTCTTTTGCCCGGCTCAACGGCGCCCCGGCTGTTCACTGGTCTCGGCGCCCCCCTAGGCACGGTCCTGACGGTCAGGACAGGAGCATATCGGCCGAGGATGCGGAAACTTTAGGGGCTATCGGCGCCAGTTCAGTACACGTACGGTCCACCAGTTCTCACTTCCACGCCACCGTGGGTGCTGTGGATCTTGCGCCACTGGGCGGCGCGGATGACAGCACGCGGCCCAGTGGCGCCCTGCCGTCACTGTTTGCCGACGACCAGCAGGGTGAAGCCATTGACCGGGGCGCCGTGTGCCGCGGGGGCGGCGGCGACCAGGTAGGCCAGGTGCGTGGTGGGATCCAGCGCCAGCGTGCGTGCGCCTTGCTGGGTCGCGACATTGGCCAGCACGCTGTAGTGATCGGCATCGTCCTGATGCACGATGGTCAGCGTACCGTCGTGGTTCGAGCTGTACGCCAGCCGGGTCTGCGCATCGAACGCGGCCGCGTCCGGGCCCTTGCCGATGGCTACCTGGGCCACCTGGCGGCCGCTGACGGCATCGGTGACGACCATGAGGTTGTTGTCGCATACCGAGAACAGCCGTGCGGAAACCGCGTCGTAGGTGAGGCCGGATGGGGAGTCACAAGAGGCCAGGCTCCAGACGTTTTGCACCTTGTCGGTTTTCGTGTCGAGCTGGACCAGTTCGCCCTTGTCTTCCAGATTGACGAATACGTGGCCCCGGCCATCACTGGTCGCAAACTCGGGCCGGCCGGGCAGGGCGATGGTGGCTACTTCCTTGCCGGCGGCCGGGTCGATCACGCTGACCGAATTACTGTGGCCATTCATGGTTAGCACGTGGCCGGTGGCCGGATCGAACACGATCGCATCGGGGTTCTGGCCGCTCACCGGGATGTTGGCGAGCGTCTTCAGCGACTGCAGATCGATCACGCTGACGTTGTTGCCCTGACCGTTGCTGACATAGCCGCGGTGCTCGGCCAGCGCGAGCGCGACGCCGTGCGCGTGGTTCATGCCGGGAATTTCGGTGATCAGTTTGCCGCTGGCGGTATCGACCACCATCACCCGATCGTTGCGGGCAATGAACAGATGATGCGCGGAGGGATCGAGACTGAGGTAGTCCCAACCGCCACTGCCGCCCAGCAGATGGCGTTGTTGCACGGCGTACGTCGCCGCTGGAGTCGCCGCAGGAGGCTCGGCGGCGCTGACGGCGGCAGGGCCGATGGCCAGCAGCAGTAACAGGGTCAGTGATTTCATCGGTGGTTCCGGATCCGGATGGCGGGGAGGGGCAACCCCGCCAGCATGCCAGCCGGACGATTAGCGATCGCTGTGGAACGCAAGCCCTTTGTGCAGCGATCAGGCATTGCCGCGCGAGGCTGTCCAGACCGCCATCAGGGTGGCGCGAAGCTGCTGCGGGGAGACTGGTTTGTGCAACAGCGGGATCCTCGCCGTGAAGATCTCGCGCAAGCGATCGCTGCGGGTTTCCCCAGTGATCAGCAAGCGCGCAAAGGGCGTCTCGCCGTCAGGCTGATAGTGCCGATCGAGTGCAGCGAACACGTCGAGCGCGCGCTCGCCGGCGTGCAGATTGAGGTCCGAGATCACGATGTCCGCCGGCCCGGCCCAGTCCTCGATCGCTTCCAGCGCCTGCAGGAGATCCTCGGCCACCGCCACTTCGCAACCCCAGCTGCGCAACAGATAGCGGATGCCGGAAAGAATCGCCGGATCGTCGTCCATCACCAGCACGCGTTTACCCGATAGATCCGCCGGTGCTTCGTCAGTCAGCCCCGTCAGTTCCAGTTGTGCCGGCACGATCGGTAACTGGAAATGGAACACGCTGCCGCACCCTGGCCGCGATTTCACCCGTACCTCGGTGTCGAGCAGTTCGGCCAGTCGCTGCGCAGTCGCCAGACCCAGGCCTAGCCCGGGATGCGCGCCGTAGTCGTAGGCAGTTTCGGGGTGATCGTCGATCCGGTAGAACTCGTCGAATACGCTGGAAAGATGTTCGGCCGCGATGCCGTTGCCGGTATCCCACACTTCGATGCGTATCTGTTCTTCACCGTCGCGTCGCACGCCGACCAGCGCGCCGCCATGGTGGGTGTAACGCAATGCGTTGCTGACCAGGTTGTTGAGGATGCGCGTCAGCATGCCGCGGTCGCTGCGCACCCAGCGGCCGCTCTGCCGCATGCTCAGGCGCAATCCCCGCTGTTCGGCGACTATGTCGAAGTTGCGTCCAACCTCGGCGAACACCTGGTCGAGCGCAAACTCGCTGATTTCCGCCTGTATCGCGCCCGCTTCCAGGCGCGACAAATCGAGCAGTTCGCTGAACAGGTGATCGAGCGACTGCACGCACTCCTGGATGTGCGCAATGCGGTCCAGTCGCAGCGGATCGTATTCGTCCACCGCCAACGCTGAAGAGAACAGGGTCAGCGCATACAGCGGCTGGCGCAGGTCGTGCGAGGCGGCGGCGAGGAAGCGCGCCCTGGCCACGCTGGCCGCTTCCAGCGCGGCATTCTTGCGCGCCAATTCCAGGGTGGCGTGCTCGACTTCCTGCTCCAGCCCGCGATGGGCGTCATGCAGCGCCGCCGCGGCGTGATTGAAGCCCTGCTGCAGCTCGCCGATCTCGGTCCGGTCGGTCACTTTCACGGCCACCCGGCGATCGCCCAGGCCAAGTTGCCGCACCGCGCCGGCCAGGTGGCGTAGCGGGAAACTGATCCAGCGTGCCACCTGCCAGCCGATCACGCCGGCGATAAACAGACTCACGACCAGCGCGATCAGCGCGTTGAGCAGGCTTGCCCGCTGCGCTGCGATCGCCTCATGCACGCTCACATCGACCAGGATCGAGCCAAGCACGGGGTGCCGCGGCTGATTGAGGTCCACCACGTCGTGCTCAACGGTCAGGATTTCCTGCGCGGCGTCACTGTCGACGCGTTCGCGGTAGTCGGCGAGAATCTGGCCGTCGGCGGTGCGGATCTGCACGCGCGTCACGTTTGGCAGGCCACCGATCGAACCGGCAATCTGCCGCAACTCTCGCAAATCCATATTACGCAGCGGTTGCACGCAGACCGTTGCGGTCTGCGTTGCAATTGCGTCGGCCGTGCTCTGCGCCATGCGATGCAGGGTGATCAACTGGTGGCGGGTCAGCAAGGTGACCAGCAACGCGGCGGTGATCAGCGTGGGCACCAGCGCAACGAATGCCAGCCGTTGCATCAACGACGTCCGTTGCCACAGCCGTAACGGCCAGGAGTTGGTCGCCCTGTCCATCCGCCCCGTACCTCCCCACTATCGCCCCGGGTGCGTCTGCGCACCGAGTCCGATCGGTCCACCCCGCGCACCGCGGCACGCCCTGGGCAGGGCCACAGTAGCGCGAAACGACCGGGTTAACAGCAATGTCGCCGACATTGGGCCGGCGTGGGGGCTCAATCGACGTGCTTGATGGCCTGCCGGAAGCGTCGGGTAAAGCGCTCGATCAACAGCGGCAGCAGTGCAAGCACGGCGATCGCACCCAGCGGCAGCATCACCTCGCGGTGCATGAACAGATCCAGCCCAAACGTGCTGCTCTCGCTCATTGCGTTACCAAGGCCAGAGCCAATCGAGCTCTCAAACCACAGCATCGTGGTGCCGCCGACCCAGGTGGCTCCGAGGAACAGCCACAGCGAACAGCGCAGCCACGCCAGACACACGGTGACGATGCCGAACGGCACCACCGGTACGAAGCGCAGAAATAGCGTATAGCTCACCGGATGGTTCTCGAAGCCGTGATGCAGCTTCTCCACGACCTTGGGCGGATGCTTGCTGCCGGCGCCAAAGGCATAGCGGCTGGCCAGATAGAGGATCAGCGATCCCAGGGTCAGGCCGATCGACGAGCATATGGTGCCGTCGACGGTGCCGAATGCGATGCCACCGGCGAGTATCACCACGATGGTGCCCGGAATGCCGGTGGAAGTGACCAGGGTCAGCAGGCCGATATAGGCGAGCCGCCACAGCCACGGGTGTTCGGCGATGTGTGCGTGAAGCTCATGCTGGTGCGCGACCAGATGTTCCGGGTGCAGCCGGTCGAACGTGCCGGAGGCGAATAGCACGATGCCTGCCAGCAACAGCAGGATCAGCGGCAGCGCGGCGCGCAGGCGGCTCAATATGGCGTACCGCTGATGCCGTAGGCGGCCAGCACGGTGCGCGCCTGGTCACGCAGGATGTCTCGGCGCACGGCGATATGGCGGCGCTCAAGCTCACCGATCCAGTCGGTGGGCAACGGGCCCTCGTCAAAGTCGGTGAGTTCCTCGACGTCTTCGGCACGCGCGCCGATCAACAGCGCATCGATACCCGCCCAGACCATGGCGCCGTAGCATTGGCAGCACGGCTGGGAGCTGGTGGCCAGCACGTAGTGGCCGTCGTCCTCGCTCATCCGGCTTCGGCTCAGGCGTTGCTGCGCGATCATGATCGCCATCATTTCGGCATGCGCCACCGAGCAGCTTAATGGCACCACGCGATTCACGCCCGCAGCGATCAGTCGACCACTGTGCGCATCGAACACGGCCGCGCCAAACGGGCCGCCACCACCGCGCTCGACATTCTGCCGCGACAATTCGATCGCCAGGCCAACGCGTTCCTCGTCGCCGGTATAGCGACGGTCGGTATCGGCGACCTCACCCATCCATGGCGGCAGGGTGAGATGGATCTGCAGCGGCAGCATGCTCACACTCCGTCTATTGGCCGGCCTGTTTCGCCCACGTATCGCGCAATGTCACCGTGCGGTTGAACACCGGCGCCGTGGCGCGGTGGTCGACGCGGTCGGCCACAAAGTAACCCAGCCTCTCGAACTGAAAACGCTGCTCCGGCGCCACCGACGCGGCAGCCGGCTCCAGCCATGCCTGCACCACACGCTTGGCCTGCGGGTTGACGTGATCGAGCCACGTCTTGCCATCTTCCTCACCGTCCGGTGCGGCCACGTTGAACAGGCGGTCATAGATGCGCACCTCGGTAGCCACCGCATGCTTCGCGCTGACCCAATGGATGGTGCCCTTCACCTTGCGGTCGGCGCCGGGCATGCCATGACGGGTTTCCGGATCGAGCGTGCAATGCAGTTCGGTCACATTGCCGTCGGCATCCTTGATCAGCTGTCCGCATTTGATGATGCCGACGCCGCGCAGGCGCACTTCGCCTTCGGGCTTCAACCGATGGAAACCCTTCGGCGGTACTTCGGCGAAGTCCTCGCGTTCGATCCATAGTTCGCGCGCCAATGGCACGTCGCGCATGCCGAAGCTGTCGTCTTTCGGATGGTTCGCGAAGTGCAGCGTTTCCTCGTGGTTTTCCGGCAAGTTGGTGAGCACCAGCTTCAGCGGGTCGAGCACCGCCATCCGGCGCGCAGCGGTGGTGTCCAGATCCTCGCGGATGCAGTTTTCCAGGATCGCGTAATCGATCACGCTGTTCTGTTTGCTGATGCCCACGCGCTCAATGAACAGACGCAGCCCAGCCGGCGTAAAACCACGCCGACGCAGGCCACGCAGGGTGTTCATGCGCGGGTCGTCCCAACCATCGACATGACCCTCGTTGACCAGCTGCGCCAGCTTGCGCTTGCTGGTGATGGAGTAACTCAGGTTCAGTCGCGAGAATTCAATCTGTCGCGGCTTGGCCGGCTGCGTCGGTAGGCCAGCGGCAAGCAGCGGCTGCCACAGCTGCGGATTGTTCGGCAGGTCGACATGGTCGACGAACCAGTCATACAGCGGGCGATGATCCTCGAACTCCAGCGTGCACAGCGAATGAGTGATGCCTTCCAGCGCATCGGAGAGGCAGTGCGCATAGTCGTACATCGGATAGATCGGCCACGCATCGCCGGTGTTCTGGTGAGTGATCTTGCGAATGCGATAGATCGCCGGGTCGCGCATGTTGATGTTGCCGGCGCTCATGTCGATTTTCGCGCGCAGCGTCTTGCTGCCGTCGGCGAATTCACCCGTGCGCATGCGGCGGAACAGGTCGAGGTTTTCCTCCACGCTGCGCTCGCGATAAGGCGAGTGACGGCCGCCGGTGGTCAGAGTGCCGCGGTACTCGCGCATCTCTTCGGCATTCAGGTCGTCCACATACGCCACGCCGTCCTCGATCAGCTTGAGTGCCGAGCGGTAGAACACCTCGAAATAGTCCGAGGCGTGGCGCAATGCGTGCCACTCGAAGCCCAGCCAGCGCACGTCATCCTTGATGCCCTCGACAAACTCCGGGTCTTCCTTGCCTGGATTGGTATCGTCCAGGCGCAGGTTGCACCAGCCGCCAAACTGACCGGCGATGCCGAAGCTCAGGCAGATCGCCTTGGCGTGGCCGATATGCAGGTAACCGTTGGGTTCCGGCGGAAAGCGGGTGTGGACTGCGTGATGCTTGCCCGCCGCAAGGTCGTCGCGAACGATCTGCCGGATGAAATCCTGAGGTACGACGGCCGCTGTCGGGTTGGCGGGGGCGGCGGCGGTATTTTCAGTCGACATCAGGCAAAGCTCGTGTGCGATAGCGGAAGCGCCCAAGTTTAACCTGTCGCCGGCATCGGGCGCAGGCGCCCAGGATTGGTGGAAGGGCTATAAACCTGTGTGAAGAAGTCAAGTCATCCCTTGCCCCGCAACGCCGTAGGGGCGTAGCGTGTGGCCATGCACATCATTTATCGAGCCGAAAACCTGTTCGACGCCCATCTTGTGAAGGATGCGTTGGAACATGCCGACATTCCGGCGTTCATCGCCGGCGAATATCTCACCGGCGCGGTCGGCCAGCTGCCGGCCATGGACTACATCGCGGTGATGGTGCCCGAATCGAGCCTGGCGCTCGCCAGCGGCATCGTGCGTGAGGTGGAGGCCCAGCTCAGCGAGGCGCGACTGGCGATCCAGGAAGACGGAGCGCCCAACGATCCGCTTGCCGTACCCTGCTGAGTGCGGCCCGCGGGCGGTTGCGATGTCATCGGAACCTCAAGCATCCGTCTTTTGCTGGTCATTCCTGTTTCGCAGGGATGACAAACTGGGATATTGGCTGTTCAAGGGGCCCCATCAAGGAATCCCATGCAAGACCAAGCCGTATTGAATCTGGCTGCGCTGATCCGCGCCGTGCCCAATTTCCCCACTCCCGGCGTGATGTTCCGTGACGTGACCCCGCTGCTGGCCGATGCAGGCGGCTTTGCCCGCTGCATCGATGCGCTGGCCGAGCCGTGGCAGGGCAGTGGGGTGCAGGCGGTGTGTGGCGTTGAGGCACGCGGCTTCATTTTCGGCGCCGCGCTGGCGCAGAAGCTGCGCGCCGGTTTCGTGCCGCTACGCAAACCCGGCAAGCTGCCGCCGCCTGTGGTGATGGTCGACTATCAGCTGGAATACGGCAGCGACCGCCTGGAGGCGCAAAGCGACGCGCTGAAGCCCGGCGAGCGTGTGCTGATCGTCGACGACGTACTGGCCACCGGCGGCACATTGGCAGCGGCGCGCGCCTTGGTCGACCAGCTGGGTGGCGAACTCGTGGGCGCCAGCGTGGTCATTGAACTGGCAGCGTTGCAGGGACGGGCGCGGTGGCAAGGTAACCAGCCGCTACACAGCCTTTTACGCTATTGAGTCGCGTTTTCACGCCGCCAAGTACGCGATACGGGTTTGGATAGAGCAGCTTTTCGGAGAGCAGCCATGTTCGGTATCGGCGCCTGGAAACAACACCTGCCAAGGCGCGATGAGGCATTGCCGGGGCGCGAGCAGGCCATGTTGCCGGGTCATCCGCATCATGTGCACGGTCGCTCACTGCTGGCCGATAGCTACCCGCAGGCTGAAATGGCGCTGTTCGGCATGGGCTGCTTCTGGGGCGCCGAACGCAAGTTCTGGAGCCTGCCCGGCGTGTTGAGCACTGCGGTCGGCTATGCCGGCGGCTACACACCCAATCCCACTTACCGTGAAGTCTGCTCGGGTCAGACCGGCCACGCCGAAGTCGTCCAGGTGATCTATGACCCAACCGTGACGAGGCTGGAGAAATTGCTGAAAGTGTTTTGGGAAAACCACGACCCGACCCAGGGCATGCGCCAGGGCAATGATGCCGGCACGCAATACCGTTCGGCCATCTATACGTCCAATGTGGCGCAGCTAAGCGTCGCCGAAACTACCGCCCGAACCTACCAGGTCGAACTCGGTCACGCCGGTCTCAAGTCCATCACCACCGAGATCTCCATCGCCGGACCGTTCTACTACGCCGAAGGCGAACACCAGCAATACCTGTCAAAGCACCCTGATGGGTATTGCGGGTTGGGCGGAACGGGGGTGAGTTGCCCGATTGGACTGGATGCGCAGGCTTGATGCGATCAAGCAATCCGGTTCTTTGGATCAGCTCCCGCGCGGTGCCGGTATCCATCAGGGTCCAACGATACTGAGGCTCTGCACATAAACCAGCTCACACGCGCCCGCGCCCACATCGTCACGCGTCATCGAGGTTTTCCAGCGCCAGCCGTCGGGGCGGCTGGCGTCGACCAGGAAGCCTTCGATGTGCACCAGTTCGCCGGGGCGTACTTTCTTGAGTTCGTACAGCACACCGGCGTCGGCGGGGATCATGTGCATGTTCGCGCTGTGCGTTTCGATCTCGCGCCGAGGGATCGGGAATTGCTTCACTTGCCAGTAGTAGAAGCGGTCGGATTGGCTGATCTGGATGTTTGCCAGCACCGCGCTGTCGGACATGCGGCCCCAGCCGAGCGCGAGATCCTCGGGGATCAGCTTGGCGTCGGCACCCCATGAGTAATCGGCGCGAGACAGCACGCGTGCGGTGAGCGTGAAGCGCGCACGGGTGGTCAGCGTGGCATCGCCGTGCTGCAGCTGTGCGCCATCGTCGATGTCGACCTGCTCGGGTATATCCGGCGCCAGCACGCCGGGTGGTTGCTGCAACGGTCGCTTATCCCACCATGAGACTCCGCCCCACAGCACCAGCAGCAGAGCGACCCCAAGCCACAGTTTGCGCACGCCCACCCCTGATCTGCGATTGTCATCAGTTTGTTCCAGACTAGCCCACCGATGACGACTGGCGGCGCCCCCTACCATCATAGTCGTTGGCTATGAAACCGATTGGAATAATCGAATTTACACACACCAGGACGGTATCTATATTCCAGAGTTGGGATCGGCTGAAGCAAAGTTGCGTTCCGCCGCGAACCACAGGAGTCTGCCATGGGCAGCGACCGCAAGACCCTGAGCACGCCAACTTCCGACGCCCCTGTTCCCTCCAGCCGGAACAGCCTCGTCGATTTGCCGCATGGATCGCTGCCGATGGAGTATCCCTAGACCTTCAAGAAACTGGTGCACCCTGGGTGCCATTGGTCAGAACAATGCATTCGTCGTGCCGCTCCCTACTGGATTGCAAACAACCAAAGGTGGAGAACACATGTCAACCGAAACGAAATGTCCGTTCAATCACGCTGCCGGCGGCGGTACGACCAACCGCGACTGGTGGCCGAAACAGCTGAACCTGAAGATCCTGCACCAGCACTCTTCGCTGTCCGATCCGATGGGCGATGCTTTCGACTACGCCAAGGAGTTCAACAGCCTCGATCTGGCCGCCGTGAAGAAAGACCTGCTTGCGGTGATGACCGATTCGCAGGAGTGGTGGCCGGCGGACTTCGGTCACTACGGGCCTTTCTTCATCCGCATGGCATGGCATAGCGCCGGCACCTACCGCATTGGTGACGGTCGTGGCGGTGCTGGCGCCGGGCAGCAGCGTTTTGCGCCGTTGAACAGCTGGCCGGACAACGTCAGCCTCGACAAAGCCCGCCGGCTGATCTGGCCGGTCAAGCAGAAGTACGGCCGGAAAATTTCCTGGGCCGACCTGATCATCCTCACCGGTAACGTCGCGTTGGAATCCATGGGGTTCAAGACCTTTGGTTTCGCCGGCGGCCGGGAGGACGTATGGGAGCCCGACGAGGACGTCTACTGGGGCACCGAGAAGACCTGGCTGGGTGGAGATCATCGTTACGGCAAGGGCAAGTCTGGCGACGAGGAAGGCGTGATCGTTGCCGACGAGGAGCTGCACGGCAGTGAGAAGGATCGTACCGAGCACGGACGCATCCTGGAGAATCCGCTCGGTGCGGTGCAGATGGGTCTGATCTACGTGAACCCGGAGGGCCCGGAGGGCAAGCCAGACCCGGTCGCCGCGGCGCATGATATCCGTGAGACGTTCGCGCGCATGGCCATGAATGACGAAGAGACCGTCGCCTTGATCGCTGGCGGCCATACGTTTGGCAAGACGCATGGCGCCGGTCCCGCCGACAACGTGGGACGCGAACCCGAAGGGGCGGGCCTGGAGGAGCAGGGCCTGGGCTGGAAGAGCAGCTTCCGCTCTGGCAAAGGCGCAGACGCGATCACCAGCGGCCTGGAAGTGACCTGGACAACGACGCCGACGAAGTGGGGCAACAACTTCTTCGAGAATCTGTTCGGTTACGAATGGGAGCTGACCAAGAGCCCGGCGGGTGCACATCAGTGGACGCCGAAGGGTGGCGCCGGCGCCGGTACCATCCCGGATGCCCACGATCCGAAGAAACGTCGCGCGCCGACGATGTTGACCACCGACCTCTCGCTGCGAGTCGACCCGGCCTACGAAAAGATTTCCAGGCGCTTTCATGAGCACCCCGACCAGCTCGCCGACGCCTTTGCGCGTGCCTGGTACAAGCTGACCCATCGCGACATGGGCCCGCGGGCACGCTATCTCGGGCCTGAAGTTCCGAAAGAAGAACTGCTCTGGCAGGACCCCATTCCTGCGGTTGATCATGCGTTGATCGATGACAAGGACATTGCCTCCCTCAAGAGCAAGATCCTGGCGTCGGGCCTGACGGTATCGCAACTGGTATCGACCGCCTGGGCCTCCGCGTCCACCTTCCGCGGCTCCGACAAGCGGGGCGGCGCGAACGGTGCACGCATCCGTCTCGCCCCGCAAAAGGACTGGAAGGTCAACCAGCCCGAGCAACTGGCGAAGGTGCTGAAGACCCTCGCGGGCATCCAGAGTGAGTTCAATGGCGCGCAGTCCGGTGGGAAAAAAGTTTCGCTCGCCGATTTGATCGTGCTGGGCGGTTCTGCAGGCGTCGAGCAGGCAGCGAAAAACGCTGGCCAAGCCGCTACGGTTCCTTTCACGGCGGGGCGCATGGACGCATCGCAGGAGAAGACCGATGTGGAATCGTTCGCAGCGCTCGAACCAATCGCCGATGGTTTCCGCAATTACCTGAAAGGCAAATATCGCGTATCTGCCGAGGCATTGCTGATCGACAAGGCGCAGCTGCTGACCTTGACCGCACCGGAATTGACCGCGCTGATTGGCGGCTTGCGCGTGCTGAATACCAACGTGGGGCAAACTCCGCACGGTGTGCTCACGAAGCGCCCGGAAGCATTGACCAACGACTTCTTCATCAACCTGCTCGACATGGGTACGGAGTGGAAGGCGGTGTCGGATGCCGGGGATGCGTTTGAAGGGCGCGATCGCCAGACCGGCGCAGCCAAATGGACCGGCAGCCGTGTCGATCTCATCTTCGGCTCGAACGCCCAGCTGAGGGCGCTGGCCGAAGTCTATGCAAGCGCAGGCGCGCAAGAAAAATTTGTACGCGATTTCGTCGCAGCCTGGACCAAGGTGATGAACCTTGATCGCTTCGATCTTGCCTGAGATTCAAGGCAGGGTCGTAAAGGGTTTGTGGTGAGCGACCTCGATCCGGCAGCGGGTGATCCCGAGCCGGGTCGAGGTCGCTCGATCGCGATGGTAGAACTTGCGGCTGTTGACCGAGCGTATCGTTTCAACTATTGGCGCACGGGCTTGCGCGTTTGCAGCGACGGCACAGCAGCCAGCATCGGCGTGGCGGCCGAGTGAGGGTTGAGCAGGTCGGCGGGCAAATTCCTGAAGACCTCAGCCAGCCGTTTCAGGAACACATCCATCGCCGAGCTTTTGCGCCAGACCATGGCGACGCGCCGACTCGGCGGCGTCCCCTTGAATTCGATCAGGTGCAGGTTCTCCACCTGTGCCACCGGCGGTTTCACCGCCATCGTGGGCAGCAGCGTGATGCCGACGTTTGCCGCCACCATCTGCCGCAGCGTCTCCAGGCTGGTGGCGCGAAAGCCGCTGCGTTCGCCAATGCCGGCCATGTGGCACACCTCCAGCGCCTGATCGCGCATGCAGTGGCCTTCTTCCAGCAGCAGCAGGTTTTGGCTGGACAGATCGGACAGCTTCAGCTGGCCTTGCTGCCGCGCCAGCGGGTGATCGTGCGAGACCGCCAGCAGGAACGGCTCCTCGAACAGGAATTCGGTATGCAGGCTGTCCTCGTGCAACGGCAGCGCGAGGATCGCGGCATCCAGTTTGCCCTCGCGCAGCAGGCGCAACAGCGCTTCGGTCTTTTCTTCGACCAGCAGCAGCTCCAGCTTGGGGAATGCCTTGCGCACCAGCGGCAGCGCGTGCGGCAACAGATAAGGGCCCAGTGTAGGAAAGATGCCCAGCCGCACCGTGCCGGATTCCGGATCTAGCGTGCGCCGCGCCACGCCGCGAATCTGTTCGATCTCATTGAGCACGTCACGGGCGCGCACGGCGATGTCGCGGCCCACCTCAGTCAGCAACACCTTGCGCGGCGTGCGCTCGACCAGTGGCACGCCCAGTTCGTCTTCCAGCTTCTTGATCTGCGTCGACAGGGTCGGCTGGCTGACAAAACAGGCCTCCGCGGCGCGACCGAAGTGGCGATGTTCGGCAAGAGCGACCAGGTACTGGAGATCACGCAGGTTCATGGACTACCTCAGGTAAGCCATAGGCAATGACTATGAACACGATGGTAACAATCAATTTGAACAATGCAAGTGCAGACGTTATCTTCTTCTCCAAGGCACCTGATGCAAGGCGTCTCTCAACCCTCGCTCCACCAACCTGAAGGCTTACTCATGCTGACCATTGGCGACAAGTTCCCGCACTTCAATCTCACCTCCGTTGTCTCGATCGAGAGCCTGGACAAGGCGTTCTTCCCGATCACCAACGACACTTACAAAGGCAAGTGGCTGTGCGTGTTCTTCTACCCGAAGGACTTCACGTTCGTCTGCCCGACCGAGATCAAGGGCTTCAGCGACGTGAATGAGCAGTTCGCCGACCGCGACTGCCAGGTGCTGACCGCCAGCACCGATTCGGAGTTCGTGCACCTGGCCTGGCGCAAAGATCACAAGGATCTGCGCGACCTCAAGTTCCCGATGCTGGCCGACATCAAGAAGGACCTCAGCAATGCGCTGGGTATCCTGACCGAAGATGGCGTGGCGCAGCGCGCGACGTTCCTGGTCGATCCGGAAGGCATCATCCGTTTCGTCTACGTCACCGACGGTTCGGTGGGTCGCAATCCGGCGGAAGTGCTGCGCGTGCTTGATGCGCTGCAGACCGACGAGCTGTGCCCGTGCAACTGGAGCCAGGGTGAAGAGACTCTCAAGGTCGCCTAAGTCCAGCGGTTCGTTTCACTTGCAATACCCGCGCGTCAGTCCCTCCCTCTCCCCCCGCTGACGCGCGGGCTTCCCCCACCGGCGGCGAGGTTCGCTTCGCCGTCGGTTTTTTTTGCCCGTAATTGCTGAGGTTCCCCATGAGTCTTGCCGATCTGAAAAGCCAGTTGCCCGACTACGCGAAGGACCTGCGCCTCAACCTTGAGTCCGTATTGACGGAAGGTGGCGCGCCCGGTCTTACCCAGAAGCAGATCGTCGTGATCGCGCTCGCTTCGGCGATCGCCTCCCGCTACAAGCCGCTGACCGCTGCCATCAACGAGGAAGCGGCCAAGCATGCCAGCGCCGAGGAATTGAATGGTGCACGGGTCGCCGCTGCGATCATGGGCATGAACAACATCTACTACCGCTTCGTGCATTTGGTCGGCGATCCGGAGTACGGCACGCTGCGCGCAAACCTGCGCATGAATGCGATGACGAACCCGGGTGGCGACAAGGTCGATTTCGAGCTGGCCTCGCTGGCGGTATCTGCGATCAACGGTTGCGGCATGTGCCTGGAGTCGCACGAAAAGACCCTGCGCAAGCATGGCCTGTCGGCACAGCCGATTCAGAGCGCAGCGCGCATTGCTGCTGTGATTCACGCTGCCGCGGTGGCACTGGAACAGGCCGACGCGGCAGGCTGAGTTCGCTCGCCCGCAGGTAACCCGAAACCGGTCAGCCATGGCCGGTTTTTTTTGTGCGCGGCAGCGTAAGTGACATGCCTTCTGGCACTAGGGCAAAAATCACCGCTGGCCTAGCGTGGGGGTTTGTCTTCAGCCAGGTAGGCTCCGCATGCATCGTCTCGTTCGCCCACTCGTTCTCACCGCATTGGCCGCCTGTTGTGGCGCCGCGTTGGCCGCCACCGCCGAGCAGGCGCCGCAAGGCCGGTTGCCGGGTTGGGCGGTACCGCAGTCGTACCAGATCGCGTTCAAGGTCGATCCGGCGCAGCAGGATTTTTCCGGC